>Ga0105243_10002479_pt1 | contig 15403 bp, 17 predicted proteins | sample KBSM34metaG_FD_81525 | JGI IMG/M metagenome (GOLD analysis project Ga0105243, IMG submission 81525) | Miscanthus rhizosphere microbial communities from Kellogg Biological Station, Michigan, USA - KBS M3-4 metaG | ecosystem: Host-associated > Plants > Roots > Rhizosphere > Soil | place... | reverse complement strand
GCCGCAACAGGGGTGGTGACGATCCTGGAGCGAGCACCGGTGTGAGCGATCCCGGGATTGCACGGAGGGCGGCCGAGGCGGCCGCCCTCCGTGCTTCCGCCCGACCTGACCGCGCTCGCTAGCCGGCCGGGACGTAGTACGGGTAGACCGCGTCGCCCGGAGCGACGTTGCCGACGTGGTCGACCCAGAGACCCGAGTACGTAAAGCCGGGAAGCAGGTCACACGAGACGCCGACGCCCGCGTAGAAGATGCCGGGGTTCGCGAGGCCCTGCTCGACGAGACGCGCGCCCTCGCTCATCGGCAGGTTGAGCGCGACACCGGCTCCCTCGGGATCTGCCCGATCCACCGGACCCTTTGTCGAGCAGAAGAGCGCGCGGGACTCCGACGGTGGGTCGAAGGCGGCCGTGGCGAGCCCGAGCTCGGGTGCCTCCGGCCCGTCGTCCCCGGTTTCCTCCTCGTCCGGGCCCTGGTCGCCCTGCTCGCCCTGGTCGCCCTGATCTCCGTTCTCGTCCTCGCCCGTCGCGGCGTTTGCGACGCAGGTGAAGCCGGCGTTCGTCAGGCCACCCACGGCGGACGCGGGAACCGAGACCTGAACGTCGAGCTCGCCGTTCTTCTTCGGCTTGGTGCAGGTGTACGTCGGCTGAGGGCTCTTCGCCGCAGCCGCGGTGGCGCCGATCGCTGCCAGCGCCGTCAGCGCAAGCAGGGACGCGGCGATCGCCATTGTCCGTCTCATCCCACCTCTCCTTTTCACCGCTGCCTCGGGCCGGACAGATGCACGCCGAGCCCGGGCAGCGCCCCAATGTCGTGTACACCGCACTCTCTGGGACCTGACAGACCGCGCGCCCGCCGCTGGTCTAGTGGTGAACCACCCACCCCGCCAGGGCAAGACCTGTGCCCGGAGCACGCAAGGCCGGCGCGCTAGGGTCCAGTCGCATGTCGGACGAGCCCGAGAGCTCCGACGGCGACGAGGCGTCGCTCACCGAACTCGTCGAGCAGCTGGCGCGCGACACGAGCCGGCTCACGCTCCACGAGGCGGCGCTCGGCGCGTCGCGACACGTGCCGGAGCTTCGTCGTGTCGCGCTCTGGGCCGGGCTCGCCATCGCGGTCGCCGCCTCGTTCGTCGCCGCATTCGCCCTCGCCAACTGGGCTGCGGTCGCCGGTCTCTCCACCTGGCTTCCGACCTGGCTTGCACCGCTGGTTCTCGCCGCGGCGTGGACGATCCTCGGCGTCGCGCTCCTCCTCGTCGCACGCTCCCGGCTGCGCCGCGGGTCGACCGGCGTCTGGGTACGGCTCCTCGGCGACGAGCGGCTCGACGCCGTCGTCCGGATCCAGGCTTCCCGCGACGAGGCAGAGCAGGCCGTGCGCGACTCACTCGAACGCGTCGGTGTCGCCCTTGCTGCGGCCTCGGCGGCGCAGCTCACCGCCGCCGTGCTCCCGCTCGCCGACAGCGTCGGCGACGAGCTCCTCGAGCTATCGGAAGACGCCGTCGAGGAGATCGTCGAGAGCATCCCCGGGTCGGGAGCGATCGGCCAGGTCGTCAACGTCGTTCTCCTCCCGGGTCGCGTCGGCCTGTGGGCCGTGACTGCCGTCTTTCGAGGAGGGTCGGACCCCGGGGGCTCCTGACACGGCGTGACGCCGTACCGCGCAGCTAGCGTGGCCAGATGGCGACGTGGCTGGTCACGGGGGCGAACAGGGGCATCGGGCTCGAGGTCTGCCGCGCCGTCCAGGCGAGGGGCGACGTCGTCGTCGCCGCGTGTCGCTCGAGCTCTCCGTCGCTCCAGGAGATCGGCTGCCGCGTGATCGAGGGCGTCGACGTCGGCAGCGACGACGTCGGTGCCGTGCTCGTCGCCGGGCTCGGCGACGCCGAGACGATCGACGTGCTCGTGAACAACGCGGGCATCGCGCGGTGGGACACGCTCGAGGCGTTCGATCCCGACGCCGCGCGAGAGGAGTTCGACGTCAACACGCTCGGGCCGCTTCGCGTCACGGGGGCGCTGCTCCCGCGCCTCGGCCGCGGCGCGAAGATCGCGTTCGTTTCGAGCCGGGCGGGCTCGATCGGCGACCGACCGTCGGGTGGGAACTACGGCTACCGCATGTCGAAGGCGGCGCTCAACATGGCGGGCGCTAACCTCGCGCGCGACCTCGCATCGCGCGGGATCCTTGTGGCGCTACTCCATCCCGGATTCGTCCGCACGGACATGACGAACGGCGGCGGCAGCGTGGACCCGCCCGAGGCGGCCGCTGGGCTGATCACGCAGATCGATCTCCTCGACGAGTCGCGGAGCGGCCGGTTCTTCCACGCGGATGGAAGCGAGGTCCCGTGGTGACCCGCCGCTCGAGCGGCAATCACGCGCGGCGAAACGAGACGAGGATGCGGCACGAGGCGCACGGCTCCAGGCAGTCGTGGGCGTCGCAGCCCACCTCGTCCGCACGCACGTCCTTCACCGCCGCCGCGACGAGCCCTCGCCAGAGGCCGTGGTCGAGCTCGGCAAGGCTCGGATTGGCGACGACGAGCGGCCGGAGAGGGCAGGTGGGGGTGACGATGACTGCACCGTCCGGGCCGACGCTCTCGAGCCGCACCTGGAAGGCGAGCTCGCCGATGGCGTCGCAGAGGCGCTCGAGCCCCGCACGGACGTCGTCCGCAGGCGTCACGCCCGCGGCGGACGCGAGCGCCGTGCCGAAGCGGGCGCCGACCTCGCCGAGCCGGGCCTGCGGGACCGTCTCGGCCAGCAGGCCGACGAGCTCGGCGTAGCGACGCTCCGGAAACTCGATCGCGGTCGTCTCCGCCGCCGGCGAGTACATCTTCGTCGGCCGCCCCGCACCCGGCCCACCGCGCCCTGCCGGGCGCTCGAAGTGGGCGGTGAGCAGGCCGGCCGCGCGCAGGCGCTCGAGCCGTCGACGCGCGACGTTCCGATGGACACCTGTCGCCGCGGCAACGTCGCCGATGCTCGCCGCGCGACGACGACGGCGGACGTCGAGAAGCGTCTCCCGCAGCCCGGGATTGCCGACGGCGCCCAACGCGTCCATGTGCACCATTGTTCTATAGTACCGCCAGACGGTTTCTAGAAGGGAGTCGATGTGCCCGACTACCGGTACCTCGTCGTCGGAGGTGGCATGACCGCCGACGCCGCGTGCAAGGGGATTCGCTCGATCGACCCGGACGGGTCGATCGGCCTGGTCGGCGACGAGCCAGATCCGCCCTACGCGCGTCCGCCTCTGACCAAGGGCCTCTGGCTCGGCAAGGAGGAGAGCTCGATCTGGCGCGGAACCGCGGACGAGGGCGTCGACCTCCGTCTCGGTCGCACCGTCGTGGAGCTCGACCTCGGCGAGCGGACGGCGACGGACGACCGAGGCGACACCTACGGCTACGAGCGTCTGTTGCTGGCCACCGGTGGTCGACCGCGCCAGATGCCCGGCGCCGCGGACGGCGTCATCTCCTTCCGGACGCTCGCCGACTACCGCGCCGTGCGCGCAGCCGCCACCGAAGGCGCGCGCGTGGTCGTCGTCGGAGGCGGGTTCATCGGCTCCGAGATCGCCGCCGCGCTCGCCACGAACGGTTGCGCCGTGACGATGGTCTTCCCCGAGAAGGCGATCGGGGCGCGGCTCTTCCCGCAGGATCTCGCGCTGTCGGTCACCAACGCGTATCGCGACCGCGGCGTGGAGGTGGCGACCGGGGCTCGCGTCGCGTCGGTCGAGCGTGTCGGCTCGGACTTCCGGGTCACAACTGAGGCCGGCGACGCCTTCGAGGGCGCCGCGGTCGTCGCCGGGCTCGGCATCGCGCCGCGAGACGAGCTCGCCGCCGCGGCCGGCCTGCCGACCGACGACGGCATCCCGGTCGATGACCGCGGTCGGGTCGATGGTCGCGACGACGTGTTCGCGGCGGGCGACGTGGCGCGCTTCCCTGCTCGCGACCTCGGCCGCGACCTCCGGATCGAGCACGAGGACCACGCGAAGAGCCACGGTCGCCAGGTCGGCCGGAACATGGCGGGCGCGGACGAGCCGTACGACCATCTCCCGTTCTTCTACTCCGACCTTTTCGACCTCGGCTACGAGGCGGTCGGCGACCTCGACGCCCGGCTCGACACCGTTGCCGAGTGGCCCGAGCTGCATCGCAAGGGGGTGGTCTGCTATCGGGACGACGACGGGCGGCCGCGCGGGTTCCTCCTCTGGGACGTCTGGGGCAAGGTCGACGCGGCGCGCGAGCTGATCCGGGCGGGCTCGCCCGTCGGGGCCGCGCAGCTCGAGGAGCTGATCGCGTGAGCTCAGACGAGCTCGTCGGTGCGCGCGGCCAGTTCGCGGTCGCGCTCGGTGACACCGCCCGCGGAATGGGTCGTCCAGCGGACGGTCACGCGTCGGTAGCTGATCGAGAGGTCGGGGTGGTGGTCCTCGGACTCCGCGAGGTCGGCGAGGCGGTTGACGAACGCGATCGCCTCCCGGAAACCGCCGAACACGAGCTCGCGCTCGAGGGCTCCGTCGTTCTCCGTCCAGGTCTCGGTGCCGCTCATGGGGTCGATTCTTCCCTCTTCTACCGCTCGCGTAAACCGACGCCTACACGCGAGGTGGCCTGCGAGGTGCTGTACCGCCCGCTCGCGCACCTGGTCGTACTCGCGCTGCTGCCGCTGCGGGTTCCCCCGCCTGCCGTTGTCCTCGCCGGGGCGGCCGCGGGCATCGCCGCTGCATTCGAGATCGCGCGCGAGGGGTTGCTCGCCGCGGCCGTGCTCGTCGTCGTCAAGACGATCCTCGACGGTGCGGACGGGGCGCTCGCGCGGGCGGCGGGTTGCGAGACCGCGTTCGGGCGCTACCTCGACTCGGACTGCGACCTGGTGGTGAACGCCGCGCTCTGGGCGGCGATCGGCTACACGACGGGCAGGCCGCTGCTCGCGGTCCTCGCCTTCGCCGCGTCCACGCTCGTCCTGAGCGTCAACTTCAACCTCCGGCGCCTCTACGCCGGCACAGAGGCGATGCCGGAGGGCGGCGGCGCCGCACGACGCTTCTACGAGCTGGTCTACGCACCGCAGGACCGCATCGCCGACCGGCTCGTACGCCGCCGACCGAGGCTCACGACCCTGCGGGTCTTCCACAACCTCGGTCTCGCCACGCAGCACACGGCGCTCGCCGTCTGCCTCGTCCTCGTTGCCGTCAACGCCTGATGCAGGAAGGAGCCGTCTCCATGTCGGACACCGTGATCGCCTTGCCCTCGACCGCCCGTGCGTTCGAGCTCCCACGCGACATCACCGCTGAGGACTGGGATCGCTACCGCGGATACGTCGGCGAGATTCTCACGGCGTTGGGGCTGCCGCCCGACATGCCGGGCACGAGGGAGACCCCCGAGCGGTTCCTGCGCGCGCTCTACGACGCGACCGCCGGGTACGAGGGAGACCCCAAGCTCGTCACGACGTTCCCGACCGAGACCGGCGCCGCCGGAGAGCAGCCGTTCGCGCAGATCGTCGAAGGGCCGATCGCGTTCTCCGCGCTCTGCGAGCACCACGCGCTCCCGTTCTCCGGCCATGCCCACATCGGCTACGTCGCCGGCGAGCGAATCATCGGCATCTCCAAGCTGACCCGCCTCGTCCGCCTCTTCGCCCGCCGCTTCACCGTGCAGGAGCGCCTCTGCGAGCAGATCGCCGACACGCTCGTCCAGCTCGTCGACCCGCAGGGCGTCGCAGTGCGGCTCGAGGCGTCGCACATGTGCACGCAGATGAGGGGCGTCGAGGAGCGCTCGCGCACCACGACGACCGCATGGCGCGGCGCATACCGCGACTCGGAGCTGCGCCGCGAGTTCCTCGACCTCGCGCGATGACCGACCTCGAGCCGCTCGTGCTCCTCCACGAGCGACGCGGCGCCGAGATCCGCCTCGGGGGGGACCTGCGGCGTCTCTACGGCGGCGACCTCGGGCTCCCCGAGCACTGCCTCTACGCGAACTTCGTCGAGACCCTCGACGGCGTCGTTGCGATCCCGTCTGTCGCCGGGTCGAACGCCCTGATCGGCGGCGGCAGCGACGCCGACCGGTTCGTCATGGGGCTTCTGCGCGCCTGCGCCGACGCCGTTCTGATCGGGAGCGGGACGCTGCGGGCATCGGCGCGTGGGCGCTGGCGACCGGAGACCGTCTTCGCCGAGGCCGCCGAGCTCTACGCCGCGCTGCGCCGCGACCTCGGTCTCGGCGCGAGCCCCCGCATCGCGATCGTCACAGCGTCGGGGTCGATCCCGCTCCACCACGCCGTGCTCGCGGATGCGCCGCTCGTCCTCACGACCGAAGCCGGCGCGGCCCGCCTCAGAGGCACCCTGCCCGACGTGGTCGAGGTCGAGGCGCTGCCGGGCGACGGGGAGGTGGACGTCCGAGCGGCCCTGGCCCTCCTCCGCGAGCGCGGCCACCGGCGGATCCTGAGCGAGGCCGGCCCGCACGTCTTCGGTGCTCTCGTCGAGGCGGAGCTCGTCGACGACCTCTTCGTCACGCTGTCACCGCTCCTCGCCGGGCGGCATCCGATGGGTGTCCTTGGACTGATCGAGGGTGTCGCTCTGCTCCCGGACAAGTCCGACGCGGCGCGGCTCCGCTCGGTGCGAGCCCACGGCGACCACGTCTTCCTCCAGTATGCGCTCCGCTGAGCGAGGCCCCACGCGCGGCCGAGAGGCCCGGAAGACCGCCCCGCGCAGGTTCGGAATCCCGTACGAAACCACGCAGCGGGGAGTTCATACTGGAAGGCCATGACCGGCCAGCCGGGCATTCAAACGTTCCTGATCGCCGACATCCGCGGCTACTCGCGCTACACGGAGGAGTTCGGCGCGGAGGCGGCCGCCGGGCTGACGTCGCAGTTCGTCGAGCTCCTCACCGAGGAGGTGGAGGCGCACGGCGGCGAGGTCGTCGAGATCCGCGGTGACGAGGCTCTCGCGGTCTTCACCTCTGCTCGCCAGGCGATCCGGTGCGCCGTGGCGCTCCAGGCGCGGTTCGACGAGGAGGCGGCGCTCGACCACGATCTCCCGCTCCGCGTCGGGATCGGCATCGACTCGGGCGAGGCGGTCGCGCTCGAAGACGGGAGCTTCCGCGGCGCGGCGCTCAACGTCGCGGCACGCCTCTGTGCACGCGCCCACGGTGGCGACGTGATCGTGACCGAGGCGACCTATCGCCTCGCCGGACGGATGGAAGGGCTGATGTTCAGCGATCGCGGCCGGGTCCATCTCAAGAACATCAGCGATTCGATCCACATCCTGCAGGTCTACTCGGAGCAGGACGCCCCGTCCACGAGCCGCTGGGTGCTGATGTTCTTCGGCCGCCCGGGACGGCAGTTCGGCTGGAAGCTCGCCGTGGGCGTCGTCGGCCTCGCCGCGCTCACCGCCGCCGGGGTCGTGTACCTGACTGCCGGCGACCATACGGAGGGCGGCAACGCGTTCCCCGCCGTGGCCCCATCGGGCGGCACCAAGCCGCTTCCCGCCAACGCGGGGCTCGACCTGCTCGTCCCGAGGGCGCTCTGGAAGGACTGCCGGGTACAGAGTGTCCCCGAGCCGACCGCCCTCCAGACCGCTGTCTGCCTCCCCGCCGACGGAGTGCCCGACCGGTGGGAGATCTCGGAGTACCCCAATGCGTCGGCGCTTGCGGCCGCGTATCAGTCGGAGCTGCGCCGCCGCGAGCCGATTCCACACAACAAGGGCAAGTGCAACGCCTTCTCCTGGGGCGGCGAGCGGGCGTGGCTGCACGGGCCCGACAAGCCCGGCGGCCGCGTGTTCTGCTACTTCGACGGCAACGACGCCGTCATCGTCTGGACGCACGAGCGGCTGGGGCAGCCCACGCACCGCGACATCCTCGCCGTCGCGCGCGAGGGCGGCAGCGACCACCCGGCCCTCACGCGCTGGTGGCGTCCCTGGCATCACGAGATCGGCAAGGCGGTCTGAGCCGCGCCCGGGCCGGCGGCTACTTGAGGAGCAGCTTCGCAAGCCTGCGGTCGGCGAGCACGAGGAAGACCACCGTCATCGCCACGAGGTAGGCGACGTCGACGAGCGCGAGCCACGTCACGTCGCCGAGCGTGAAGGCGCGCAGGAGCTCCACGCCATGGTAGAGCGGCGTGAGCGGGAGGATCCAGCGGACGGCGTCCGGATAGGTGTCAGCGGGAACGAAGGTGGCCGAGAAGAGGAACATCGGCAGCGTGAACAGCTCGACGAACGCGAAGTCGGCCCACGATCGCATGAGCGTCGTGCCGAAGACGGCGGGCGCGGCAAAGGCCGCCGAGACGAGCACCGCGCCGGGGATTGCGAGCACGGCCCACGGCGAGTCGATCACGCCCATCGCGAGCATCACCGTCACGAAGCCGATCGAGTACACCGTTCCGCGCAGCAGCGTGTAGGTCAGCTCGCCGAGCGCGATGTCGCGCACGGTCATCGGCGTCGCGAGGACGCCTTCGTACGTGCGTGCGTACTTGAGCTTGAAGAAGACGTTGCCCGACTCGTAGACGGCGCCGTTCATCGCCGACGCCGCGAGGAGGGCCGGCGCGACGAACTCGCGGTACCCGACTGGCTCGCCGCCGACGTCGACCGTCCCCACGAGGGCGCCGACGCCGACGCCCATGGCGAAGAGGTAGAAGAGCGGCTCGAAGAACCCCGAGACGAACACGAGCCACGCGCCGCGCGAGCTCGCGATGTTCCGCTCGACGAGCCGCCACGACCGGGGCGCGTGGAGCCGGGGCAGGATGCGCAGGGTGGTGTCGAGGCTGCTCACCGCAGGAGCCTCCGCTGCTGGGCGCGGACGGTCATGAGCGTGCCGACGGCCGTCAGCGTCACGAGGTAGGCGACGTGCACGACGCTCGGCCCGAGCTCGACGTCGCCCGTTGCGAGGCTGCGGCAGAGCGCGACTCCGTGCCAGAGCGGCGTCGCCCAGGCCAGAGCCTGGAGGACCGCCGGCAGCTGCGAGATCGGGAAGAAGGTGCCCGAGAAAAGAAAGAGGGGAACGAGCCCGAAGCGGAATACTGCCGCCAGCCACTCGTCGCCGTCCACGCTCGTCGTCACGGCGGCGAGCGCGGCACCGAACGCGAGCCCGCACAGGAGTGCCGCAAACGGCGCCAGCACCGCAAGCGGGGAGACGAAGGCCCCGCCGATCGCCGCGATCGCCGCGAAGATCGTCACGGCCATGATCACGCGGATGCCGCACCACGTGAGGATCCCCGCCACGAGCTCCGGAACCCGCACGGGCGTCGAGACCGCCGCGTGGTACGTGCGCAGCCACTTGAAGCCCGCGCGGACAGGAAAGGTCGTCACGCTCGCCGCGGTCTGCATTGCAGTCGTCGCGAGCAGTGCCGGGGCGACGAACTGCACGTAGCTGAGGCCGCCGAGGTCCGGCTGCGAGTCGTCGATCAGGCTCCCGAGCAGCACGCCGATCGACAGCAGGAAGAAGATCGGGTTCAGGAACGAGACCGTGATCGACCCGCGCCACACCCGCCGGAACGAGCGCGCCTGCCAGCCGACGACCGCGAACGTGCGACGCGCGGCGCCCATCAGTCGATCAGCCTCCGGCCCGTGAGCCGGAGGAACACGTCCTCGAGCGTCGCACGGCGCACGAGGATCGTCTCGGGGTGCAGACCCCGGGCGTGCAGCGCGTCGACGACCATATCCCCGTCGTCGGTGCCGATCACCACGCGGTCCTGCAGGACTTCGACGTGCCCGGCGAGGCCGTCGAGGGAGGGGGCGGCGTCGCCCTCGCCGAAGCGGAGCTCGACCACCTCGCGCTCGACGAAGCGCTCGATCAGCTCGCGCGGCGACCCCTCGGCCACGATCTTCGCGCGGTCCATGATCACGAGCCGATCGCAGAGCTGCTCGGCCTCGTCCATGTAGTGCGTCGTCAGGACGAGGGTCACGCCCCGTTGCTTGAGGCGGTACAGCCGATCCCAGAGCGCGTGCCGCGCCTGCGGATCGAGACCGGTCGTCGGCTCGTCGAGGAGGATCAGCTCAGGCTCGTTCACGAGCGCTCGCGCGATGGTCAGCCGGCGCTTCATCCCGCCCGAGAGCGAGTCGACCCGGGCTTCGCGGCGGTCGGAGAGCTGGACGAACTCCAGCAGCTCGTCGATTCGCCGGCGGATCTCGTCGCGGGGTAGGCCGAAGAAGCGGCCGTAGACCTGGAGGTTCTCTCCGACGTCGAGCTCCTGGTCGAGGTTGTCCTCCTGGGGGACGACGCCGAGGCGCTGCCGGATGGCCGGCCCGTCGCGGTCGGGGTCGAGGCCGAGGACGCGTAGCGTGCCGTCGCTCGCAGGCGAGACCGCGCCGATCATCCGCATCGTCGAGCTCTTCCCCGCACCGTTCGGGCCGAGGAAGCCGAAGGTCTCGCCACGCGCGACCGTGAACTCGATCCCGTCGACGGCTACGAACTCGCCGTAGCGCTTCGTGAGCTTGCGGGCCTCGATCAGGGGCTCGGCCATCGGCTCGACCACGCTACAAAAAGCGCCGAACCCCGCGACTCCGAAGAGCTACGGGGTTCGACGCGGACGATCCTTTCACCCCGCGGGGTGCCGTGTCAAGCGGCAACGGGCTGTCCCTGACCCAGTCCGCGGGGCCCGGGGTCAGGCGCCGATCTCGAGCGGCAGCTCGGCCCGGACGCGCGTCCCCACGCCGGTCGGGGAATCGAGCTCGAACATCCCGTCGAGCGCCTCGACGCGGTCACGGAGGCCCCCGAGGCCCGATCCCTCCGTCGGCGTCGCTCCGCCGCAGCCATCGTCGGAGACCTCGACCACGAGGACGGTTTCACGAGGGGCGATGCGGACGGTCGCCGACGTTGCCCGCGCGTACTTCAAGGTGTTCGTCAGCGACTCGGCGACGACGAAGTACGCGGCGCTCTCGACGAGCGGATGCCAGCGGTCGGTGTCGTCGATGGTGATCACGGTGACCGAGATCGGAGCGCGGCCCGCGAGCGCGCGCACGGCGGGGCCGAGGCCCTGGACGCTCAGGATCTGCGGATGGAGCCCACGCGCGAGCTCGCGCAGCTCCTCGTGCGCCGTGGTCAGCTCGACGAGCGCCCGCTCGAGGTGCTCCTCGGCGCGGTCGGGGTCGGAGCGAAGCGATCGCGCGGCGAGGTGGATCGAGTGGGTGACCGTGACCAGGTTCTGCTGGGCGCCGTCGTGGAGGTTCCGCTCGAGTCGCTTCCGCTCGGCGTCGCCGGCGGAGACGATGCGTGCGCGCGAGCGCCGGATCTCCTCCTCGACCTGCTTGCGTGCCGTCACATCGAGGCCGCAGAGGAGATAGCGAAGGGTGCCCTCGGCATCGTGGACGATCGTCGATGTCCAGTCGACGACGAGACGCTCGCCGTTGGGTCCGAGGTGCTCGTACTCGACCACGCCCGGTGGGTCGCCGGCGTGCATCCGCGTGAAGTCCTCGCGGGCGCGCGGGACGTCTTCCTCGGCGATGAAGAGCGTCCAGAAAGGACGTCCGATCCAGGCGTCCTCCGGGATGCCGGCTGCGTGCTCCAGCGCCCGGTTCACGCCGAGCAGGGTGCCCTGGTCGTCCACGAGGGCGAGGAAGCTCGGCGTCGAGCGGACGACGGCCCGGCTGAAGTCGCGTTCGCGCTGGAGAACGCGCTCCTGCTGCCGTCGCTCCGTGAAGTCGCGGACGATGAGGACGAACTCGTCGGGCCCGCAGGCGACGACCCGGCCCTCGTAGTCGCGCTCCGCGCCGCGGAGGCTCATCGTGTACTCGAGCTGCTGCACCTCCTGTTCGGCGACGGCCCGTCGGCCGGAGGTGAGAATCGCGTCGGCCACGTGCGGCGGCAGACGCTCGTGCACGCTCCGCCCGATCACCTCCTCGGGTGACGTCATGAGATCCTCCTCGCGGTCGACCTTGAACCCGCGGTAGATCCCATCCGTGCCGATCCGGAAGATGGGGTCGGGGATTGCCGCGACCAGCGCGCGTGCCGTCGAGTCGTTGGTATGCGGTTGATCGAGCCTCTCGTCGGTCGGCGGCGCGGTCACCCGTCCCTTGTAGCAGGCGAGCGAATGACTGGTGGACCAGAGAGGCCGTGGCGACGCCGCACCGCGAAGGACTGCGGTCCCGGGACGGGTGTTGCGGCGCCGAAGGCGACGCCTTCAGGGTTCTGCCCCCGCCTGTGGCGGGGGATCCGAGCGGCGGGAATCCGCTTCTGCGGATTCCCGCTCGCGAACAAGATCAGTCGAGCACGAAGCTGACGCGCATGGTGACGCGGAACTCGGTCACCTGGTCGTTCTCGACCACGACGCTCTCCTCCGCGATCCAGGCGCCCTTGATCCCGTGGACGGTCTCGGCCGCCTTTGCGATCCCGGTCTTCGCCGCCTCCGCGAAGCTCGTCGGGGACGAGGCGGTGATCTCGATCACCTTGGCGACACTCATGGCTGCCTCCTCTGTCGGGGATTGTCCCGATTCTCGTACCCCCGCCGCGACGCGGGCAAGCGCCACCGTCGCGCACGCGTCATCTGCCTCCTACGTCGTGTCGCCGAGGAGCTCGTCGACCGTGGCCGAGACGACGACCTTGAACCCCGGCCGTCCGCGACCGACCGGCTCCCGGGCGCCCGTCGGCCGGAAGCCCGCACGGAGGTAGAGGGCGCGGCCCGGGGCGTTCGCCTCCTGGACGAACAGCACGACCGTCTCGGCGCCACGGCCGCGCGCCCATGTCGCAACGGCGCGAATCAGGACGCGTGCGACGCCTCGGCCGCGTGCTTCCGGGTCGACCCACAGCGACACGAGCTGCGCTTCGTAGGGGTCGAGACGGCGGAAGCCTCCGACGACGCCGAGCAGCCGACCGTCCTCCTCGGCGACGAACAGCACTTTCTCCTCGCCGGCGGCGGCCTCTGCCGTCCAGCTCTTCCAGACCTCGTCCGGCTCGCGTACGGCGTCCTCGTAGCGGGTCGAGAAGTACGCCGCCTCCTCGCGCAGCATGCGCAGCCGCGCCTCGCGCCAGAGGCGCCATTCGTCGCTCCGTATCCCGCGGATCTCGATGCGGCGAGGCTAACCGACGCTCGACGGCGTCGGCCGTCAGTCCCGGCACTCGCCGGTGAGTCCCTCGCAACAGCCCACCTTGAAGCGGCAACGAGGGCACTGAAACGTGCCGTGCCGCCACTCCATCGACGCCCCGCAGCGCATGCAAGGCTCGCTCACGGGCTCGCGGGGCGATGGAGAGGTCACGTGCCGACGGTACGCCTCGCGGCGGATGGAGAGCGGGCGCCCGCGGGGCGCCCGCTCCGGTTGTGCGCGCCGCGCGCCGATCGGCGCGCATGACGCCGGTCAGCGGCGGAGATCCACCGGGAAGGACACGAGGCGGCGTGTCGAGATGCCGCCGAGGACGTTCCCGCCCGGCTCCCGTCCGCGGACGAACATCACGAGGAGCTGCTGGCGAGGCGTGGCGGGATAGCCGCGCTCACGATTCATCCGGAGCTCGGCCCATCCATCCGCGCCCGTCGTCCCCTCGGGTGGGATGGAGAACATGTTGTAGGGGACCGCGGTCACGTAGACGAGCGCGCCCTGCACCGGCTTGCCGCTACAGGCCGTGATCCGGAATCGCGCCACGATCTCCTGCGTCGAGCCGCCGATCACGCTCGGCGACACCTGCTGGCCGGTGATCGCGAGCCGTTCTGGCGACTTCAGCTCGCTTGCGAGCACGGGACTCTTGTCGCACGGGTTCGCCGGCGCGGGGGTCGTCGCCTCGCGGATCACCGCGGTCGGCACCGACGTCGCGGCTGTGCTTCCGTCCGCGTTCCGCGCCAGGACCCGCACGCGGAGCGTGTTCCCCTGGTCGACCGTCTTCAGCACGTACGTCTTCTGATCGGCCCCGCTGATCACCGCGCAGCTTCCGCCATCCGTGTCGCAGCGGCGCCACGAGTAGCCGTACTCGGTCGGATTGCCCGTCCAGGTGCCTTCGCGCGCAGTGAGCGTCGAGCCCACCTGCGGCGTGCCGGTGATCGTCGGAGGGCTCTGGTTGGTCGGCCGGGCCGTCGAGGCCGCGAGGCCTGTTCCCGTCCCACCGACGACGATTCCCACGACGCTCGCGGCGAGGGCGAGCGCGACGACCGGTGTCAATGTTCGAATGGATCGGTTCATGGTGTGCTCCCTTCGGCTCTCCGAAGCTGGTCACCGTTCGGCTACCCGCCGCCGCGGGTCACGAACCGGCGCACGAGCCAAGCCTCACCGTTTCCTTACAGGGCGACAGGACATACGGTCGCGTACTGCCGGGTAGTCGTCGACCTCGCGTCCATTCGAGCCGTCCCGACCCGACGCGACCACCCCGCAGCGTCTCGCCACGTTGCGACGCTTTCCTCCCAGATGGATGACGCAAGGACCGTCGCCCGTCGACACCCCCCTTTAGGTCATCAATCGACGTGAGGCTTCGCCGCCGAGTCGAGGAGCTCGGCGTGCTCGTCCTCGGGCGGGTATCCGTAGGCGTAGAGGACGAGCTCGTCGGTGCCGTGGTTCGTGGCCTGCAGCGCAGTGCCGGGGTCGATGTGAATCAGCGCTCCTGCGTGAACGTCCTGACGTTCCGGCGGGTCGCCGACGTACATCGAGAGCGTTCCTGCGAGGACGACGAAGGTTTCTTCCTGCAGTCGATGTCGGTGACGGCGGCCCGTGGCTCCCGGCTCGTAGCGCCAGACATTCCCGCGCGTGTGCGCGAATCCGGCAACGTCGCTCAGCTCCGCGACGTGGCGAGCCGGCTCGCCCGGCTCGTGCGGTCGAGTGATCCACTGGAGCTCGTCTGGCCGAACGACGCGGAATCCCATTCGTCGACCCTACGTCGGAGCAGTCTTGTCTGCGCCGGCGTTCGGACGACGGACTGCGCCCGGGTTCCGGAATGACGGCGGCGCCGTTGCCGTCACTCGAGCGCCACCGGCGCAGTCGCATCGAAGAGCGAGCTGGTCGAGAGAACTCAGCATCGATCGATGCGAAGCGATGACTTCCCCTCGCGCCGGAAGTCGTACCGTCGGTACGAGGTTGACTGGTGATAATGCCGCCCACGATCACGCCGCTGCTCGTGGCCGACCTGCTCGCCGAGGGCGAGCGGATGCCGGTCTACGTGCACGTCATCGACCATCCCGATGCACGGGTGCTGGTCGACACCGGCATGACGGAGCCGCACCCTGCGGTGGCCGATCTCGACCCCCGCCTCGTCCCACTGGGCGAGCAGGGCTTCGACCTCGCCGGCGTCGACGTCGTCGTCAACACACACCTGCACTTCGACCACTGCGGCGGCAACCACCTCTTCGCAGGCAGGCCGATCTACGTCCAGCGGCAGGAGCTCGAGGACGCGCGTACGCAGGACGACTACACCATCCGCGAGTGGGTCGAGGCGCCCGGCGCGCGGTACGTGCCGGTCGACGGCGAGCTCGAGCTGCTTCCCGGGCTTCGGCTCGTCCCGGCGCCGGGTCACACACGCGGCATGCAGGTGGTCGTCGTCGAGACTGGCGGGCGTCCGGTC
>Ga0105243_10002478_pt1 | contig 15406 bp, 11 predicted proteins | sample KBSM34metaG_FD_81525 | JGI IMG/M metagenome (GOLD analysis project Ga0105243, IMG submission 81525) | Miscanthus rhizosphere microbial communities from Kellogg Biological Station, Michigan, USA - KBS M3-4 metaG | ecosystem: Host-associated > Plants > Roots > Rhizosphere > Soil | place... | reverse complement strand
TAGGCGTGGCTGGCCAGGGTGCTGCTGATTTCCTCCAGGTAGACCGGCAGCTGTTCCTCGCGGATCGCCAGGGTGTCGCGGAACTCGGTGATGAAGTCCAAGGCATCGAGCGGCAGCTTGCGGCGTCCGGTCTCCCTCGATTCTGCAATCGGACGCAGTTCAATCCGGACGATCGAATCCGCCGGGATGCTCCAGTGTTCCAGTTCCAGCACGCGCGCGCGGAAGCGGTACTCCATGGCGGCGTTATCACTCACCACCCGGTAGATCCCGGCACCGGCACCCTCCTCCTGCAGTAGTTCCGGCACCAGGATGCGTTCGTGCGAGAACTCGGCGAGGGCTTTGCGGACCAGGTGGCGGTTGGCGGCCGCCCAGGTATCGGGGCTGAGATGCTCCACGGAGGCGGAGGCCTGGGCGGATGCTTCGAGAAGGATGCTCATCGGCTTTCTCCTGCGGGTTCAGTTGTGGCGGTGGCAAGCACGGGGGTCAGGGTGGCGAGGAAATCGGCCCGCGCGCAGAAGCTCAGGAGGGCTTCCTTGTGGGTTTCGGCGGGACTCCCCTCCGGTGCGGGCAGCGCGGGAAGGGTCACCACCCGCTCGGGCCGGAAGCCCACGCGCTCGTTCAGCACGTGGATCTTGTGGTTCCGGGCATCCGGCTCGACCACCACCCGCTCCGTGCTCGGGTCCTCGAACAGGTATGCCATCACTGACTGCATGACGGCGGTGGTGAAGCCGGCCTGCGGGTCACCCTCCGGTGGCGCGACGAGCAGGTGCATGCCGATGTCCCCCGGCTGGACGTCATAGACGCCCGCCAATGGCGATTCACCCGGCTGGTACCGCTCCATCAGGAAGGCGGGGACGCCGTCGTCGAGTCCGAGGAACGCCTGGTGGTGTCCGCTCGCGACGATCCGCGAGTATTCCTCCACAACGTCCTGGACCGTGGAGGACAACATGCCCCAGAAGCGGGCGTAGGGCCGGCTCACCCAGCTGTGGAGGAGGGGTGCGTCGGCAAGGGGGTCGACGGGACGGAAAGTGAAGCTCATGCGTTCACCGCCACCGGCGCGTCGGACATAACGGGTGCGCCGAATTGCTGGAAAGCGATGGCGCGTTCGATCGGGTAGACCTCCCGGCCGGTGATTTCGCGCAGGATCCAGGAGTTGCGGTACGCGGCCATGCCCAGGTCCGGAGTAACGAAGCCGTGCGTGTGCAGTTCGGCGTTCTGGACGAAGATTTCCCCGGGTTCGACGCCGGCGCTGTAATTGCGGGCAACGTCGAACCGCCCGCGGTAGTCGCGCCGGACACGGTCCTCGATGCCGGCCAGGAAACCCGGTTCCTGGTATTTGTAGCCGGTGGCGAGGACGACGGCCTCGGACTCCAGGGTGAAATCGCGGCCGTGCTCTTCGTGGCGCAGCTCCAGGGTGTGGGTGCCTTTTTCGGCGTCCCAGTGGGCGGAGTTGAGGGAGGAGTGCGTGAAGAGCTGCGTGTCCACCATGCCGGAGAGGCTCTTGGTGTAGAGCAGGTCGTAGATGTCGTCGATCAAGTCCGAGTTAATGCCCTTGTAGAGGTTCTTCTGGCTGTCGATCAGCGAATCGCGCTGCTCCGGCGGCAGGGAGTGGAAGTAGTCCACATACTCCGGGGAGGTCATTTCCAGGGTCAGTTTGGTGTACTCCAGCGGGAAAAAGCGGCCCGATCGGGTCACCCAGTTCAGCTGGTAGCCATGCACGTCGATCTCCTGGAGGAGCTCGTAGTAGAGTTCCGCGGCGCTCTGGCCGCTGCCCACGATGGTGATGCTGCGCTTGGCCTGCAGCTCACTCTTCCTCGACAGGTATTCGGCGTTGTGGAGGACGAGTCCGCCGGCGCTGTCGCCGGCCACTATCCCTGCACAGGCTGCCGGGATGTAGGGGCTGGTGCCGGTTCCGAGCACCAGCCGCCGCGCCTTGAGCACCTCGGCGCCGTCCGGGCCCTGCACGGAAAGGGTGTACACGCCGTCGTCGTAGGACACGTCCAGCACATCCGTGCTAAAACGCACGGAGTCCAGCTGGCCGGCCACCCACTGGCAGTACTGGTTGAATTCGGCGCGCAGCGGGTAGAAGTTTTCCCGGATGTAGAAGCGGTACAACCGGCCGGTCTGCTTGAGGAAGTTCAGGAAGGAGAATTTCGACGTCGGATCGGCCAGGGTGACCAGGTCCGCCATGAACGGAACCTGCAGGTGTGCCGGCTCCAGCATCATGCCGGGGTGCCAATCGAAGGACTCGCGGCGCTCAAGGAAGACCGCGTCAAGGCCTTCGATCGGCTCGCTCAGGGCGGCGAGGCCCAGGTTGAAGGGGCCGAGGCCGATGCCCGCGAGATCGTAGGTGCGGTTCCCGGCCTGCGGTTCCTTGGGGGCGGTGGTGCTCATGCTGCGTTGTCCTTGCTGGTGGATTCGTTGGAGAGCAGGCCGGCGCCGGTGCGGCGAAGCAGCTCGATGATTTCGCGGATGTCGTTCCGGCTCGCCTCGGCGTTGAGGAGGGTGAACTTCAGGTAGTGGTGGCCGTCCACCTTGGTACCGGCAATCACGGCTTCCCCGGAGGCGAAGACGGCGGCACGGATGGCGGGGTTCAGCCGGTCGGCCGCGGTTTCGTCGAGACGGCGACCGTGCTCGCCTGCACCGTCCACGCCGGCACCCTCAACAACAGGCCGGTAGCGGAAGACGATGGTGCTCAGCTGGGGTTCGGCGGCGAGTTCGAAGTCGGGGTCCTCGCCCAGCAGCTCGCCGACCCGCCGGGCGAGCTCGATAGCTTCATCGAACAGCGCACCGATGGCCTCGGACCCCATGGTGCGCAGCGTCAGCCACAGCTTGAGGGCGTCGAAGCGCCGGGTGGTCTGGATGCTCTTGTCCACCTGGTTGGGGACCTGGGCCTTCGCAGCGCTCTCCGGGTTGAGGTAGTCCGCGTAGTAGGTGACGTGGCGCAGCATGGCCCCGTTGCGGAGCAGCACGGCACTGGAACTCACGGGCTGGAAGTAGGTCTTGTGGAAGTCCACGGTGACGGAGTCGGCCAGATGCGTGCCGTCGATCAAGTGGCGGTAACGGTTGGAGACCAGGAGGCCGCCACCGTAGGCGGCATCGACGTGCAGCCAGGAATCGTAGGCGCGGGCCAGGGCGGCGAGTTCCGCGAGCGGGTCCACCGCACCGAAGTCCGTAGTCCCGGCGGTGGCCACGACCGCCATCGGCACCAGGCCGGCGTCGTGCGCTTCCGCCAAAGCCGCGGCAAGAGCCGCCGGGTCCATGCGGTGGTCCGCGGCGGTCGGAACGGCGATGACGGCGTCGAACCCGAGGCCCAGCATGGAGGCCGACTTCTGGATGCTGAAGTGGCTGTCCTGCGAAGTGAAGACGCGCAGCCGGTCCAGCAGCTGCGGCAGGCGGGCCTCGCCGGCGTCGGGCGTCGCGGCGCGGAGCTTGGCGACGGCGTGGTTGCGGGCGATCAGCAGCGCCTGGAAGTTGGACTGGCTGCCCCCGGAGGTGAACACGCCGTCGGCGTCATTGCCGAAACCGAGGCGGCCGGCGGTCCAGTCGATGAGGCGGCGTTCGATCATGGTGGCGCCGGCGCTCTGGTCCCAGGTGTCCATGGAGGAGTTGACGGCGGAGAGCACGGCCTCGCCCACCAACGCCGGGATCACCACGGGGCAGTTCAAATGCGCTGCGTAGCGGGAGTCGTGGAAGTAGATGGCGTCCTTGAGGTAGAGCTCGTCGAGTTCCTCGAGGGCGGCGGCGGTGTCCCGGAGCGGGCGGCTGAGGTCGACGGCGTCCACTTTCGCCTTGAGCCCGGCATGCCCGACGCCGGTGAACGGCCGGGCGGTCCGCTGGACCTTGGTGGCTACGGCGTTGACCCCCTGCAGCACCTGCGCGACATAACTGGGCGAGTTCCGCGCGTTGAAAAGCTGATTGGTGGCCACGAGGGCAAGCTCCACGCTGGACCCGAAGTCCTTTTCCGGTGCGGTCCCGTCCTCGGCACCGGGTCCAACTTCACCGGGTTCAACTTCACCGGGTTCAACTTCACAGGGTTCAACTTCACCGGGCCGGACTTCCATGCTGGGCGACGTCACGTCGGCCTCCTTCCACTGGGTTCGAACAGATGCCCCGCAACACTTCCCGCGTTGTTAGGCAAGGCAAGCCTTACTTAGGCTTACCTTTTCGTCAAACTTTTGTGCCCTAATTCATGAGGTGTGACGGGGCGGGAAGCCTTGACTGGATTCGGTGGGTCGGCGTGGGGTAGCTTGCCCGGCTTTGTCTGTCCTGGCGCGGGTGGCGATGGCACATGGGGGGCTCGGGGGCGGCACACGGGGGCTCGGGGGGCGGCACGCGGAGCGGCGGATTCCGCGGCATCATTCGAAGGGACAAACCCTGCGGCCGTGGAAGGCATGTTCCTCCACCGTGCTGAGTTGAATGACTGCTGGGACTACTCCGTATTCCTGCATGTCCCTTTCAGCGAAACGGCTGCCCGGATGGCCCGCCGGGACGGCAGTCCTGATGACCCGAAGCATCCCCAAATGAGCCGCTATGTGGAAGGCCGGCGGCTCTATTTCCTATCGTGCACGCCGTGGTTTCGCGCTGCACGCGTCATCGACAACACCGACTGGGATAGCCCGCGGCTGCTCGCGGCCGACGCGTTCCAGAACCAGCCGGCCCTACTCGTTGCCGGGCTCTCCCACGGGCGGCTCGGCCGGCCAGTCGACGTCGAGCTCGTAGCCCTCGTGCTTGCGCAGGAAGGCGGCAATGTACGGGCAGTGCGGGATGATGCGTTTCCCGGAGGCCACCACGTCGTCCAGTGCGAAGCGTGCCAGGACCCTCGCCAGGCCGCGCCCCTTGAACTTTTCCCTGGTCTCCGTATGCATGAAATCGATATGGCCGGGACGGTCCATGAACTGGGAAATCACCGCAACTTCACCGTTCACCAGGAGTTCGTAACGGTGGAACTTGTCATTCCGGACAGTGGTGACGTCACCGTGGAAAGACTCTGCCAGGGAATCCGTGAACTCGGTCATGACTCGACATTGGCACGTATTCCGGGCTCTGGCAATGGCGGCTGGTGCCCCTCGCCAGCCCCAGTCTTCGGACCCGCAAGCGGGGTCCGCGACGGTTCCACCACGCGTCCCAGCAGCAGCACCGCGAGCATGAAGCACGCCGCCCCGCCGCCCAACAGGGCGACCGTGAGCCCGTTCAGTGCTGCGTCCAGCATGGGGATGAAAACCACGACGCCGGCCGTCACCACCGCGGCAGGCGCGCGGCCCCGCGCGTGGACTGCCGCCGTCGGGCGTTCCTCGAGCCTGCCGAACAACAGCAGGACCGGCAGCAGCAGCACGACGACGGCGAGCAGCACCAGCGGCCGGGCCCACCACCATTCGGCGGTACCGGCGGCGGGCTTGGGGAAGGAAGTAAGCAACAGCAGTCCGGACATCCCCACCAGCAGGGGCAGGTGCCAGAGGTAGACGGTCATCGAGCGGCGGCCGGCCACCGCAACCACCCAGAGCACCCAGCGGGCGCGGGCCAGCCAGGCGACCGCCGGGCGGATCAGTTGCAGGGTGGCCGCCTGCGAAAGGCCCAGCAGCAGCATGCACAGGTTCGGCGGGTTCAGGTTCACGATCATGTTCCCCGAGTACACCCCGGCCCCGGTGATCAGCCCGAGCAGCAGGTTGCTGCCCGCCACGAGCCCCACCAGCCATCCGCTGCTGCGCCCGGCGAGGAAACCGTCGGCAATGAAGAAGCCGAACTGCTGCACCGCGCACCAGACGAACACCATGTTGAGCGATACGAGGATGGGAAACGCGCCACGCAGGCTGTCGACAGTGATCACCGCTGCTACCAGGGCGGAGAGGGTCAGCCACGGCGCACGTGCGTGCATCCTGGCCAGCAGCGGGACGCTCAGCTGCGCGGCGAGATAGGCGGCCAGGAACCACAAGGGCATTCCGGCTCCAGTGGCCATGAGTTGGACGACCTGCGGGTGGACGCCCAGGAGTTGCGCGGCGATCAATCCCAGGAACATCACGGCAAGCAAGGCGGTGGCGGGCCGGACGAGGCGCAGAAGCCGCAGTTGGGCGTAGTCCACGCCGGTTCCGCCGCGGGCCCGCAAGCGCCGCCAGGATTCAAGCCCGGTGATCCCGCCCAGCACGAAGAACAACGGCATGACCTGCAGGACCCAGAGCACGGGCTCGAACCAGCGCTGCTCCATGAGGGTGTTTTCCGTGGTCACGGTGCCGTCGGGGTGCAGCACCGGGCTGACCATCATGCAGTGCGAGAAGACCACCAGGATGAGGCAAAAGAAGCGGGCGATATCGATGACCGGGTCGCGCCGCGCACCGCTGGCGGCCTGCCCGGCAACTTCCTTCTTTTCGCCCATGAATCCCATCGCGCCCCCTGCGGCTGATGTACCCCTGCTGGCTCCATTGTCCGCCGAGTTGGCAGATAAGGGCAGTGGCCTTGGAGGGTGGGGGCTCCTGCGCAAGGCCAGGCGTTGCCGCGCGCCAGGGCTCTCCACGGTGAGCCTCTCGCTCAGCCGCGCCGGGATGTAAAGCGGGATGCGGCGGATCGGGAGACCAGTGGTGACCGGCACTTAATATATCGACTTTCTTACGATCGTCACCTATGCTCAACACGGCACGGCGGGGATGATCCGCACGGAGGGTTTTGAACGTACGGCAGCCATCAAGAGGATGGGCGGCATGTGCCACAAGACCGTCAGTCCTGGGTCGCTCCCGAAGCCGTCTTGCTTTGCGCACGGAATGCTCGCAGTCACGCGGCTGTGGCAGAAGGAAGGCCTCATCCAGATCCAAGGCATCGCCGTTATCCCTGAGCGCCAGCCCAGGGGCGCAACACCCGAAAGTTTCGAGCAAGGGAGACAATGATGTCGCATAGCTTCGACCTGATTAAGAACCGAGAACGCGGACTCAAACGCGAACTCACCAGCCCCCAATTGACCATGATCGCGCTGGGAGGCGCGATCGGCACCGGACTCTTCCTCGGAAGCAAGTTCGCAATATCATTTGCCGGCCCCAGCGTCCTGCTCAGCTATGCAATCGGTGGCCTGATCGCTGTGATGCTGATGGGCGGGCTGGCTGAGATGACCGTGGCCCATTCGACCACCGGATCCTTCGGTGCATTCGCCGAGCACTACATTTCGCCCCTCGCGGGATTCCTGGTGAAGTACCTCTACTGGTCCTGCATTGTGCTGGCTGTTGGCACTGAGGTCCTCGCGATCGGGGACTATATGAAGCTGTGGTTCCCGGGAGTTCCTCCGCTGGTTTGGATCCTGTTGTTTGCCGGGGTTCTCATTGCCGTCAACATGTTCAACGTCAAGGCCTTCGGTACTCTGGAGTACTGGTTTTCCAGCATCAAAGTGTTCGCCATCCTCGGATTCATCCTGCTCGCCGCCATCCTGGTCTTTGGAAAACGGGAGTCCGGCTACGGCATCCATAACTACACCGCCGAGGGAGGGTTCTTCCCGAACGGAGTGTCCGGCATGTGGGTGGCAGTGATTGTCGCGATCTTCAGCTACCTCTCGGTGGAGATGATCGCCATTGCTGCGGGTGAAGCGAAGGATCCGGGAACTGCGGTCAAGAAGGCATTCAAGGTGACGGTATTCCGTCTCTTCCTCTTCTACATCCTGACCCTGGCGCTGATCCTGGCCATTGCACCCGTCAGCCAAATCCTTGCGGGAAACAGCCCCTTCGTCACCGTCATGCAGGTCATCGGCGTTCCGTTCGCCGACTCCGCCATCAACGTTGTGGTGATTGTGGCTGCCCTCTCAGCGATGAATTCGCAGCTCTACATCTCCACCCGAATGATGTTCAGCCTGTCTCGAGCCGGGCAGGCGCCAGCCGTGTTCGGGCGGCTTCATAGGAACGGATCGCCGGTCAATGCGCTGATCCTCTGCACCGGTGGAATCGCGGTGGCGGCGTGCGTCTACGCCATGAACCCGGAGTCAGGCTTCACCTTCATGATGGCGTTGTCGATGTTCGGGGCCATGGCCACGTGGCTCATGATCTTTGTAACCCACCTGGCTTTCCGACGCGCAATAAAGCGCGACGGGACAGCATTGTCATACAAGCTGCGCCTCTACCCGGCGGCGTCCTGGGCCGGAGCCGCTCTCATGGTCGCCGTCATGGTCACGACCCTCTTCGTAGAGGCTTTCCGGATGACGTTGATTTTCGGGGTCCCGTTTGCCATCGGCATCGTCGTCCTCTACTTCGTCCTCAGGAAGAGCCGCGGCGAGACGGTCGGGGAGGGTGCTGGAGGGTCCGACATCGCTGGATTGGACGTCGCCGGTTCCCATGCCGGCCGGAATCTGGAGCGGGCCGAGCACTCCTAATCTGATCGGGGGACCGGCCACGTGGGCCCGGTCCCCCGGCATGCTTCACTAGGGCCGAGGCGGCGCAGGCGGCCAAGGAACAGTACAACATCGCGGCAGTGACCGAGATGTCGCTACCGCGTTTTCGGATGTGTCGAATTGTGTGGCGGCTTCGAAAGTTGAATGGCGGGCAGAGGACTACCTCTGCGTGTCGGGCAGGTGGATGACTCCCAGGGTTTCACCTTGGGGTGATGTGCGGGGCCGGGCCGCCCAACAGCCTCAGCCTGCGGCAACCGCCAGAACCCCGAGGACGACGGCGAGCAGCGGTGTCGTGCCTTGCAGCACCGCGGGGCGGATGTACTTCTTGCCGCTGGCGAGCAGCACCAGCGAAGCCAGCAGCATGGAGCCGCAGGAGGCGAAGACCAGGGTCCAGCCGATCTCGGGGCGCCCGCCGGCCACGAAACAGATCCCGGCGAGCGCGCCGACGGCGAGGAACAGGTTGTAGAAGCCCTGGTTGAAGGCCATCGGCTTGGTGGTTTCGGCGTCGGCCTGCGACGCGACGCCGAAACGCTTCCATGTTGCCGGGCGGGTCCAGGTGATGGATTCCATGCTGAAGATGTACACGTGCAGGAGGCCGGCGAGCAGCGCGAATACCAGGGAAGCTACAGTCATGGACCGATCCTAGCCGCGGCGCCGGCGCCCCACCGAGCACACGCCCCGTGGGGCCCGCCGCGCCAACCGGGCTCAGCGCAGCAGCCGCTCCCGCTCCCGCGGATCCAGGGCGGCAGCCGCGGCTGCCATCGCCAGGCCGAACGCGCCGTCGAGCACTGCCCGGTCCGCCGACGCGGTGGCGCCGTGCGCCGCGAACTCCGCGGTGTGGTGGGCCGCGCCGCCCACCTCGTAGCCCACCAGCGGGTGGATGCTCGGCACCAGCAGGGAGACGTTGCCCATGTCCGTGGAGGCCACCGGGGCCGGGTCGAAGGCGACTTCCCGGCCACGGAGCACCATGGCCTCCCGGTAGGCCTCGGACAGGTAGCGGTCCTGCCGCAGCTCCGCGTACGGATTGCCCGACGGCGTCACGGTGAGCGAGGCACGGCTGGCCAGGGCTCCTGCTTCGAGGCAGCGGCGGACCCGGTCCTCGATCACGCGCAGGGCAGCGATGTCCGGTGCGCGCATTTCCACGCTGGCCCGGGCGCGTTCCGGGATCACGTTGACGGCGCTGCCGCCCTCGGTGACGATTACCGAGACGATGGCCCCGGCAGGCAGCTGCTGCCTGGCCAGGGCCAGCGCGGTCTGCGCCACCACCAGGGCGTCCAGGGCGTTGATGCCCTCCTCCGGGGCGGCCGCCGCGTGGGCGGGACGGCCCTCGTAGAGCACCTCCCACATGCACATGGCCAGGGAGGTTCCGCCCACCACATCGGAGGCGGCGGCGTGGGCCATCATGGCCAGGCCGACGTCGTCGAAGAAGCCTTCCTCGATCATCGCCACCTTGCCGCCCAGGCTTTCCTCCGCCGGCGTGCCGAGCACCTTGACGGTGATGCCGAGGTCGTCGGCGACGGCGGCGAGCGCCAGGGCGGCGCCCACCGCGCCGGCGGCGTTGACGTTGTGTCCGCAGGCGTGGCCGATGTCCGGCAGGGCGTCGTATTCGACGCAGAGCCCCACCACCAGGCTCCCGCTGCCATACCGTGCGCTGAACGCGGTCGGGAGCGAGGGCTGGACGGCGTCGAAGGCGAAACCCGCGGAGCCGAGCAGGGCACGGACGCGCTTGGCCGCACGGAACTCCTCCCCGCTGAGTTCGGGATCGGCGTGGATCGCGTGGCTCAGGCCGAGGATGTCGGCCTCCCAATGCCCCAGTGCGGACTCCAGCTGCTGTTGCACGGCCGGGGGCGCGGCCAGGGCGGCGTTACTCATGCCTGCGCCTCCGCAGTCAGTCGCTTCGGGTAACGGGCCGAGGCCACCGAGGCGACGAACGCGGCCACCGCGAGCGCACCCCAGATGGCGAAGAGTCCGCCCTCGCTGATCCGCCCGCCGTCCGCGGTGCTTGAGGAGATCAGCTTCACGACGGCGGCGCCCACCGCGATCCCGACGGACAGTGCCAGCTCGTTCAGGCCGGCCGCCGTCGAGGTTTCCTCCATGGGGACGCCCTCAACGGACAGGGCACGGGTGCCCGCCTGGTACATGCCAAGGCTGAGGTTGAAGAGCGCGAAGCCGGCGCAGTATCCGGCCAGGGAGTCGTGCGCGAGGGCCATGATGGCGAAGCCGCCGGCCAGCAGCATGCCGGCGAACACCAGCGTTGACCGCTCACCGAAGCTGCGCAGCACGCGGGCGGTCAGCAGCGAGGACACCAGGGAGAGCACGGAGCCCAGGGCCAGGATGACCGCGATGGCAAAGGAACTCAGGGCGAAGCCGTAGCCGGTCTTCTCCGGGTTGGCGTGCAGGAAGATGCCGTTGGTGCCGAAGTAGCTGATCGAGGCGAAACCGAAGAAGAAGGTCGCCAGGGAGACCGTGCGGATCCGGGGATTGGCGAGCATGCGCAGGTCCATGAAGCGCCTGCCCTGGGCTGAACCGCCCTGTTCCGGCCGCCGGGAATCGATCCTGACCCAGACGGCCAGGAGGCCAAGTCCCAACAGGCCCGAGGCCAGAGTGCGGATGTCCAGCCAGCCCCACTCCGGGCCCATGGACAGCGCCACCACGAAGCCGATCAGGCCCAGCGAGCAAGACATCAGCGGCACAAGGGCGAGACCTTCGCGGGTGGGGGTTCCGGCGTCGGGCAGGAGGAAGGAGGCAACAAGCGCGGCGACGGCGAACGGCACGGCCACCCAGAGGCCGAGCGTCGGCTGGGAGGCGCCGATGATCCCGGCCAGCAGCCCGCCGGCACCGAAGGTGATCATGAGGACGCCGATCATCACACTGACGCCCGTGCGGGTGTGGGCGGGGCTGCTGACGCGCAGGATGCCCATCATCAGCGGGATGAAGCCCACCACGCAGGTGAGCAGGACGACGCCGGCCGTCACCGTCCACAGCGAAGGCCAGAACGCCATCACGAACGCGCCCAGCGCCACCACCACGGTGGAGCAGCGCAGCACCAGCCGGTAGCCGTAGCTGTCGCCAAGGCGGGAGATGATCGGGGTGAGCACGGCGAAGCTGACGTTGGAGATCAGGAAGATGCCGTTGATGGTGGGGTCGTCGATGGCGAAGACCGGGCCCAGGGCTGGGAGGATCGGGTTCAGGTAGCCCTGGGTGACGCCGCTGAGGGATTCGACCAGGGCCATTGCCAGGATCATGCCGATGATGGCCTTGCGGGTGATGTCCGCCGTCGCCGCTGGCATTGCCTTGGGAGGCACTATCTTGCTTGCCATATGCTTCCTTGGGGTTCGGGGCGCCCGGAGTGGCGCGAGTCACAACGTTATTCAGCCCCTCACGCACCGGCGGATTATTGATGAAAACCGCCACCAAGGGCACAAATTTGAAAGAATCTTCCATGATCTCCGAGTTGGATCTTGAAATCGTCAACGCCCTCCAGATCAATCCGCGGGCCGACTGGTCCCGGGTGGCGGACGTCCTGGAGCTGTCCGGCCCCACCGTGGCCCGGCGCTGGAGCGCGCTGGCAGGGCAGGGCCTTGCCTGGATCACGCCATCTCCCGGCCCGCGCTACCTCAGCGCCGGCTGGTCCGCGTTTATCAACCTCTCCTCCACCCCGGAGCACCACGGGGCCCTGATCGAGCGGCTGTGCGCAGAACCGGCCTTCGGCACGGTGTCCCTGGTGTCCGGGCCGCACGACCTGTTCGTGGACTGCTTCGCCTCCAGCCACGAAGAACTGATGTCGATCATCACCGGTTCCTTCGCGGATCTGCCCGGCGTCACCCGTCGCGAGGTGGTGTTCGTGACCCAGCTGTACCGGCAGGCATCCGATTGGCGCAGCGGTACTCTCGAGCCGGCGCGGGCGCGGCTCATGGCCAAGGGATCCACGCCTCCTCCCCCGGCATACTCCCCCGACAAACTGGACGCCGCCCTGCTGGAAGCCCTGGCCAGGGACGGCCGCGCCGGCTGGGCCGAGCTCGGCTCCGCGTGCGGGGTCTCCGCTCAGACCGCCCGCCGCCGTGTGGAACGCTTCCTCGCCTCCGGCTACATCACCATGCGCTGCGACACCGCCGCCGCGGTGCAACAGAACCTCCGCGAAGTGAGCCTGGCGCTCAACGTCCCGGCAACCCAGGTGGACGACGTCGGCCGCTACTTCGCCGCGTTGCCTAGCTGCCGGCTGAGCGCCCAGGTTCTGGGTGCCCAGAACCTGGTGGTCACCTTCTGGGTGCGCGACTACCTCGAGGTCCAGGCCCACGAACGCGAGCTCGCCGCCCGTGCACCCGGGAGCACGGTCATCTCGCGCCAAGCGGTGGTGCGCACCTACAAACGGCTCGGCCACGTGCTGGACGAAAACGGCCGCAGCACCGGCGTGGTGCCGCTGCCCCTGTGGCGGGAAGGGCGCTAGCGGGGCATTCCGGAGTTCCAGACAGAAGCGGAAGTAATGCGGCCCGCACCACAGGGCATTCGTCGTTTAGTGGGAACAGCCGGTTGCAACGACGCCTCCGGCACCAGCAGAACGAGAACCAGGATCCCCATGCTTCCCGCAGCGCCCCTCCGCCAGCCCCGTGCCGCAGACGCCCCGCAGGGCGGACCGCACCATTCCGCCACAACGCCCGACGCCGGCACCCGCTTTCCGGGCCATCCCGCCGGAGCCGAAACTTCAGCAGCCGGGACTCCCGGCAGCGAGGTTCCCAGCAGTGTGTGGCGGCTGCGCGTGGACGCGTGGGAATACCTGGGCTACACGGTCAAGCAGGCGGCCGCCGTCGGGCACGGCTCCGGGCGCGTTCCCGGCAACGGGCGGCTGTCCGTCGAAGCGGCGCGGCTGCTGCCGATGCTGGAGGCGGTGGAAATGTACTGGGCCGCGCCCGGGCAAGGCTACGTGGCCGAGCTGCGGGACAGCCTGGAAAACGGCGACTACGGCAGTGCGCTGGCGCTGATAGAGCCGGTGACGCGGCGGCTGGCCCGGCACGGGCAGGCAGCCCCTGAAACGGCGGCGGATCTGGAGCGGGAATCAGAGCAGCCTGAAGGCCCGGCCGAGACGCGGCGGCGCTTCGAGGTGCTGGTGATCGACGACATGTCCGAGGCCGAGCGCGAGGCGATGCGGGCCGATCTGCTGGCCCAGCGGCGCCCGGCGGACGAGTTCGTGTACGAGGCGGTGTTCGTGCCCAGCTTCGAGGATGCTCTGGTGGCCGTGCTCCTCAACCCGGACATCCAGGCCTGCGTGCTGCGGCCAGGTTTCGTGGCCCGGAGCCGGCAGCGGCTCAGCCGGGACCTGCGCGGCTTCCTGGAAGGCTTCGTCTGCGGCGAGGTGCCTGGACGGCCGATGGACCGCATCCTGATGCTCGCGGAGAAGCTCGGCGAACTGCGCCCCGAGCTGGACCTTTATCTCGTGGCCGGGGTGTCCATCGAGGAGCTGGCCGGTTCCCTGAGCCGGCGTTTCCGTCGGCTGTTCCGCCGCCAGGACAGCTTGGAACTGCACCTGTCCCTGCTGGGCGGCGCCGCCGCGCGCTACGAGGCGCCGTTCTTCCACGCGGTGCAGCAGTACAGCCGCAAGCCCGCCGGGGTCTTCCACGCCCTGCCCGTTTCGCGCGGCGGCTCCGTGGTGAACTCGAAGTGGATCGACGACTTGGGCGAGTTCTACGGGCTGAACCTGCTGCTGGCTGAAACCTCGGCGACTTCCGGCGGCCTGGACTCGCTGCTCGATCCGCATGGTTCCCTGAAGAAGGCCCAGTCCCTGGCGGCGCGGGCCTACGGGGCGCAGAAATCACTCTTCGTCACCAACGGCACGTCCACGGCCAACAAGATCGTGCACCAGTCAATCGTGGCCCCCGGCGACGTGGTGCTGGTGGACCGGAACTGCCACAAGTCCCACCACTACGCCCTCATGCTGGCCGGGGCACAGGTGGCCTACCTGGATGCCTACCCGCTGGACGAGTTCTCCTTCTACGGCGCGGTCCCGCTGGAGAGCATCAAGCGCATGCTCCTGGACTACCGGCGGGCCGGGCGGCTGCACGAGGTGAAGATGCTGGCCCTGACCAACTGCACCTTCGACGGGATCGTCTACGACGTGGAACGCGTCATGGAGGAATGCCTGGCCATCAAACCGGACCTGGTGTTCCTCTGGGACGAGGCCTGGTTTGCCTTCGCCGGTTTCCACCATATCTACCGCCGCCGCACGGCCATGGCCGCGGCACAGAAGCTTGAAAAGCAGTTCCGCGATCCCGGCTACGCCCGGCGGTACGCCGAACAGCAGCGGCGGCTTGGCGCCGTCGTCGACTCAGGTGGCGGAAGCGCCGCCGTCGGCCTGGATTCAGTCAGCGACGAGCAGTTGCTGCAGGCCCGGCTCATCCCGGACCCGGCGACGGCGCGGCTGCGGGTCTACGCCACCCAGTCCACGCACAAGACCCTCACCTCGCTGCGGCAGGGGTCCATGATCCACATCCATGACCAGGACTTCGGGCAGCTGAATGCGGAGAGTTTCCACGAGGCGTACATGACGCACACCTCCACCTCGCCGAACTACCAGATCCTGGCCTCGCTGGACATGGGGCGCCGGCAGGTGGAGTTCGAAGGCTACGAGCTGGTGCAGCGGCAGGCGGACCTGGCGGTCAGCATCGCCCAGGCCGTGGCGCGGCACCCGCTGCTGAAGAAGTACTTCCGGATCCTGGGCACCCGGGACCTCATCCCGGCGAAGTACCGCGAAACGCAGCGGCAGATGCCCCTGCGCGACGGCTTGGCCGCGATGGCCGAATCCTGGCGGCGCGACGAATTCGTGGTGGACCCCAGCCGGCTGACCCTGCACATCGGGCTCACGGGAGTGGACGGGGACACCTTCAAGCACGAGTACCTGATGGACAAGTACGGCATCCAGGTCAACAAGACCTCGCGGAACAGCGTGTTGTTCATGACCAACATCGGCACCTCGCGCAGTTCGGTGGCGTACCTCGTGGAGGTGCTGGTGAAGCTGGCCGAATCCTTCGAGGACGAGCAGGCAGCCATGAGCGGCCT
>Ga0105243_10002477_pt1 | contig 15410 bp, 5 predicted proteins | sample KBSM34metaG_FD_81525 | JGI IMG/M metagenome (GOLD analysis project Ga0105243, IMG submission 81525) | Miscanthus rhizosphere microbial communities from Kellogg Biological Station, Michigan, USA - KBS M3-4 metaG | ecosystem: Host-associated > Plants > Roots > Rhizosphere > Soil | place: Michigan... | reverse complement strand
GGCTCTACCTGCTTGCTGCACAGTGGAGCAAGATATCTCAGGAGGAGGCGTTTGTTGGACGCGCTGGCGAAGCCGGCGATGAGCTTGGGTCGAGAGTAGTTGCAGCCCGCCTGGTTCGTGAAATCATGAAGCTGGCGTTCCTTATGGAAAGGCAGTACGCGCCGTATGCGAAGTGGATGGGAACCGCTTTCGGCAGACTGAAAATCGGACGGAAACTCATGCCCGTTTTGCAGGATGTGCTCTCGACGAAAACGTGGAAACGGAGAGAAAAGAAACTGGCTGAAGCCTATTCAGTCGTAGCCAAGCAGCACAACGCCTTGAAAATCACTAACCCACTCCCGACGAACGTTACGAAGTATTACGGCAGGCCATTCCTGGTGATACACGGCGACGCATTTGCGAGTTCGATAAGAGCGGCAATCCGAGACTCCAGGGCGAGGCATCTTACGCCAAACGTCGGCTCGGTCGATCAGTTCATCGACAACCACGATGTGCTCCAGCAGGTATCTCTGGTGAGACGGCTAGGAGAGGCTTTGTACAAATAAATCCCGCCCCTGCCGCACGGGATTTGCTGGAAAAGGGCCTTGATTATCGCTATTAATATGGCAATTACTGTTGCAAACTGGTCCAGAAGGCATTAGACTCATGACCCCTCTCCTCCAATTTAACCCCCGTTGGCCGAAAAATATATTTTGCGAACCCGTAGGTGTATCAATGCGTCATTTCCTGATATCAATTTCATGGCTCAATAAGGCCAAATTCCTGGGCTTGATCTGTTTGTTGTTGGCAACGGCCCAAATCACTTTTGCCCAATCCACGCCGACGGTCAGCATTAATGACCTCACCGTCGCCGAAGGAGATAGCAACCTATTCGGCTATGAATTCACGGTCAAGCTATCTGCAGCCAGTACCCAGGCGGTTGGTGTGCGAGTTTCGACCCAGGCGGGAACAGCCACGGGCGACGTCGACTTTGGAGCCGGATCGGTAACCTTGAATATTCCAGCGGGCCAAACGTCACAAACAGTCACCGTCTTTATTATTGGCGATACCATCGTCGAACCGAACGAACAGTTTTTCCTGAACCTGAGTAATCCGGTCAATTGCACCATCGGTGATGGACAGGGTGTGGGAACGATCATCGACGATGATGATGGTGCGCTTGTCCTTATGAACCAGGAGAACTCGTCACGTGGCCTCGCACTCGATTCCGTTTTTCATACAGCAGAGACCTTCGCAATCAACACCGGAGATCTGCCTTTTTATAGTTCAGACCACCGTAACCGAATCGTCGTATTCGCAATGAAGTTGAAATTGGCTGCCGGCGAAAACGCCTCCGCGGTTACTGCAACTGCGGAAGAGGCAGGGGGAACAATTCGGCCGCTGATAGTTGAAGCCGTGGGCCCTGTTCCTGGCATGAACAACTGGCTCAAACAGGTGACGCTGAAATTGAACGACCAAATAACAACTGCACAAGACATCAAGGTCCGGATCACACTACATGGAGTCACGAGTAACCCAGTGACTGTGGCCGTAAAACCCCAATAAGCATGCTTCTATCCACAGATTACACAGATCAATCTGTGTAATCTGTGGAGGAGGTCATCGCCCCTGGATGTTCTCTCCGTCGTGTGTCTGTCCCACTCCATAGCGAAAGACGAGCTCACCACCCAGCCAGCCGGAGATCGTGATCAGAATCACGCCGACCAGCGAAAGTAAAAACGGAATGGTGAGTTTGCGGCCCACGAGTTCACTGTAGCTGCCCATTCGCAGGAGAAGACTGATCGCAAACACCACGAGCGCGGCGATATTGAGCCGTGCGTGCCAGTTTGCGGCTTTCTTCACGTCGCCATTCTTGATTGACAGCCAATCGATGATGCCCGGGATCGCCGCTGCGATCGCGCCCAGGCAGCCGGCAGCAATCATGAACTTAGCGACTACGAGCAGCGTCGGATGCCGGAGCAAATAGAACAGGATATCGACGACAAACGACGTGACCCAAAGAGCTAGCGGAAATGGGATCAGCATCGGGTGGATCGGATGACCGGCGATAGAGGCTTTGCTTTTCATCGCAACACTCCCTTCGGTAATTTAGATCGTTCTCGATCCCTTTGCTCTTCAATTCGGTTCGTGAATGTCTATATGATGTCAGCACAGGACCACGCCGCGCAACCGCTGGCAATCTGCGGGCTGCGCAGGCACCCACCCGCTACCGTAGGTGGTACTGACTGTGTCCAGGAATGATTAGAAGCAGGGCGACGACGCCGCTGGAGGAGTTACTGGTGCCGGACTAAGCGAACCTTTCCGACTCCTTCGATCATTTCGACTGCAAAGAGATTGGGCGTGATGGTTATCTGACCAGCGGCGCCCACTCCGTTCGTTTTGTTAACCGCGGTCTCCAACTCGTTCTTTAACTGCACGATGTCTATCAAGCCCGAGTCCGATTGAGTGAACGGAACCGTCACCCAGTGCCCGTCAGGATCGCTCTGGCAGACATTGTCGGTTGATGGATCAACGTTGTACTCGTCGCCGTCAGCCTGTCTCCGTAGCTTGTAGTAACAGGGCTTTTTCGAAACGCCTTGACCATTTTCGTGATCCACACCAAAGTGGATCACCTCAGCTTTTTCGCTCAAGTCCAGCGTCTTGATTTCACCCGCGAAGAGACAAAACAACGTGTCAGTCGCAATCCGGTCGAGGCGCAGGAGTGGGAGAATGTTCGCCTCCGAAGCTCCATCCGGAAAAACCGAAGTACCATTACCAGCGATGTTGTATCCAGTCACTTCCATGTGAGGCCAACCCGCAACAACCGGCGAGCGCAACAGAAAGCCACTCATCGGACCCGGGATAGGAATCGCCGATCGTAACGAGACATCGCCTGCGGGTTTATTGCTGACAACGCGCCCGATACTAAATGCACCATCCAGCAGATAAGCCATCCACGACGAGTCGACAGAGAAGAAGCGAATGGACGGCTGCGGCAATTCACGCGCATCGGGGACCAGGTAGTTGTAAGGTACGTCGTTCAGCATTCCTAATCCGGCAAACCAGTCGTTGACGGCGTCCGGTAAACTCAGTGAACGCGATTGTTGGCCGAATGGAAGATGCCGCAGTCTGACCTGTTTTGAAGCTTGTGAGTAGGCACGCTTCCAGTTGTAAAACGCGACCGAGATACGACGACGCCGCAACATCAGCAGCCGGCCCAACTCCCAGGCCGCGGCATAAGAGACGTCAAACATTCCCAGGTTGGAATCATATTGGACCAGCTCATCGGCCGCCGTAATGTTCAGCTTCGTAAAGTCCACTACTTGCTTCGTTGCACCGGGAAGCAGTGGACCTCGGAACCAGGAAACCAATTGATTTCCCTGACGCGTCTGGTGCGGGAGTGGAACCAAACCCTGTCGATATAAACCGTTGATCTTCGCATTGGTGCCCAGTTCCAGTACCTGCCCGTTAGGGTCGAGTGTGGGCATTCGCAACACGTTCTTCGACGTTTCATTCGGGCTTTTATCTGTATCGGTTTTGTAGGCCGTTTCCACCAGATCCTTGAACGTGACGTCACTCGTGGTTAACCCAAAGTTCCAGGACGTGAGGCTAACCAGCCGGTAAGTTTTGTTCACGTCAAAGCTATCAAGCAGATCAGTCCTGTCTTCCAGAGATACGAGATGGACCGTGCATTCGCTACCGGGTTTTGGCAACCGTCCGCAGACGAGGATGGCGTATTCAGGCGCATCGGCTTGATCGGCTGACTGCCGAACATGTGCGAGATACGGTAACGCTTCGGCACTGGGTAACACGTTTTGAAGCGTCGTTCCGGGGACGTCGATAACGAGCACTCGGTCGCCGTCGTTCTGTCCCGGTTCGAGCGTTATGTTTGGAAACTGCCAATCCGAGTGCGGCGGTGGGTTGCGAAGCGTTCCGAGGGTAACTGTTTGCAAAGAGAATTTATCTTCTTTAGTAAAGAGTAACAGCGCGAGCCACGGCGCATCCTCATAGCGGGCATCTTTAGAAATCTTCCGTTCCCACGGAAGGATCGAGCGTTTGAAAACGATGTGTGGCAAGACCGTGAAGTACTGGCCCATACTTTTGTCGGGTGGAAACTTGCCGGTTATCAGTTGTGGCTCGAGCGAGAAGCGCGGGCCCAAAGCCGCAATCTTCAGGTGCTTCTGGGTATCGTTTGGATTAACAGTTCCGGTCCCGACGGCGAAGCCCTGCGACACACTCAGATCGTAAACCCCGTCCGTGATACTTGGTTTGTCGTACGAGATGAAGTTGATCGATCCTTTTGGTTTAGCCATTCTTCACCTCGAACTCGCCATACTGTGGCGGATAGATTGTGTCTTCAGAGAAAAGCTGACCGCAGTTGAACTTGCTCGGGTCGAAACCCATGCCACTCAACAGGGCGCGGCGCGCCGCCGTCACGTTCGCATCCAGAATATTTTTCTCAACATCTTGCCAGGTTGCTTTCGGGTTTGTGATGTTGAATGGCTCGACATCGCTCAAATGGTAGCCGTCGAAAGCCGATGTATCGTAGGCAAGTTTGCTGCGCTCTACGGTTTCGGGTGGACCAGGATCAGATGGTTTGGCGGGAACCAGCCGCACGCCCGTCATCGCCGAAAACATCGACTTGGGCTTGTTCAACTCGGCGTTCATCGTCTGTCCCCAAAGCGCCGACGGTACCGATCCTAAGACGGGTTGCGCACTCAATTGAGAGGCGTTGCCGCTGAATGAAATCTTGTGCTCCGATGACGTGACGGACCCCGCGTTCATTGGCGCCACGCCAAACTGCACATCGGAAGTCTGAGACGGGAAACTACCGCTGAGCGATTTGATAGGAACAACTGAACTGGTAACGATGCTGAGCTCCTTGCGGTTGACCACCAGCACATCGGGTTCGTTGTCGACTTTTATCGTGCGCTCCAATCCCCGCTCAACAGTGAGACTCACGAACTTGTCGTTAGCAGGCAGGAACGTAGTCTTGAACTCATCCCAGACGATCGGGTCTGGTGGCGACGGTGACGCGCCGAAGTCGATACTGAAGTGGAACGTGATTCCGATCACTTTGACACTGACTCGCGCGTGTCCGCCAAAGTCAGGCCCCCACAAGTGCAAATCAGCGCTGGCGTCGATGCCGATGTGATGAGTTCCAAAGAAGTTGAATGTGACCTCTGCGCCGATGTCGATGGAAAGCTGCGCGTCGTAATGAAACGGCTTCCACATCAACAGGAAGTTGGCGTTCATGTTGAACCACGCCTTCAAATTCGAAGTCTGAAAAAGCGCGTTCAAATATCCGCCCGCCATGATTGCGTGCGGCACGAGTGCGTAATAGCCGCCACCTTTGACCGAAAGTTCGGAACTAATGGACCAGTTGAAACCGACGCGTGGCACCTGCGGATAGTGGCTTGGTACTTTGAAGTCCGGGTGATAACCGCCGAGCGTGACCACAAAATCTCCGGCGTGTTCGCCCTTGAACCAACTCGCAAAAGCAAATCCACCTGTTAAGTGACAATCACGCGACAGAATGTATGAGTTATTTGTCAGTTGCGCCTGGATCAGCACGATCCCTTCGTCAGGAATGACTGCGGCCTTGAGCAACAGTTGTGCTTCGGCGATCGGTGTCTCATTCACGTTCGGCGGTACGAGCATCGTGGAGATGCCAAGCACATCCACTTCGAAGTGCTCGCCGAATTGCACTGTCAAGAGTGCAAAGCTGTCCAACAGCTCGAACGAAGTAAAGCGAACACCAACTGCAAGAAAGTACTCGCCTACTTGCGGCGGCAGGTACGCTCGCATGCCCTGCATCTTGCCGCTGATGAAATCTTTCATCTGCGACATGTCTGTCGGTGGCTGCGCCGGTGGCGACGTCATCGCTTCGGCGATTAAGGGAAACTGGTTCACCTGGTCGACGGGAGGAATAAGCAGGTGACGGTTGTAGCCGAAGCCGGCGGCCAGGCCGGTCACGAAGAAGAAGGATGGACCACCGAGGGGATAATCGAGCACCGCATAGATGAACAACGACTTGTCACCGCTCGACAGTTCAGCAAAGGACCCGATCGCGTTGAGCTGTAGATTCTCTGTGCGGATCGTCGCCAGCCCGTCAAACTCGGTGATGTTGTCGTCGCTAAGTTTGTAGAGCGCGCCGCCGATCTCAACTGGACCATTCTTGAAATCGATGCCGAGACCATTGAGACCGAACGTGGGCTTGAACCTGCTCGTGCCGGTCAGCGTCGTCGAGACGTTTAGACCCAGCAGGTCGACCGTGAGTCCCATCAACGACAATCCACCGTCCAGATAGCCAGTCAGCTTGACCCCGTCACCCATACCGAACGAGAAGCCGATGCGGCTGAGATTCAGTGGTCCAAAGTTCTTCTTGATGTCGAACCAGTGAATGTCGTCTGGATCGGACGGAGCCCCACTCGACGGTGATTGAGACTTCTTCTGTAATTGTCCTGATTGCGGGTCCAGCCCAACCGGCAGACTCACATTGAAACTGTCGCCCGCGCCGAGCCTCACTTGCGCACTAAGCTCGGGCGTCTTCGCCGGAATCGTTGCCGTTTCCGGAAACTTGAACGTGATGTTTTGAGGAAGCGCCAAATTCAACTTGTTCAATTCGTCCGCGGTGTATTCATCGGTGGCATAAATGATCTGAAAGGCGAGCGTGAGTGTTTTTGCCGCCGACAATTCCGAACCGATGACCGGCAGATCACCAAGACTCGACAGATTAATACCGGCGTCCATATCGATCGCGAAAATAGATTTGCTGACGTCACCAACTGAGTGGTGCGAGAACACAGCATCGCGAATATCGATTGAAAGACCGGCGGGAACCTCGTCTTTTCCGGTGATTGCCTTCACGAGCGATGCAAGCGAGAGGGGCGTCGAGTCAGTTCCCTGGTAGACGGCGACGAAGTCAGTTGCCTGTGCAGTGGAAACCAAATCGAGTTCAAAAGTCAGTTCGTCCTTCGTGTTCTGGTTAAAGACGAGTTGCCCTTTGACGTCTTTTTCGAGCTTCCCGTCGAGCTGCTTCTTGAGATCGATTTGAACATAAACATGGGCGCTGTCGCCGAATTCGAGATACGCCGTGAAGCCGTAGTTGCCGGCCGAACTGTCGTAATAGGCACCGAGCTCCTTTATCTTCAAATTGACTAAACTATCCGGCAGACTAACGGAAACGCTGTGCTTGTCGTTGATGTGTGTCACCAGCGCAGAGACATTCGTGTTGTCATTGGAAGCAGTGGCATCGAAACGCCACATCGTGCCGCTACCGTTCGTTTGAAAGCGAACCAGAATCTTTTCGAGCGGCAGAAAGTTGCCGAACGTGCCGCCGGTTTCCAACGAGAGAAAGAGCGACATTTGCGACGACTGTTCTTTGAACGTTCGATACTCGATGTATAGACCGGTGATGTCGATCTCTTTGAAAGCGTCGAGTAAATCGTTGGATGGATTGACGCCGAGATCTGTGGCCAGGGCGGTGATGAAGTCGTCAACGTTAACTTTGTGGTCGATGCCGCCGCTGAACATCCAGCCCTGGTTGTCGGGGATGTATTCTGCAGCGAGGGTGAACTCGACTGTGGCCAGTTCGAGTGTCGCTGACACTTTGGCCTCAGTCAGTTTCCCGTTGCTATAAGTAGTTTCGAAATGAACGTCCTCGAGCGTCAGCGGCAGGTCGCCAAGATGCCAGCCGGCGTCCAGGTCGAGCGCGACTTCGTAGTACGTATCGGTGCCCGAGTTGACACCGATGAAGTCAAACCCGTTAACGGTGAGATTGGGAATACCTTCTATCTGTCCACCCAAAAGATCGTCCAGCAGATGCGAGAGGCTGAGCGATTGTTGCAACGCCAGCGACGCTGAGACCTGGTAGCCGTTCGAACTAACGGCCAGCGATGTATCGATCTCAGCTTTTTCAATAATCCAGCGCCCGAAGATGTCGACATCGAAAGTGCGTGCCGCGTCAAAAGGACTGTAAATCTGCACGTTCAGTGACGGCTGCACGCTCACCAAATCACCGATCAGCGACAAACTCTTCTCCGCTGCGATCACGAAACCCACGTGCTCGACACTCGGTCCGGTAAAGTCGATGCCGACTTCTATTTCTTCGAGCGTGATACTGCCCAAACCCTTAAAGTCATTGTTGGGCAGAAAGCCTTTCAGCTCGTTACCCATGTCAAAGGCGAACTGCGTGACGAAATCATCAAAACTCGGAAAGCCGGTCAGGATGATCGTGAGATATTTCGTCGTGAGATTGAAGTCAGCTTCAATGTTCAGCGTCGTGGCTTTGATCGTGATTGAGCCCCGCAACTGGACGAGAGGCCACACCACCGTGGTGACCGTCAAAGGAAAACCCAGCCCGATACTATCGAATGCAAAACTGAAGCTGACGTCGCCTTTTGGTTTTGCCGGATTGGTAAACGTGTAGAACAAGACGAGGTCAACACTCGCGTTGCCTACCTTCGTCTGTGAAAGAAAGGTCTGCTCCTGGCAAACCGAAGTTGCCGACAGACTCTCCAGAGCCTCTGACAACGTGAAGTCCGCACCGGGCAATGGCGTTGAGCCCACGAGACTCGTCTTGATGCGATAAGTGAATCCACGCGTTATGTAGGTTTGCTCTTTGGCGAGTCCGGCGATGAAGTTCTCTGGCTGTGCAGGAAGTTTGTCCTCTGCCGGTGGAAATGGCGGTTTGATGTAGCTGACACTGTCGTAATCCAACGACGAGAGGAGCAGCATGTCGTCGGCGAATGTCGAACCGCTCAGGACTTTCGTGACTGCGCTTGGGCCATTAGTAGCGTAAGCGTTCCAAAGATTCTCGACGTGGTAGTTCTGCGGTAGCTCGCCGATCAGTAACTGAGTGTGCCGCTCGGTTGCGGCTTCGATGGTTGGTACTTCGAAGATGTACAGACGGACCGGGACGTTTGCTTTCGCGAGGCCGGGAAGATCTGGCAGCGTGGCGTTGACGATCAGCAGTTGTGCGTTCTGTGTAACAACCTTGCAGTTCGTGAGTGTGACATCCGATGCGTTCAGTGCCGCGAGCACGGTTGCCAACGCCTGATCGCCAAGCACGTCGGCTGTTAGATCCAGGTTGGTCGTCACATTGATGTTGTTTAGCGGTGTAACCGCCATCGCGGCTCCCTCCGATCTGCTGCTACTCTTCTTGGATACGGTCAGTACCACCTCGCGGTAGCGGGTGGGTGCAAGCGCAGCGCGCTAGTTGCTATGCGAACCTGTCTCAGTCACACCGGGCTTCAGCCCGGTGCTAAACGAGACTCTCGGTAGAAGCCCGGTGTGAACTAGCGCGCTGCGCTTGCACCCACCCGCTACCGCGAGGTGGTACTGACTGTATCCAAGCTCGCTAAGCAGTGGTCTTCGCGTCCAGCTCTGCTTTCTCTTGCATGTACCAGCTGTTGAACTTATCCAAACCCGCGAGCGCGAACCGAACTGCCTGACTCGTAATCGTGAATTGATGCACGTCGATGAATTCGCTCTGCCCTTCGAAGATGAAGTCAAACGATTTGAGCCGCTGCTCGTCGGTGTCGTCTCTATTCCGTTTCTTTGACTTTGGGATCTTACCGCCGGTACTACTGGTCTGTGTGTCGCAACGCATTACCTTGTAACGGAAATAAGCAGCCAGCGGAGCAACTGATCCCTGTTCAGGCGGAGCCATCACAATCTTGCGTTTCTTACCTGGATCCTGCCCTTGCTCACGAGACCGGCGCGCGATGTTATTGCTTAGCATCGCCTGATAAGCGGTTTCATTGCGCAGATAGTTGTCACTCAAAATCTGCGACTCCTGATCAGCTTGATTTGCCGACTTGTAATCTTTCGCATCGCGCAGCAAGTATGCCGTGGTGTGTAACACAAAACTTCGTTCCGGCTCCTGTTGCGTGACGAGACGTTGCCCGGTCTCGATGGCCAATTGCTCGGTATTGCAATGGTAACTGCCGCTCACGAAGTTGCCCGGATATTCATTACCACCGTCGCCGTGACCTCGCAGGTGACACCACTCCTGGCTGACGGGCATGTAATTAGAACTGGAGAGCTTCAACACACCCCAATCCTCGCGCACTAACAACGACAGCGCCATCGCACCGTTGGCGAAGGGAGTGGCCGGTATTTTTGAGGAGCTGACTTTTTTCGAGAACGGCGGCTTTAACAGACCGAAGAGCGGCTTCATCGCTGTGCCCGCATCCTTGCGGGGCTTATCTTCACGATAGAGAGCGTCGCCTTTGTTGATGATCTTTCCGCGACTCTGCTTATCAAGAAAATACTCAATGATGTTTTCGGGGATGTTGAAGCAAATCGGCAGATTAACACCAACCGCATCGTAGCCGAGGGTGGTCCATTGGAGCACCTCGGTTGCGGGTCCGCTGGGCTTTCGTTTATCACCCGCCTTGAAGAGTTGAATTACTTTCGAGCTGTCCGCGAAATCAATATCGCCGTCGTCATTCGTGATGCTGGTGATGCGCCGGTAGTAACAGAAATCGAACAGACTGAGAATACCTTTCGGAGTGTCTTCCAGTCGCCGGCTTTCGCGACGCGGAACCGTTTTCTTGTACTTGGTAAGTTCCTCGGCGACGCCGGCGAACGGAGTATTCACTCGAACATAGAACTGTTCTTTCTCTCCCGGCGGAGTGATCCCGATTATCTGAAACCAGAACTTATTACTTTGAAAGCGAACCGGTCCGTAGTTGTAAAAATCACATTGCTTGCCGTCGATCACCCTTGTGAATCCTGTATCCTCCGCATTCAACCACGCCAAGTCCCAACCGTTTGCGGCTGGGATCTGTCGTGCCGCGGGCAATCCAAGAATTGCCCCCAGCTTTTCGTAGGGCCGGTCACAATTCCACCACCACACACACAAATTGTCGTCGCCCAGCGCCAGGGCTCGCGCTCCGCGTCCACCAGCCGCGACGAAGCCGGTTAAATGTGGAATCCGGCTTCCGGGATTTATCTGATTGGTTTGATAATAAGGATCGTAGCGCCGTACACCTTTAATATTTTTCCACCTCGTGGACACCTTGAGGTCTTTATAAAAGTTAACTGTGGAGCCGCCCTGACGATAAGCCTCTCCGGCATCGTTCTTCTCTTTGTCCTTCTTACCCGGGTATTCGATCGTGTAGTTCTGGAAATCAATGGTAAGGATACGACCGAACACGTTAATGGCCGGCACCTTTGCCACTGCGGGGCTATCAATATGGCGGTAGTAGAAGGTACCGTTTTGCAGATTTGGCAGGTTACAAAATGCGACGTACTCGTCCATGCTGGACCCAAACCGGATCGAGCGATAAATAGGACGAGGGAAGGGCGTGTTGTCCTCATCCGGATCCGACGGAACAACCACGGACGACCTGTGTTGGTCATTCTTGGTAACGTTGACGGACTTCTCATTCAGAGCTTTCAGATCGTCGTAGTTCGGGATAGTGAAAATTCGGACTCTGGTGTTGTCCGCCAAAACCAGGGGAAGCGTTTTCAGGCATTCGTCAGCCTTTTCCTTAATCTCCTCTGCCAGATCGGTTGGAAGAATCGGATTGATTTGATTGTCGCCGGGAACTGCCGCGCGTGCCCTGATCAGGTTGTTGGTATATCGCGTTTTGTACTCACTCTGGATCTGTTGGAGCGCCTTGGCCATTGTGTCGGAATAGTTCTTGGGAACCCTACCCGAACCAAAAGAAGCTTTGAAGATCGTGCCGATGTAGAGCAGAGCCGACGCGCGTCGCGCATCGGGATTCGGTTCGCCGGGGTAATTCTTCATGCTCAGAAAATTGGTGAAAAGAGTTTTGAACGAATCGAGAATTTTCGCGTTCGCAGTGGCGTTCTTCTTAAACGCCGGTTCGAGTTCTGTGATCTTGGTCCAGGCGCCGCCGCTGATTGTCTTGTTACTCCAAAAGGTCGAATTGGTATGAAGTTGCGTGAGCGCCTCCAGACCAAATGCTTTGCGCGTACCAGCGTTGGTCTTGCCGAGGTAACGAATCTTGTCGAGCATCATCCCGACTGCATCGATCTTGTCGTCATACGTAAAAACGGCCTGATCGAAGACTAGTGAGAAGAGATTGGTCTCATTAACAACCAGAGCCAGGACTGGGTAATTCTCTGTAACCCAGGTTTCGAGCGCTTTCGAAGCGCTTGTCAGCTCTGAAACCTGATTCGGATCGTCGGGATTGACGGGCTGTGCAGGATTAATAACGAGTGGGCCTGGTGGCAGCGGCTTCGTGGACGAGGGATTGTCGGTGTGATAGGCAAGGTGCGTCGCGTACTCATCGTTATAGAGCAGCTTCTGAGAATAGAATCGCACCTGGCGGTAGGCTTTTTTTGCCGTCGCAGTCGAGCCGGAGTCGAACATCAAGCTAAAAACATTAGGACCATAGTCAGTTTGACTTTGCGGGACCATTGCGAAAAATTCGAACAACGCCTGGTTTTCGAGTTCACCTAATTCAGTGCCTGCGAAATAGTCGATCGCGTCAGCCATCTGCTCCTGGTTGGGGACCTGGTTAAGACCCGATATGTCGACGGTGTTGTCCATCAAGCGGTGTCGTTGTTCTTTGATAGCCCACCTAAGCCCACCCACAATGTATTGGTAGAGCTTCACGTAGCAATCAACAATGTCTACGGTGTTGCTGATGGCGTTATAGATTCGTTGTTGAATCGGCTCAGGGTTCGGCGCGGGCTGAAAGAACTCCGAAAATTTAGTGGGCATAGTCTCTCCGGTTAGAGCGTTGCTTCAAAAGTCCGAGATCATTCCTGGATCGGGTCAGTACCGTAACGCGGTAGCGTCGAGTGTGTTTCTATTTGTGATAATTCTTTGGTTATTGACGTCCGACGCCGACCCGACGCTACCGCGTTACGGTACTGACCCGATCCAAGCGCGACGTCCGACGTTAAGATAAAGCTCCGGGTTACGGTTTCTTGTCTTCCGGCGTTAGTTTCAACCAACCTCCGACTAATCGTTGCGGCGTGAACTTGAGCGTGTTGTCAGTCGCCTGGATCTGATCGATCTGTTTCCACACAGACGCTGACGGACGCTCTAGCCACGACCATGAATAGCCACCTTCTTTCGGCAGACTCAGATGAATGCCGTCCTGTTCGGTTAACACGGGCGCGGTCATGAAAGTGACTGATAACTTTTGCAGGATGCCGGCGTAGTGCTCGGACGGAATATTGATCTGCTTGCTGGGCAAAAGCGCACTGGTGGCGTGAACCTCACCACGCGGATCGACGAGCATCGTCAGCTTCAGTGGCGCCGTCGTCAACGTCAGGTTTTGAGTGATCGCAATGCCGTGATGCGTGATGATATGCGGATTGCCGACGTCCTCCGCCTGCGAAGAGTAAAACTTGTCGTCCTGGAAGCCGGTCTCATCTTCGATCCAGTATCCAACCAGACCGTCGTTGAACTGCTTGTACTCTCCCAGCCGGACGGGCACGTTGACGCCCGTGAATTCATTACTGATACGACTGTCGAGCATCCCGTCGTACATGTCCGACAGAAGCGCACGCCAGTTCTGGTTCAGAGCTGGTTTGCCCTGTAGCTGTAAGTTCAGTGAAGCCCGCACCACTGCGATCGGTCTACCGATCAAAAGCGCGAGTGCGTCGTGCTGTGCAAAGCTTGCGGGTTCGATGTTTTCGAGTGCGTAATCAATCGCGGTTTGAAAGGCTGACCAGTAGCCGCTGTTCTTTTGCGAGAAGTTAGTCAGATAACTCGCGAGCTGCCGCAGGTGCGGGTTTGGGATCGCGTCAACACGAACGCGATTTACAGTTCCGGGCGCCGGCTCCCACTCGCCCGTCTGCAGAATTGATCCGAGAGCGATTCCCTGCGCGTCGTAAAACAACAAACTCTGATCGAGATGATTCGGAATCAACCAGCCACACACGGGCGACGTGTCGGGATGATCGTTCATCTCCGGTTCGTCCGGGCTGTTGAGTGTTCCAGGGGTTGCGGCCAGCCAGCGGAAATTCAGACGCGCCGGCTGGGTGATTCGTGGTGCGAGGTAGACGAATTGCCGGTCCTGATCATCAGTGATCTGTTTTTTCACCGCACTCGTTACATTTCGTGAAATCGTGAGCGTGTCACTCGGCAGAATCGAGGGCGGAATCTTGGGAGGCGACACGTCCAACACCTGTCCGAAGGTATCAACCAGATAGAGACTGTTTACCTTCATCACGCCGCTGCGGATTGGCAGAAAGTCGTTGTCGACAACCGGAGCCGAACTGTTGCCACCGGCGACAGCCGCAGCCACGTCGCGTGTGAGTTCCCTGTACTTTTGCTCTGACGAGATCACAGGTCCGTGTGGCTCGATCGCGAGGATCATCGCATTGAGATCAAAGACCGGCAGTTGTGGAAATTGCTGGCGCATCAACAGCGCGTTGTTCAAACCTCCCAACGACTGTGCGAGCACGTTCTGCGATCCCAATTGCTTGTACGCCGATAAAGCTGTGTTCAATGGATCCTGCACCTGCTCGTCATGAGGCAGTGTGCCGAAGGTCGTCAGCGTTAGAGGTGGGCCGTTGAGAGCCGGTTTCCCGTTGTACCAGCCTTCGGGAAAATGCTTTGGATCGTCGAGGTCAACAAGATGATAGGTCGGGGGTGACTTGCTTGTATCAGCGACGCGGAAAATGTGCTGCGTGCGAAACCAATCGGCGACCGCGTTCTGCTGCTGCTTGATCTGCTCCTGCTTGTCCTTGCCCGTGATCGTCGCCGGATCCTTGAGCACGGGTACGTTAGTCAACGTGAAGTGTAGTTGTGCCCACGCGATCAATCTTTGGTCGACTTGATAATCAAGTTCGTCGTCGAGTTGATTGGTGCCCACGATCGACAACTTGAGGTCCAGGAGCGTGAGGCCCATCAAATACTGCTCGATGTTGAAGTTGAGTTGGCGAGCGGCGCCCGGCGTTAACGTCGTGCGGCCGGCGTAGACACTCTCACTCTCGCCTGACGAGAACTGGCTGGGCGGGTGCGTCATTAAAAGATCGCTGGCGTCCTCGTCAAACTCATAGTTCGTGCTGACAAACGTCGATTGATAATCCTTCCATGGCAACCCCTTGTTTGGGTTGGGCTCCATGCCGGCAGTTTCCGGCCACACACTGACTTCCCATTCCAGACTGATCGGATGCCACGGCTCTTCGGTCTGCTGCGAGAACCCAATCGTGTCAGGAGTCACCGTCTGCGGACGAAAACTCTCGATCGTGGATTGAATCCTTTGAACGACTTTGTCCGGATCGCCGCTGCGCAGTTGCGAACTAATTCCTCCCTTGTCGAGAGTCGTCGAAACGTTCAGCACGTGACACGTGAGGGTGTCGTCGTCGTTGGCGCGTCCGTCTTCACCGTGCCGTGGAGTAGAAGGGACCGCGGCTCCTTTAAGTAAGACAGCAGGTTCACTGGGTTGCCAGAATCGCGGCGCTGACTTGCGCAGGATCGCGAAGTGCTGCTG
>Ga0105243_10002476_pt1 | contig 15413 bp, 16 predicted proteins | sample KBSM34metaG_FD_81525 | JGI IMG/M metagenome (GOLD analysis project Ga0105243, IMG submission 81525) | Miscanthus rhizosphere microbial communities from Kellogg Biological Station, Michigan, USA - KBS M3-4 metaG | ecosystem: Host-associated > Plants > Roots > Rhizosphere > Soil | place... | reverse complement strand
CCGGCAACGGGCGCAGCATGATGTTGAAGACACTGAAGATTGCAGCGTTCACACCAATCCCAAGTGCGAGCGTCGCGACGACCACGAGGGTGAAACCCGGTCGCTTCCATAGACTGCGAAGGCTATATCGTAAATCTCGAAACATATGAGTGAGTGCCTTTTTGTGCCTTTTAGTAGCAAAGAAAACAGATCTTTATCGTCCAGGGAGGCTTCAACTCATAAACGACTCCACAGTCGTCGTCATTAACACTACGCTACCATGTCAATGATGAACCAAGGATCTAACAGGAATTGATGATGGACTGCACCAGTAGTGAGACAAGTGGTTTACCACCCGTGAGTTAGTGCAATAAGATCCACGAGATCGAGCATCCCGCTGAGTCGACCATTCATTTTACAGACATTGATTACATTTTCTTTGTGAACGTGAACCAGACCGTTTAAACAGGAATCGGTAAGCATTTTTTCAAGTCGGGCCGGATCAAACTCGTTCGTCACAACATAGTAGTCAACAGGCAATCGCAGTCGAAGTGCGGCTGCCTTATAGATAGGACACTCATTTGTGATATCTCCGATCCGATCATGGCGGACGCTCCATTTGGCGGAAATGATTGTCCGAGGGAGGCCTTCGCTGAGCGCGAGTATGTCAATGCTCGGCTTCGTGCTTCGCCCAGCCATCGTGATACCAGGGAATATAGTGCGAGCATCAACTTCAAGTTGATACTTGATTGCAGGATTCCCAAAGGTTTCAAGAATATGTTTTACTAGGCCGGGAAACGCTGTGCCGAGGGGATTGTGGCGCTGTAACCCTAAGAATGCTGGACTCATCAGTAATTGATCAACGACGGTCTCAACTTTGTCAGCAGAAATACCTAGGTGGTTTGCAATGTGGTCCTCTACGGCTTTGGCACGGGTCTGCCATATCCTCACCGCAACTGACTTGTTCTTGCTGGCGGCTTGAGCACTTTTGTACTTTGAAAGACGTAACTTGTCTGCGTCTATAATGTGAGGAAGGGAAGTGAACCCAGCCGTTGCTACCGATTCATACCAGAGTAGGACTTGGTAGATTCCTAACCAAGCGTCGTCTTTCGAGATTTGCCCATTTGGATACTGCGCACCAGTAAACAGTTTAATCGCCTCATCGATAGTTTGACCTCGGGTTGGCATCCAGTTCCTTCAAGGTTTGACGAAGGCGATAATATATTCCTGATGCATACGTTGCTCGATCATTGATTGGGAGTTGGTGGTAAAACGGGCTGGCATCATACGTCGGTTGCGGTCAAGTCGACGTTCGGTGATGCCGACCACTTCAAAACCTAGCGATTGCCCAACGTCTGCAAGACAGTCCTGAGTAGGAATGAGATATCCCCGCATAGTAGAGGGACCAACCACGACTACACTCACCGTCTCACTCTTCATAACACGCAACATTTCCCGGAGAACGCACTTCATCTCCACAAAGTATTTGCGCACCACTCTCTCTTTCTTTGTGTCGAGCATGGCTAGATGGTTTAAAACAGTAGAGGTGAACTCAGGAAGCTCCTCTGATAGCTCGCCTTGAATGCGTTCTGAGCCAATATATTTAGATCGATGCTCGCCAAGCTCTGAGATCGAATGACCTAACCACACCAGTGAGAATTTATGCGCTCGCATGTAATCGAGGGCATTGGCATATGGCGGAGAAGTAACGATCAGATCGACAGAATTATTGCGCACAGGAAGCCGCCTGGCATCGCCCTCCTTAATCAGAATTCCATTGCGGTGCGTAGGCAGTTCCTGGAGCGCCTGAATACTTTTAATTAATGATTTACGGAATTGATCGTACGTGTTACGAGGAACCTTGGTATTATCTCGATGTGGTCGCGAGTGGGCCAAATCTCTAGCAAGCGACACCCCTCCTGATTTGGTGATAATTACTGACGATAATACCAAAAGTAAAAACTCTCTCAATCGAATATCGACCAGTTCATTTATCGCAATAATTAAACTTGCAATCTGCTTCTGCGTTTCTGGAAGAAACCAGTAATCTATAAACTCCCTGCTAGCTGAGTCGAACTGTTCCAAGATACCATTCAACGACTTCCCGTCGCTTTGAACGGCGGACGCTCGAGATAAAACCTCACCGCCCGATACCAGGGCCGTTTCGTGCTGGAGTCGCGACGTTTTGACACGACAAATCATGCGCGCCAGCGGATCAATGTCAATTCCAATTCCTTTACGCTCAAGGAGAAAAGCCTCAACCACGGTTGTGCCGGAACCTACCATCGGATCTAAAACAACATCACCTGGTTGGGTCAATTGCTCAATGAAAACATGCGGCAGTTGGGGTGGAAATTTTGCTGCAAAGGCATGCAGTCGATGAGAGGCGTAGGTGCTACTCTGGCTGTGGAATTCCAGTTCACCGCTCATAATTGCGGCTACTTTTTCATGGATGGGGACTTTCGCTGTCTTCGTTTTCACTAGAGGAATCGTATAACATTACTTAATCACAGCGTCAACTATATATCGTGTTTTAAGCGTGCATTTATACTACATCCAGTGCAAAGAGCAAGTGCAGGATCTGCTCTTTGTTTGTATTTCTTAGGCTGGCTGAACTATGTCGAGCTGCGCCTAACGCGGCGTGCTCTCTGTCCACTGGCAGCAGATTGAACGATTTAGCGACTTGTAAATCGAATGGTATGGTTAGAGTATTTACACGTGATAACCTACTCACCCAAACTGAACAGAACTTCAATGGCGAATCGAGAAAAGTGGACGAGAGCACAACTGAGATAATCATTCACGGTAAAGGAGCACCGCAAAAGACTCCGTTACGAGATGAGCTGGTTGCGATGGACCGGCATGATCAGGCTGTTCGAGCCGAGTTGGCTGCCGACGGTTCTCTGTTCGGGGGTTATCACCCGCGGATGGCAGCCGTCCACGATGCTAACGCCGCGCGCTTCCGCCAGATCGTCAGAGAGATTGGCTGGCCAACAACAGTGCTCGTTGGACCGGACGCAGCAAACGCTGCACACCGTATTGCCCTACACTCGATTAATCACCCGGACTTCATGCGCGAATGTCGCGCCATTATCAAGGTGGCGAGCGACCGCGGCGAGATCCCACGCGAACACTTCGCGTATATCGACGATCGCATCCGCGTCTATGAAGGCCTGCCCCAACTCTATGGCACTCAATGGCGTGGAGGCGTTAACGGCCTCGAACCATATCCTCTCGACGATTCGAAAGCAGTGAATCAACGGCGACGAGTGCTCGGCCTGCCCACCCTTGACGAGATGAGGCCCAAATCAAGTGAGCGTCTGAGTCCGGAGGAATGCGAACGACAGCGTGCGGAGGAATTCGCCTGGCGGCATCGCGTAGGATGGATTCAGTGACCCGGTCAGGACTTAGTTGCTCACCATCTCCCAGAGCAACACTGTCTTTTTGTCTTTGCCTACCGTGGCGAGCAACCTGCCATCGCGGCTGAACCGAGCCGGATCGCGTCCCTCCGTCGTTTCGTACACAAGGGTCCCCGTCGAAACATCCCACATCTTTACGGAACTATGGTTCGCTCCCATTAAGAATTTACTACTTGGGTGGAAGGAAAGAAGATCTGTGTCCTTTGGGTATTCGCTAACGATGTCAAACCCCCATTTGGCAAGGAGCGGAATCTTCGCCCTCACTCGTCCGGTCGAAATGTCGATGAGCGTTGCGTGATAATTATTGTAGCCGCTTGCTATCACATACGTTCGACTGTCGGGACTGAAACCTTGCTGATTGACATAGTCCGTGTTGACGTCTTCAGTCAGCTGCAACGTCAAATTCTCCAAATTGAGCAACCCGACTTTTTTACCGCTCCCGATAAAACCAAGCCACCTGGAGTCGGGACTAAAATCTGTGTCGGAAAACAAGCTCTGGAACTCTTCGATCAGCCTACCAGTTGACGAGTCCCATAACCTCACCATACCGCCGCTCTTCGTTGCGATAAATTTTCCGTCAGGGCTGAAAGTAGCTTCAGTTACCCCAGCCACTTTGCTGTCATAGACTACCTGAATAGTCGGTCCGACAAGTTCCGCTTGTAATCGTCCCGCCGTCACGTCCCACAATTTTGCCGAAGAGTCTTCCCAATAAGTGTTCGTCAACAGTGTGTGCTGATCGGGACTAAACTTCACGTACACTTCTACAGGAATATGTAAGGCCCTGGAGAAGATTCTGTACCGCGGGATCTTTTTCACCTTCCACACTGTTAACGTAACTGACACTTGTCCGGTGGTGGTGTTCCACACTTTCACCGTACCGTCTTCGCTGCCTGTTGCCAGCTGAGTACCGTCAGGACTGAAGGTTGCCGCGGTGATGTTTCCTTCGTGTCCGGTTAAGGTGAGCTTGAGCGTTCCAGTAGAGTTCCAAAGCTTTACGGTTTTCTTACTGATGGTCATTAATACGTGACCGTCAGGGCTAAACGCAGGCGCAATTCCGTCCAACGCAGCGATAAGTTGGCCGGTCGCTGTGCTCCAGAGTCTCGTCGCATTCTCGCTGTAACCGCCTGTCGCAAGAAACTCTCCGTTAGGGCTGAAGGCAAGACCAAAAACTTGACCCTCGTGGCCCGTTAAAGTTGCTCTCACCTTCAACGAAAGGTTCTGCGCGGCCGTTCGACTAACAACGCGTGTACTCTCTTGCGCGACTACGTGAATACACAATGAGGCGGTTACGAATAGACCAACGCAGAATTTGGTGATTCTTTTCATGTCCATCAAGCTACTTCAAGAGGACATTCAGATTCTCCGCTGGTGTGACACTTCGTACAGTGTTAAATGGAGGGTTCTTTATTCGGTCGCAGGCGGTCACTGTTGGACCGGGTCAGTACCGTAACGCGGTAGCGTCGGGTCGGTGCCGGCATTAATTCCGGCAGAATAATTGCAGTTACGAGACTCACCCGACGCTACCGCGTTACGGTACTGACCCGGTCCAAGTGCGAATCCGACTTTGAGGCAAAGCCTTGCCGGCTCCCGCTCTTAGCGCGTGAATGTTCGCACATCTGTTAAACTGCTGCACAATCCAAGAACGGAAACTGAAACTATGGAAACGCTCTATGAAGCCGCGGGTGGTCTCGATGGGATGCTGAGGTTGGCCCACGCCTGGCACACGCGGGTGCTGGAGGATGAAGTAGTTAGCCATGCGTTCAGCCACGGATTCCATCCACAGCACACCGAGCGTCTTGCCGCGTACTGGGCCGAGGCACTCGGTGGACCAACAACTTACTCCGACCAGTACGGTGATGAGACCTCCGTCGTTCGCATTCACAGCGGCAACGGGCCGCACGAGGAGATGGACCAGCGAGCGATCGCATGTTTCGATCGGGCCCTGCACGATGTCGGACTCAACAGCGACGAGCGACTCAGACGCGTGCTGCACGATTACTTCGCGTGGGCAACGTCAACCACGATGGCGCGTTACCATCACTCAGCCGACGAGGTGCCGGGCGGTTTGCACATCCCGAAGTGGTCGTGGAACGGACTCGTTAGCGACACATGAGCGCAAGCTAGCGACGCCTCTTCATGCTGTACGACGTGAACTCAATTGGTTCGCGCACCTCACCACTACGGTAGAGTTGTAACAACTCCCTTCGCCGCTCGATCTCTGATTCATCTATATCGGGTGCTTCGACGAGTCGCTGAAGATCTGCCTCGACGTGGTCTCGCGTTTCGTTCTTGAGGCACAGAAGCGTCAAACCTGTGAACGGGAAGCGCTCGAAGTTCTCGAGGAGAAACTCGCGCAGCGCTGGGCTGCGACGAAGGTGATACATGATGGCTCGATCGACACCGCGAACCGGGTATTCCGGGAAAGCCGCTGCGTGCATCAATGCCGACGCGAAGTTATTGAGGACCAGCTCCGCCATCGCTTTGATCTCATCTTGCGAGACCTCATCGCCGGGTCGCCACTCAGCCTCGCTGTAAAAGTATGGTCGCAGTTTCGGGTGCTGAACGAAGAGCACGAGATGGTTCGCTGTTTCAGTGACTGCTCGTTGGATCAGGTATAGATCAGGCTGCTTCTGAGCGATCTCCAGTTGCCGCACGGCAGTATCGATTTGTTCATTGGCAATCCGAAGCTGTTTTCGGAAGACGGAGAAGTTCAACAAGCCCACCAGCACGAGCGCCAGCGTCCCCATGAAACCAAGCACGCCGATTAGCGGTTCGAATCCCATTTCCTTTACGTGTCTCCTCCCACCAAGAGCTTGACCAAGTGACATAATCCGCTGATCGGCGGTGATTATGATCTAAATCTCCGATTCTATGGGAGCCAAATATGAATGAGGTGTGGAGAATCAAGGAGTCCGCTGGGAACGCTTTGTTAGCTGCGTTGTCACCTCGAGGGCTTCTTCGTATTGTCGATGGAGTTCGCGTTTGCTCTTTACCTTTCCCGACATCTCAGCCAGTTTTGCCAACTCCAAAAGAATATTTGTCTTATAGGACCAGGCCGCTTCGTTTTCAGGTGTTAGAGTTATTGCCATATTTACCAGTTCCAGGCCGCGGTTGGCGCACCCACTAGCCTGTTCGAATTCAGCGCGCGCTTTGGGCATTCGATAACTGAAGTATCGGCCAGCAGTCGCAACTTTGTTGGCTGGTAGTTCGGTGATCTTGAAGGAACAATCCCATTCTTTCGAAGCGAGAACTACAAACGCGTCCGCGCGTTTATCGTTAGCGAATGAAACATCGTTGGCGCGTTTGCGAATCCATTCACGCAACAGTTCGTCTTCCTTTATTGCGCCATATAGGTAGGCTACGGCTTTGTAAGCTTCTTCATCAGCGGGCACACGCTCAAGGATTCGTTGATAGGCGACTATCGCCTTCCGTGCTTTCGCAACATTATCCGCTGTGGAGTCGCCCGGTTTGTACTGCGCATGAATTGTGCGAGCTATAAAGTACGGCGCTGTTTTGTTTTGCGGATCGAGCAGGAGTGCCCATTCGGAATGGACCTGCGCTTGCACGAAGTTCCCTTCCCGGTACAGCCGAGCGGCTTCATCCAATTCCTGTTTAGCCTGCCTTTCAGCGACGCTGGGAGGCTGTGCTTGAACTGCCATCAGCACGATCGTGACGATCAGGCCAATTAATGATTTCATCCAAAATTGCATCACTACTAACACGCATGTGCGTTCCAAATTTTGACTAACGATGCAGGTAGCGGTGTGACGGGCGTCCGATGTGGATGTGTGGGCCGGTTGCGACGCCGGGGATGGCGTGTCGAAAGACAAGGAACGGAATCTTTTCGGTGCGCAGGAAGTTTACCAGTGCAATGCCTTCCTCACTGTCCGGATGAAGACCAACGTCCATTCCCTGACGGTGATCGAGTCCCCAACGATCGTGAATTTCCGATTGGCCAAACGCGGATGTAGGTAGTGGACGACCGAACTTAGTGAAGAAAAAGTTTTCCACCTTCTTCGCATCGGCGAGCGACCAATTCTGGACGGGGTCGCTGACCTGCTTGGGTTCGCCGGAAGATGGTCGTTCGATCCGCGCAACTCGCGCCGAATCGAGCAGTGTTGTTACACCGCCGCGTCTATACCAAATACCATCGCGTGTTTCTCGCAGTTCTTCGACTTGCAAACGCCCACCACCAACGAGCTCGATGGTTATGACGGGGGTCTCCTTTTTCTCTTCAGTATTAACTGTCGCCTGATTGGGACTGGGAGACTCCTGCTTCTTGTCAGCGTCCTGGCTGACCTGGGCGGAAACCGCCTGGAAACCAAGAAAGAGAAAGATAAGGGTTGAACCGAATACTTTCACAAAAGCAATCCTCGTCGGTCAAGGAAGCACATAGTAATCCTAATTCCCCGTCGCTACAACACGCTCTCCTCAAAAGTCAGGTCCGGAGTTGGACAGTCAGTACCGCCTGCGGTAGCGGGTGGGTACGTCGTAGACACGGTCGGATTCAAAAGCTGCGCATGCACCCACCCGCTACCGCAGGTGGTACTGACTGTGTCCAAGTACGATTTTATTCTCAGAAGTAAGGCGGGTGGAATTTGAAAGGGCGGTCGGATTCGACCGCCCTTTCATTTTCAAAACAGTGTAAGCCGCTGTCGTTAGTAATTGATCTTGCCGACAAGCGTAAGATCGAAACCGCCGGTTACAGGGTTAATGGACACTACGAAGTTGGAGTCGCCAGTTGCCCCTTCGAACCTGCCCGTGCCGCCCACGATGTGGAAGACACCCTGATCCATAGCCGCAACTGGATCGAGGATTCCGTCGATCTGAACTTGAAGCTTATCTCCGTTGGATGCAGTGATCGTTGCTTCTCCGCCGGAATGTAAAACGCCATTGCTGTCGGGCGTGTATGTGACGTGCCCGGTGACGGTCCACTGACCGAGGTGTGTCGCGGTGCCGGAGCCCGTCGGGATGGCGCCAACCAGGTTACCGTTTGCATCAGTGATCAGAGTCGCAACGCCCGATCCCTTGAGAGCGAAGGGACGCTCGACTGCCGACGCGGGGATCGTTCCCAACAGCAGGAAGGTTACTAGCATCAGAGTGCGTATTTTCATGAAGCGTTTCATTACCATTCTCCTTTTCAGTAATAAGTTATTAATTCCGAGTGAGGTATAGAGTGATAACGACACCTACGGCCTGCTCTACACTTCCTTCGGGCGCTGGGCCAGCGTTAATCACCGGCTCCAGCCTCTCGTCACCTTAGAGTGGTAAGTAATCAGAAAACATCACACTCTGAAGTCAGAAACTCACCTGGACGATTGGACTTTTCAGGCAGCCACTCAGATTCTGGGGTAGATTCGAGTGGGCTTGAATTCCCTTCTCAAAGTCCTTATAAGCAGCCTTGGATTAGCAGGAGATTGTTTAAGCAGATGACGGAAGAAGAATTCCAGAGACTCCTTAGGTGGGAACCCAAAAAGAACGCACGATTCACATTCGCGCTGGGCGAGACCGTGCGTATCAAGACTGGTCCATTCACCTCCTTTACGGGAAGGGTTGAAGGGATCAATCAGGCCAAATCCCTTCTGAAGGTGGCGGTATCAATCTTCGGTCGAACCGACTCTATCAAGCTAAGGTTCCTGGATGTTGAAAAGGTTAGCTAGGCCGTCCAGATCTCTTTGAAGACACGCTTGAAGTTCTCGCCGAGCACTTTCTGTACAACGCGGCTTGTGTATCCACGCTTCAACAGCGCGTCGGTGATGATCTCCATCTTCCGTGGTGTGTTCATGTCGGGAATGTATGTCGGGCGGTCTTCACCTGGAGCAGCTATTCCGGCTGCCTTCCGCTGCTCAACCCACTTTCGCATACCTTCCAAATCCTTTTCTTCAACAAGTAGCGGAACGTCACTCCCGACGCCCACATGATCCTCGCCGCAAGTCTCCGTCCAACACTGACTTTTGAACAAAGCCGGCACACGCTTAACAGATGCCGCGGGTCTGAGCGCCGCCATCGCATACCGCTGGTTTGACGATCAGCCAGGTTGTGACTGCACCTGCTGCCACGCCACCCAGGATTAACCAGGTCTTTGTAGAGACGCCATCACTTGCCTTACTAACACTTTCGACCTCGGAATATTCGATTGACTGTGTGGTTCCGTTCTTTGAATCTCTTAAAGTAAAGGACACCCGATCCACGGAGTCGATATGGCCTTTGAGCTTCGTCTTGTCGCGAAACTTAACCTGGACTTGCGAGTCTTTGCTGGTTGCGAGTGTCTGGACCCTGGCCCGGATCTTTTCAGGGTCGCTAGTTGATTGAGCCCTCGCAGTCGCGGGTAAACCAAAACTGATTGCGGTTAGTATTACCGAAAGCGCTATCGCCAAATATTTCTTAGTCACCAAAAGTCTCCTTCCTGATTTGAACTCACCGCCTTTCAGCAACGGTTATTCCAATCAGGATCCTGAGCACGAAACCTGCATAAAAGCGGCCGATTAGCGAATGAGACTCAGTTGCGGAAAAGCTCCAGGTGAAAGCTAGCGCAGGAAAAATCCGACAATTGATAAGGCTAAACGAAGTGCGGGCTCTAAACCTGTGAAGGAGGCTCAGAGCCCGATTGCAAAGTTTAATGACGGCTCACAAAGTCGCTCGCGAGCGGAGGCGCACTCGCCGGTGGTTGTCGAAGTTTTGTGGCTTGCTCGTATGCGTATGCCAACGCAATCAGCGTCGGTTCACTGAACGCTCGGCCAGTAAACGTCACGCCGAATGGCACTGGATTTATGACGGCTCCAGCCGGTGGTGTAAATCCTCCGGGGACCACAATGCTCGGGTAACCCGCTTTCGCGGGCGCCGCTGCACCGCGATTCTGTGGAAAGAGGATCGCATCGAAGTCATCGTCAGTGCCTTGAATTCCGTCCGGACCATTGAACACCGCATCCAGCCCACCTCTTGTCAGTGACAGGTCAAGTGCACGATCCGCGAGGTATCGCTGCGTGTCCGCACTACCCGGGCTGGTGTCGAGTTGATTAGCCGCCAGAAAGATCGCCTGTCCATACTTCAACGCCACTGCAGCGTGCGCGTTGTTGAATGCGATGATGTCTGCCAGCGTCTGAACCGGCGCATTTGGCCGCGTTGCCAGGTAGTTGTTGAGATCGTGTTTTTGTCCGTACATCAAAACGGTCGAACAGTTTGACGGAGCTGGAAAACTCACACAAATTCCGAACCCTGATATCGCTGCCTGGTTTGGAATCTCGTATGGATCAACCACAGTGGCTCCTTGTTCGCGAAGAGCTGCGATCGCATTCAACATGATCTGCACTTGCGCGGGCGTAAAACCGATCCAGTAAGGCACGCGAGGCACTGCAATGCGTGCGCCGCGGAGTGCGTGTTTTTTCAGGAACCTGGTGTAGTCCGAAAAGCAATTACCCGGCTCTAAACATGGTGCGGTAGCCGGATCGTTCGGATCATGGCCCGCGATCTGGCTTAGTAGAATCGCTGCATCGGTGACGGTTCGTGCGAGTGGACCAGCGGTATCTTGATCGGCAGTGATCGGCAGGATCCCGTGGCGACTGACCAAACCGACCGTTGGTTTGATACCAACTACGCCGTTCGACGAACCCGGACTCAGGATCGATCCCGATGTCTCCGTGCCGATCGCGACCGCAACAAGACTTGCCGATACTGCAATGCCTGAACCCGAACTCGAGCCACCAGGAGTAAGCACCGGGCGCCCATCGCTAGCCGGAAGCGGTCTCGGATCGTATGCGTTGAAGCCATAGCCGCCAAGCGAGCTGTATCCTGAAGGCATGCCGATGGCGATGAAGTTCGCAAACTCCGTCAGCGTTGCTTTGCCGAGAATGATGGCGCCCGCTTCACGCAACTTCTCGGTAATGAAAGCGTCGTTCGGAGGGATCGAACCTGCAAGCGCAACAGAGCCCGCAGTGGTCGGCATATCCGCTGTATTGATGTTGTCCTTCAGCAACACCGGAATTCCGAATAGTGGTCCATGAGCGAGTCCGCGATGTCGATCGCGATCGCGAGCGCGCGCTTCTTCGAGAGCGTTCGCGTTGAGGTGAATAAAAGCGTTGAGCGTCGGCCCCACTTTGTCGTAGGCGGCGATGCGATTGAGATACATTTGAACTAGTTGTTCAGAAGTGATCAGCTTCGTACGCAAGGCCTGCTGCAACTCCGGAACTGAAGCTTCCACGAGTTGGAGGCTGTTTGCTGCGCTAGTTGGCTGTTGTGCCGGCACCGGGTGTGCAAACACGGCAACGGTGAGAATCAGCACGAGCAATAATTTTTTCATGGCCCAACCTCTCTTGAATGTGAACGTGGATCCGCGTGGGGGATAGACAAAGGTGGTTTCGATTGAAACCACGGATGCCAAAACCGGTTAAGTTACTGGCTATTGATCAGAAGCTTGTGTCGAGAGACGGAGGTTATGCCTGATCTGGGGCGGTGTCAATATTTAGACACGCAGCGCCGAAGGCCGTGTCAATAACGGCGTGGTCAACATTAGACGCACAGCGCCTAAGGCCGTGTCAAAACGCGTGGTCAACATAGACCTTGTTCAGTTCATCATCTGCCTGCTTGTACTTCCTGGCAGAACACATTTTCATGTCGACAGTGGTCTCACCTTCCTTGCACGGATCCCTTTTCTGTGTCTGATGCCCGCCGGCGACAATAACGAAAAGCGGCATGGTTAAGCTGAAAAGTTTCATGCCTTTATCTCCGTGGAAACAGAATCGGCGTGCCGCTTGATTAACGGCACGCCGCCTGAAAAAAACGCTGACGAGTTGACGATTTATTGTCCTGGCTCTGCAACCGCCTTGAAACCAGTGCCGTTGATAACTTCGCGCAGCTTGGCTTCATTCGTTTTCTGATCGTCATACTTGATGACGGCCTCGCCCTTGTCCGAGCTCACGGTGGCGTCTTCAACGCCTTCGGTAGCCTTGAGCGCCTTGGATACCGACGAAGAGCATTTCGCGCACTTCATTCCTTCAACCTTGATGGTGACGGTCTTGGTGAAAGCTGCGGCAGTGATCACACAGAGGGCCATGACCATGACACTACCAACAACAAGACTAATGATTCGATTTCGCACTTCTTATCCTCCTTCTGCGTTCTTCATCAATAGCGGTTTAATCTTTTCGTCGAATTCCCTGGGGAGAAGTATGCCGACGATTATGTCTCTTACTTTGCCATCTCGATCTATCACGATCGTTAGAGGCAAATCCTCATCTGAACTAAAACGGGCTTTAAGCTGACGTGTGCCGAGGATGATAGGGTAGTTGACTTTAAGACTTCTGGCAAATCTCCGGACTCGACCCTTGTTCTCAGGTGGATAAGTGATACCGATGATCTGTAAACCTTTTACGCGGTACTCGCGCTGGCGTCGTACCAGGTCCGGCATCTCCGCGCGGCACGGCGGACACCACGTGGCCCAAAAGTTAATAAGGACCACCTTTCCCTGATAGTCGCTCAACCGCACGATGCGTCCATTGATATCCCGAAGTTCGAATTGCGGCGCCTTGCTCTCCTGCCCTAAAACACTTGTGGAGGAAAACGTGATCAGGACTGTGGCAAAAACAATTCCCAGTAGTTTCATAAGACAATCACTTCATCTTCGCCCAATAATGTTTGAGGCCATTGTAGCCCACACTTCTGGATCGAGATTCCAGACGTCGATTACACCATCACTATAACCACCTGCGACGATCAATGACTTCCCATCGCGGCTGAAGACCATCCAACCCGACGGATAATCCTCTCCAACCCTGAACGGATAGCTTTCCGGACCGAGCAGACCCAGGAGCAGACCTGTCTCGACGTCCCAAAGGCTGATTGGACCACTGCTCTTTGCCGCGAGTAGACGACCATCTGGACTAAGCGCAACTCGTCCCGCGCTGTGCTTTCGTCCGGGCCCGGAATCATACGCCCCCGGAACGAGAAACTGCTTGCGACTCGTCCCTTTTAAGTAATCCCATAGAACGATTCTGCCATTGTCGTACGACGCAGCGAGTGTTGCGCCGTCATCGCCGAAGGCGAGCGTAACGGGTCGACCGTCGAAGGCGAGCGAGTTGAGCTTGCGCGGGTGTGTCTTGTCAGAGATGTCCCATATAACAATCGAAGTGGGCTCCACTTCGGAGATGTTCCAGGGCCGTGTGGCCGAATCTCCGATTGCGAGTGCGCGTCCGTCCGGACTGATGGCACGCGGCGCGCTCGGAGTGTGTTTGATCTCCACGCGTATTTCAGCCGGTCGCTCGCCATAAACATCTCGGAGACCGATGGATTCACTCGACGTGTCGGGCAGCAGTTGCAGCCCGAACTCACCCGCCGCAAACTCGGGACGCTTCTCACCCGGCGCGAGCGGCTCGTAACGACCGTGCTCCTCTCTCCACAGCGCGCTACCCGCGTCAGCTTCGCTTTGCGCGCCCGAAGCTGCATACAGCAAACCCGTTGTTCTACCGAAAGCAAATGCTCTCGGGTATTTGACCCGCGCGGTCAATGACTGCCGCAGACTCGTGGCCTGTCCCATCTCCCACGACGCAAGTAGCCCATCGCTGCTGCCCGTCGCAACACTCCCGCTCTCGCCGGTCGGGATCAAAGCGCTGATGCCCGGCTTGAAAGATTTGAGCTCGGTTGCGGGATTCCAGATGTCCCACAAACTCATCTCGCCTGTGCGCTTGGCGGTTACCATGTACGTGGCCTCCCGATCACCGAGGCGATGGTTGAAAAGAGTGACGAAAGTTCCGGCGTTCGGATGTGGATCGTTTACGAGTTTCGGTTCCTCCTCCCTCAGATCCCAAACAGCGACATGACCGCCATTCACCGAGACAGCGAGATACTTTCCGTCCGGACTGAACGACAAACTGTCAGTGATGTGGTCAACACCGGTCCATCCTTTTGGGTGTCGCACCCAGGTCGCAGGCTTATCCAACGCATCGATATCCCAGAGCGCAACGCCACGGTTGAAACCGATAGCGATGATCTTCCTTGCCGGACTTGCGGTCATCACACGCGCGATGCCGAATTCATCCCTTGTTACATCTTGCGGGACGGTTAGTGTTTTGATCAGAGGCTGTGGCGTGGTCTGGCCCAGGTCTACGAGAGCGACGTCCTGCGTTCGCTTGAAAGCACTTGCGTCGCCGACTGTGACGAGCAGGTTAGGCGTAGCGAAGACCGGTGTGATCGGGACTGGAATATTGACGTCAGTGAATGAGTTATAAGACGCACGGTCAATGACGTCGTACTCCTCGCCGCGCGTCTGGATCTCGAATACGCTCAGATTTCCACCCAGATAATCAGCAGCGCAAACTGAACCACCGGGCGCGCACGCAACGCGGACGCTGTAAATTTTTTTCGCCGGAGATTCGATGCGTTTGAGGACACGTTTGCGCGCTGCGTCCCAAAAGAGGATCAATCCTGTGTCGTCGGACGAAACCAGCACCGCACCGTTGCGAGCTGAGGCGAGGCTCTCGATCGGGTTTGGGTTTTCGCGCGCGACGCCAACGAGGTTTGGATAAAGCTCCAAACTCGCCAGCAGACTGCCGCGTGCCTCCACCGTCGGATGAAGACGAAAAGCCTCGATACTTTCTCTCAGAGCGTGGTCCGGTTCTGCCGCTCCGAGGCGCAGTGCAGCGGTCGCCTTCGCGCGCGAGGACGCGATTGTTTCCTGCAGACGAGCGTTGGCCGTCGCCTTTGCCTCCAGTGCGCGAGCGACTTGTTCACGCCGCGCTGCTTTGCCGGCGCGATCTTCGGCGAGGCGAGCGTCGGCGTCGGCTTTGTCGGCTTTTGTCTTCTGTTCGATCGCGTTGGCGCGCTCACGCTCGGCGTCGTTCTTCGCCTGGCGCGCTGCTTCGCGTTCTGTATTCGCATCACTCTGCGCTTTATCTGCCTCCACGCGAGCTTCACGCGCGCGTTCCCTCTCCGCGTTCGCGAGCACGATTTGCTGCCGAGCATAGACGCCCGCGCCGATGCCTGCGAGAAGCAGCAGCGCGAAGACGACCGCCATGCTGATCGCGG
>Ga0105243_10002475_pt1 | contig 15419 bp, 14 predicted proteins | sample KBSM34metaG_FD_81525 | JGI IMG/M metagenome (GOLD analysis project Ga0105243, IMG submission 81525) | Miscanthus rhizosphere microbial communities from Kellogg Biological Station, Michigan, USA - KBS M3-4 metaG | ecosystem: Host-associated > Plants > Roots > Rhizosphere > Soil | place... | reverse complement strand
TGACCGTTGTCCACCCGGCGACGGTGTGCGGCCACAGCCGCACGGGGCATATCCTCGACGGCCAGCCACTGGTGGCGCTGATACGTAACCTGGTACAGGGAAAGCTGACGGCCGTGCCCGGGACTGCCCAGCACTGGCTGCCACTGGTCACCGTGGATTACCTGGTTGAGCTGATGGCGGCCTGTGCCTTTGATCCGGCCATGGCCGGCCAGGAACTGCTGGCGCTGGATGCGCAAACACCCAACTTGCGAGAACTGTTGGTACAGGTGGCCCAACCCTTGGGCTTGAAGTCTCCCAAGCATCACGTTTCGCTCCGGCTGCTGAAGTGGCTGCTGAGCATTCCTCCGGTCGCGCGATTGATGAATACCCAACCCGAAGCCTTGGACTTTATCCAGACCACGCGTTTTGATACCGCGGCCGTCGAGCAATTTGCCAACAGGCATGCAATCGCCAAACCGGATATACGCCAGTCTCTGCGGCACACTGCAACCTTCGTCAACGCTCATTGCATGGCAAAGCGCTAGCCGCTGACTGCTCCCTTCAGGGCGACACAACGCTCAGCCCTGATTGGAGGGACGTTGCGCAGGCAAGTGATGTAGAGCGGTATTCTATCGAACAATAATTCAGCGACAGGAATCGTCATCCATGCCATCCACTTTCAGCAAAGGCGTTCTATTTGCACTCTGCGCTGCGGCACTGAACGCAACGATCGGTGTACTCAGCAAAATTCTCATGAGTGTTGGCTTCACCGCGAGCAGTGTCGCTGTCATCAAGACCCTGCTGGGTTGTGCACTGCTATCGATCTTGCTGCTTTTCCTCAAGCGCCCGGCGACATCGAGCCAATGGATCCAGGCGGCTATCTGCGCTTTTCTCGGCATCTTCGTGCTGTTCCATTTCGAGACGTCCGCCTATCGACACTACGCGGCGGCCGGCGTGGTGGTGGTTCTGATGGCCAGTGCGTCCATTTCCTCGATCATCCTGGGGCGCATCTTCCTCAAGGACGCCATCACCGCGAACGCCAGCGTTGGCGCCGCCTTGGCCATCGCTGGGATCTCGGTGATCTTCGGCGGCGACCTGCAGCAGGGCTTTAGCCTGCAAGGTGCTGCGCTTGCCTCCGTGGCCGGCTGCGGCTATGGGGCCTTTTCGGTTGCCATGAAGCGCATGGGGGTATCGGGAGGGCTGCACTTCACCCGCCAATTGTTGTTGTTCGGCGGCCTGTACCTGCTGATGCCGGCGGCGGCCGACGGCTTCACGATGGGCGAACTGTCGCCACTGGCGATCGCCACCCTGCTGGCGCTGGCCACGTTGCCGACCATCCTGGGCTTCTTCTGCACCACCAAGGCCATCGAGTACCTCAAGCCATCCCAAGTGCAAGCGCTGGAGCTGACCGAGCCACTGTTCGCCGCGCTGCTGGCGTTTGTCGCGCTCAATGAAGTTCCGCGTGACAGCCTGTATGCAGGAGCGGCACTGATCATTCTTGGCCTGTGTTTCTCCAATGAACTGATCCGCTTGGGCAGCAAGGCATCCGTGCCTTCGATCGAATGAGCTATTCTCGCCCCCGAATCCGCCTGAAGATGACCACGGGCACTGATCGAACCATTGAAAGGACTCTGCCATGAACAAGCTGATCTATAGCCTTTTTGCCTCGACACTGGTCCTGTCTGTTGACGTCGCCCATGCCGCTTCCGTGGCCGAAGTCTTCACCGGTGACATGCTGGGCACCAATCAGCGTTACTTTGAATCCATCGCCGGAATCCCCCGGGAATCCTTCGGCGATGAGCACAAGTTCAAAGTCCAGGGTTGCGACATCACCGCCACGGTAGAGGGCGGCAAAGTCAGCAAACTGCGCATGGAGCTGACGCCCAAATGCCAGGCCGACCTGACCCAGTTCGTCGGCACCTACGCCCCGGCGCCAGGCAAACCCCTCACCGTCGGCGCCTTTACCGAGTCGTCCGGTGGCGGCCTGAGCTACAGCGCCAGTTGCCTGAGCATGTGCGGCAACGCCGCCGACCCTTCGGTCTATGCCCACTGGGAAGGCCCTCATGCCGTAGATTTCAAGGAAGTGCTGCTGGAGGTGGTGCTGGCCTCGGATGCCGCGCTCAACGCCGCAGATCAGTGGGAATCGCAGATGCGCAAAGCAGAGGGCGAAGACTACGTGATGGAGACACGCTTCAACTGCGGCCAGAAATACGACGCCGCCGCGCAGAAGGCCTTTGAGAAAGTGCAGGTCAACGCGGTCACCATCGGCACCGGGCTCAAAGCGTCCGGTTGCTGACATTCAGCACGAGAAGCCACACAGCAGCCGGGAGAGGACAACGACCGGCTGCGACACTGCCGTCTCCACTCGCAACCCCACGCCCCCCCCAAAAATACGCCCAAGGGATGGAGATGAAATTCTGGCCCCTCCATGCAGGCACGCGCCGGCCATGGTACCTAAAGCTGCTCTGGATAACGCTGCTGTTTGGGCTGGTCACTCATTGGGACCTCGCGTTGCCAAGAGTGACTGTTCACTACTCCCAAGCCGGCCAGGATGAGCTCAGGTACATCTGGAATGTCCAGGATCGGATTGATAAAGGAGGAATGCTTCCCGGAGGCGGCGCAACCGATCATGGCGCGCTCTTCCCGGACGACGAATTCTTTATGGAGTTTTCCTGGTGGAGCAAGAACACCGGGCGTAATCACTGCATCAGCATCACCCCGCAATGGCCCAACACCCATATCTACCTGAACGCCGACGGCGACATCGACAGGCGAGAAAAGAGCGGAACCGATGTGCGCCGGTTGGCCGAGTGTCGATGGGATCGGGCCAAGCCTTAGGTCGAGATCAAGGGCGCAACGGCAGCCTATGTGACCTACGGCCATGTTTTTTTGGCCCGCTATGCCCCGTCATCTGTTTGCGGTGACGGCTTGAACTGCAGAATGACCAGGCGCCTGTGAAGGCGAAATTCCCGCCTCCCACTGGGCGTCCGTTCCTCAGCCGAGGCGGTCGATGGCGCTTGCAAGATTGACGCGGGCTTGCTGTTCGAATGCATCGAAGTACGGTGCGGTCGTATAGATGCGCCCGCGTGCCAGGAAGCCCTCCAGGACCTGGCGCCGCTTTCGGCGGTACACAAACAGCGGCACATGTCGGTACTCGCGACGGACTTGGCGGTCGTACTCCTCAAACCGCGCGGCCGATGCCCCAAGGATCGCCAGATCCGTGTCCACCAACACGGCCTCGTCTGCCGACGCTGGAGCGCCGTCGTGTCGCGTCACCATGATCAGGCCGTAAAGCCTGCGTCGGATTTCATCCCCCAGGCCGCTATCGCGTGCCACGTCGTCCAGCCATTGCGCACTGCGCAGCTCGTTGTCGCTGCGAAGGGGGTCGTATATGGCGTCATGAAACCAGAGTGCGAGGTCGACTTCAGCGGGGGCATGGCAGGCAGCGTTGATGAGCCGGCGCACCTGGAGGCATTCCTGCAAATGCTGGCAGTTGTGATACGCACGATGGGGCTCGCGGTAGCGTCGAAGGAGCTCTTCGTAGGTTTCTCGCGGCGGGCATCCGACGCCAAGCTCCGCCCAGAGGCGAGCCCAGGCGGCGAAATCCACACCATCAGGCACCTCGGGGGCGCCGTGCGCGCCGGCCGGAAAGAGGTTGCGCCCTTCTGGCGTTCCCCTCATCGCTCCTCCTCCCCATCAATGTAACGCTCGACCCAGGCGATCAACGTCGGTGCGGCGAAGGCCGTCGGCAGCAGCGGCCGCGCCGTGGTGGACAGCGTGAACGCCCCCTGGATAAAGCATGTAATGCCCGCCACCAGCGCGTCGAGCCCTCGGACGCGGCGTCCGCGTTCGGCGAACCGCTGCCGGAGCAGGCCCTTGAGGAGCTTCATCTGCGCCGCTAGCACGGCCTGATAGACCTCACGCACGTCTGGGTCGTGGGCCGACTGCTCGCCGATCATCACCCATGCCGCCACCGCATCGGGCTGCGCGTCCGAACCGTAGGCAAGGTGTGCTGCAATGTAGGCCTGAAGCCTTTGCTCGGCGGTCTGGGCCTCAGCGGCCCGGGACTCGTAGCGCTGATGGGCGTAGCCGGCCAGTGAGTCGACCAGTGCCACCAAGATCTCGCGCTTGTCCTTGAAGTGGTAGTGCACGAGGCCAGGCGCTAGCTCCGCATGCCGGGCGATGGCCGCTACGGTTGCGCCAGCGTAGCCGGCCTTGGCCATGACGGCCTGGAGTGCCGCCACGATCTGACCGCGTCTTTCATCAGTGTTCGAGCGCCGTGCCATGTCACCTTTCCAATGTTGGTTGCGCGACCAGCTTAGCATTGACATCGACCTCGCCACACCCTAGCTTTCCAAATATTGGTTATCAGACCAACTTTGGAGATCATGATGAATTCCTTCGCTGAAAAACTGGTGGCCGGGGCCACTGCTCCGTCGGCCTCGGTCGAGCTACCGCTGGGTGACAAGGTGCGGTGTGTCCTGGTCCACGAGTTTCTTTCGGCCAGCGAGTGCGAGGCATTGATAGAAGCCACGGAGCAGCGCGGGTTCGCCAGCGCAGGGTCGGACTACCCGTCCTCCTACCGCGATAATGACCGGATCGTGGCAGACGACCCAGCTCTGGCCGGACGACTATTTGAACGTTTGAAGCACTGCGCCTCGCGGATGCCGAGGCTCGGGACGGTGATCGATGAGGACGGCTGGCGTCTGGTCGGCATCAATGAGCGGCTGCGCTTCTGCCGCTACCGGCCCGGAACCCAGTTCCGCGCCCATCAGGATGGTGTACACCACCGCCAGCACCAACAGTCACGCCTGACCTTCATGATTTATCTTAACGACGATGCATTCAGCGGCGGAGAGACCGTGTTTTTCGAGGGACGGTCCGCAGCCATGTCGAACCGGGATTCCACGCTCAGGCTGCGCCCCCGAAAGGGCAGCCTGATCGTATTCGATCACTCTCTCTGGCACGCCGGCGCCTTAGTGGACGCTGGCCAAAAATACGTCATGCGCAGTGACCTGATGTACGAGCCACAGCAATCCTTGCACGTCGACGGCCCCTTCCAGCCGGGCCACCGCGGTTACGTATGGGCGCTTGCCGACCTTGGCGACAGGGGCTTTGCAAGCGCCGGGCGTGACGCAACCATCCGGCTGTGGGATCGCGAGGGCCGGTGCCTGGGCCAGCTTGACGGACATACACAATCCATTCTGGGTCTGGTGGACGTGGCGCCTGGCGAGCTTGTTTCTCACTCGCGGGATCGAACAGTCCGGCATTGGTCCTTGGCGACCGGCAAGTCAAGGTTGATCGGCACATCGGACTCGGCCGTCCTGTCCTCGGCAAAGTTAGGCGCTGGCCTCTTCGTAACCGGGGCTGCTGACGGTCGCGTGACAGTCTGGAACCTGGCGACAGGTGCCACGGACAAGCGTCAGGCCCACGCCTGCTGGGTCTGGGCGATCGCGCCTACGGCCAACGGTGGTTTCGCCACCGCATCGGAGGACGGAACCGTCAGGCTGTGGCAACCCGAGGAGCGGGACTGCGTACAAGTGCTCGATCTGGGCCGCCCCCTGAGGACGCTGGCGAGCTGGATCGACGCCAATGGCAGCGTCACCTTGGCCGTTGGTGATCTCGACGGCGCGGTGCACCTGCTAGCGACCGAACCGATGCTCGCGCTCCTGGATTGCCTTGCCGCTCATGACGGGCCTGTGCGGCGCGTGCGCTTCGAGGCGCGACACATGCTGCTGACCTGCGGCGAGGACGGATTCGTCAAGCGCTGGAACCTGCCCTCACGGCAAGGGGTGAGCATCGGCTCACACGACAACTTTGCAACCGATGTGCTCCCCACCCGCTCCGGTGGCTGGATCAGCTGTGGGTATGACGGCCGGATATTGGTGCATGGCGACAAGGGTTAGGACGCCCTACTCCTGCGCTACCCAATACCCGTGCTTTCGAGCGCACATACCGCAGTGATACCCGAAGCGCCCAGCCCGCGAAAAGACGCAACGTAAATAGCGGCATTTTGATGGCAACCACTGGGGCCCGATGTTTATGATGCAACCTATGCTCGGGGCGACAATCTTGGCGATACGCCCATGAACAGCTGGAAATGCCTGCATGAAGATTGCGACACGGATCAAGCCCCTCGATATCACCGGAACGCTTGCGAGTGCCGCCTTCAAAAGCACATCACTGGAGCCTGATTGGACATGTACCCCACTGGAACTCATCTGATTGTTGGTCGAGGTCTCTATACCCACCACGGGATTTTTGTCGGCAGAAATCGCGTGATCCACTATTCCGGTATGGGCTCGGGTCTTCATAAGGGATGTATCGAGTCGACCTCTCTTGAAGCCTTCCTGCAAAACAAGAAAGCGCGAATCAAGACCTACAAAAAGGTCTACTTCCGCGGGCCCGAAATCTGTCGTCGGGCGCGCTCCAGGCTGGGCGAGGATGAATACAATCTTCTGTTCAACAATTGCGAACACTTCGCCACCTGGTGCGCCACCGACCGGCACTCCAGCGAACAGATCAACGCCGCGACCGAACGCCTGAGTAGCAACCTCGTAACCCATCTGCTGATGCGCCAAGTAGCAAAGCAAACGGCCGAACAAACGACCAAGGTTCTACTCACTAAAGCGGGGACCTCGGCCGCAGGCAAAATACTGGCCGGCCAGGTAACCAAGACCGCAGCCAATCACGTAGCACGATCATTGGCTGGACAGGCCCTGGCCAAGGGTGCAGTCAGCACCGTTGCCGGTTTCGCGGCTACGGGTGGAGTTTCCAGCATGACGGCTGTGGGATTGAGCACAGTCGGTATCGTCGGAGGCACAGCCCTTGCCCCGGCGGTGGCAACAGCAGCCGTCGCAGTAGGCGCGGCCTATGTGGTCAGTAGCATCTGGGATTTGGTTACGGACTGGTGGTAAGTCGTTGAGACCTCGGCAAAGGCCTGCCCCCTCCAGTAAAAAGGCGACGCATTGCGTCGCCTTTTTCGTATTTTCAGAACTCAACCGGGGTGTACGCAGGATCAGCCATGCCCCATGGTTCTCTCACCCAAGGCGTGCAGCAGATTGCAGCCATCGCTAGGCAAGTTGCATCGACCGGTTGCATCCGCAGCCAGAAGCGGTCAATCAAAGAATCTACAAAGTGAGAGCCATTCAGACACCATCTCGAGCGCATTGTGGACGTTGAGGCGGTATAAGACGCAGAAAGCTTGAGGGTTAAAAACCCACAAAATCACATTAATCTTCACAAGAAAAAATAGGCACAACGTGGAAGATACTTCTGATTTTACCGAAACCGAATTCATTTCCTTCGTCAGAAACATACGGGTGGTCAACAAGGGCGGGACGGACGATGAGCTGGGTGAGTTGCTTGAAAAGTTCAGCAAGCTCTCAGGCCATCCAGATGGCTATGACCTGATTTTCCACCCTGAACCCGGTGCGGATAACTCCGCCGAGGGTGTTACTAAGACAGTGAAGGAATGGCGGAAAGCCCAGGGGCTGCCGGGGTTCAAGAACGACTGATTGCAGCGCTTACCCACATAAAGAGCCACGCTCATAATTAAAAACAGCCAATAGCGGACGTTTAGGGTAGAGAAACAAATCTGTCCGTGTTTATTGGGGCGACCACTCCAGTTCAGCTTTCATGTAGAAACGCGGGTTTCGATTTTTACTTGGGCTCTTCACACCGCCTGGGCCGGAAGCAGACAACTGTCGAGATGGGATTCGGTAGCCGAGTTAAAGGGCCTCCTTGCCTTTCTGCGCCTTTGGCCAACAGGTCGCTGGTATGATCCGCGTCCGGAGCCGCCTGCTGGAGGCGGTGTGTTTGAGCACAGGAAGTCCCATGAAAAGAATGCTGTTCGGTGTGTGTCTGCTATCACTGGCCGGTTGTGCCAGCTCGCCCGATACCACCTTCACCCAGGCCACCCCAGGTTGCAAAGCGGCCACCTCTGAGTTCAATGGGAAACCGGTCACTACGCAGTTCTGCATCAAGACCATCGCCTTCAAACCCTCACAATACCGAGTCACTGTTAACGACCAGGTGCTGTTCACCGGTACTGACTACCAACGCGTCGCCTTTGCCAAAACCATCAAGGAAGGTCCGGCCAAGGGCACATGCAACGAGCTGATCGAGTTGCAGGGCTCCGGCTCGACAACAGTGCCATTGAACGAGTTGCCCACCGAATTGGTGGCAGGCTGCCGGATTACGGCAGACGCGGCCGGTAACTCCCAAGCCTTCAGCAAAGACGACGCCTGCGACAAGGCGTTCTACAAGTCGCTGGCGCCGTTGCTGGGCAAGGTGATGCCGGTTGAAGTGGCCCGCCAATGCAGCGTGACGGTGGGCGAGCAGACCGTGTTTGACCAACGTTTCAACTTTTAGAACAAGGCACTGGAGCAGAGGGGTAGATTGACTTTCTCTGCTCTAGCCGATAGCAATCGGCACAAAACAGCGTTAACCGTCGAACAATCGCTAAGAAATCTGATCACCTATCACTACGATAGATACTCCGAACGTTACGCTAGATAGCCGGGTAAGCTCAGCCAATGCCCGCAAAGGGGCAGGCAAGTCGTAAAGTCTTAATGGATTCAGTGGACGGTATTGCAGCTCATATCCGTTCAAGGCTTGGTGTGCATCGCGATGAACGTCCGACCAGTCATATGCAAACAATCCACGTTTGGCAAAGGCAACGAAAGCGTTTGCGCTAGACATGGAGGTGACCAGACTTACATCGGACACCTCCGGCAATGAACAGACCCATTCTTCGGAGTGCTCGACGGAGGGAATTGCGGAGTCAGGAATCGGCCCCGGACCAGCCGTAGTGAAAAGCGCAACCTGCCCGATGGCATCAGTGGCGATCCATCCAACATCAAAGCCCTGAAGATCGTGGGGAGTAACCATTGGCACCTACTTAGAAAAAAGAGGCTAGTTGATTTTTAAACCCTAGTTTCCCAGATATGAGTGTGTAAAAGCGCGTCGACGAATTGCCAAGCCGGGAAGAAATGCGACGATATTATCTCCCCGCTCCAAATGTCCGATCCTGGCCGATTGCGGCCTGTCACAAACGGTAGAAATCGGCCAAAGGCAGTCATTGAGTATCAAGAGGCGATTCAGTAGAACCGCGGCCTGTAGATCCTTTTGCGTTCTTCAGTTCAATGCAGTGGCCTTTTTTTCAACTAGCCCAGCTCCCACTACCAGCATTTCAGGCAAGCTTTTTCTATCTTCGTCTGATGCAGCGCCGATATGAACATCACCTTTCCACAGCTCCCCAGCTACAACTCTAAGATCTAGGTCTGTCTGAGTGGTTCTTAAATCCTCGTGCCCAACGTAGTGCCAGCGTTTTTTTTGAATAGGTGCTTTTGATGTGTAAAGCAGGAGATCAAATCTGTCAGGTAACTCGTCCGGAAGTCTTTGTTCAGTAGAAAAAAATTTATATATTCCAAGCAAAATGGTGTCTTTGTGTCGCTCTGATACATACAAAACCTTGGCTGGCTTAAATCCTCCTTCTACAGGGATCAATACGATGTCACCAGCTGTCGTTTTCTTGAGTTTCACAGTCCGAGTCTCTTCAAAGTTTCATTAAATAACTGATCGGTACCGGTTAGCGACGGCCCGTCTTCGGCCGTCGCTATGCATGGTCAAACCTCAGCCTGCTTCGCCCTCTCCAGGGCGTCATCGGTCTCAATACCCAGATATCGAACGGTGCTCTCCAGCGTCGAATGGCCGAGCAGCAGTTGAACCGCCCGCAGGCTCTTTGTCCTGCGATTTGAAGCCTTACTCGGATGGCCGAGATTTCTCTCAGGATGCCGTTGAGTCGATAGCAGCCCCTTCTGCACTCGACCAGAAACTAGCGTTGGAAAACGCTACAACGAATGGCAGCCCACCCCTACCCCTGCGCCACCCAGTACCAAACCGCTCCCCCCTCAAACGCCGGCATCACTTCCCCCTGCGCAAAGTAGCGCCGCGACTCCGGCTCCGCCGGGGTAAACCAATAACCGGCCTTACTACAGGTCTCCCCCGCCACCACCGGCGCTACACGTTTCGGGTGGCTCGGCCGGAGGTTCCTCGCATAGGCCACCAGATCCTTGGGATAGACCCTATGCTCGACCCCGCTGTCATCAAGGCCATACAGAAAGGCGATGGCTGCCGCCTCGAACGCCCAATACCCGCAATAGCTGCCCTCGTCCCCTTGCAGGTGGCTGTCGTGCCAGGGCGCCTGTTCGAACGCGGGGTACCAGTCGTCACAGTACTGCTGCAGAAGGTCGCTGGCCTCGGTCGGGTCGTCGGCGTAGATGGCTTGTATCAGCGGTGTGTAGACGTCGTGGTACCAGTCATCGACGTCATATCGGTCGGGCAGCAGTTTGCTCAGCAGGTCTTCGTAGAGGGTGTCGTCCCCGGCGTAGCCTGCGGGGTCGATCAGGGCCACGAAGCGTTGGAGCAGGTCGGTGCGGTGCAGCAGGATGCACAGGCTGAACACCTGGACGCACTCTTGGTACTGGTCGAGCCAGTCGTCGATCGCCAAGGGGGTGATGTTCGGAATCTGGTTGTACTGGGCCAGTTGTCTTTGCAGGTGTTCGTAACTGTCCACCAGGGTTTCCAGCAGGGGAATCAGCAGGTCGATGCTGTGGCCGGCGGTGTAGCGGATGAGGATTTCCTTGAAGATCCACTTCTGGAAATGCCGGGCCCTGAGGGACTTTTCCTGGGCTTCGGAGTCGGACTCAAAGGTGTTTTCGGCAAAGAACTCCACGCTGTGCTGGTAGTTGCTGAAGAAGTTCGCAAGGCGCGCTGCGCTGAGGAATGCTTGTCGTCTGTCCTTGATCATGGGTCTTCCTTGTCTGAACGGCGCCCGCTCCAGGCGTTGCCGGCAAGCGCGGCAACGCGCAGTCACCGGTCCAAAAAACAAAGCCCGCGACACAAGGCGCAGGCTGGATAGGGTTACAGCAGGTCGAGCCGGATCAGTTACCCGGCCCCTTAGAAGTTCGCCGGGGTGTTGGCGCTGATGATTTCCGCCTCATCCTGGCCAATGTTGCGGAAGCTGTGGGGCAAGGTGGTGGGGAAGTAATAGCCATCCCCCGGGTTGAGCACGCTGACTTGCCCGTCCACGGTCAACTCCACGGTGCCGCGGGTCACCAGGCCGCACTCCTCGCCTTCGGAATGCACGATGGCTTCTTCGCCGGAGCTGGCGCCGGGGGCGTATTGCTCGCGCAGAAAGCGCATCTGCCGGTTGGCCACCGGGGCGCCGATCATCAACAGGCGCAGGCCGTCGCGACCGAGGTCGGGCTGTTCGTTGGCGCGGAACACGTATTGGTGCTCACGGGGCGGCTGGTCGAAGGTGAAGAAGTCGGCCAGGGACATGGGGATGCCTTCCAGCAGCTTTTTCAGGGAGCTGACGGAGGGGCTGACGCGGTTCTGTTCGATCAGGGAGATGGTGGCATTGGTTACGCCGCTACGACGGGCCAGCTCGCGCTGGGAGAGTTTGTAGCTTTCGCGAACGAGTTTGAGTCGGGTGCCCGTGTCCATAACAGCCTTATGTGAGAAGTACTTAAGGGTATTTTTGCGGCGGTTGGGTCGCGAACGTCGCGATTTGGCTGCCCTGGAGCCTGAAAAAGCGGCTATTTAAACATGTTTGACAGGCAAGCTGTAAAGACTGGCGATGGGCGTGAAGGCCGGGTGATGGAGTGCCGGTTTTCTGGGGCTTTGCGGGGCTTTTCCTGGAGTGGGTCAAGGGCCGGAGCTTCGCGAGCAAGCTCGCTCCTACAGGAGTGGGGGCTGTAGGAGCGAGGTGGCGTCAGATGCCGAAGCGGTCGCGCAGGGCGTAGTACGCGGCGCCCATGGCGGTCAACGGGGCCTGGAAGGTGCGCCCGCCGATCATCGGCATGTGCGGCAGGGAGGCGAAGGCGTTGAAGCGCTCGGCGTCGCCGCGGATCATTTCGGCAATCAGCTTGCCCGCCAGGTGCGAACAGGTGACGCCGTGACCGCTGTAGCCCTGCATGTAGTAGGCGTTCTTTTCGATACGGCCGAATTGCGGCATGCGCGACATGGTCAGCAGGAAATTGCCGGTCCAGCGGTAGTCGATCTTCACGTCCTTGAGCTGGGGGAAGGTCTTGAGGATCTTCGGCCGGATCAGTTGCTCGATGTCGTCCGGCTCCCGGGCGCCGTAGACCACGCCGCCGCCGTACAGCAGGCGGTTGTCGCCGGTCAGGCGGAAGTAGTCCAGCAGGTAGTTGCAGTCTTCCACACAGTAGTTGTTGGCGATCAGGCTGCGGGCCAGTTGTTCCGGCAACTGCTCGGTAACCACGATCTGCGAACCGCAGGGCATACTCTTGCGGGTCACGCGGGGGTCGAGGTCTTGCTGCAGGTAGGCGTTGCCGGCGATCAGCAGGTACTTGGCCCGCACCACGCCTTTGGCGGTACGCACCACGTTGGGTTCGCCGTAGGTGATTTCCACCGCCGCCGATTGTACGAAGATCTTGCCCCCCAGGCCGATGATGGCGCTGGCTTCGCCCAGGGCCAGGTTCAGCGGGTGGATGTGGCCGCCCTGCATGTCCAGCAGGCCGCCGATGTAGTTCTTGGTGCCGACTTCGCGGTCGATCTGCGCCTTGTCGAGCATCTTCAGGTTGTTATTGCCCAGGCGCTCCCAGTTGCGCTTCTGTTCCGCCAGGCCCTTGAGCTGCTTGTTGTTCAGGGCGGCGAAGATGCCACCGGGGCGGTAGTCGCACTGGATGTCGTAGTGCTGGATGCGCTGGCGGATGATGTCGGCGCCTTCGAAGATCATGCTGCCGAGCACTTCGGCGCTTTTTTCGCCGTAGCGTTCTTCGATCACGTCCACGTCGCGGCTGTAGGAGTTGACCAGTTGCCCGCCGTTGCGCCCGCTGGCGCCGAAGCCGACCTTGGCCGCTTCCAGCACGGTGACGCTGTAGCCGGCTTCCGCCAGGAACAAGGCCGAGGACAGGCCGGTGTAGCCGGCGCCGATCACGCAGACGTCGCACTCCACCAACTCTTCGAGTTGCGGGTAGTCGGTGTTCTGGTTGCGGGTCGCCGCGTAGTAGCTGTTCACGTAGGTTTGCATGAGAAATTCCCCAGCGGGTACGGGCCCGGGCCCGCCGCCGCTGTTGTTATAAGAGTTAGAGCTTGATCCAGGTCGCTTTGAGCTCGGTGTATTTGTCGAAGGCGTGCAACGACTTGTCGCGGCCATTGCCGGACTGTTTGAAGCCGCCGAACGGCGCGGTCATGTCGCCGCCGTCGTACTGGTTGACCCACACACTGCCGGCCCGCAGGCCACGGGCGAAACGGTGGGCGCGGCTGAGGTTGGCGGTCCAGACCCCGGCCGCCAGGCCGAAGATGCTGTCGTTGGCGATCTGCAGCGCTTCTTCTTCGGTATCGAAACTGATGACCGACAGCACCGGGCCGAAGATTTCTTCCCGGGCGATGGTCATGGCGTTGGTCACGCCGTCGAAGATCGTCGGCTCGACATACAGGCCGCCAGTGCTTTCCAGGGTGCGGACACCGCCGGCCAGCAGTTGCCCGCCCTGCTCCTTGCCGATGTCGATGTAACGCAGCACGTTCTCCAGCTGGCGCTGGTCCACTACCGCGCCGACCCGGGTTTCGGGATCGAGGGCATGGCCCGGTTTCCAGCCCTTGAGGGCCTCCACCAGCAGCGGGATGAACTGCTCGCGGATCGAGCGCTGCACCAGCAGGCGCGAGCCGGCGGTGCAGACTTCGCCCTGGTTGAAGGCGATGGCTGCGGCCGCCGCCTCGGCGGCTTCGCGCAGGTCCGGGGCATCGGCAAACACCACGTTGGGGCTCTTGCCACCGGCTTCCAGCCACACCCGCTTCATGTTGCTCTCGCCGGCATACACCAGCAGTTGCTTGCCCACGGCAGTGGAGCCAGTGAAGGCCAGCACGTCCACATCCATGTGCAGGGCCAGGGCCTTGCCGACGGTGTGGCCGTAACCCGGCAGGACGTTGAACACGCCCTTGGGGATGCCGGCGTCCAGGGCCAGCTGGGCGATGCGGATCGCGGTCAACGGCGACTTTTCCGACGGCTTGAGAATGAACGAGTTGCCCGCCGCCAGGGCCGGGGCGAATTTCCAGCTGGCCATGATCAGCGGGAAATTCCACGGCACGATGGCCGCTACCACGCCTGCCGGTTCCCGGGTCACCAGGCCCAGCTGGTCGTGGGGCGTGGCCGCCACTTCGTCGTAGAGCTTGTCGATGGCTTCGGCGTTCCAGCGGATGGCGTTGGCCGTGGCCGGAATGTCGATGGCCATGGAGTCGCCAATCGGCTTGCCCATGTCCAGGGTTTCCAGGAGCGCCAGTTCTTCCTGGTGCTCAAGGATCAGTTCGGCAAAGCGCGTGAGGATGCGCTTGCGCTCGGCCGGTGCCTTGCCCGACCAGACGCCACTGTTGAACGCCTGGCGCGCCACCGCCACCGCACGATCGGCATCGGCCTGATCGGTGCTGGCAACGTTGGCCAGGAAGCGCCCGTCCACCGGGCTCAGGCATTCAAAGGTGGCACCGCTGGCGGCGGCGCAGTACTGGCCGTCGATAAAGGCACGGCCTTCAAGGCTGAGGGACTGGAAGTGCTGCTCCCAGTCGCTGCGGGATTTAGTCATGGCAAATACTCAACGCAGGAAGTGACACGGTCATCAGACCGTGTGCAGGTACCAGTTGTATTCCAGGTCGGAGATGGAGTTTTCGAACTCCGCCAACTCGCTTTCCTTACAGGCCACGAACACGTCGATGTACATCGGGTCGATGTACTTGGCCATCACTTCGCTGTCGTCCAGTACGCGCAGGGCGTCCCGCAGGTTGGTGGGCAGGCTTTGTTCGTTCTGCTCGTAGGAGTTGCCTTCAACCGGCGCGCCCGGGTCGATCTTGTTGGTCAGGCCGTGGTGAATGCCCGCCAGCACCGAAGCCATCAGCAGGTAAGGGTTGGCGTCGGCGCCAGCCACCCGGTGCTCGATGCGCACCGCATCGGCAGAACCGGTGGGTACGCGCACGGCCACGGTGCGGTTGTCGATGCCCCAGGTCGGCGAGTTCGGCACGTAGAACTGCGCACCGAAACGGCGATAGGAGTTGACGTTGGGGCACAGGAAGGCCATCTGCTGCGGCAGGGTGTCGAGCACGCCGCCGATGGCATGGCGCAGGGCTTCGTTGGTCTCTGGGTCTTCGCTGGCGAAGATGTTGTTGCCCTGTTTGTCGAGGATCGAGATGTGCACATGCAGGCCGTTGCCCGCCTGGCCCGGGTAGGGCTTGGCCATGAAGGTGGTGTCCATTTCATGGTCGTAGGCGATGTTCTTTACCAGGCGCTTGAGCAGTACTGCGTAGTCACAGGCCTTGATCGGGTCGCTGACGTGGTGCAGGTTGACTTCGAACTGCGCCGGGGCGCTTTCCTTGACGATGGCGTCGGCCGGAATGCCCTGCTCTTTCGCGCCTTCGAGGATGTC
>Ga0105243_10002474_pt1 | contig 15420 bp, 16 predicted proteins | sample KBSM34metaG_FD_81525 | JGI IMG/M metagenome (GOLD analysis project Ga0105243, IMG submission 81525) | Miscanthus rhizosphere microbial communities from Kellogg Biological Station, Michigan, USA - KBS M3-4 metaG | ecosystem: Host-associated > Plants > Roots > Rhizosphere > Soil | place... | reverse complement strand
GATCCCGAGCCCCGACTTCGTCAAGTGGTCGGCCGGCGCGCTGCTGGCACTGCAGGCGCTGCGCCAGGCGCTGGCCACGGCCGGCGCCGAGATCGCCGACAAGCAGGCGCAGATGCTGACCGAACTCGAGGAGCTCGCGCGCACGATCGACAACGACCAGCCCGCGCTGGCCCGCGCCCGCGCCTGGGTGCTGGAGAAACTGCCGCGCTTCATCTACGTCGAGGACTACGCCTCGCTGCCCGGTCGCCAGAACATCGCCGAGTACCTCACGCGCAAGGGCTGGGGCGAGCGCACGGCGGGCGAGCGCAATTTCGAGAAGCTGTGCCAGGTGGCGGGGCTTGATCCGCAGCAACTGCAGGACCTGCTGGCGAAGAACGACCTGGCGACGCGCAACCAGTTGGTGAACCGGGCGGGCTCGGTCGTCACGTCGGAAATCCGCCGCGTGTGGAAGGACCGCGAACTCAAGGTCCGCTTCAACCTCGACGGGCAGCACCTGGAGACGCTGGTGTCCGACCCCAACGCCGCCTACGAGGTGGAAGTGAACCTCGACGAACGCAGCCGCGGCTTCCAGTGGTTCTTCTCGTTCTACGTCGCGTTCTTCGCGGACACGAAGGGCGCGGCCGATGCGATCCTGCTGCTGGACGAGCCCGGCCTGCACCTGCACGCGCATTCGCAGGCCGATCTGCTGGCGCACCTGGAGCACGACTTCAGCAACCAGATCCTCTACACGACGCACTCGCCGTTCATGGTGCCGACCCACCGGCTCGACGCGGTGCGCACGGCCCGCATGAGCGAGGCCGCCGGCACGACGGTGAGCAACAAGGCCGAGGGCGATGTGCGCACGCTGTATCCGTTGCAGGTGGCGCTGGCGCTGAGCCAGGCGAAGCCTGTCGCGCCTGTCGAGGCACCCGCCGTGACTGTCGGCGAACAGGCGGAGCGTCAGCTGGTGGAAGCGGCGGCGTAGTCGCACGCCGGACGTCTCAGGCCGCGTACCGAATCGGGCTCACACGGCGCCAACGAGGCGCCGCATGAGCAGGCCCTTCAGGTCCCTGCGCGTGTCGCAGACGACGTGGATGTAGGCGGTGTCCAGTCGCACCTCGTAGATGATGCGGTTCATGCCCGAGATGACCTGCCGGTACTGGGCCGCGTTCAGGTCTTCCAGTTCTTCGGGAATGCGGCCTGCCTGGGGATGGGCCGCGATCATCGCAACGGATTGCTTGATCTTTGCGTAGCTCGCCGCCCAGGTGTCCGCGCCGAAGTTTTTGAGCAGGTAGCGCCTCAGGTCCTTCAGGTCGGCTTCGGCGGACCGCAGGAACACCACCTTCATGGGGCGTCTTCTTGGTCCAGGTCGGCGAACACATCGTCCGCGGACCGGAACTGGCCCTGTTCGATTTCGCGGTTGCCGAGCGCCAGCACTTTCAGCAGCGCGAGGGTCGCTTCCTGCTCTTCGAAAGAGCGGACGTCCATCACCACGAGCTTGGCCTCGCCGTTCTGTGTGATGACCAGCGGCTCGCGGGTGACCGAGAGGGTCTTCACGATGTCCGCGGCATGGCTCTTGAGATAGCTGATGGGTTTGACCTGCGTGGAGAAGTTCATGGGGTTCACCTGCGGTTGTCGATCGGACCGATTATGGTCTGAATTCAGTCTTTCGATGTTTCCGAGCCATCGTCCCTGAACATGTGTTCGCTCGCGAAGTCGACAAACGCCCGCACCTTCGGCGACAACTGCCGACTCGAAGGCCACAGCGCCGAGAACTGTCCCTGCCGCACGAGGTGCGCGGCCAGCACGCGCTGCAGCTCGCCGCGGCGCAGTGCGTCGCGCGCCAGGAAGTCGGGCATGTACGCAATGCCCAGGCCCGCGACGGCGGCGCCCAGCATGGCTTCCATGTTGTTGCAGACCAGGCCCGGCGGCAGCTGGGGCGGCAGGCCGGGCAGGTCCCAGTCCTCGATCTTTCCGCCGGTCACGAACTTGTAGCGCAGGCAGCTGTGGCGGGCGAGGTCGGCCGGCACCTGCGGCACGCCGTGCTGCGCCAGGTACGCCGGCGAGGCCGCGAGCACGAAGCTGAACGGGCCGAGGCGGCGCGCCACGAGCTGTGAGTCCACCAGCTCGCCGCTGCGGATGGCCACGTCGACACCCTCGGCCACCACGTCGACCAGCCGGTCGTTGAAGTCGAGGTCGAGTTCGATCTCGGGAAAGCGCGCCTTGAACGCCGGCAGGATCGGCAGCAGAAAGCGGTAGCCGATGGTCGGCAGGCTCACGCGCAGGCGGCCGCGCGGCGTGGCGACGGCGTCCTGCAGCATGGCGCGCGCATCGCCGAGCTCGTCGAGGATGCGGCGGCAGCGCTCGTGGAACATCGCGCCCTCGGCCGTGAGCCGCACCTGCCGCGTGGTGCGGTGGAACAGCCGCACGCCCATCTGCGCCTCGAGCCGCGCGACGTTTTTGCCCACGGCCGAGGCCGAGATGCCCAGGTCGCGGCCCGCCCGCGCAAAGCTCTGCAGGTCGGCCGCCCGCACGAAGGATTCGAGTCCGCTGAAGCTGTCCATGGGCTTGATTTGCAACCTGGGGTTGGCAGTGTGAGGAGCTGAGGGCCCATTTTCGTTTCATTGAATCCTTTTTATCTTCGCTTCACGCATTTCCCTTTTCCTTCTCCCGCGTGAAAGCCCTCCCGATGTCCTCCTCCGATTCCAACAAGGCCTGGCTGCTCGCCGCCGTCTGCCTGGCTGCGCTCGGCATGCCGCTGAGCTTCACCGGCCCGGCCGTGGTGCTGCCCGCGATCCGCGACACGCTGGGCGGCACGCCGGTGCAACTCAACTGGGTCACCAACGCCTTCATGCTGAGCTTCGGCGCCACGCTGATGGCGGCCGGCGCGCTGGCCGATGCCTACGGGCGCAAGCGCGTCTTCCTGCTGGGCCTGGCGGTGGTGGCGCTGAGCAGCGCACTGCTGACGCTGGCGCCGGGCATCGTCGCCTTCGATCTCGCGCGCGCCGTGCAGGGGCTGGGTTCGGCGGCGGCCTTCGCGGCGGGCACGGCCGCGCTGGCGCAGCTGTTCGACGGGCCGGCGCGGCTGCGGGCGTTCAGCCTCATCGGCACCTCGTTCGGCGTGGGGCTGTCGTGCGGGTCGATCCTCTCGGGCTGGCTGGCCGACACCGTCGGCTGGCACGCCGTGATGCTGAGCCCCGGCGCCGTGAGCCTCGTCGCGCTGGGCCTGGCCGCGCCGCGCATGCGCGAGTCGCGCAACCCGCAGGCGATGGGATTGGATGTGCCGGGCACGCTGAGCTTCACGGCCGCGCTGAGCCTGCTCACGCTGGGCGTGCTGCAGGCGCCCGACAGCGGCTGGGGCAGCCCGTGGGTGCTCGCGGCGCTGGCCGGCGCGCTGGCCATGGGCGCGGCCTTCATCGCGATCGAGCGGCGCGTGGCGCATCCGATGCTCGACCTGTCGCTGTTCCGCTTTCCGCGCTTCGTCGGCGTGCAACTGCTGGCCGCGGCGCCGGCCTACGGCTTTGTCGTGCTGCTGGTGCTGCTGCCGATCCGCTTCATCGGGCTCGAAGGTCGCAGCGCGCTGGAGGCGGGCGGCTTCATGTTCGCGCTGTCGGGGCCGATCCTCGTGGTGCCGACGCTGGCGGCGTGGCTTGCGCATCGGTTTTCGGCGGGCGTGATTTCGGCCGTGGGGCTGCTGGTGTGCGCGGCGGGGCTCGTGTGGCTCGCCCGCTGCGCGCCGGGCACGTCGCTGCACGGCCTCGTGGGCCCGCTGCTCTTGATCGGCGCGGGCATCGGCCTGCCCTGGGGGCTGATGGACGGCCTGGCCGTGAGCGTGGTGCCGCGCGAGCGGGCGGGCATGGCGTCGGGCATCTTCAACACCGTGCGGGTCGCGGGGGAGGGCATCGCGCTGGCGCTGGTGGGCGCGGGGCTCACGGCGCTCGTGGCGCTGCAGCTGAAGGCGTCATCGCCTTCGTCCGTGGCGGTGTCGCAGGCGGCGCAGCGCGTGGCGACGGGCGACCTGGCGCAAGCGCTGGCCTTGCTGCCGGGCATGGATCGCGCGGGGCTGCTGCACGCGTATGGCGTGGCGTTCGGAACGCTGTTGTGCGTGCTGGCCGGGGTGACGGTGCTGACGGCGGTGGTGGTGTTCGCATTCCTGCGCGGCGACGAGCCTGCACGAGGCCACACTGAAGCGCTGGGCCAGAACGCCTGAGTCACCTCACCCCGCACCCGGTGAGGTGCTTTCATGGACACGTCATGCGCCGTTGCCAGCATCCCCGCTCGATCAACAGGAGCGGAGTGCGAGATGGTGATGAACAACAGTCGACGGGTCGTGGGAGCAGCTGCCACGGTGATTGCAGCCTGCGTGATGGCCGCATGCGGTGGCGGTGGAGGCGGCGGTGTCGCGTTCCCGCCGATCGCCGTGGCGCCGCCGGCACCTGCGCCTGCACCGGCGCCACAGGGTAAGGCGATCGACCTCACGATCCTGCACATCGACGACCACCACTCGAACCTCGAAGCCAAGGACAAGACACTGCAGCTCAACGCAGGCGGCGGCGCGCCGGTGGCGGTCACGGTCAATGCGGCGGGCTTTCCGCGCGTCACCGCGGCGATCCAGGCGCTGGCCGAGCAGTCGCCGAACGTGCTGAAGCTGCATGCCGGCGACGCGCTCACCGGCACCCTGTACTTCAACCGCGCGGGCGCCGACGGCGAGGCCGACGCGGCGCTGATGAACACCGTGTGCTTCGACGCCTTCACGCTGGGCAACCACGAGTTCGACAAGGGCGACACCGGCCTGAAGGGCTTTCTCGACCTGCTGCGCAAGGGCAGCTGCCAGACGCCGGTGCTCAGCGCCAACGTGAACTTCGGCGCCCAATCGGCGCTGCACCCCTCGAAGGCACCCGGCTACGTGAAGCGCTCCACGGTGCTCGAGCGCGGCGGCGAGAAGATCGGCCTGGTCGGCCTGACCATCGCGGGCAAGACCAAGGCCTCGTCCAGCCCCGACCCCGACACCACCTTCGAGGACGAGACCGTCGCCGCCCAGCGCGAGATCGACCTGCTGCGCGCCCAGGGCGTGAACAAGATCGTCGTCATGAGCCACATCGGCTACGCGTACGACAAGCAGGTGGCGTCGCGCCTGAGCGGCGTCGACGTCGTGGTGGGCGGTGACTCGCACACGCTCATCGGCCCCGACGCGCTCACCCGCTACGGCGTGGGCTCGCCGGCCGGCGCCTACCCCACGGCGCTGACCGACAAGGACGGCAAGAAGGTCTGCCTGGTCCACGCCTGGGAGTACAGCCAGGTGGTGGGCGAGCTGAAGGTGAGCTTCGACGAGAAGGGTGACGTCACGGCCTGCAGCGGCACGCCGCACGTGCTGATCGGCGACGACTTCCGCGTCGGCGGCAAGCCCGCCGATGCCAACCAGCGCAGCGCCCTCCTGGCCGACGTGGCCGCCAGCGGCTTCCTGCGCGTGACCGCGCCCGACCCCACGGCCACCGCCGTGCTGCAGCCCTTCAAGGACAAGGTGGCGGTGTTCAACACCACGCTGGTGGCCACCGTGACCGAAGAGCTGTGCTCGCGTCGCGTGCCCGGCGGCACGGGCACCGTCGACTACTCGCGCTCCAGCGTCTCGTGCAACGCGCTGGGCAGCGTGAGCCTGCGCGGCGGCGACATCCAGCAGATGGCGGCACAGGCCTACCTGGAGATCGGCCACAGCAAGTACGGCGGCGCCGACATCTCGCTGCAAAGCGGCGGCGGCGCGCGCATTCCGCTGGTGCCGGGCAACGTCACGGCGGCGAGCGTGATCCAGGTGCTGCCCTTCGGCAACATGCTGTTCCGCCTCGACGTCACCGGCCGCGAGGTCAAGGGCATGCTCGAAGACGGCCTGCAGGCCGTGTACGGCCCGGGCGGCTCCACCGGCCCGTACCCCTACACCGGCGGCCTGCGCTTCGACGTCGATGCCACGCAGGCCAACGGCCAGCGCGCCAGCAACATCGAGGTGCGCGCGCCCGGCACCGGCGTGTGGGGCCCGCTCGACCTGGACAAGACCTACAAGCTGTTCGTGCTGAGCTTCAACGCCAGCGGCGGCGACGGCTACAAGACGCTGGCCGCCGTGCCCGCGGCGCGGCGCCTGGACATCGGCGTGCTCGATGCCGATGTGTTCTTCAACTACATCGAGTCCAAGCCCAAGGCCGTCGGCTCGGGCCTGTCGCTGTTGCAGAAGCTGCCGGTCGAGCTGTACAGCACCAAGTCGTACAAGGCGCCTTGAGTCGTGCTCAGGGGTGCGCGGTGTCTTCTGCGAAGAGACCGCGCAGCCACTGCGTGAACACCCGTACCCGCGACGACAGCTGCCGGTTCTGCGGATACAGCACCGAGATCGGCATCGGCGGCGGCGCAAAGCCCGGCAGCACCGCCTGCAGGCGCCCGTCCGCCAGCTCGGCCGCCACGCGGTAGCGCGGCACCTGCACCAGCCCGAGGCCCATGACGGCGGCGCCCGTGTACAGGTCGGCGCCGGTCACCGACACGGTGGCGGCCAGCTGCACGGGCCGGACCTGACCGTCGACCGTGAACTCGAGCGGCAGCGGCTTGCCCGTGCTGCTCGACACGTAGTGCACCGCGCGGTGCGAGGCCAGCGCCGCCAGGTCGGCGGGCTCGCCGTGTGCCGCGAGGTAGCCGGGGCTCGCCACCGTCACCTGCGGCAGCAGCGCCACGCGCTGCGCGACCAGCGACGAGTCCTGCAGCGGGCCGGCGCGCAGCACGCAGTCGACGCCTTCGCGCACCAGGTCGACCAGCCGGTCGTCCTCGCCGATGTGCAGCTGCAGGCCCGGATGGCGGGCGAGGAAGGCGGGCAGCGCCGGCACCACGAAGTGCCGCGCCAGCGTGCCCTGCAGGTTCACGCGCAGCAGGCCCTGGGGCGCCGCGTGGGTGAACGCGCCCTCGGCCTCTTCCACGTCCGCCAGCAGCCGCACGCAGCGCTGGTAGTGGGCCTCGCCGTCCTGCGTGAGGCGCACGGTGCGCGTGGTGCGCTCGAGCAGCCGGGCGCCCAGGCGCGATTCGAGCCGCTGGATCAGCGTGGTGAGGGTGGCGCGCGGAATCTGCAGGTCGTCCGAGGCCTGCGTGAAGCTCTGGCGCTCGGCGATGCGCACGAAGGCCTGCATTTCCTGGAAGCGGTCCATGGGGTCAGCCCTCGTGCCTATTGTTCAAGTAAATGGAATTTTATTGACGATTCGGCGCTGATTATCTTTTGAGTGGAATGGCCGACCATTCGCTTCATCCACTCACCACCCCTAGGAATCGCGCCATGAACACCACCGCCACTTCTGTTTCGCTGCCCACCCGCGTCGCCCTCGTCACCGGCGCCTCGCGCGGCATCGGCGCTGCCATCGCCCGCCGGCTCGCCGCCGACGGTTTCGCCGTGGCCGTCAACTACGCTGCGGGCGCCGCGCCGGCCGAAGCGCTGGTCGCCGAGCTGAAGGCCACCGGCGCCCGCGCCCTCGCGGTGCAGGCCGACGTGGCGAACGCCGACGCGGTGCGCGCGATGTTCGACACCGTCGGAGCGCAGCTCGGCCCGGTCGACGTGCTGGTCAACAACGCCGGCGTGCTCCAGACCGCGCCGCTGGCCGCGCACAGCGACGCGCTCTACGACCACACCTTCGACATCAACGTGCGCGGCACCTTCAACACCCTGCGCGAGGCGGCGACCCGGCTCGCCGAGGGCGGGCGCATCGTCAACTTCTCGAGCACCACGCTCGCGCTGCACATGCCGGGCTACGCGATCTACAACGCCACCAAGGCGGCGGTCGAGGCCTTCACGCATGTCTTCGCCAAGGAGCTGCGCGGCCGACGCATCACGGTGAACGCCGTGGCGCCGGGCCCGGTCGCCACCTCGCTGTTCCTGGACGGCAAGACCGACGAACAGATCCAGGCCTTCGCACAGATGCCGCCGCTGCAGCGCCTGGGCCAGCCGGAAGACATCGCCTCGGTGGTGTCGTTCCTGGCGGGGCCGGACGCGGGATGGGTCAACGGGCAGGTGCTGCGGGCCAACGGCGGCGTGGCCTGAGCAGTGGCTTCCCACGACATCCACGGAGCACGCACCATGCATCCGCCTTCACCTCACGCGGCCACCCCGCGTTTCTTCAGCCTCGCCTACACGGCGTTCACGGCCGCCGCGGCCGTGGTGGCGGCTGTCGCCTCGGCGATGGCGCTCGTGCTCGAACTGCCCGTGTGGGCGATGTTCGTCGGCTGGGTGGCGTTCTACACCCGCGGCGCGACCGCACGCGACGGCGTGTTCAACCTCGTCTGCGTGAGCCTGGGCCTGCTGATCGGCAAGGGCGCGGCGCTCGCCATCGCCGCGCTGGCCCCGATCGCGGGCGCCGCGGCGCTGCCGGTGGTGGTGCTGTTCGTGGCGCTCCTCGTGGTGTCGATGCGCAGCGTGCCGCGACTGAACAACCTGCTGTGCTACTTCCTCGGGCTGATCGCGTTCTTCGCGGTCCACCAGCCCCCTTCGCTGTCGCTGTTCGCCACGCTGGCCGGCGCGGCGGCACTCGGATCGATGGCGGCGTGGGTGGCGCACCTGCTGCAGCGGCGCGTGCACTGACCACCGGGCGCTCCGGACTTTCCTTTCTTCCCTCCCACCTTCATTCAAGGGGTTCCCTCATGCAATCCGTCATCCTCGTCACTGGCGCCGGCTCCGGCATCGGCAAGCTCAGCGCGCAGGCGCTCGCCGAAGCGGGCCACATCGTCTATGCCTCCATGCGCGACATCGCAGGCCGTAACAAGGAGCGCGCGGCCGAGCTGCGTGCGCTGGCCGCGGCGCAGGGGCTTCAGCTGCATCCGCTCGAACTCGATGTGCTGTCGCAGGCCTCCGCCGATGCCGCCGCGGCGAGCATCGTCCAGGCGCAGGGCCGCCTCGATGTGGTGATGCAGAACGCGGGCCATCTCGTGGTCGGGCCGACCGAGGCCTTCACGCCGGAAGACATCACCCAGGTGTTCGACACCAACGTGCTCGGCGCCCAGCGCGTGAACCGCGCGGTGCTGCCGTACCTGCGCCAGCAGGAGTCGGGGCTGATGTTGTGGATCAGCAGCACGACCACCAAGGGCGGCTTTCCGCCGTTCATGGGCCCGTACGGCGCGGCCAAGGCGGCCATGGATTCGCTGGCCGTGACGCTGGCCTACGAGATCGCGCGCTTCGGCATCGAGACCTCGATCGTCGTGCCGGGCGCGTTCACGCGGGGCACCGATCACTTCCCGAGTGCGGGCAAGCCCTCCGACGCGGCCATTGCCGCCGCCTACGGCCGCTACGACGGCGTGATGGACCGCATCGGCGAGCGCTTGTCTGCCCTCACGCCCGAGCACGCCGATCCGCAGGCCGTGGCCGACGACATCGTGCGCATCGTGGGCCTGCCGGCGGGCACGCGGCCGATGCGTTCGCTGATCGACTTCGTGGGCGACGGTGCGGCGGAGGTCTTCGAGGTGTCGGAGCGCGTGCGCATCGATTTCGCCCGGCGCATCGGCATGGGCGACCTGCTCGAGGCGAAGGTCCGGCGCTGAGCGGGTCGCTGTGTCAACAAGAAGCGGTGGATCTTCCTGTCCAATAGCGGCATGGAACATTCACCGAACGACGTGACAGAGCGCCTGAACGACCTCGAGATCAAGTCGAGCTACGCCGAAGACCTGCTCGAGCAGCTGAACATGACGATCTACCGGCAACAGCAACAGATCGACAGCCTGATCCTGCATGTCGCGCAGCTGCGGCTGCAAAGCCAGAACGCAGGGCAGGACGGGGGCGCGCGCAATCTGCGCGACGAACTTCCCCCGCACTACTGAAGAGGAAAAGCGCTCAGCCGTGCGCGTGCCACAGCACGGCGAAGAAATGGCAGGTGCTGCCGGCCAAAACAAAAAGGTGCCACACCGAATGCGCGTAGCGCACCTTGTTGTCGAACAGGAACACCACGGCGCCGGCCGTGTAGAACAGCCCGCCGGCCACCAGCCAGGCCAGCCCCGCCGATGACATGCGCTCGTACAGCGGCACCGCCGCCATCAGCGCCATCCAGCCCATCGCCACGTACAGGCCGGTGGACCACAGCGGGTGCCGCAGGCGGTTGAACAGCTTGGCGCTCACGCCCAGCACGGCGGCGGCGGTGATGGCGCCGAACAGCGTCCAGCCCCAGGGCCCGCGCAGCACGCCGAACAGGAAGGGCATGTAGCTGCCCGCAATGAACAGGTAGATGGCCGCGTGGTCGAGCCGGTTGAACCAGGCCTTGGCACGGCCGATCGGCAGCGCGTGGTACAGCGTGGAGATCAGGTACAGCACGATGGCCGTGCCCGCGAAGAGCGAGGCGCCCACCACGGCCGCGGCCTGGCCCTTCTGGGCGGCGCTGTAGACCAGGATCGGCAGCGAGGCGATCGCCAGCAGCAGGCCCAAGCCGTGGCTCAGGGCGTTGAAGAGCTCTTCCATCGCGGTCTGGTCGCGCGCGGCGGACGCCTGCTTTTTCTGCAGATCGATGGAATGGGCGGGCTGCAGCTGCAGCGGCGGGCTATTCGTCATCAGGAACAGAGCCTCCGGGATCGGTGTTGGTTCCGCAAGAATTCGCGAAACCGGCAGATCATGTTACTTGACCTGCTGTTTGCCGAGTTTGCGTGCCAATGTGCGCCGATGCATGCCAAGCCGGCGCGCGGTTTCCGAGATGTTGAAGCCGGTCTCGGCCAGCATTTCGTGGATGCGCTCCCACTCCAGCGTCTTGATCGAGGTGGAGCGGTTGGTCAGTTCGACCTCGGTGGTGCCGGCGGCGCGGCCGAAGGCGGCCTCGATGTCGTCGGTGTTCGAAGGCTTGGCCAGGTAGTGGCAGGCGCCGAGCTTGATGGCCTCGACGGCGGTGGCGATGCTCGCGAAGCCGGTGAGCACCACGATCAGCATCTCGGCATCGTGCCGGTGCAGCATCTGCACGCAGGCCAGGCCCGAGGCCTCGCCGTTGAGCTTCAGGTCGACCACCGCGTAGCCGGGCGAGGGGCCGTCGCCTTCCTCGAGCAGCGCTTCCACCTCCTCGAGGTTGCGCGCATGCACCACCACGTAGCCGCGCCGCTCGAAGGAGCGGGCGAGCGTGCGCGCGAAGGCCTCGTCGTCCTCGACGATCAGCAGCTGGCGGACCTCGGCGGTGTCGGGTGTGCGGGTCATGGGCTGCTCGGGGCTGGGGGCGCGGCGTTGTCCGCGAGGGTGGTTGCTGCTTCCTCGTCCTCTTCGAGCACGATGGCCGCCAGCGGCAGCGTGATGGTCACGATGGCGCCGCCCTCGGGGCGGTTGCGCACGGCGACGCGTCCGCCCAGGGTGCGCGCCACGTTCACGACCAGGAACAGGCCCAGCCCGCCGCCGGGACGGCCCTTGCTCGACTGGTAGGGCTTGCCGAACTCCGCGAGGATGGCCGGCATGAAGCCGGGGCCCGCGTCGGTGACGGTGATGGTGAGCGCGTCGGCGTCGTGCGTGGCTTCCAGGCGCAGCCAGTGCGGCGAGGCCTCGAGCGCGTTGTCGAGCACGTTGCACACCATCTGCTTGATGGCCGAGTCGGACACCATGGGCAGGTCCTGCCCGAACAGGTTCTCGTAGTCGAACTCCTCGACCGGGCGCGTGGTGCGCCATTCTTCGACGAGGTCGTCCAGGAAGGTGCGCACGGTGGTCTCTTCGGACGACTCGCCGCGCGTCTCGCCGGCCGACAGCAGGATGCCGCTCACGATGCTCTTGCAGCGCTGGATCTGCACTTCCATCTCGGCCACTTCCTGCAGCAGCTCGGGGTCGGAGCTGAAGTGCGGCAGCCGGCGCCAGTCGCCCAGGATCACGGCCAGCGTGGCCAGCGGCGTGCCCAGCTCGTGCGCCGCGCCCGAGGCCAGCAGGCCCATGCGCACGATGTGTTCCTCTTCGGAGGCGCGCTGGCGCAGGTCGGCCAGGCGCGCGTCGCGCACGCGCAGGTTGCGGCTGATGCGGGTGATGAAGACCACCAGCAGCGCCGCGTTGAGCGCGAAGCACACCAGCATGCCCTGCACGTAGGGGCTCCACAGGCCGCGGTCGTGGTCCAGCGGCAGCGGCAGCGGGCGCGAGAACAGCGCCAGGCCCGCGAAGCACAGGCCGGTGATGACCACGATGGTCCAGGTCGACCAGGCCTTGAGCAGCACCGCGCCCAGGATCACCTGCAGCAGGTACAGGAAGACGAAGGGGTTGGTGGCGCCGCCGCTGAGGTACAGCTGGGCCGTGAGCGTGGCCACGTCGACCAGCAGCGCGACGAACAGCTCTTCGTTGGTCACGCGGCCATGGATGCGCAGGCGCAGCAGGCTCACCATGTTGAACAGCGCCAGGCAGGTGAGCACCTGCAGCATGTGGTTCAGCGGCAGGCGGATGCCGAAGCCGTAGTGCACGACGAGGATGGTGGCCACCTGCCCGACCACGGCGAACCAGCGCAGCTGGATCAGCTGCTGCATGTTCTGGTGGCCGATGGCGTTGTCCAGGCTCGCGACGCCCGCGCGCGGGGCGTGCAGCTCGCCGGCCACCGCGACGAGCTTGTCAGTCGCGGCGGGCATCGGCGGGATCGGGGCGTGCGGCGTCGGCATGCGGTGCATTTTCGCCGCTGCCGCCGGGGGCCGCCCGTCGGCGCCGGTCGTCGCGCCACACGAACCACGCGGCGCCGAGCACCATCAGCGCCAGCCCGTACCAGGTGAGGGCGTAGACGAGGTGGCTGTTGGGGAACGCGATGACCGTCAGGCCGCCCGCCGGCCACGTGGGCGCGGCCTGTGCGGGCGCGGGCCCGGCCTCGGCATCGACGAAGTACGGCGCCACGTCCACCAGGCCGCGCGCGGCGGCAATGGCCTGCACGTCGCGCGAGAACCAGCGGTCGGCCGCGGGGTCGTTCGTGCGCAGGAAGCCGCCCTTGGGTTCGGTCAGGCGCAGCAGGCCGGCCACGGTGGTGTCGCCCTGGGGCTCGGGGGCAGTGCGCGCCGCGCGCTCGCGCGCCTCGGGCGGCACGAAGCCGCGGTTGACGAGCACGACGCTGCCGTCGGCGGTGCGCAGCGGGGTCAGCACCCAGAAGCCGGCGCCGAGCCGGGTGCTGGCCTGCACCAGCGCTTCCTTGTCATGGAGGAACGTGCCGCGAAGGCGCACGTGCCGGTATTCGTCGTTGGCCGCGTTGACCGTGGGCCATTCGGGTCGCGCCGGCGCGTCGGCGGCCGGGGCGTGCACGCGCTGGTCGACGCGGGCGATGAGATCGAGCTTCCAGGCCCTGCGCTCGGCCTGCCAGGTGCCGAGCGCAAGAAAGCCGGCAAAGGCCAGGAGGGCGCAGACCGCCAGCGCCGCACGCGTGACAACGGAGCGCGGGCGGGCGGCCGGGGCCATCAGGGCATGTTCTTCATGTCGTGGACCATGGCCGGCATCATGTTGGTGTTCATGTGATACATGACCCACAGCGACCCGGCCAGCGTGATGACCACGAGCACCAGCGTGAAGATCAGCGCCAGCATGTTCCAGCCGCCTTCGGACTTGGCGTCCATGTGCAGGAAGTACACCATGTGGACCACGATCTGCACCACGGCGAAGCCGAGGATGACGAGGGCGGTGGTGCTCGGGTTGGCGATCACCTTGCCCATCACGAGCCAGAACGGGATCGCGGTCAGGATCACGGCCAGCACGAAGCCGGTCATGTAGCCCTTGAAGGTGCTGTGGCTGACGGGGCCGTCGTCGTGGTGGTCGCCGTGACCGTGGCTGTCGTGTGCGCCGTGGCCGTGTGCGGCGGTGGCGGTGTGTGCGGGGGCGCTCATGCCATCGATCCCATGAGGTAGACAAAGGTGAAGACGCCGATCCACACGACGTCCAGGAAGTGCCAGAACATCGACAGGCACATCAGGCGGCGGCGGTTGGCGGCGGTGAAGCCGTGCTTGGGCAGCTGGACCATCAGCACGACCAGCCAGATGATGCCGAAGCTCACGTGCAGGCCGTGCGTGCCCACCAGCGCGAAGAACGACGACAGGAAGGCGCTGCGCTGCGGGCCGGCGCCTTCGTGCAGCAGGTGCGCGAACTCGTACAGCTCCAGGCCGATGAAGCCCAGGCCCAGCAGGCCCGTGATGCCCAGCCACAGCAGCACGCCGCCCATGCGCTTGCGCTGCATCTCGAGCATCGCGAAGCCGTAGGTGATCGACGACAGCAGCAGCAGCGAGGTGTTCATCGCCACCAGCGGCAGGTCGAACAGGTCGGCGCCCGAGGGGCCGGCCGCGTAGCTGCGGCCCAGCACGCCGTACACCGCGAACAGGCAGGCGAAGATGAGGCAGTCGCTCATCAGGTAGAGCCAGAAGCCCAGCAGCGTGCCGTTCTCGGGGTGGTGGTCCTCGTTGCGGACGTGGAACAGGTCGAACGCCGGTGCGTTCGCGTTCCGGGAGGGGAGGGCGGTGGTATCAGACATGGGCGGTGGCCAAGAGGCGCGTGCGTGCTTCTTCGGTGCGAACGACTTCTTCCGCGGGGATGTAGTAGTCGCGCTTGTAGTTGAAGGTGTGGGCGATGATCGCGACCATCATGGCCACGAAGCCGATGCCGGCCACGAGCCACATCTGCCAGATCAGGGCAAAGCCGCACACCGCGCTCAGCGCCGCGATGACGAAGCCGGCGGCCGTGTTCTTGGGCATGTGCACGGGGCTGAAGCCGTCCAGCGGACGCTGGTAGCCGCGGGCCTTCATGTCGGTCCAGGCGTCGTTGTCATGCACGCGCGGCGTGAACGCGAAGTTGTAGGCCGGCGGCGGCGACGAGGTCGACCACTCCAGCGTGCGGCCGTTCCACGGGTCGCCCGTGGTGTCGCGCAGCGACTCGCGGCGGATGAAGCTCACCACCAGCTGGATCAGGAACGAGGCGATGCCCAGCGCGATCAGCACGGCGCCGACGGCGGCGACCTGGAACCAGATCTGCAGCGACATGTCCTGGAAGTGGCTCATGCGGCGCGTGACGCCCATCAGGCCCAGGATGTACAGCGGCATGAAGGCCATCCAGAAGCCGACGATCCAGAACCAGAACGAGCACTTGCCCCAGAACGGATCGAGCTTGTAGCCGAAGGCCTTCGGGAACCAGTAGGTGATGCCCGCCAGCATGCCGAACAGCACGCCGCCGATGATCACGTTGTGGAAGTGGGCGATCAGGAACAGGCTGTTGTGCAGCACGAAGTCGGCCGGGGGCACGGCCAGCAGCACGCCGGTCATGCCGCCGATCACGAAGGTGATCATGAAGCCGATGGTCCACATCATGGGCAGCTCGAAACGGATGCGGCCGCGGTACATGGTGAAGAGCCAGTTGAAGATCTTCGCCCCTGTGGGGATCGAGATGATCATCGTCGTGATGCCGAAGAACGAGTTCACGCTGGCGCCGGAGCCCATGGTGAAGAAGTGGTGCAGCCACACGAGGTACGACAGGATCGTGATCACGACCGT
>Ga0105243_10002472_pt1 | contig 15421 bp, 5 predicted proteins | sample KBSM34metaG_FD_81525 | JGI IMG/M metagenome (GOLD analysis project Ga0105243, IMG submission 81525) | Miscanthus rhizosphere microbial communities from Kellogg Biological Station, Michigan, USA - KBS M3-4 metaG | ecosystem: Host-associated > Plants > Roots > Rhizosphere > Soil | place: Michigan... | reverse complement strand
CGTGCTGAAGCGGCGCCGCAACGTAAACTGCGCCGCGTGATAATTCGAGTCGCCGCTGTTGTCCAGGTAAGTAATTACACCGAACTGCTGATTCGGCCGCAGCTTGAAGAACAACGTAGTGTCTTCAATCCTTCGAGCCGTCCCGCCGATATTGTTGGTATTCAATTCTCCCTGTGTGGTGGTGGAATTAACGAACGCTGCATTGATGCCCGTGCCGGTTGCGAGCAGCGGAATCTGTGCTGTCGTAAAAACCGGAACGCAGGCCGGTTTGGTATTGTCGCGCGTCGCACCGCTGGGGAAACAGTTGGTCGCGCGATTGTTCGCTTGCAGCCTAAGAAACGAGTCCAGAATCGGTTCAACTTTAATCTGGTTGATGTCGTAGGCCATGAACAGGTGTTCGCCACGACGTCCAATGTAGGACGCTTGCATTACAAATCCGCCCGGCAGCTCTCGCTGAATGCCGAGGTTCCATTCGTGAACAGTCGGTAGTTGCATCCTCGGAGCAAAGACGGTGATGGGCTGTGCATTACCGCGAGGTTGTGCCGCCAGCGTAAAGAAGGTAGAAGGTTTCGCTGACGGTGCCGGTAACAGAGTCGGAAAACCAGTAGCTACCGTTGTGCCAACGATATTCGTGGAATTTACACATCGCTGCGGCGTGATGGTGGTGAAGGGAAAAGTAGTCGTGCAGGTTTGGACCAGCCCCGGAGTTCTTCCCGCTGCGGCAGTGACCTGAAACGACGAGATCGTGTCAAACGCAATTCCATACCCCAGCCGGATGACACTCGTGCCGTTACTGCCTAACAAGGTTTTCAGTAAACCCGATTTGAAGTCAGGGCTGTAGGCCAAACCGAAGCGCGGACCGATAGCCCATTTAAAGTCACCTTCATACCAGTGTTTCGCAGGCGCAAAAGTAACTGCGCTGCTACTGGCTATCGGTGTGGTGGCGACAAACACGTTCCCCTGTGGTGATGTGTTCGCGGGCGGATTGATTTCCCACCGAGCACCATAGTTCAGCGTGAGATTAGGTCTGACCTTCCATTCATCCTGGAAAAACAGGTTGTATTGGTCCAGGTTGTGTTTTTCGGCATACAGCGTAACGCTGTCGCCGGTTTTGAAAGGCAGGAATGCGTCGTCTTTCAAATTGGAGATAAACGTTTGCGAAATGCGCGCGGGCAAACCGTAGAGAGTATTAATCAGATTGCCCAGCGTGCCGGCATCGTTTGAAGCGTTGATGTTCTGAGCTGCCGTAAACCCGTCGGAAGTGAAGGGACTTCGATTCGCTTGCGAGAAGGTTACTGAAGGTGTGACGTTGATGCCTCCCGGTTGACCGCGCTGATCGACATGCCTGTAGAAGCGGAAATTGATTCCACCACGAAACACGTGTGCACCATGAACCACACTCAAGTTATCCAGGATCTGCGGCGTCGTTACCCAACGTGCCGTACGAGGCGTGTTGATCCATGGTTCGCTGAGGCTGGTGAAGTCATATGGTGGCACATCAGGCCATGCGGGATTGGCTTCTCCCTGCGTGAATAAAAATCCAAATCGACCGTATCCTGCTGTGAACTCATTAACAACACGCGGCGAAATAACTCGACGCCAACCTATAGCCAGATTCGACGTGCGTCGAAACACTTCGCCCAGCGCAGGGTTGTCTGGATAGACCTGCGGGCGTCCGTTTAGTGGATCGCCTTTCAGCGTGTTGTAGTCTGACCAAAGATACCGGCCAAACACGCTGTTCTTCTCATTAAAATTGTGATCGACTCGAATGTTGATTGCCGGTCCACGAATCGCCGTCGGAGGATTCCAGAGGAATGTTGCTGTATTCAATCCGTCACCGGAAGTGAAGTTGTTGGGGAGTGGAAACAACTTGAGAAGGTTTGCAACTGCCGGATCGAGCGGCTTCGCCGACCCGTTATTGCCAGCGCCTGGCCTCGTGTCGTACGTGCGAACACAACCGACACTGGTTGGAGTTGCACAAAGAGGAACACGCAGGGCACCCGTATTCGGATCCACCAGCAACGGCGAATTGCGAAGTATGGGGGCGCTGCCTGCGATCCTAAGGTCGTTGGCTGGATCAGGCACGAAGTACCGGAAGATTCCCGCACGCGCCAGCGGAGTGTAGACGATTGGAATACCAAAAGTCTGGTCGATCGGTTGAGTGAAGTCGACACGGTTGTACTGCCAGCTTCCAAAAAAGAAAGTTTTGTTTTTCTTAATTGGACCTCCCACTTCAAATCCGTACTGGCCCATTCTGATAACGGGCTTTGCAGTCTTTTGGGCGTTGGCAAACCACTCATTTGCGTTCAAAGCGTCGTTACGGTAGAAACCGAAAACGGTGCCATGGAAGTCACTGGTTCCACTGCGAGTGGCGATTGAAATAGAAGCACCGCTGTTGCGACCTTCCTCCGCGGTCGCATTATTGGTCGTCACTTTAAATTCCTGGACGTTGTCAGGGTTGATGCGGTAAAGATTCGACACCGGGTTGGGCACGCTTGACTCATTCGCCTCGATGCCATCAATGGTGACGTTGTAGGCGCGATCTCTTGATCCATTTACGTGAACGCCAGAGCCGGCGCCGCCAAAAGAGCGCTGCACCACGCCGGGTTCGAGCAACAACAACGTCAGCGGATTGCGACCATTTAGCGGCAGAGTCTCGATCGCTTTCTGTTCCACCACGTTTCCCAGAGTGGCGTTTGCTGTTTGCAACTGTTCCGCACCACCCTGCACCGTTACGGTTTCACTGACTTGCCCCACTTCCAAAGTGACGTCGAGATTCAATGGAGTGTTTACCTCGAGGTGGTTCCCGGTCTTCAAGAATTTCTTGAAACCAGTGAGTTCAACCGCGACGGCATAGTCGCCGACAGGAAGCGCTTCGAAAGCATAAAGCCCTGCATCTGTCGTCGTCTGTGTATGTGAGACGCCAGTGGCCTCGTTTGTAATTGTGATGGTTGCGCCGGGAACTGATGCTTGCTTCGCGTCGACGACGCGGCCGGTGATTCGAGATGTGCTGGTTTGTGCGGATGCCGTTAACGAACAGGCAGCCACCAGGACCACTACGAGAAATTGGAGTAGGTTGGAACGCGACATGGAGAGACCTCCTTTAACTTGTTAACGAAGAGAGGAAAACAACTGAGCGTTAACCGCTTGCCAGGCGGTGTTGGAAGCAACCCGGGTCTACCGCAAATCCCGGAACAGGATTTAGTTTGCGATGGCGGCAGTATATCCCTGTGCAGAATTGCGTCAAGGTTTTTTAGTTTTCTGTCGATACTAGCTATCAGAAATTATTATCAAACAGATAAGAACATTTAGCTATTATTATCCCACCTGACCGCCTATAATCCCGGCACTTCGGACCAGGCAACAAAACTCAGAAAGCAACGGACCAAACTGGCAGCGGTGAAAACGAGTCTCTTCCTAAAGTCCGCAGCAGTGCTGTTGACTGCGCTCGCTCTCGGCGTTTTCCTGTTTCCGCGTGTACGCGTTGACGCCGAAGCGGCTGCACCTACCTACGATCTGCTAATCACGAATGTGCGCCTCGTCGACGGCTCCGGCAATCCGTGGTTCAGGGCCGACGTCGCGATCAAAGACGGTCGCATCGCCCGCATCGGTCGTTTAGGACCAGAGACTGCGAGCAGATCCATCGATGGCCGCGGGCAAATACTTGCTCCCGGATTCATTGATGTTCACACACACGTCGAATCGATCTACAACCAGCCCGCCGCGGACAACTTCGTACGCATGGGTGTGACGACGCTCGTCACCGGCAACTGCGGATCGTCAACGACCGAAGTCGGCGAGTTTCTCGGACGCATCAAGGAGAAGCCACTCGCAGTAAATCTTGCAACGCTGATCGCGCACGGTTCCGTGCGTCGCAAAGTGATGGGACTCGGCGATCGTGCTCCGACACCGGAAGAACTTAAACAGATGGAGAGTGTCGTCGAGCAGGGAATGAAAGACGGCGCTGTCGGTCTCTCCACTGGTTTGATTTACGTTCCGGGAACGTATGCTAAGACCGACGAGATCGTTTCGCTTGCTCGTGTTGCCGCGAGGTACGGTGGTTTATACGCCACACACATGCGCAACGAAGGCGACAAGGTTGCGGATGCGATTCGAGAGAGTATTCAGATCGGCGAACAGGCAGGACTTCCGGTCGAGATTTCTCATTTCAAGATCAGTAACAAGAAACTGTGGGGCCAGAGCCCGATGACACTCGGACTTGTGCGTGACGCCCGCGCGCGAGGTCTCGTTGTCACTGTCGATCAATACGCGTATACCGCGAGTTCCACGTCGCTCGAGTCGCGTTTGCCGTCATGGTTGCGCGCCGGAGGTTTTGAGGAAGCGAAGAAGAGACTCGCCGACAAAGACACACGCGAGCGCGCGATCAAAGACACAAAAGATGCTCTGAAGCGAAGTGGCTTCAAGGACTACTCGTTTGCCGTCGTTGCGTCGTATGGTCCGGACAAATCTTTCAACGGCAAGTCGATTGCCGAGATCACTAAACAAGTAAAGAACAAAGGCGACGTGGGGAGCCAGATCGAACAGATGCTCGAGATGTACGAAGCCGGCGGCGCCGCAATGATCTATCACGGCATGGGTGAAGACGACGTGAAGCGGATCATGCAGGAGCCGTTCACCATGATCGCGTCTGACAGTGGCGTGCGACAGATCGACGAGAGCGTGCCGCACCCGCGCGGTTACGGTAACAACGCGCGCGTGCTTGGTCTGTATGTCCGCGATTTGAAGTTGATATCACTCGAGGATGCGATCCGAAAGATGACTTCATTACCGGCGCAGACATTTGGATTTCGCGATCGTGGATTGATTCGCGAAGGCTTTGCGGCTGATCTCGTAATCTTTGACGAAAAGACGATCATCGATCAGGCGACATTCGACAAGCCGCACCAGTTTCCGCTCGGGATCAGTTACGTAATCGTGAACGGCGCGCCCGTGCTGGAGAACGATCAAATGACTTCAGCGCGCCCCGGTGTTGCTCTTCGTGGCCCAGGTTATCCAGTCCTTGGTTCAAGAGTCTATGTTGGATGGAGTCAGTACCGAAACGCGGTAGCGTCGGGTGAATCTTCTAAATACAACGTCCACCCGACGCTACCGCGTTACGGTACTGACTCCATCCAAGCACCGCTCCGAACTTCTAAAGGCAAAGCAGGTTATCAATAGGGAAACGACCTTACTCACACAGGAGGAGATGTATGTGGAGCCCAAAAACCAACTATCCGATTTGCTTGATCGGATTAATCCTTACTCTTGTCTTTCTGCCCAGGATCGCAACCGCGCAAACGGTCACCGGCACACTGCGCGGCACCGTGAGCGATTCGAAAGGAGCAGTCGTTCCCGGAGCTGACGTCGTCATCCGCAACATGGAGACCGGTCAGGAGCGCACTCTGAAAACAGGAAGCGAAGGCGTTTACGCCGCGCCGTTCATGCCGCTCGGCCGTTACACGATCACTGCAACCGGCCCAGGTTTTAGCAAGGTGACGCAGGAAAACATCGAACTTGGTCTCAACCAGACGCTCGTCATCAACTTTGAGTTGAGTCCGAGCGCGGTTACGGAGGCTGTGGTTGTCACATCTGAAGCAGCTCCCATCAACACCACCAATGCTGAGATCAAAGGCTCACTCAACGCGCAGGAAATTGCAGACAAACCGACCTTCAACCAGGGAAGTTTCCTGACCCTCGCAGAGACGTTCACGGGATTTCAGGAGAACCCGACGTCAGGTCAGAACAACCCCACCGCGTCATCGGGATCTTCCGTTAACTTCAACGGTACCGGCACACGTGGCGCGACTTTCCAAATCAACGGAGTGAATAACGACGACTCTTCCGAGAATCAAAATCGTCAGGGAGCCTCGCTCTCAACGATCAAGGAATTTCAGGTCATTACTAACAACTTCACGGCCGAGTTCGGTCGCGGATACGGCGCGGTAGTGTTGGTCCAAACCAAGGCAGGCACTAACCGAGTGAGCGGCGATGTCTACTGGTATCACAACGACAGCGCTCTAAACGCCACTAATAACATCGTCTCTCCGGGCGTGAAGAAAGGCGTCAACCGTCGTAATCAGTTTGGTTTCACTTCGGGCTTCCCCATACTGCAGAACCGTCTATTCGCGTTTATCAGTTTCGACCACACGGAAAATACGGGCGCCAATAATTACAACCGCGATGTGTTCACACTCGCCGAGCGCAATCCGTCCAACTGGTTCAAGCAGACTCCGGCGAACGACACGCCTGCTAATCGCGCGTTTATCCAAAACATCATCGACCGGTTTGCGAATGCGATTCCGAATGATCCGGCTTCGGGACCGCGCGTGTTCCGCACCGTGCAGGGATTTAATTTTCCGGCACGCGACTATTCAGGCCGGCTGGACTGGAATCCGAAGGAGTCAGATACGTTCACGGCACGTTGGCAATACACTCGCCAGCGCTTCGCGGCGGAAGACATTATTCCCGGTGAACGAGCGGACCAGAATCACAAGCAGCAAAACTTTGGTCTCACCTGGACCCATCTTTATTCGACGACGACTGTTGGTGAGTTTCGCTACGGTTTGGGATTGCGCACCACACTCGTTAACATAACTGCCGGGAACGACACGCCAATCGTTCGGTTCACTAACACCGCTCCCGTCACCACACAGTCGACGATCGGTAACGCAGGAAATTTCCCCATTCAGCGTTATCAAACCGATCATCAATTTGTTTACAACGTCTCCACACTGTTTGGCTCCAACCACAATTTCAAATTCGGCACTGACATTCGGCGTCAGGCCCTCGACGATCTTGCGGACAGCAACTCGCGCGGGTCGTGGAGCTTCAGTGCGACAGCTACTGTGCTTTGCAACAACGTTAACTACGGCAACGGCTTCAACGCCTTCCTCAATGGTTGCGTTGGCTCGTTCACCAAGGGCTATGGACCGTTCTTTCTCGAGAACCGCATCAACGAGTCAAACTTTTACGCGGAGGATAGTTGGAAACCGCGACCGAATCTGACCCTGAACCTGGGTGCTCGCTACGAATACGTCTCAGCGCCAAGGGAGATCGAGAACCGTCTCAACTACATCTACGGAGCTGACAAAAACAACATCGAGCCACGTGTCGGGTTTGCATGGAGTCCTGATTTTGAGGGAGGAGTTTTGCGAACACTGTTTGGGCCAGTGGGTGATTCGTCGATTCGCGGCGGGTACGGCATGTACCATGGCCGCATATTTCAATCAGTGTTCTCACAAACCGGCGCTGCTGTGAGATTCAATCCGCCCAACGCGTTTTCGTACAGCCAGTCCGGCAACCTGAGTTCGGTTTTCAATCCGAATAATCTACAGGATCCGACGAACGGCTTTGTCTTTGTCCCGGGTCCTCAAACTGCGCGACACGCCGAGAACTTGATCGATCCAGGACTTGAAATGCCGTACACGCAACAGTGGAATCTGAGTATTGAAAGGCAAATGCCATTCGCCTCCGCTTTGCGAGTGAGTTACACCGGCAATCGCGGCGTCGGACTGCTTCGCTATTCACTGGTGAATCTTCCGTTGAACGATCCGAGCGGTGTGCTTGTCACCAATAGTCCAAACAATGCACCCGCGGTCCTTTATACGGCAGCGCAGCGCACGGCGGGAGATCCGCGTGGAGTTGATGTTCGCGGCCAGGTTCTTCGACCTGCCGCCAATATCCTTTGCGCCGGCACAGGCTTGCCCGGAATAGCCACCTCGACGACGTGTCCGGTCGCGGTTCCCCTCGCTCCGTTTGAATATAGTTTGCTTGTTCCGCGTACGAACGAGCGCCGTCCGGATGGTCGTTTTACCACCAATACCGCCGTCTCCAATGGTTCATGGAGTTACTACAACGCGCTTCAGGTTGAATGGACCAAGCGTTTGAGTCACAACATCAACTTCCAGGCTGCGTATACTTTCAGCAAAGCGATCGACACGACTTCGGAAGCGACTTTCGTTGGAGCAGGTGATTCAAATCAAACCGGAAATGGTGCGCGCAATGCGCGGGGACTCTCTCGGTTCCACACGCCGCACCGTTTCACCTTCTATGGAACGTATCGCACTCCGTGGTTCAGAGACCAACGTGGTTTCTTCGGACAGACATTAGGTGGCTGGCAGATCTCGACAGTCGTGAAACTCTCGAAGGGCACGCCGTTCTCGGTCACTACGGCAGCGCGAGATCTAAACTTTGATAGTTTCAGTGAATTCCGGCCAATCCTTCTCGACCCGTCCGTTCTCGGTCGCGGCATCAACAATCCCGCAACTTCCCGGCAGTTACTACCTGCTTCGGCGTTTCGGACGTTGAATGTCACCGATGTCGGAACGAACCCGATTTTGCTGGGACGTAATACGTTTTATGGAGATGGAGTTAAGACTGTAGATATCGGGTTCGCCAAAGCGTTCCCGATGCCCTGGGAAGGACACAAGATCACACTGCGCGCTGATCTATTTAATGCGTTCAATCACGTGCAGTATGGTTTTCCTGTCAGTCTCGACATAGCTAATTTGAATTTCGCGGCCATCACCGGAACGGCAACTCAGTATGCTCCGCGCAGTGTCCAGGTGTCGTTACGTTACCAGTTTTGAGTTCGTGGCAGGATTGTGATCAATCTCATTCACACCGGGCTTCAGCCCGGTGTGAACTGCTAGTTAGGATTGGAAACCGTTTCAACGGTTTCTCTGTTTCGAATGAGGTTCGTACTTCGAATTTCCACAACTATTGTCTTGCTGGCATTCTGGTGCGCTTTACTCGCAGCGCCGGAGCGCTTAACGGCTAAGACATCTACGACACAGAAAAATGAAGTGCGCGCACTCTGGGTCGTTCGTACGACGCTCACGTCGCCCGACAAGATCCACCAGCTAGTCAATGCCGCCGCGGACAACGGCTTCAACACGTTGATTGTCCAGATCCGCGGCCGCGGCGACGCTTATTACAACTCAAGAGTTGAACCGCGTGCGAGTGAGTTGAAGGACCAGCCGCTGTCATTCGATCCACTCGCACTCACACTTGCCGAAGCACACAAACGCGGACTGAAAGTTCATGGCTGGATAAACACCAACCTGCTCGCCAATCTCGACGCACTGCCGACCGATCCCGCGCACGTTTACAACAAACATCCCGAATGGCTGGCGGTTCCCAAGCCGGTCGCCGCCGAGCTCTACGACATGTCACCACGCGATCCGGCGTTTCGTCAGAAGATCGTCGAATGGTCGAAGGCCAATCGCGGTGAGTTGGAAGGCGTGTATACCGGGCCTGCTAATCCGAAGGTGCGCGATCACATCTACAACATCTGGATGGACGTGCTGAAACGTTATCCGGTTGACGGTCTGCACTTTGATTACGTTCGTTTCGCAAGTCCTGATTTTGATTACAGTCGTACATCGTTGGAGAAGTTTCGCGAATGGCTGGACCCGCAGTTGAGTTCGGAAGAGCGTGCACAACTGAAGAGTTCGCTGAAGACGAATCCACTCGCGACGCCTGAGATGTTCGCGGCGAAGTTTGCTGACTTTCAGCGTTTGCAGGTGACGTCGCTCGTAGAGCGGATCTACAAAGCAGTGAAGAAACGGCGCCCGGAGGCTGTTGTTTCGGCGGCCGTCTTCGCAAACGATGAAAATGCGTACACGCGTCGCTTCCAGGATTGGCGGCGCTGGTTGCAGATGGGAATACTCGATGTGGCGTGTCCAATGGCTTACTCCACGGACACCGCAGTGTTTCAGAAACAAATTGAAGTCGCAGCGACAACAGCGCACAACGCGAAGCGAAGTGTGTGGGCAGGCATCGGTGCGTACCGGATACCGTCGGAGTCGGCGGTCGAAAAGATCAACGTTGCGCGATCCTTGAACGCCGAGGGCTTCATTCTGTTTTCTTACGACTTTACATCTCGAGCCAGCGAGCTAAACCCCGACGGCGCGTACCTGGAGCGCATCCGCCGCGCCGCATTTTGATCCACAGATTACGCAGATTTCACGGATAATCTGTGTAATCTGTGGATGTAAGATCTTGTTAATCCGCCGGAGCCAGTGTATAAGTTCATGGAAAAGTTCCAGCAATTCTATTTTTGCCAATTCAACTATTCTTCCAGGTGGGCAGTTAAGCCATTCCGTGTTTCGGCGGCACTCCGATCCAACCACACGTGCGCGAGGAGCATATGAATAAACATTTACTTTGCATTGTGATCTTAGTCCTGATGGGATTTGTCGGTAATACTTTTGCCCAGGATATTACTGCGCGAATTGATGGGCAGGTTTCCGATCCAAACGGGGCGGTCGTCTTGAACGCGACGATCACCCTGACGAATACCCGAACCGGCGAAGTCCGAACCGCCCAGTCGAACGACACCGGTGGCTACACGCTGACTCAGATCCAGCCCGGCACATACGACTTATCTGTTCGTGCCCAGGGATTCAAGGAATATCTGAGCAAGAGTATCGAATTGAATGTTAACGATCGGAAGACCATCAATATCGGGCTGGAAACTGGCGCGATAACCGAATCAATTACAGTGACTGCAGAAGCTCCATTGCTTCAGACCAGTCCTACAGTTGGCGACGTTGTAGAGAATCGCAGAGTTGTTGAGCTCCCACTCAACAATCGCAACTTCATGCAACTGCTCACGCTCGTGCCGGGCGTCACCGGCAGTGGAACCTCGGAAATCGGTATCGGCTTAACAAACACAGTCGACTTCTCGGTTAACGGTACGCGCCGTAACTCGATCAATTTTCTCGTCGACGGCGCCAGCAATACAGACATCGGGTCGGGCATCACGTTGCTCGCGATTCCGACGGTCGACTCCATTCAGGAGTTTCGCGTAATCACTTCAGTTCCAACCGCTGAATTTGGTAAGTCCGGAGGCGGCGTCGTAAACCTCATCACCCGTGGCGGTGGTCAGGATTTTCACGGCGGCTTCTACGAGTTCCTGCGAAACGACAGGCTGAACGCCAACACCTTCTTAAATAATGCAGCCGGTAGGTTTGGTCCAAACGATCAACAGGTCAAGCTAGGTGTGAATGTTGTCGGTGATGAGCGCGCTCCGCGCCCGAAATTGCGCTACAACAACTTTGGTTATCTCATAAGCGGGCCAGTAACGATTCCCGGTCTCTATAACGAGAAACGAGAAAAGACATTTTTCTTTTTCTCAGAGGAGTGGAGACGCATTATCAAAGCTCCCAGCAGCCCAACAACGATCACGGTGCCGAGCCAGCTTGAGCGCCAGGGTAATTTCTCGGAAGCTGGGAACGTGGCCATCTTCGATCCCACCACCGGACTTCAATTTACTAACAACACGATCCCCGACGCTCGGATTAGTCAGGTGGCAAAGAGCATTGTCGCGCTTTATCCCCTACCCAATTTCCCCGCGGTAAATCCTCTGCGGGCGCCGAATCGTTTTGCCGTTAGAACTCCTACCATTCAAAACACGCGTCAGGAGACCGTGCGTATCGATCATAACTTCTCGTCTACGCAACGACTCACGGGCCGTTACACACGCGATGCTTCTCAGACTCGTGAGTTTGGCGGCCTCTTTTTTGGCCTGACCATTCCTGATGTCGGAACTACTGATACGAGTGTTCCTGGAGACGTGCTGGCCATCAGTTTGACCAGCAGTTTTGGGGCAAGGATCGTCAATGAGTTCAGCTTCACTTTTTCTGGAAACAAGATCACCGATGATCTGGTTGGGGCTTACAACAGCAGCTTCAATGTACCTAACAATGAGCTGTTCCCCGAAAACAATTCTGACTTGCCGCCGGTACTCGACATTGCCGGCTCGCCGACGATTGGTTCACCGCAATTAGTCGCCGTGCGATATAAAAACTGGAATCCCAAAGATAACTTGACGATGATCTTTGGCAATCACACCGTCAAAACCGGTTTTGATATCAGTTGGGAATCCAAAGACGAAAATGCAGCCAGCCTGACTCAAGGTCGATACCAATTTAGTGGCGTATATACCCAGAGCGGTGCTGGAACCGGTATCGGTTTGGCTGATTTTCTGCTCGGGCGGTCCACGAATAATGGAGCGACTCCTGCTTACGCTGAACCCGAACGTGACGTGACGGAGGCCTTGAGATTCGGACGTACCGAGTTTTACGTTCAAGATACATGGAAGGTCAAGCCAAACCTCCAACTCGATTACGGCATTCGTTACTATAGATTCCGCCAGCCAATCGATCAAAACAATGTCTTAGCGACATTTTTACCTGAACTGTTCAGTTCAGCACACGCTCCGATTTGTTCTACTCCGACTTGTGCGGCATTCAATATTGCAGGTTTCGACGTCACAAACGGCTTCGCGTATGCCGGAATTAATTCACCATTCGGCCGTCGAGTTCAGCAAAACGATAAGAACGACTTCGCGCCACGAATCGGCTTTGCGTGGGATCCGTGGAACAACGCGAAGAGCGTCTTAAGAGGTGGCTACGGTGTCTATTACGACCAGGCATTAGTCGGTATCGTTGAGCAGAATTCGTTCACTACGCCGCCGTTTAATAATTCGAATTCGGTAAGCGGCACGCAGGCGGCGCCAGTTCTGTTTGGTAATCCTGTACCTCAGAATGCGGCAACTCGGGGTCCTTTGGGAACTGTGAATGCCACTACAGCTCCGTGGGTAACGCCGTTGATTCAACAGTGGTCATTAACGTGGCAGCAGGAACTTTTCCGAAACGCTCTTGTAGAGATCGGCTACTCAGGTTCGGCTGGCAACCATCTAATCCGGCCAGTCGACATCAATGCTCCGACGCCTCAGGAGATACTTGCGGCGTCGACGGGGATCGCGGGTTGCGACCCAGCTAGCGGGGGCAATCCGAATAATTGTATCAACCGAGCGCGACCGTTCAGAGGTTTTGGCTCGATTGTTGACCGGCAGACCAGCGCTACCTCTCGTTATCACGGGTTGCTGACGTCGTTCCGCCTGCGTCCAACACGAGGCATAACTGCGCAGATCGCCTATACCTTCTCAAAGAACCTTACGGACGCTACCAACGATCGCGACGCGATCGACGTCCCGCAGATTCGTACGAACCTGCAATTGGAGCGTGCTGTTTCACGTCTCGATCGCACACACGTATTCGTGGCGAGCTACGTCTACGAGGTGCCGACCTTCCATAGCGGCTTTGCAGCCTCAGGAGTTGGCAAGCACTTGTTGAGTGGTTGGGAGATTGCAGGTATCACGACAGCGCAGACTGGATTGGTATTGAATCGTGTGGTTCAGCTTTCGACTGCTGTGCGGCCGCGCGGTACGCGTCCCGACCTAATCAGCGATCCGACGGAAAATGTTCCGGCGAATCCAGTTGGCGGCATACCATACGGATTCAATCCGCTGGCCTTCCGCCCGACACTGCCGGGCCAAATCGGAAATTCGCCACGCGCGCCGTTCCGCTTCCCGAGCCAGTTCTTTACGGATGTGAATCTGACGAAGAACTTCCATTTCACGGAGCGCTACAAGCTTCAGTTCCGCGCCGAGTTCTTCAACATTTTCAACAAGACGATCTTCACGGATGTCTCGCAGACGATTCCGGATCGAGCGCAAAACGACCCGATTTTTAACAGCATTTCAGCTCTGAATGCTGTCAGCGCGTTTGGGCAGTTCGTTACAGTGCGCGATCCGCGACAGATTCAGTTTGGATTGAAGTTCAACTTCTAACAAAAGCCATCCACAGATTACGCAGAGTCTTTCTGTGTAATCTGTGGATTTGTTTTTAGGGCTTACTCACCGCGTCTTCCAAACGTTTCCGTTCTTCAGCGCTTAGCTTCTGTGCGGTGGCGAAGGCTTTCTTTGCTTCTTCGCGCTTGCCGGCGCGAGTGTACGCGCGGCCGAGGAGTGCAAAGGCGTTGGGCCATGTCGGATCCAGCGCGGTGGCGCGTTCCAGGAGAGCAATCGCTTCGTTGATTGAGCCTTGTTTCAGTCGCGCTTGGGCGAGTGTTTCAATCGCGGGTCGAAAGGTTTTATCGGCGTCTATAACTTTGGTGAGTTCGGTGATCGCTTCATCAAGCTTGTCCCGTTGAAAATAGATCTTGCCGACTTGATATCTCGCCAACACCATTTCCGGATTTAACTGCAACTCCTTCTGAAACTCGACCAATGCCTCGTCGAAGCTACTGCGCTTCAGGTAGAGATGACCCAGCGTGTAGTGACCTTCAGGCAATTTAGGATCTAGTTGCGTGGCGCGCTGAAGTTCCTGAATGGCACGGTCGGTTTGGCCGGAGTTGTCGAGGGCCTCTCCTAAAAGAAGATGTATCTTCGCAATGTCTGGATCCAGTTGCAGCACTTTTTCGAATGAGGCAATCGCACCAGGAAATTGTTTTAAGCGTAAATAGACTTCGCCGAGTGCGGCGAAGGTGGCGGCATCGGTGGGAGTGACTTTAACCAATTTCTCGAGTTCAATCGCAGCCTCTTTAAAATCTTCCTTTGCGATGAGTGACAAAGCTAATAATTGTCGTGCTTGTAGGTGTTCCGAATCGATCTTTAATGCATTCCGGAGTGATTCCTTCGCCAAATCGAAGTGCGCCGTGCGGAAGTAGGTGATGCCGAGGTTGAGATGCGCCCCAAAGAGTTGCGGATTCATTTGGAGTGCGCGCTGAAACTCCTTGATGGCTTCGTCGGGTTGATTAAGACGATTGAAGGTAACGCCGAGATTGATAACCGCCTCCACACATCCGGGAGCGATTTGCCTCGCGTCCTGGTAGCGCATGGCCGCTTTTGCCCAGTCGTTCTGCATGGCAGCCGCCTCGGCGGACTTTAGTTGTTCCTGAGCCGGAGCGCAGTCAGGGCTGATTGTTTGCGCCACTGCTCCGACTGAGCAGATTAATAAGAGGTAAATTGGCAGCAGACGTGTCACAGTCTGCATTTTTCACTATCATGTGGCCATGAACAAGTCCGCAGGTAAACTTCTTCTCCGCGACGCCAAAATTGTGTTGGCAAACAGGATCATCGAAGACGGTACGATCCTTATCGAAGACCAACATATCGTCGCCATTAGCGAGAATCAGACTGATACTGACGCTGAGACACTCTCGTTGAGCGGATCGACCGTGCTGCCTGGTTTTATCGACGTACACAATCACGGAGCAGTTGGAGTTGACGTAATGGAGGCGCGGGCTGAAGGTCTCGCAAAGGTCTCCGCATATCTGGCGACGCAGGGTGTGACTGGATGGCTGGCCACGCTCGTTCCCGGAAGCGATGAGAATTATGCGAGTGTGAGTGCGGCTGTGGGCGAGGCGATGAACGATTCGCGAGGCGCGCGTGTTCTTGGCATTCATTATGAAGGACCATTCGTTAACACCGCACAGTGTGGCGCTTTGCACACCCAGTACTTCAAGACGTATAGCGGTACCAAAGATCTCGATTCACTGCCGGTCCCGACGAATTCGGTGCGCATGACCACAATGGCGCCGGAGGTCGAGGGTGGTGTCGAGCTCGTTCGGG
>Ga0105243_10002471_pt1 | contig 15422 bp, 18 predicted proteins | sample KBSM34metaG_FD_81525 | JGI IMG/M metagenome (GOLD analysis project Ga0105243, IMG submission 81525) | Miscanthus rhizosphere microbial communities from Kellogg Biological Station, Michigan, USA - KBS M3-4 metaG | ecosystem: Host-associated > Plants > Roots > Rhizosphere > Soil | place... | reverse complement strand
TGGTAGAGCAGTTGGCTTTTAACCAATTGGTCGTAGGTTCGAATCCCACACGACCCACCATTTCGAAAATCTGGAAGGCCCATGAAAATGCGGATTTCCAGGTTTTTTTTTGCCTTGCAGATTATCCGGCCTGAGGTGGGGTAGCTGATTGGGCTTCCGTCACGGCATTTCAGCTGATCGGCGGGGTCGTAAGCAGGGCGCCCAGTGGCCTTAGGCTGAGCTTTCTCAAAGCCGAGCTGGCCCAGATCGAGCTTGGCGACATACAGGTCGATAACCCGTACGAGGTTATCTTCAGGGATCAGTTCCTCCAGCGAGACCGGGAACAGGCTGGTCTGGCAACGGGACTCTCCTTGTATGTAGGCCATAACGGAGTGAATCGCCCCGGATTTTCTAGACACCTTGCAAGCTCATTGCGTAACGTTTTTCGAACTCTACCGGTGACAGCTGATTGTTGAAACCATGGCGGCGTTTTGGGCTGTAGAACATCTCGATGTAATCGAACACATCACTACGAGCATCTTGCCGTGAGGTGTAGATTTTCCGCTTGATTCGTTCCCGTTTCAGAAGCTGGAAAAAGCTCTCAGCCACGGCGTTGTCATGACAATTGCCTCGGCGGCTCATGCTGGCAACCAAATTGTTTGCCTTCAAAAAACTGCGCCAATCGGAGCTGCTGTACTGGCTGCTCTGGTCGGAGTGTACCATCACCTCTTGTTTCGGTTTTCGCCTCCAAACCGCCATCAATAACGCATCAATGGCCAAATCACTGGTCATCTGCGACTTCATTGACCAGCCAACGACCTGACGAGAAAACAGATCCAGCACCACCGCCAAATACAGCCAGCCTTCATACGTACGAATGTAGGTGATGTCGGTGACCCAAACCTTGTTGGGTTCCACGACATCGAACTCGCGCTTCAGTAAATTGGGTGAGGCGACCGCTGGCTTACCTCCGTACTTTCCAGGGCGACGTCGATACCCTGTCTGAGAGCGCAGACCTTCAAGACGCATCAACCTCGCCACACGATGCCGACCACAATCTTCACCGACCTCGCGCAGGTCGTCATGGATTTTGCGATAGCCATAAACTCCGCCGCTCTCCAGCCACGAGTGCTTGATCAAACCCAGCAATCGCTGGTCGTCTTTAGCGCGTGCAGATTGCGGCTCAGACAACCAAGCGTAATAACCACTGGGATGGACTTTCAGCGTCAGGCAAAGCCGTCGAATGGAGTAGTCGCCCGCGCGCTGCTTGATAAAGGCGTACTTCAGCCGCACTCCTTGGCAAAGTACGCGGCGGCCTTTTTTAAGATGTCCCGCTCTTCAGTGACCCGCTTGAGTTCCGCTCGCAGACGACGCAGTTCAGCGTGCTGATCATCGTCTTGCTGCCGTTCTGCCTGAGGTTTGCTGTAGCGCTTTATCCAGGCATAGAGGCTATGCGTCGACACGCCAAGACGCGCCGCCACATCAGCGACAGGCAGCTTCTTTTCGGTCACTTGATTGACCGCTTGGATTTTGAATTCTTCGGGATAACGTGGGTTGCTCATGGCACCTCCTGATTGGCCTCAGTTTAAGGCATGGAGGTGTCTAGAGAATCCGGGGCGATTCAACCCTCACAGAATTTTACTCTGATAGTCCACTGAAGCTTCTATTGCTCCAGCCGATACGCTCTTTATAACGACGGAAACCGTCATAAATGTGCGATGGAGCCTCTTAGACAAGCCTAGGAAGGCATGCACTGATGCTTGAGTGATCGAGACCCCAATGAATTTATTTGCCCCTGCCCTGTACGTCACTAACCGTGTTCGATTCCCCATTAAGTTCGTCATCCTAGGAGTGATTGTCCTTATTCCTCTGCTGCTGCTAGGCACGCGGGTGATGCTTTCACTCAACACGAGCATTACAGGCATCAAGCATGAACAGGTAGGTCAACAATACTTGTTGGCTGTCACCCCTATCCTGCGTCTAACCATGATTCAACGGGCGCTGACCCACGGCATGCTCAGTGGTGATACCAACGCCGTCGCCAATGCAGCGCAAAACGCCGAAAAGCTGAACGATGCATATGCAGCTCTGGCGGCGCAGGACGCAAAATTCAGCACTCAACTGGAAACAGCAGATCGCGTTCAGAAGCTGCGTACAGCTAGCTTGCAACTGATTGAACGCGGGAAAGCAGGCGAAACACCTTTGGTGATCTTTGCTGCGTGGAACGACCAGCTAACCGACTTAATGAATTTCGTTTACTACATTACGGCCACTTCCGGCATGATTTTGGACGAAGAAGCCGGTTCGTTGTACCTCATCGATCTAAGCTCTATACGTCTCCCTCGGCAAATAAATCTGGTCGGACAGCTTCGCGGTCTGGCCAGCGGCTTTAGCGCTGACCGTCCTCTGGACGAGACAACTCGAATTTTTGCGCAGACGTTGTTGAAACAGGAGCTTCTAATACGTCAAGAGTTGCAGCAGAGCCTTTTCCTGCTTCGCCGCGAAAAGCCGGAACTCTTTGGCGTGGTTGAGCCGTCTGTAACAACCGCCATTACCGACCTGGAAAGCCTACGTAAAGACCTAGCTGACTACCTTGACCCAAGCAAGCGCTCTAGCGTAAATGCCAACACCTTGGGCGAGCGCGGAAATGCCGTCGTTGCTCAGTTCTACAAAGCTCAGGATCAGATGCAGGAATCGCTACGTATTCGAATTGATGAGCGTCTGAATACGCTGCGTAATGAGCGTACCTTCGGCATTGAGCTGTTTACCGTCATCGCGATACTGCTGCTCTACGCGTTCGTCGGCATCTACAAGGCCCTGCGCTTAGGCGTTGATGAGCTTCTAGCTGTGACCGCACGTATTGCCCAAGGCGATCTGAGCGCGCGAGTTCGAATTAACAGCCACGATGAAATCGGTGATGTAGGCGAGGGACTTAACCGCATGGTAACGGCCTTCTCGGGCTCACTGAGCCAGGTGGAGCGCAGCTCGCACTCAGTCTCCGATGCGGCGAAGCGGCTAGAGATTTCTATCGGCCAAGCTAAAGCCTCAATGAGCTCACAACAGGCTGAAACTGAGCAGGTTGCCACTGCTATCAACGAAATGACCGCGAGCGTTTCCGACGTGGCCCAGAACACCGAGGGCGCAGCACGTGCCGCTGAATCTGCAAGCAATGCGTCTAACGACGGCCTGAAAGTTATGATTGAAACAAGTGCTGCTATTGAGGCTCTGGCCAACGAAGTAGAGCTCAGCGCACGCAAAGTCGAAGCGCTGGCGACACACAGCAAAGAAATCGGTGGTGTGATCGAAGTCATCAGCACCATCGCGGACCAGACTAACCTTCTGGCCCTTAACGCGGCCATTGAGGCTGCGCGAGCTGGCGAGCAAGGCCGTGGTTTTGCCGTTGTGGCTGACGAAGTGCGAACTCTTGCCTCGCGCACACAAAATTCCACAGAGGAAATTCGACGGATCATTCAACAGTTGCAAGGCGCTACTGATGCCGCTGTGCAGCAGATGAAGGCCGGACAAACGCGAGCACGGGAGTGCATCGAGGCGGCGAGCCAAGCGTCTGGAAGCCTGAATCAGATCAATGAAGCAGTGGACGGCATCGTGGGGATGAACACTCAGATCGCCAGTGCTGCAGTGCAACAGCACTCGGTTTCAGAGGATATCAACCGTAACGTCATCGGCATTCGAAATAGCAGTTTGATCGTCATGGAAGGCGTAGAGGACAACGCCGTGACGGCTGACGAGCTTTCATTGCTGGCTAACGAACTTCGCAGCGTGGTCGGTAAGTTCAAGTTATCCGGCAATGCGTGAAAGGAATAGCAAACAGCTCAATTGTTGAAAGCGGGATAACGTGTCTTGATCAGGTCTGACTGGGTAATGATGCCCACCAGTACCTGATCGGCGTTTTGGGTCAGCACGTTACCATTTTGATTTTTTTGGAGATAATGCGCCCTAACGAGCAGCCGCAGGCTTAGAGCGTGCTCAAGTGCCATGCCACACGCAACCAGGGCGACCTCATGGCGTATAACTGGGAACGCTCTTGCATCCTGCAGCACCACTAGAATCTCGGTATGCAGACCGTCAGAGCTGTTCAATAGTTCATCCATGCGTTTTTTTCCTAGGATCAATTCATTTCCGATAAACTTTGTTCGTCACTGACCGTCAATTTTTAGAGGCAGGTATGCAAACCGATCGACATTATCCAAAAAATCCTGCTCCCGTTGGTACAGTTCTGCTGACTTCCTATGAATCATTCGCGCATGAAAACGAGATACCTAAATCTCGTGCTGCCGACGCATTAAGAATGGGCAAAGAGCTCGCCGATGGCTTTGATGATGAGGCGCATCATTTAGGCGCTATGATGCTGATGATTTCTGACGTTCCAGCAGATCCGCTGCTGAAAGCATCTGCTGCTCAGAAAGGTTCTGTGCTGGGACTTGCTTCGCTTGGCTACCTGTTATCCTATGGATCTACTGGTGAAAAAGCTAAGCGCATCATCGAAGCAGGTGGTGGTGTTTTTCTCATCAGACTGAGTGGTGATATTGAAAACCCTAGAGCAGATATCAAGGTTTTTAGCTCCTGGTCTGAGTACCAGAAATTCCTTGAACCCATTTTGAAGACCGGTGGCTTTTTTCCAGGGAAAACATCGTCTTTTTCCTAATAGCAGCTCTTGGGGACTGGCTTTGAAAATGACCACTTAGGTCCCCAAGGTTGGGTTAGGGCGCAACTGGGCGCTTTCCTACTGTCCGTCAGGATCAACCGCGACCCACGCTTTCGCGCCGTTGTAGTCATCACCGCCTTGTGCCATGTAGACCAGCCCAGCCATGTCCACGGCGTATGCGCCTGGTCGTTCACTTTCTGGATCACGCAGTTCGTTTTTCCAGCCATACACTTCGCCTTCCCACACCAGCACAACACCAGCGGGGTGTTCCTGGTTGCTTGCCCGCCACTTTGTGGCGGTTGCACGTAGCGCCTCGATCACCTGTTTCATGGGCAATTTTTTCCTGCTATTCAAAGAGTGCTTGGACGCGGGCCAGCACATCGTCAATCACCACCTCGGGAACAGACTCTATACGCTTGGCGCCTCGGGCCTCAAGGTCAACAGTGCGGATCTGGTTAGACAGAACAACACCCTGAGTCTCGGTGCCTGAACCGCTCAACGGCACCGCAAAACCCGCATATCGGGCAAAGTCGCCGCCTTGTGTGATCGGTGCAATCACTGCGAGCCCCGAGGCGTTGTACGCCGCTGGCGTGAGAACCAGTGCCGGACGAAAATCGCCCTGCTGCTCACGGCCGGACGTTGGGTTCAGATTCAAACGGACAATATCGGCCCGAGCGTACTTCGCTCTCTTCACACCTCACGCCCCACCGGCTGCATAGCGTTCCAGGCGGCAAGCTCTGCTGGTTCCTGCGCGTTCAGGTCGCACTGAGACATTAGGTCGGCCAGCTTGTAATGTGGTTTGGCCTTCGCAGGTTTCAGCGTCATTAATTCAGGCGTGAAATCGAGGCTCAGCACATACCCAACAGCCAAACTCATTTGCTTGAGCACGTCAGATGGCAAGCGAATCGCAGCGCTGTTGCCCCACTTTTGAATTTTTACTTCCATCATAAGCACCCTTAATGTAGATCTACCGTAGATACACTCTCAAAAAAAGCAAGCAATATGTTTATACAATGTGTCTACAATGCCAGCTCAAAGGCGCGTCGTAAAGTGCCTTGATCTACCGTGAGATACGGCTTCGTGTGACTGAGACAAGCATGGCCGAGGAGCATCTGGACTATCTCCACATCGCCGGTTGCGGCGAGTACTTCGCTGCTAACGTGCGGCGACCGCTGTGTGACGATCCTCCCTTGATTCCCGCTTGACGATAAAGGCGACTGAAAGTCTGTTGCAGGGTGTCACAGCACCGGTATACCTCCGGACCGCTGTCGAGCATGCGATGCTTGAACGCAAGCTCGAACGCTTCACCCTTATGGCTGAGAATGAGTTTTGAGTTTGGGCGTAGGCCGAGAAAATCGTCAGATCCAGCCCCCCCCAGCCACGCTGCAATCGCACATCCATCCAACGCTCTAGGGCATCGATGCACTTGGTATGCGTGAGGTAGACGTTCTTGGCACGCGACCCTTTTGTGATCGTAGAAGATAGGTGCACTTCAGAGCGCACGGCTCCAGATGGGTGTAGCACGCTCGATGTTTCAAGCTGGGCCAGCTCTGTGACGCGCAGGCCGGTTGTGTGAGAGTGAGTCAAAGCAGCAGCACGTCCCGCTCTGGCATGCGACCTGTCACCTAAGCGACTCTTATGAGGTGTTTGAATTGTCCAGGTCGAAGGGATGTTGCACGACGGATCTTGGCTGTCATGGGACTCTCTATCAGGATTGGCGGAAATTCGCTGTCGTTCCAAAGAGTGTCAGCAGTGGGCCTCCGGGAAAGCCTACCACCAGTGTTTATGCGGTGTTATAGGAAAATGCTAAAGCACCTGCAGCAGGGTGCCGGACACAGCCAGCACAACGCCTCACCCTGCCCTGCTCCAGGTAAAGCCCATCACATGGACACGGTCAACCGATCTGCCGGGTACTGGTTCATGAACGCTGCGCTCTGCTCCGGACCCGCCGTCAACCAGTCCGCATACGAGCCCTTGGGCAAAATCACTACCATGCGCTTTTCATCCTGGGGCTTGTGGTACGCCTTCATGAAGTCGTGATCATCTGCATTCACGGTCAGCATGGTGTAGCTGTGCAGGATCTGGTCGGTGGACGGATCGCGCCACCGCTCCCAAAGGCCCGCAATGCCAAGCAGCTCGCCGTCTGCACGGGCTATACGCGTGGCAATTGCCTTGCCTGATCGCCAGTCCGGCTCGTAGATGGCCACCGCAGGGATAATGCAGTGTTGCGCCTGGCGCCATGCATGTCGGAACGACGGTTTCTCGGCCACGGTCTCTGATCGAGCATTGTACGTGCGTTTGGCAAACTTGCTGTCCTTACTCCAGGACGGGATCAACCCAAAGGAGCCGGTCAGCACTTCCATGGTTGCGGGAGAATCGTTGTCATCTGCCCTGCCGTCTGGGCGGCGCAGGAATGGGTCGATGTAGCCAGGCCACAGATCGAGCCTGCCCTGGTCGAACAGTGCGACCCCAAACGCTTCAGCGACCTGGTGGGGTGACGGTGCTTCATAATGGCTGCACATAGAGCCTCGCAGGCAGGTGTGGATGTCTGCATGTGAGATGCCCACCTGCCCCGCCGTTCCATTGGTTTTGATTGGCTGTGCACCCCACGCTTCGCCGGGGCAGGTTTAATTGTGCTGCAAACCCCTTACACTCCGCGTTCAACAAGGAGTCCTGCGTGGTCGACCAGCCTTATTTCCCCGAACTGCTCATAGACGGCCAGAGCATTGACCTGGCACATCTTGAGCCCTTCACATTTGTCATCCACAGTGAAAAAGCCAAGCGCGAGCTGCGTGTGCATGTGACGTTCTCCACGCATTGTTTCAGCATCAGCTACCTGCAGGAGAACCATCCCGCAGGGCAACCCGTCATTGATGCCGCTTCGGCCAGGCCACGCACCTTCTGTCCAATCCGATATCGACTGTCCCACCAGCTGCCCGCACTCATCCAGAGCCTCAACCATCCGAAAGCCAAGGTGTGGGAGACAGCGACAGAGCGCAACTGGTGTTATTCGATCACCATTGATGACCCGAAAGGCCCATACCACGTGTTTTTCGAAGTGCGTCGCGCTACGGGTGAGCGTCGGCAATGGCAGGATCTGAATTTGGTGGTGGAAAGCGCGTATCACGAGGCCGATGGTGGCGGGCCGAGGCTCAAAGGCTCGATGGCCTTTCCGCTGCTATGCGGCAAAATCTATTTGCGGGAGCCAACGTCTACAAAACGCTAACGCCAGAAACGAAAAAGGGTGCCATAGGCACCCTCTTCGTATTCGGTGTAGCAGGTCCGGACACCACTCGGCTTTCGCCTCGGTTCGCCTTGCGCGAACACCCTTGCGGGCTAGGGAACGTTCTATCTCATCCGGTCAGTCGTTCCGCATTTGCAGGGCTATATTCAACTATTTGTTGATTAGGTTCAAGGTCTGCTGATCATTTTTGATCAATGGACCTTGCTGTCTGCCCAGTTTCAGCGCGCCCGCCAAGTGTAGTAGGCGATTGCATACCCACCTATCAGCAGAACGGCGAAACCGCCCCACTGGGTGTACCCGTTCGCCCACCATTCCACGTCTTGCTGCTCGATCGGCAAGCCCGGGAAGTACAGTGACTTCGTTCCCCAATACTGCATTGCCGGCCACATACCACTCCAAACAGTCGATAGCGCAAGGGGCAATAGGGCTCTCATGCCAAGGAATCCATCCGTCAACTCATTCCACGCTGCGTAGCCTATGAGGCCCACACAAAGCACGATGCTGAACAGCAGACGTCCTCCCGCGGAAACATCCAGCCCGACCTGGTCAGAGAACGCCTTCGCAAGTGCATAACCGACCAGCGCTATCCCCGCGGCCAAAGCGACCATTTCTGCAAAGTGGTTTATACGGTCATCCATACGAAGCACCTCCATAGCTAGCTCGTTTTCCAGATCATAATTGCAACCCAATAAATCAGCCACCCGCCACACAGTTGGGATGATGAAATACCATAAGGATGCCTTTACAACATCAAAGGGATTGACATCGGATACCGAAAGGATATCCTTTCGGTATCTAAAAAACGTCAGGAAACCCGCATGGCAATTTTCGTGGTTGGAAATAGTAAAGGTGGTGTAGGCAAGTCGACGCTCACTGTTCAAATAGGAATGGGGCGCGCGCTGCAAGGCAGGGATGTGCTCGTCGTAAACAGCGACCGCCAGTCCTCGTCGTCTAAAGCAATTGATCGTAGGGATGCAGCCGGACTAACGCCCAGCCTCACATTAGTCGCGTACCCCGAAGGAGAGCAACTGCGGACTCAAGTCCTCAGGCAGCTCGAAAAGTACGACGATATCATCATCGATGCTGGTGGTCGGGATAGCTCTGCATTTCGTCACGCCATGATGATTGCAGATGTAATGCTTGTACCAATCGCACCTGGTAACTTTGAGCTCGACGCCTTGGAGGACGAGTTGGTGCCATTGATTCGTGAAATTCAAGCCTCTCGCGCAGACAATCCGCTGCCGATTTATGCCTTCCTCAACATGGCCGAACCCAAGAAGTACTCCAGTGACAACATCAGTACGCGTAAGTCGATTGCGGCTTTTCCCGAACTGCAGTTGATTGACCTTACGATCACACGTCGAAAATCTATCGCTGCGGCCTCAACTCTCGGCATGGCCGTCTCGGAAATGAAGCCGAAGGACATTAAAGCGTGCAAAGAGATTGATGGATTAATCAAAGCCCTGTTCGACTGATAAAAGGGCACTCAAATAGTGTCCCATGGATACATCTATGATATCCTAAGGATATCCCAAAAGTACCTTTTTAGATGGTGATCACATGGCAGTCATACAACGAGCCCCCAAACCAGCAAGTGCTGATCCTGCAGCGACGACGGCTGCCGCAAAGGTTGCAGCAACAGCTCCAGACAGCAAAGCGAAGAAAAACATGCGTGGCAATCGAGAGATGTTCTCCGTTGGGTTCGAGCCAGATCTGCTCGCGGAGTTTGATGCTGCTCGTAACAAGCTTGGGTTATCCAGGCCAGCGCTGATCAAAATCGCTGTGCGTCGCTTGCTGGACGCAGGGGTATAGATATCTCCCCTGCAAACGCTTTCACCTGCGAGGGCATTGAGTTGATCCAATGCGATGTCCTTGAATTATCAAATTCTCGACCTCAAGAATTCCAATGAAGGCCCCTTAAGACACCTAATAGATACCAATATAGTACTAGTTAGATATTTATTAGATACCTTAAGGATATCCCAGCCCGTAGCCATGTAATTTCTATCCCAGCGTGCCTGCTTCTGCACTGTAGTGACAGTGAAGAACTGTGCGACACGGGTAGTACGCTAGAAGCGGGCTAGGCGCCCCAGTGTAAGAACCAGGCAGCTGCCGCCGACAGAGCGACCGGAAGATGATAACCATATTTTGCGTCAGAGTTCTGCTGGCCCGATTCGGCTATAAAAATATTCATACAATACTCTAAAGGACCTAATTAGATACTAAAAGGATATCTAATTGGTATCCTTTTAGTTGCGCCGGAAGCGTTCTTTATTTCGCTTTTACAACCCACAACTGGTCAAGCCGCGTCGTAAAACTCTGGCTCATCTGATCGCGCCTCATACCCCAATCAGGCGTTACTGGTACTGATCCTGTACGCAGCGTGCCACGGCCCCACTTGTGATTGATCAGGTCCAACGCAGCCATGAGACGATTGGAGCTCAATGGCTGCACGGCAGAGAACAGGTCATCGGTAAACTCGCCTGGCTGGCATATGTCCATCAGCAGCACTTCTGCTTTGCTGTACCTGAACCCGGGCCGGTAGATACGCGTGACAGCATCCGTCGCGTATTTGGTCAACAGTCGGACATCATTGGTAGGGTAGGGCAGCTGGACAAGTGCGCCATTCAAATACTTGGCCTCGTCAGGATTGAACATGCCGGTGCGGATGCTGACCCTGATCTTTTTGCACACAGATCCTTGGGCACGCAGCTTCTCCGAAGCACGCATCATGTAGGTGGCCACCGCCTCTTTGATCGGACCCAGCTCAGTCGGTCGCTTGCCGAACATTCTGCTGCAGCAAATCTCCTGCCGGGGCGGTTCGACTTCGTCAAGCTCCAGGCACGCAGTACCAGCCAGCTCGCGTGACGTTTTCTCGATCACAACACTGAATGTTTTGCGCAGCATCCAAGGATCGGCCATGGCCAGGTCCTTGGCCGACAGGATCTGCATGCCCTCCAGGTGCGCTTTCATCTTTCGACCGATGCCCCACACCTCACCGACAGAGGTATTGCGCAGTACCCAATCACGTTTCATTGGGTCGCAGATGTCCACGACCCCGCCTGTGTGCACCTGGAGACGCTTCGCAGTGTGATTGGCCAGCTTGGCCAGGGTCTTGGTCGGTGCAATGCCCACACCCACGGGAATGCCGGTGCAGCGGTAGACTTTGGATCGAATCGATCTTCCCAACTCGGTCATGTTGCCTGGCACACCGGTAAGGTCTAAAAATGCTTCGTCGATGTAAAGGAAAGAAGAACAGCCATGGACATGGCTTCAGCCCAGAAATTCCGCTACTCACTCTCCGATGTCGAATGTCCATAGAAAAAAGCTCTTTTCTAGGAAATTGAGGCTTGAAGTCCATACCGGAAGACTGCTCACCACATCGCTTGCATCGGTAGTAGCTTCTGCAGTTTCACCATCTCACCGCTAAACAGCACTTTTCCGGTAGCGGACTTAGCTAGCTTGGTACTGCTCAGCATCCAGAACCTCTGTCCATGCAGCATCACGCCTGACAAGCTACTAGGGCGGCGGTCAGTAGGCGGGCAAACGGAACGCGACAAAGCATCTCGCAGGCAATGGCCACTTGCGATCCAACTTAGCCCGGCCTTTAATCGACGGATCTGAAAAGGAGACGGATATGCCATTGTTGGACGCGATTATCGGGTGGGCAGGCGGACTTCGACCCTGGCAGCAGGAAGCACTGCGCCGGATATTTGCCCAGGCCGAACTAACTCAAGATGACATCGAGACCATTCTGCGAATGGTTCGCGAGCAAGAGCGGGAAGAAGCAACTACTGGGCAAACCCAGCCATTCACGTTAGACGACGTACCAGGCGCCGGAAGTGGCTCAACCGTGCGGCTAGTAGGTGTTTCGGGGCTAGACCAGGTGAACGGCTTCCCATCCGGTCGTGCCTTTGACCTCGCACCGGAGGGCATGACCATTTTCTTTGGTCATAACGGCGCCGGCAAATCCGGGTACGCCCGCGTCTTCAAGAACGCCTGCAAAGCTCGGCATCGGGTGGATGTTCTACCCCACGCCTTTGAGGCGGCAACCCCAGCTAGACCGCCATCAGCAGATTTTGCCATTTTGGTGGATGGCACTCCGGAAACCGCACGTTGGGTCCAGAACGGGCCAGCCCATTTGCATTTGAGCTCGGTCTCAGTCTACGACGCGGCTTGTGCCAATGACTACATTGATGCGGAAGGAACCCCTGCATTTCAGCCCTATGGACTCACTCACCTAACGCGTCTAGTCCTACTTCAGCGTGATTTGCAGGTACGGATTGGGACCGAACGCAATGCCTTGATCCTGGACCCCCGACAATTCGAACCGCTTAAGGGTGACACCGAAGTCGGTCGCTACATTGCCAAATTAGGGGGGGACTCGGACCGCGCCGTGCTTGCTCGATTAGGGGCGGTCAGTGACGATGAACTCCGGCGCCTGGAGTTCCTGAAGCGGACATTGCTGGAAACCGATCCTGTGCCGCAGGCGCTGGCATTGGAACGTTTGGCGACACGCTTAGAACAGGCTCAGCGCAGAGCCGAGGAAACCCAGCGTTGGGTGAGTGATCGTGCCGTAGCACGGGCAAAGGAACTGATTACAAAGCAAAAAACTGCGCATCTCGCCATGCAACTGGCGCAAGCGCGTCTTCAAGGTCAAGACGTACTGAACGCCATGGAGCCGCAGGTAACGTCCTCACCCACCGCTACACTGCTGGAAGGTACAGGGGATGAACTCTGGCAAACAATGTACCGAGCCGCTGAAGCTTTCTCTCAGCAGACGGCATACCCTGAACATCCCTTCCCGCACTTGGAACCCGACGCTTACTGTGTACTCTGCCAACAATCTTATTCAACGGATGCCTCGGATCGCATGCGGCGTTTCGCGGCATTTGTCGCCGACAATGCCACGGCGGATGCTGAAGCCGCCAAGCTTGCGCGCACAAACGCTTTAAAGAAGGTGCAGGCTGTCGATCTAAACATTCTGGATGTGCCAACACGAGCTGACGTGGAGGAGCGACTGCCCGACCTACATGCTGCCATCACCGCAGCGGCATTGATCTGGGCCGCTCGGCATACTTGGGTCAGCCAAACCCTGCAAAATGGCCACTGGTCCCTAGAGTCCGAGTCGCTTCCTATCGAAGCAAACCTCGATAACCTCTTCTCTGCCAAAGCTGCTTCACTCCGAGTTGACGCCAATACCCTGCGTACCTCTGTCGATCCCGCCGTACGCTTGGCGCTGATCCAAGAACTGGCAGAGCTAGAAGCCCGACAACGCCTCGCCAACCAGCTTGGCGCGGTGGAGCGCTTCGTTCAGGACAGTCAGACCAATACCACGTTGAGCCGTTGCCATGCCGCTCTTAACCCAGCGGCCGTGTCACGCAAACTGACGTCCCTGGCGGCGACGTATGTTACTGAGTCTCTGGCCGCCTCCATGAATGCTGAGTTGAAAGCCTTGGGCTATAAGCGACGCGTGCAACCCGACCTAAGCGGGCGCACAGAGCTGGGAGTGACTAAAGTCACGCTGCGCTTGCAGGAAATTGCTGCGAAAGCCTCCAAGGTGCTGTCGGAGGGGGAACAGCGCGCGTTAGGTATGGCTATGTTCCTCGCCGAGCTCGAATCACTGCCACATAATTCGACCGTCATTTTCGACGATCCATCTACGTCGCTGGATCACGTATATCGTCGGGCCATAGCTAGGCGTTTAGTAGCGCTGGCTGAGATCCGTCAAGTACTGGTGTTCACCCATGATGCGGTTTTCCTGACCGAGCTAGCGATGGCGCTTCAGCGCGCTGATCGTTCGGCCAGCTACAAGACCATCGGTTGGGACGAGTCGCCAGGACTGGTGAGCGAAGGGCTGACATGGGCAACGATGGACACCAAGGCACGTCTAGGCGATCTTGAAAATCGTGCAAAAGCGCTGAACGTTCCAGTCGGCAGCGACCCAGACGACGAACTTGAACGTCAAATTGCATCGGGATATTCAAGCCTCCGAGGCGCTGTCGAACGCGCAATCCGCGAAGTTTTTCTGAACAATACCGTCCAGCCGTTCAGCGATGTCGTGAGCGTAGAAGCATTTGGTGCTGTCATTGGCCACCCCGCAGAGGAATGGGAGCAGTTGCTGGCAGTGTATGCGCGGGCCTGCGAAGCGACTGAGGCCCACGACACCCCAGGCGAACGCCAACTGCCGCTCCCCGCGCGTGAAGAACTTCTCAGGGATATTGCCCAGGTCCTAGAATTGATTAAAAACGCGGCTAAACGCCGAACTGCCTACGAGAATTCACGTCGGGATCGGACTATGCAACGCAAGAACCTCTTCGGCAGCTAGATCGACATATTGTACCGGCTGGTCGGATATGGTCGTATTCCTTTCAAATATTTCGAGCTGACAGGCCCTCGCTGGACGAGGGGCTGTTACTGCGAGAGTAGGTGACGGCGTCCAGCTGGTGCGCCAGGTGGTGGGGAACGAGAAGAATCCGTTCTAACGTCGCCATTCAATGCCTCAGAAAGAAACAAGAATGTCCATGGGTGCACTATCTAACTTTGGGTGTCCACAGTACGTATCTTATTCTTATCGATGCTGTATACCTCGACGGCAGGGACCATGGATTCAATGATGGCCATCACGCGCTGGCTTATGTCGCCGTAGAGTGCAAAATTACTGCTGAACGACTGGATTCCGTGTCGACGCAAAACATCCTTGATCTGGAAATAAGGCGCGCCCATTTTCACGTAGGGTTTTGCATCGTAGCTGCGGGCAATAACGCAGCCATCGTTATTGCTGAGCACCACAATAGGCACCTCGGCCAAGTCAGGTCGGAAAACGCGCTCACAGCTGGCGTAGAACGAATTGCAATCGACCAGGCGCAAATACCGGCGCTGGCTTGTTACTCAAAGCTTGTGACGCCATGTCGCACAACGCCCCATATCGACAGCTCTTCACCTTCCAGGATATGCCGAGGCGGATAGGCGGGGTTGGCTGACTTCAACACCACATGATCGCCCTGCAGGATAAGGATTTTGCACAGCGGCTCGTTGTTCAGTGCCGCAATCACAATGCTGCCACTGGACGGCTTTCGCGAACGATCTACGACGACCAGGCTGTCATGAAAAATCTTCGCACCCTCCATGCTGTCGCCATCGATCTTGGCCACGTAGATGTGAGGCGCACGCAAATCCATCAGCCGGTCGAATGAAAAGTCCTGCTCGATGTGATCCGCTGCTGGGTTAGGAAAACCAGCAGGGATTTTAAAGGAGTAGAGCGGGATGACCTTTCCGGACTCGCACAACCGACCAAGTATTTTGACGTTCATGACGCGAACCTGACTGAGAACAGAGTTTACTGTATGGGCGTACAGTTAACGGCGCGCTGCGGATTCCCGTCAACTCAAGCCGACCAACAGCACATAAGCCGTTCTCTTATCGCACCAAACTCATTCAACCACGCCCCATCATGAGCAATCGTCATGTTCTTTTTTTAAGGGCTCTCCGGCTTGCGGCCCCTGCGGGACCGCAGATATCTGATGTACACCG
>Ga0105243_10002468_pt1 | contig 15444 bp, 16 predicted proteins | sample KBSM34metaG_FD_81525 | JGI IMG/M metagenome (GOLD analysis project Ga0105243, IMG submission 81525) | Miscanthus rhizosphere microbial communities from Kellogg Biological Station, Michigan, USA - KBS M3-4 metaG | ecosystem: Host-associated > Plants > Roots > Rhizosphere > Soil | place... | reverse complement strand
GCGAGATGCTTTTCGTGCCGCAGCAGGGCCGCCATCGTTTCGTGACCGAGCTCGGCATCATCGAGGCCGAGCCGCAGGAGATCGTGCTGATGCCGCGCGGCGTGCGTTTTCGCCTCGAACTGCCCGACGGGCAGGCGCGCGGCTACGTGTGCGAGAACTTCGGCGCGCTGCTGCGGCTGCCCGACCTGGGGCCGATCGGCGCCAACGGCCTGGCCAATCCGCGCGATTTCCTGACCCCGGTGGCCGCCTACGAGGAAGACGAAGGCGACTTCGCGCTGATCGCCAAGTTCCAGGGCCACCTGTGGCAGGCGCCGATCGCGCATTCGCCGCTGGACGTGGTCGCCTGGCACGGCAACTACGCGCCGTACAAGTACGATCTGCGCCGCTTCAACACCATCGGCTCGATCAGCTTCGACCATCCCGACCCGAGCATCTTCACCGTGCTCACCGCGCCCAGCGACACGCCGGGCACCGCCAACCTGGACGTCGCGATCTTTCCGCCGCGCTGGCTGGTGGCGCAGCACACGTTCCGGCCGCCGTGGTTCCACCGCAACGTGGCCAGCGAGTTCATGGGCCTGGTCCACGGCGTCTACGACGCCAAGGCCGAAGGCTTCGCGCCCGGCGGCGCCTCGCTGCACAACTGCATGAGCGGGCATGGCCCGGATGCGGCGACCTTCGACAAGGCCTCGCAGGCGGACCTGTCGCGGCCGGACGTGATCGCCGACACCATGGCCTTCATGTTCGAGACCCGCGCAGTGCTGCGCCCGACCGCGCAGGCATTGGCGGCGGCGCATCGCCAGCGCGACTACCAGCAATGCTGGCAGGGCCTGCGGCGCAACTTCCGCACGCCCTGAGCGCTGCGGCGCGGGCCATCCGGTCCGCGTCGCGCGCGGGCCGACACCTGCGACGACGCGCTCAGGCGGCTTCCAGCGATGCGTTTAGCGGCGCGTGCAGCGGTGCCGGCAGCACCTCCAGCACGCGCTCGCGGATGCGTTGCGCATAGCGCTCGGAGGTCATTTCCGGCATCGCGCGCAGCGCGTCCGCGATCGCCTGCAGCGTGGCCGCTTCCTCGCGCGCGTCGCGCAACTGCTGCTGCAACGGGCGCGAAGCCGGATGGCGCTGCAGCTGCAGCAGGTCGAGCAGATACATGCGCGCGTTGAGCAGCGCGCGACGCGGATCCGCCGGCGCGATGGAGGGCGCGGCCGTCGTCGCGGCCGGGGGCGGTCCGGCGGTTGCGCGGCCGTCGTCCAGATAGCCCTGCTGCAACAGCGCCTGCACGATCGCCGCGGCGTTGCTGCCGCCCAGCGCGGCCAGTTCGTCGACGCTGCGCTGGCCGTCTGCCAGGATCAGGACACGGCGCTGGCGCATGTCCAGCGGCGCGGCGTGGGATTGCAGTGCCGCGAGGGCGAGGGCGGTCTTGCGCGGATGCATGGTGGCGGTACCGGAAGGGAGGAAGCTTGGCGATCGGCGGTGAAACACTGATGACAGGCGACGCAGGTCGGCTGTCGTAGGACGCGCGTTCGTGCGGCGCGACGCGATGCGGCGCTGACGCAGCCACTGCCACTGCCGCCACCAGCGATGGCGATGAGATGACGGGTCTGCATCGCGATTCCGCAATGCAGTCAGTGCATGCGCGCGGCGCGCGCGCTAGCCTATGCACTGCTCTTGCGAGGAACTGCGATGAAGCCGACCCTGCCCGCCGCTGCATTGCTGCTGCTCGCGCTGAGCGCCTGCGACAAGTCGCCGCCGTCCGCACCACCGCCCGCGCCAGTCGCGGCGGACGACGGCGCCTTGCCGCCGCCGGCGCTGGACCAGCCCGACACCGACGTGCCCCCGGCGCAGGCCCCGGCCGCGGCGATGCCGCCGGAGATGGCCCCGGCCGAGCGCCAGCTGGCTCGCGACGATGGCTATGGCGACCTGCGCCTGGGCATGAGCGCGGCGCAGGCGCGCGCGGCCTGGGGCGGCGAACTCGATGGGCAGCCCGGCGAGGCGGGCGGCTGCCACGTCCTCAGGCCGCGCTGGGCCAAGGGCGGCAACGACTTCGGCCTGATGTTCGAAGCCGACAAGCTGGTCCGCTACGACGTGCGCACCGCCAAGGAAACCGCACCGGGCGGCGGCAAGGTCGGCATGGACCTGGCGCAGCTGCGCGCGCTGTACGCCGGGCGCGTGGAAGAGCAGCCGCACAAGTACGTCGAAGGCGGCAAGGTCCTGCGCATCGCTGGCAGCACTGCCCAGTCCGGCGTCCTGGTGTTCGAGACCGACGCCGCGGGCAAGGCCACCTCTTGGCGCGTGGGCCTGCCGCCGCAGGTGGACTACGTGGAAGGCTGCGGCTAGCGCAGGCGTCAAGCCGGTTATCACAGCGCCTGGATTAAAGATCAACGCGTGCAGGTCGCTGCAGGGAATGCCATGTACCTATTGGACATCAGTGAGAGCTACTCGGAAATTTTCTGGTTCAAATACGACCAGACGCTCTCGCCCGACCACCTGCTGTTCATCAGTGGCGAAGCGCAATCGTCGGTTGCTGCCACCCCGACCTTCAGAAACAACAAGAAAGTAAGCAAGTCGCGCCTGCTGGCGTTCGATCTCCTTCAAAGCGACACGCTCGAATTCGTCAGCCAGGCAATGGCGGAGGTGTTGCGCCAATATCCGGACGACGTTCAATTGTTTCCCGCCGACGTCTACCTCAAAAAGGAACGGTTGCAGGGCTTCCACGTCTTCAATCTGATCCAGACGGTGCCTTGCATCGACCTCGAGCACTCCCGGCATGCCCCCATGTTCGGCTTTATGCCTGATGGACCTCTGCGATTCACAACGCTTCAGAGCCTGCCGCCTGCGGCGTTGGGGGGTCACCACCTCGTCCGGGCCAAGGAAAGCTCGCAGCGCATTTTCGTTTCCCAGCAGCTGAAACAGCAATGCGAGGCTTCCGGGCTTGAAGGCTTGCGGTTTGTGGACTGCTCCCACGGTATTCGAGTGTGAGATAAGCGGGGTGAGTTGGTTGATGGAAGGGCCTTGTCGCTCTTTTTTGTTTCCTTCAGGAATTCGACCGCGAGCTTGACCGGCTCGCCGGTCCGCGGGCTTTACGGGTGCAGCGGCGACGGTTGCGATCCACGCCGCCGGCACCCGGTTCCCCCGAAGAAATCCGCCTGGCCAGCCAGCCGCCCACCGCCCGGTGCCCACGATGACGGCCGCATCATCCGCGCTGCGCATAGAATCGCGCATCGTAATGGCGAGGGGATGGGCGATGGCGAGCGCGATCGGCTTGGTGCTGGTGGGACTGCTGCTGCTGGCCTTGGGCGGCGATTCGATCGTCAAGGCGGCTTCGGGCCTGGCGCAGCGCTGCGGCGCCTCGCCGTTCGTCGCCGGCCTGCTGCTGGTGGCGTTCGGGACCTCGTTGCCGGAACTGGCGGTCAACGCGCGCGCCTACATGGTCGGCGCGCAGGACCTGGCGCTGGGCAATGCGGTCGGCAGCAACATCGCCAACCTGGGCCTGACCCTGGCGCTGGCCGCGCTGGCGGCCCCGCTGCTGGTGCGCACGCGGATGCTGGCGCCGTTGCTGCTGGTGCTGGCGGTGGCGACGCTGGCCCTGATCGGCTTCGGCCTGGACGGGGCGATCTCGCGCCTGGAAGGCGGGCTGCTGTTGCTGGGCTTCGTCGGCGTGGTGGTGTTCCTGCTGCGCCGCGCGCGTAGCGAGGACGCCGCGCGCCAGCTCGGCCTGTCCGGTTATGCGGTGACCCGCACCGCGCTGGGCCTGAACCTGCTGCGCCTGCTGATCGCGAGCGTGCTGCTGTATTTCGGCGCCAAGCTCGTCGTCGATGCGGCGCCGCGGCTCGGCGCCGCCTGGGGCCTGTCGCCGCTGCTGGTGGGCCTGCTGCCGGTGGCGATCGGCACCGCGCTGCCGGAAGCCGCCGCCGCGATCGCCGCCGCGCGCCGCGGGCAGGGCGACATGGTGGTCGGGCATGTGCTCGGCTCCAGCCTGTTCAACCTGCTGGTGGTGATCGGCGGCATGGCGGCGCTGCGCCCGCTGCCGTTGCCGGCCTCGTTCGTGCGCCTGGAACTGCCGGCGGCGGTGGCGCTGAGCGTGGTGCTGTATCCGATGCTGCGCGGCGACATGCGCATCAGCCGCGGCGAAGGCGCGGTGCTGCTGGTCGCGTTCCTGGCCTGGGTCGGGCTGGAAGTGGCGTTGGTCGGGTAAGGCGCGGCTGAAGCTCCCCTTGTCCAGACGATGCCACCTGTAGGAGCGGCTTCAGCCGCGACCGGACGTTACCGGTAACCCCCGGTCGCGGCTGAAGCCGCTCCTACAGGACTTCGTCCACGCGGTTAGCGCTCGTCGTCCTGCGCTGCCGGCGGCAGCCCTTCCTTGTCGGCATGATCGCGGCTGTCGGGCACCTGCGGCCGCTGCTCCATCATCAGCGACAGCGCCGCCTTGGCCATCATGTGCGCGCTGATCGGCGCGGTGATGAACAGGAATGCGGTGATCAGCAATTCGCGCGGCTGCGGGTCCTGGCCCAGGAACAGGTGGTAGCCGACCGAAGCCAGCAGCACGCAACCCACGCCCAGCGTGCTGGCCTTGGTCGGCGCGTGCAGGCGCTTGAAGAAGTCCGACAGCTTCACCAGGCCCAGCGCGCCAAGCAGGATGAAGAAGCAGCCGACGATCAGCAGCAGCGACAGCCCGACCTGCAGCAGCCCGATCATTCGACGATGTCCCGGCGCAGCACGTACTTGCTCAGCACCACGGTGCTGCCGAAGCCGAGCATGGCGATGACCAATGCCGCTTCGAAGTACACAGGCGAATCCAGGTACATGCCGAACAGCATCAGCTCGGCGATCGCGGTCACCGACAGCGTATCCAGCGCCAGGATGCGGTCGGGTACGGTCGGCCCGCGCAGCAGCCGCCACAGCGCCAGCAGCATCGCCAAGGCGACCACGTGCATGCACACGGCGATGGTGCCCTCGATGAACATGTGGCCGGTCATGGGAAGATCTCCATCAGGGGCGCTTCGTAGCGCGTCTTGATCTGCCGGATCACGGTCTCGGCGTCGTCCAGGTGCAGCACGTGCACCAACAGGTATTTGCGGTCGTCCGACAGCGCCGCCGACACCGTGCCGGGCGTCAGCGTGATCATGCTGGTCAGCGCGGCGATGCCGTGGATGTTGGCGATGTCCAGCGGCACCCAGATGAAGCCGGGGTGGATCCGCGATTCCGGGCCCAGCACCTGCAGCGCCACCACCACGTTGGAGCGCACGATGTCCCAGGCGACCACGCACAGCATCTTCGGCACCGAGCGCAGCGAGCCGATGCGCGCGAACTCGCGGTCCAGGCGCGCGGCGAACAGCGGCACCGCCACGCCCAGCACCGCGCCCAACAGCAACTGGCCCAGGCCGAAGCTGTCGCTCATCAACAGCCAGAACACGGTGACGGTGACGCTCAGCGGCCAGGACGGAAACAGGCGGCGCAACCAGGGACGGCGCATGTCAGGGCTCCCGCAGCGCTGGCGCGGTCGCGCGCAGCTCGGTGGCGTAATCGGCCGGACGCAGCAACTGCGCGGCGGCGGCTTCGGTATAGCGCAGCATCGGCCCGGCGGCGACCGTCATCGCCACGCCGTAGCCGAGCAGCAGCAGCGTCGCCGCGGTCTCCAGCGGCCGTGCGCGCGCCTTGCGCGGCTGCGGCGGCGGCGGTTGTTCGATGCCGTCGTCGTCGAGGTGCTGGTCGCCCGGCACGCGCCAGAACAGGCGCACGCCGGCACGGGTCAGGCCCATGATCACCATCAGGCTGCTGAGCAGCACCGCGGCCCATACCGGGCCGGCATTGCCCGCCGGCGTGGCGCTGAGGATCGCGACCTTGGCCAGGAATCCGGACAGCGGCGGCAGCCCCGCCACCGACACCGCGGCGATCAGGAACAGCACGCCGGGCACGGTCTTGCCCGGCAGCGGCGCGATCACTTCCTTGCGGTCGCTGGCGTCGCCGCGGCGGCGGCGGATCAGGTCCGCGATCAGGAACAGCGCCGCGGCCACGAAGCTGCTGTGCGCCAGGTAGTACAGGCCGGCGCCGAGCGTGCCCGGCGCATCCAGCGCGAAGGCGATGAACAGCGTCGCCGCCGACACGATCACCAGGTAGCCGACCAGCACCCGCAGGCGCACCGCGGCCAGCACGCCGAGCGCGGCCAGCAGCAGCGTGCCGATACCCAGCCACAGCAGCCATGCGCGGCCGTAGCCGTCCAGTGCCTGCGCCTGGTTGCCCAGGATCAGCGTGCTGACCCGCAGCACCGCGTACAGCCCGACCTTGGTCATCACCACGAACAGTGCCGCCACCGGCGCCGGCGCGCGCGCATAGGTTTCCGGCAGCCACAGGTACAGCGGCAGCAGCGCGGCCTTGGCGCAGAATACCAGCAGCAGCAGGCCGAAGGTGGCCTTGATCAGGCGCAGGTTCTCCGGCGGCGCCTGCGCGATGCGCTGCGACAGCTCGGCCATGTTCAACGAGCCGAGCAGCGCGTACAGCAGGCCCAGCGCGATCAGGAACAGGGTGGAGGAGGTGACGTTGAACACCACGTAGTGGAAGCCCACGCGCAGGCGCAGGCCGCGGCCGCCGCTGAGCAGCAGGCCGTAGGAGGCGATCAGCATCACCTCGAAGAACACGAACAGGTTGAACACGTCGCCGGTCAGGAACGCGCCGTTGAGCCCGACCAGCTGGAACTGGAACAGCGCATGGAAGTGCGGCGCGCGCCGGTCCCAGCCGGCGCAGGCGTGCAGCAGGCAGGCCGCGGCGAGCAGGGTGGTGGTCAGCAGCATCCACGCCGACAGGCGGTCGGCCATCAGCGCGATGCCCAGCCGCGACGGCCAGTCGCCGAGCAGGTAGACCTGCACCTGGCCGTCGCCGGCGCGCACGAACAGCGCGATCACCGCCGCCGCCAGCGCCGCCATCGCGGTCCAGGCCACCGCGCGGCGCACGTGGCGGCCGTAGCGGCGGTGCTCGACGAACAGCGACAGGGCGGCGCCGAGCAGCGGGATCAGGATCGGCAGGATGAGCAGGTGGTTCATAGCGCGCTGTCGCCGTCGTGCTCGACGCGCGCATCGACATGGTCGCTGCGGTTGTCGCCGCGGCTGCGCATCGCCAGCACGATGCTGACCGCGGTCATCGCGAAGGCGATCACGATCGCGGTCAGCACCAGCGCCTGCGGCAGCGGGTCGGTGTAGTCGGCCAGGGTCGGCGCGACGCCGTCGCGCAGCACCGGCGCCTTGCCCTGCACCAGCCGCCCGCCGGCGAAGATCAGCAGGTTGGTGGCGTAGGACAGCACGGTCATGCCCAGGATCACGTCGAAGCTGCGCGCGCGCAGCAGCAGGTATACGCCGACCGCGGTCAGCACGCCGATCGCGCTCGCCAATGCCAGTTCCATCAGCGCATCTCCCCGGTGCGGGCCGAACGTTGTGCCGGATCGATCTCGCCGCGCTGCGACTCGCGCGTGCGCGAGGGTTTGATCGTGCCCATCATCGACAGGGTCAGCATGGTGCCGCCGAACACGACCAGGTACACGCCGGTATCGAAGCCCAGTGCGCTGGCCAGCGGGATGTCGCCGATCAGCGGCACGTAGAGGTCGTAGTGGCCGCTGGTCAGGAACGGCACCCCGAACAGCATCGAGGCCATGCCGCTGAGCGCGGCCAGCAACAGGCCCAGGCCGATGCAGCGGATGTAGTCGAAGCCGAAGCGCGATTCCACCGAGGCCGCGCCCTGGATCACGTACTGGATCAGCAGCGGCACCGCCAGCACCAGCCCGGCGATGAAGCCGCCGCCCGGCGCGTTGTGCCCGCGCAGGAACAGGAAGATCGACACGGTGAGGGTCAGCGGGAACATCAGCTGCGCCAGGTCGGCCGGCACCGGCAGCTTGATCGGCGGGCCCGGCATCACCTTCTCCGGCGCCATCCGCGCGCGCCGCAGCAGCGCGTGCACCACCAGCGCGGCGATGCCGAACACGGTGATCTCGCCGAAGGTGTCGAAGCCGCGGAAATCGACCAGGATCACGTTGACCACGTTGCGCCCGTAGGCTTCCGGCAGCGCGCGCTGCAACAGCTCGCCGGCCATCGTCGCCGCCGGCCGGGTCATCACCGAATACGCCAACAGAGCCATGCCGGTGCCGGCGGCGATCGCCAGCGCCGCATCGCGCAGCTTGCGCCAGCGCTGCGGCTCCACCGGCGAGGCCTTGGGCAGGTAGTTCATCGCCAGCAGCATCAGCACCAGGGTGACCATCTCCACCAGCAGCTGGGTCAGCGCCAGGTCCGGTGCCGACAGGAACACGAACACCAGGCTCACGCCCAGGCCGCTGCCGCCGATCACCAGCACCGCCAGCAGCCGCTGCCGATACAGGAACAAGGTGGCCAGCGCGCAGCTGATGATCAGCAGCCACAGCGCCCAGCCCAGCAGCGGCATCGGCTGCGGTGCCGGCCACTGGCTCCACAGCGGCGGCGCGGCGACGAACGGCGCCGCGGCGACCACCACCGCGCTCAGCAGCAGCCAGCGCAGGCTGCGTTGCAGGCTGCCGTTGGTCAGCACGCGGGTGAAGCGCGCGGCGATGCCGAACAGCGCGTCCACCTGCCAGTGGAATACGCGCTTGCCCAGCGAGCGGCGCACTTCGGTGTACAGCACGGTCAGCCGGCGCAGGCCGAAGTACAGCGCCACGCCGCCGACCACGCCGGCGATGCTCATCGCCAGCGGCGCGTTCCAGCCGTGCCAGACCGCCAGGCTGTACGCGGGCAGCGCGTCGCCGAGGATCGCCCTGGCCGCGGTGCGCAGTACCGGCGCCACGGTCAGCGCGGGGAAGATGCCGACCGCCACACACAGCAGCACCAGGATCTCCACCGGGATCTTCATCCAGCGCGGCGGCTCGTGCGGCATGGCGTCCAATTGCCGCGGACCGCTGCCGAAAAACGTCTCGTAGACGAAGCGCAGGCTGTAGGCGACGCCGAACACGCCGGCCAGCAGCGCCGCGGTGGCGGTGAACACGCGCATCGCCACCGGGCCGTCGGCGTCCAGCGCCTGCGCGAAGAACATCTCCTTGGACAGGAAGCCGTTGAGCAGCGGAATGCCGGCCATCGACAGCGAGGCGATGATCGCCAGCGCGCTGGTGAACGGCATCCAGCGGCGCAGGTTGCCGAGCCGGCGCATGTCGCGGGTGTGGGTCTCGTGGTCGATGATGCCGGCGGCCATGAACAGCGAGGCCTTGAATACCGCATGGTTGAGGATGTGGAACACGCCGGCCACCACCGCCATCGGCGTGGACAGCCCGAACAGCATGGTGATCAGGCCCAGGTGCGAGATCGTCGAATACGCGAGCAACCCCTTCAGGTCGTGCTGGAAGATCGCGTACCAGGCGCCGACCAGCAGCGTGACCGCGCCGACGCCGCTGACCGTGTAGAAGAACAGGTCGCTGCCGGCCAGCGCCGGATGCAAGCGCGCCAGCAGGAACACGCCGGCCTTGACCATCGTCGCCGAGTGCAGATACGCCGACACCGGCGTCGGCGCGGCCATCGCATGCGGCAGCCAGAAATGGAACGGGAACTGCGCGCTCTTGGTGAAGATGCCGAGCAGGATCAGCCCCAACGCCCACGGATACAGCGCGCTGGCGCGGATCGCGTCGCCGGCGGCGAGCACCGCATCGAGCTGGTAGCTGCCGACGATGCGCCCGATCAGCAGCACGCCGCCGAGCAGCGCCAGGCCGCCGCCGCCGGTGATCACCAGCGCCATGCGCGCGCCGTCGCGCGCATCCTTGCGATGCGACCAGAACCCGATCAGCAGGAACGAGCTGATGCTGGTCAGTTCCCAGAACACCATCAACAACAGCAGATTGCCGGCGATCACCATGCCCAGCATCGCGCCCATGAACAGCAGCAGGTAGCCGTAGAAGCGCGCCGCGTTCTCGCGCGCGCTCAGGTAGTAATGCGCGTACATCACCACCAGCGCGCCGATCGCCAGCACCAGCCCGGCGAACATCCACGCCAGTCCGTCCAGGCGCAGCGAGAACTGCAGTCCGATCTGCGGCAGCCAGGCGTGGTCGGCGCGCACGATGCCGCCGCCGAGCACGGTCGGGGTCAGCGTGCCGAGCAGGATCAGCCCGGCCAACGGCGCCGCCGCGGCGACCCAGGCCAGCGTGGCGCGCGAACGATGGCGCAGGGCGATGACGGCCGCCGCCATCAGGAACGGCAAGGCCAGCAGGATGTCCAGAACGGGGATCATGCAGGGAATACGAGATTCGCGAGCAGGAGCCCGAGTGTAACAGGCACTCCGCGGCGCTGGCCTGCGATGGTGGTCGGCGCATGCAAGGTCATCGCGCCACGATAGCGCAGGCCAGGTGATGCGCTTGCGAGCGCGTGGCGGTCACGGGATTGGGCGCGGCGGCGCGCGCTCGCTATGCTTGTGCGATGACCGATGCGCCCCCTGCGACCGCTGCCGCCTCCCCGACGCTTACGCCCACGGACCAAGCGCGCGTGGCGCTGCTGTTCGGCGGCAGCGGCCAGATCGGCGAGCGCCTGTTGCACGGGTTGCTGGCCGCCGGCTGGCAGGTGCATGCGTTCTCGCGCGCGCCGCAAGCGCCGCGCGACGGCCTGCACTGGCATCCGGGCGAATTGAGCCAGCTGCAGGCGCCGCCGGTGCAGGCCGAGGCGATCTTCAGCTGCGGCCCGCTGGATGCGTTCGCCGACTGGTACCGGCGCACGCCCTTGCGCGCGACGCGCGTGGTCGCGTTCGGTTCCACCAGCCTGGAGGTCAAGCGCGATTCGCTGGACGCCGCCGAACGCGACGTCGCCCGGCGCCTGCGCGAGGCCGAGGCGGCCCTGTTCGCCGCCGCGGCCGAACGCGGCGCCGCGGTGACCGTGTTGCGTCCGACGCTCGTCTACGGCGCCGGCCGCGACCGCACGCTGAGCGCGATCGCCACGCTGGCGCGGCGCAGCGGCTGGTTCGTGCTGCCGCGCAGTGCGCGCGGCCTGCGCCAGCCGGTGCACGTGCAGGACCTGGCCGATGCGGCGCTGGCGGTGCTGGCGCATCCGGCCACGCATGGCCGCAGCTATGCGCTCGGCGGCGGCGAAGTGCTCAGCTACCGCGAGATGGTGCGGCGCGTGCTGGCCGCATTGCAGCCGCCGGCGCGGCTGCTGTCGCTGCCGCATGCGCTGTTCGCGCTGGCTTTGGGCATCGCCCATGCCGGCGGCCGCCTGCGCGGCATGAACCGCGCCGCGCTGCAGCGCATGGGCGAGGACCTGGTGTTCGATCTGGCGCCGGCGCAGCGCGATTTCGGCTACGCGCCCCGCGCCTTCGCACCGGATGCGGCGATGCTGGGCGTGCCGCGCTGAGGCGCGGGCAGCAGGCCCGGCGCCAGGTTCAGTAGCGCCAGTCCATGCGCCGATAGAGCTTGGCCAGCACCCAGGCCGGCCCGATCAGCAGATACACCAGGTCGGTGAGGAAGCTGGGCTTGTGGCCTTCCAGCTTGTGCCCGACGAACTGCGCGATCCAGGCCACCACGAACACGCCGATGGCCAGCCACAGCAGGCCGTGCAGGCCCAGGCGCGCCTCCAGCAGCCGGCACAGGCAGCCGCAGAAGAAGAAGGTGGCCAGCATGCCGTAGCCCAGCGGCCGCGACAGCCGGTTGTAGAACATCCACGCCGCGAACATGCCCAGCGCCGCCCACAGCCCGCTCTGGAACCAGCTGCCGCCGACCGGGATGCACCACAGCAGCGCCACCACCGACCACAGGATCGCCGGCACCGCGACCACGTGGATGCGCTGGTTGGCGGCATTGCGGTGATCGTCGGAATAGCTGGCGAAATAGCGGTCGATCGGGCGCGCGTAGGCGGTGGTATCCATCGTCCCTCCCAGGAATCGGGCCAGCATAGCGCCATCCAGGCAGCGACGCGGAGACAGCGGGCAGCACAAGCCGGCGCACCTCTCGCAGCGGGCGCCGGCGCCTGCGGCCGGGTCCGTTTTGCGACGGCTGGCGGCACGCGCGAAAAAAACCGGCCGCGGCCACAATATCGGCCGCGCTGTCACGTCTGCAACAGCATGAGCCCAACGAACCCAGCGCCCGAGACCGACCGCGCCATCGCCGCGACGGTCCTGCGCGAGCGCTCCAGGCTCGGCAACTTCATCCGCCGCCGCGTGCTCGACCGCGCCGAGGCCGAGGACATCCTGCAGGACGTGCTGTCCGAGTTCGTGCAGGCCTACCGGCTTCCCGCGCCGATCGAGCAGGCCAGCGCCTGGCTGTTCCAGGTCGCGCGCAACCGCATCATCGACCGCTTCCGCAAACGCAACGCGCAGCCGCTGCAGGAGTACCGCGACGCCGCCGGCGAGGACGCCGACGACGACACGCTGCGCCTGGATCTGGCGCTGCCGGCGCCCGGCGGCGGACCGGACGCGGCGTATGCGCGCGCGCGCCTGCTGTTGGCCTTGCAGCAGGCGCTCGACGAGCTGCCGCAGAGCCAGAGCGAGGTGTTCGTGGCCCACGAATTCGAAGGCCGCAGTTTCAAGCAGATGGCGGCCGACAGCGGCATTGCGATCAACACCTTGCTGGCACGCAAGCGCTACGCCGTGCTGTACCTGCGCGCGCGCCTGCAAACGGCTTACGACGAACTCGAATCCTGAAGGAGTGAACGAGATGGCATTCAAAGCGAGATATCTGGGCAAGGCGGTGTTCGTGCTGGCGGCGGTCGCCGTCCTCGGCGCGGTGGTCATGCAGTTGTGGAATGCGGTGCTGCCGGTGGCGTTGAGCGGTGCCCACCCGATCGACTACCCGCATGCGGTGGAATTGCTGGTGCTCAGCCGCATCCTGTTCGGCGGATTCCGCGGCCACGGCGGCTGGCACAGGCACCGCCACTGGGAGAAATGGCAGGCGATGACCCCGGAAGAGCGCGAGCAGTTCAGGCACGCCATGCACCGCCGCCGGCACCGGGGCGAACGCCAATGACGCCTCTTGATAGTGCGCTGACCGTCTGCAAGCAGCCGCCCGGGACGGTGGCGCCGATCGTCGAACTGGCGCGCTGCGAGGGCAAGGGCGATTGCGTGGAGGTGTGCCCGGAGCAGGTATTCGAACTGCGGCGCATCGATGCGGCCGACTATGCGGAGCTTGGATGGCGGCCCCGGCTCAAGCTGCGCGTGCATGGCATGCGCGTGGCGTATACGCCCAAGGCCGACGCCTGCCTCGGCTGCGGCCTGTGCGTCGCTGCGTGCCCGGAACATGCCATCAGCCTGCGCCGCCGGATGCCGCAGCCATGAGCGCCGACGCCGCCGTCGTCCCATCCGGCTTCACCGCCTACCAGAAAGTGGTGGCGGGCATGCTGGCATTCCTGCAGTTCGCGGTCATCCTCGATTTCATGCTGATGTCGCCGCTGGGCGCCACCATCATGCCCGCGCTGCGCATCGGCCCGACCCAATTCGGCCTGGTCGTGTCCGCGTACGCGTTCAGCGCCGCGGCGTCGGGCTTGCTGACGGCAGGCTTTGCCGACAGGTTCGATCGCAAGAAGATCCTGCTGTTCTTCTACACCGGTTTCGTGGTCGGCACCGCGTGGTGCGGCTTGGCGCAGAGCTTCCACAGCCTGTTGCTGGCGCGCATCGTCACCGGGCTGTTCGGCGGCGTGATCGGCTCGGTGGTGCTGGCCATCGCCACCGACCTGTTCCCCGCGCAGCTGCGTGGCCGGGTGATGGGATTGATCCAGACCGCCTTCGCCGCCAGCCAGGTGCTGGGGATTCCGATCGGCCTGTACCTGTCCAACCGCTGGGACTGGCATGCGCCATTCCTGGCGATGGCCGCGCTCGGCCTGGCCGCCGGCCTGGTCGTGGCGTGGAAGCTGCAACCGGTCGCCGGACATCTGCAGGCGCCGCGCGAACACGGCGCATGGCGGCATCTGCTGCGCACCCTCGCCGTGCCGCGCTACCAATTGGCGTTCGCGACGACCGCGCTGCTGAGCACCGGCGGCTTCATGCTGATGCCGTTCGGCAGTGCGTACCTCGTCGGCAATCTCGGCATCGACCTGCACAGTCTGCCCACCATCTATCTGATCACCGGGGTCTGCGCCATCGTGTTCGGCCCGTTGATCGGCAGGGCGACCGACAGCTTCGGCACCTTGCGTGTGTTCACCTTCGGCACCGCGCTCAGCATCCTCATGGTGCTGATCTACACCCATCTTGGCCGGGTCTCGCTGCCGGTGCTGATCGTGGTCAATGTGCTGCTGTTCGCCGCGATCTTCTCGCGCATGATTCCGTACCAGGCACTGGCCGCCTCGGTACCGGCGCTGCCGCAGCGCGGGGCGTTCAACGCGATCGGTGCCTCCGTGCAGCAGCTGTCCGGCGGCCTGGCATCGCTGATCGCCGGGCACATCGTCACCATGGGGGCCGACGGCAAGCTGCAGCACTTCCCGGTGGTGGGCTATGTGGTCGTCGCCGTGTCCCTGGTGGCCTGGGTCCTGCTACGCGGCCTGCAACGGAGCATGCCGCGCGAGCCGGCCCTGCAAGGCACTGCGGCAGGTTGAAGCGCGCGGCGCGGCGGCCGCGCCGCGCGTCACGCCGAGTACCTGCACGCTGCCGGCGTGCGTGCTGTCGCACGCGAGCGCCGGCAGCGCGGAAGCGACAGGCGTCAGCGCCCGCCCTGCACGATCCGTTGCTGCTCTTCCTGCACGTTCTGCTGTTGCGCCGCATGGCTGGCCAGCAACCGCGCATTGGTCTGCTCCAGCGGCGGCGCAGGCTGTTGCAGGTCCACCACCGCGCGGAAACCGGGCGTGGTGCCGAGCACGTAGGCCTTGTCGTCCTGTACGGTGATGCTGCGCAGTTTGTCGGCGCTGTCGATGCCGCTCTGCTTGGCCTGCAGCGCCACATTGGCGGCGACCTCGGGCGTGGTGCCTTCCGGCATGCGCTCGCGTACCGCCTTGACCAGTGGATCGGCCTCGGCAGGCGTCTGGCGCTGTGGCGCCTGTGCCTGCTCCTGCGGAGCGCGCAGTTGTTCGCGCAGGCTGCCCAGCGTCTGCGTCCCGGCCTTGCCGTCGACCAGCAATCCATGCGTCTGCTGGTAGGTGCGTACCGCATCGCGCGTGTTGTCGCCAAAGCGACCGTCTTCGGTCAGTGGCTTCCCGTGCGCATCGCGCACGCCAAGCTGGTTGAGTTGCTGTTGCAGCGTGCGGACGCCTTCGCCGCGGTCGCCGTGGAGCAGGAGGTTGGTGTGCTGTGCGGTGGACTCTGTGCGGGTTGGTAGAGCATCTCCACCATGCTGTGGCGCACGCACCTGGAATTCCGGTTTCGCGCGTAGCGACCCGACAATATTCATTGTGCCCCCGTCCCAATAGCCGCCCGGTTTGATCGTCACTTCGTCCGGGCCGCTCGAGCTTTGCGAACCGATGAACTGGATTCGCCCCTGGGCGTCGTACCCCTTGAAGATTCCGACATGCTGTCCTCCGGCTCCGGAGAACATGAGGATGTCGCCTT
>Ga0105243_10002466_pt1 | contig 15447 bp, 8 predicted proteins | sample KBSM34metaG_FD_81525 | JGI IMG/M metagenome (GOLD analysis project Ga0105243, IMG submission 81525) | Miscanthus rhizosphere microbial communities from Kellogg Biological Station, Michigan, USA - KBS M3-4 metaG | ecosystem: Host-associated > Plants > Roots > Rhizosphere > Soil | place: Michigan... | reverse complement strand
GTGATCTGACGCGCGTCGATCCGGCACCTGAGCCGGACGGCACGACCGTGAGTCTTCAAGGACGCGTTTCCTCTGACAATGGCAAGTTCAGCCTGATCGATGCGGCCGGGAAGCCGATCGCCGTCCTGCGAGCTGGACCGCGCGTGAATCTGAAAGCTCATGAAGGCAGCGTCGTCAAAGTCACCGGACCATTTCACCCGGAGACGGCGCCCTTGATGATCGTGCAGGCAATAAACGGACTCTTTGACGTAACGCTCAAAGGTGGACCAGGAACAGCACGGTTCGAAGAAAGCTATTCGCTCGTCACCATCGGAATAAGTTCAACGAAAGACGATTCGCTCGCGCGGCAGATTAACGGACTTGTGGGCCGCGTTTCTCGCTCGAACCTGGTCACTGCGGTCGAATTGGATAAGGCCACGATTTTGAGTCTGCCTCGCGGCACGACGAGATTTCGCTACCTCGATTGTCTCGGCAGTCGCTTCGGTCAGGCGAAGTTTCATTACGCGTATTTCCCTGACGGCGTTTGCAGTGAGCGCGGAATCTTCGGTGTCAGCCGTTTCTCAAATTCACCTCCGGAACGAATACGCACGGTCTTTGCTTCGGCCGATCCATTCTCGGATCCTCCGGTGATTATTGAGTTTCGTTGGGAGGTGAATCAACCGGGAACTTTCGTGGTCAACCTGCCCGCGGATTTGCCGGCGCGCTTCGGAGCTCGCTTCAGTGAAGCGCGCTTCAGCCAGGAAAAGGACCAACCGGAACTTTATGAGGGCGCGGTTGCCGAGCCCCCAGGCGATAAGAAATTTCTTAAGACTCTGATCGCAGATAGACCATCACTATTTGTTAAAGCCGAAGTCGTGCCAAACGTCGATCTGGGATGGTCGCCAGTCAGGATGCCGTTTCGCAAACCTCAGTTTCTTACCCTCGGGAAAACGAACCAGGCAGCGCGCTTGTATCTCGCCGAGGATGGTCTCAGTGGATTCATCAAGCTGGAAGCAAAAACGGCAGGCGCCTGGGGAAACGAGATCGCAGTTTCAGCCCGACAGGTTGGACCAGCGATCTACGACGTTTCTGTTATCTACCACGGCGGTCGCTTTGAAAGTGGCCGCTCCGTTGTTCTCGGCCGTCCGATCGCGGACGTCACTCAGGCTCTGCTCAAGCCTGGTCCTGTTGGCGTGCTGATGGCTAAAGCCGCAGGCGTACGGGCTGCCGTAACCAGAGATCGTGCCGAATACGAGCAATTATTTAAGCCGCAACAAACACTCTAAAAGGAGAAATTGCAATGTCAACCCCACTAGAGCCCTACGTCCTAACCCATGAAGGCGACTTGATCACCGCCAAACTTTTCAATGGTGTTCAGTCAACCATCAGAGAGGATCTCGCCAATCAGATCAAGAAGGCCATCGAAGGCATCAAAACCGTCGATCAATCTGGAGACTCCGCAAAGCTGGGCGGCAAGACGCCCAAAGAAATAGAAGACGCGATTATTCAGAGAGCGCTTTCAGAACTTCCCAAGCGAACCGGCTATCAGATGATCTTCAAGCGCCTGACCAGAGACAGAGAGAAGGTCATCGAGCATAAGCTCAAGGCCTGCCCGCTCGTGGATATCTATGAGTTGGATTATTTTCCGGTCATCTGCGCCAAGGGAGATCACAAGGAAGATCAACGCGACGCCTACGTGAATTTCTATCTCTATCATTCCCGCGAGAACAAGTTCACTTCCATTTCGATTGATGTGACGCCCAAACCGGTTTTCGAGATTGAACCAACCGATGGCAAGCGACGACCATTCAGAATCCCGTTTCCGACCATGTTGGACCTTTATAAGGTGCCCTACACGGATTCATCTAGTCTGGAGGATCTGGAGACCGAATTCTGGAAAGCTCTCTTCAACGATCCAAACGATGAGTTTGACGAGGATCAGTATTGCCACTCACCGTGGTTCGAGAAGTGCTGTGGCGAACAACGGACGGTCGCAACCTTGAAGAGTCGCGGCAACTGGAACGACATCATGTTTCAGATGCGGCCACGCAAAGTGGTCCATGTTCCGAAGACGCCAACTGATGTGTTTGTCGCCCTCGAGGCTTTGCCCAGCGCTCAGACTGACATCATGGTAGCGCAGTTGGACTTTGAGAGTATTAGCGTTCGCCTTGTCTCGGATCCGGTATACCCAGCATCTCCCGCGGCCCCGAATTTCGATCCTGCACTCAACGTGCAGCCGAATCTGAATGACGCGGCCAGGAAAGAACTCAAAGTCATGTTGCTATTGAAGGTCTAACGACGATAGAACCCGGAGTCTGAAATGAATCTGCGCGACACGTTTGATGGCGGCCGCTTCGAGGGAGACCGCACCCTGCGCTGGCGCAGCATTCCCGCTAACGCGAGGATTGTCAGCGCCAGGGCCACCATCACGCCCATTGACTCCAAACTGGGCGCACCTTTCGCAGAGCTACTCAAGTTCAACGGCACTGGCGAGTTTGGCGCCACCACAACAAAGGGGACGCTTGGCTCAATACAAACTTCCTGGATCGAGATCGACTTTCACACTCGTCGCACTCTCGCCAGTCTAACCGGTAGCTTCAGCCATGCCACCCTGCAGGTCGACGTCGGTGGCGGTACCTATGTGGAGATCAACCGGGCAGGCGCCTTCAGAACACCTTCTGATCCCGACGCGGCTGCCTTCTTTCCAATAGACGGCAACTCGGTTTCGCTGCCGGGTCTAACAGTCGCCAAACTCAAAGTCACGAATACCTCCACTGGAACCGTGAGCACTGCCGAGCCAGTGCTGAAGTCGGTGACCATCAGCAGCGTCCCTTCGAACGTGAGCCTGCGCGTCGGAGAGTTGGCGCCTTTCTACACTCATCCCGGGGAAATAACGCTACCTGAAACCTCCTCAGACTTCGGGCCGGTGCTTCAGGCGGCTTTGCAGTCCGCGAAAGTCGAAAACGGTTTCTTTGATCTGCCTCTCGTCATTCACTCCGACTCGATCGCGCGTTTACGCGTCGCCTTCGACGTTGAGTTCCTGATTGAGCAGGCTCCTCTGCCGGATGGTCTCCCAGAGGTCGTTCTTCCTTTCGACTTCAGCACGACGGCGCAGTCGCCTGCCGCGACGCTCAACGTCGAGGTTCCGCCTAACACGCGCGTCGTGCCTGGCCAAACGACGGCCCGTATCAGGGGAGCGTTTGCGGAAACGCGAATCGCCTACGGTCCCACTGGAGAAGTAAGAACCGCAGCGGCCGTCGAGGTTTCGCCGGCGTCTTCACAAGCGCAGGTCTTCGCGCTCCAACTCAACACCGAAATTTCGGCGACTGCGATAGACCTTTTTCTCGAGTGCAAGTCAGCAGCCGCGCGGCTGCGTCTGGACGTGCGTGGTGACCTTGATGGCAAACCTGCCGATACGTCGCTGCTCGCCGCTCCGGTCGAGCTGGAGGTGGAAGAGCAACCAGGCAAAGGAGCGCGTTGGACCAGCGTGCAGTTGCCTGCTGAACTCGTGTTTTCCGGTAAGCAGCGGCCAGGTGTACGGGGCAGGCCGCGTTACTGGCTGGTGCTTCAAAGCCTGCTGGGTGTGGTCGCTTGGAACGTCGATAGGGTGAAGGACACGCCCACAGATCAGGAAGCCGAAAGGATTCCGACTGTGCAATCGACGCGGGACGGCGGTCTGTCGTGGCGCGATACGATCGCCATGCCCGGAACGTTGCGCGACGAGACGGCCTCGGCTGCTGGGCCATTCGCTGCCTTCTTCCGTTTGCGCACCACTCCTAAGACTTTCAAGGTCCCGCTGGAATTACAGGTGGGCCGCGACGAGAACGAAGTGCGGATCAGCCTCGAACGTTTCGAACCTCTCGGTCGCGTGGATTTCGTGCTCGATACGGAGTTGGCCCAGGGTATCAATGAGTCGCTTGATAAAGCGGGTTCGAAGGCGTGTCCCGAGACGGAGCATCTACTCAACAAAGACTTTGAGCGGTGGCTGCGCGTTGGTGCTGACATGAAGCCGCAAGCGGAAATCCGCTTTGATGTGCCGATCGAGCAGGTAGCGTTTTCTCCGGACGGATCTCTGGCCTATGTTTTGGACGAGGCGGACATATTGATTGTCGATGCCCCGTGCAACCGGCTACTCGAAACGAAGATATCGTTAGCGATTGACGACCCGAAGGCTCTTGTAATCAGTCCTGACGGCTCGCGGGCCTATGTGCTTGGCGGCGAGATTAATAACGAAACAGAAAATGGCCGGCAGAAGCTTCAGGTCGTTGATCTGACTACGAATCAGGTGTTGGGAGTTCCATTTGATTTGGGGAAGGACCCAAATGACGAAGACGCTGCCAATGACCTGGCCATAAGTCCCGACGGAGTGCATTTAATTGTACCGCTGCTCAACACCAGCTCTCCTTCTCCGAATGAGAATCGGGTTCGCGTGATTGACACCGCCAAACTCGACCAGCAGTTGATAACCGGCTTGAGTTTGACGGGAGTGATGGAGGTGAAGTCCGTCGCTGCGCATAACGAACAGGAGCGGTCGCCGATGGCCATGGCAATGTCGCGTGACGGAAGCCTGCTATACATGGTCACCGACAGGGACCATGAAACCGACGTGCTCACGATCGATGCGAAGACCATTACGCTAATCGGTTCTACAATTCCAGTCGGTCAGGAAGCGAGCGCAATCGCCGTCACGCCTGATGGCGCCATAGTAGCAGTTACCAATACAGGTGATGACACCCTGAGTCTGATAGACACGCGCAGCAATAGAGTGTCTACAGTAAACGTTGGTGACGCTCCAATCGACGTCGCAATCTCGCCGGACGGGGCACAAGCTTATGTGCTCAATCGAACAAGCAGCTCACTTAGCATCGTCGATCTCGACCGGCATTTCGTTAGCAGTTTCCAAATCCCGGTCCCCGATGCGGTAGATCAGTCGGTCGCTCTGGCTATTGCTCCACAAGGCGATCAGCTATACGTCGCCAACCGCACGGACTCCTCTTCGGTGTCTTTCGTTTCCCCGATCCAGTTTGGCGCGCGCTTGCCCGATGAATGGCAACTGACTTCAGGCACGGTCAAGCCTCTGTGTTTGGACCAGCCGTTTCATCTGGTAGCCGTGCTGGGTTCGGGCACATCGACGACAGGTCTGTCGCAAGTCGTGCCGGTCGCTGAGTTATGTATCTATGAATTCAGCTTTTGGGGAATCGCCGTCGAAGTTGACGCGAATGAACCGTCTGGAATGGCTGAGATCGTTTGGCTGGGTAACCAATGCAACTCGTTAGGCTCTGCGAGAGTGCCGATCAAGTCGATAGTCGTTCCACCGGTGACGGTAGGGCAACCAAAGTTCCTGCCCACTGCCCCGCTTTTGCAACTGCATCGCGTGAGAGTTGCGGCGCCGGAAGGTGCAGCGCAGGCGGAGATTCGCTTCACTGCTTCTACGGGCGCGGAGGCTGTGATCGATCGGACTTCATTGATCGCGACTAGTGAAGCGCTGACAAACTCCGACTTCAAATTGCTGGAGAACGGCGGGCTCGTAGACTGGAATCTCTCTCCGCCAGTTGCTTCCAGCTTTTCAATTATCACTACGGCCGAAGGAATCCAACTGCGGAACGCGGGCGCTACCACCGCCGAGTTGGTCCAAACCGCACCCGCCGCGGGCGGCGAGACTTTCATACTCGAGTTTCAGGGCAAAGCAGTAACGGCCTCGCTTTCACAACCGAGTCCGCGTGTGGAACTGCGCTGGCTCAAGGATGACGCAACCGCAACGGGCGAACCAACGATCATCGAAGTTCCCACTGATGGCCTTGAATCATCGACAGCCTCCGGGACGGCCCCCGATGATGCAACCGGGGTGGAGATTCATCTGAGCGTGCCGGCCCGGACTACGCTGGAAGTCAGAAGTGTTTCGTTGCGCTTCGTGATCCCGAACATCGTACCCGTTACATTCATTTCCCAGGCACCCGGCGAAATGATCGTGTCTGACGTTCGCATCGCGTTCCAACGTGTGGAACCCGTCGCGCCTCGGATTCCAGGTCGTGGGTTGTGCATTCCCACGCCGCCGGATCGCGAGCCGGGAGACTCAGATGACAACTGTTGCTATTGTCATAGCTGCGGGAGCGAGCAGAATGTCACTGAGTTTACCGAAGTGACGACAGCGTCTGGCCGACCAGCGATTAAGGCCCACTGCAATAACTGCGGAGGTGAGCTGATTCTTATTGGTGGACCAGCCATTCCGGGCGCTCAGCCTATCACTCACAGTGGTGCGCTTTTTCCCGCGCCCACCGTAATTCCTGGTTCGATTCCACCAGGAGACGCGGCACAACTCCAGGGTACATCTTCGTCGCTGCAACTTACCGACATTCGCGGCATCGGCCAGGCGCGGGCCAAACAACTTGCCGAGATCGGTATCGACTCGGTTGAAAAGTTATCAATTGCAACGCCCGCGAGCATAGCCAAGATCAAATTCATCACGCCGGCCGTGGCCTCACAACTAGTCGAACAAGCAAAGGATCTACTGCGCAGACCTGTTTCATGAACATTTGAGACAGTTTCTCCACAGATTACACAGAGAGACAACAAACGGTGCAATGCGAAAGGGGATCACCCGATAACATTGCACCGTTGTTTTAACCCTAAGCCTCACGCCGGTACCGGCGCGCAGCCGTCGGGTCTATGAGAAGCAGTCTAAGAGCCCGCCGATGTTCCGTCAACAAAGTGGGCAAAAATAAAACAGGTCGGTATAATTTCGCGACGCTGCAAGTTTCTTGCTGCACTCCACACAATTTGACCATCACACGCTTTTGCGGAGGAGCCACCATGAAAGCCCACAACGGATTCCGTCTCGCGGCGCTCGCGATTCTCGTTTTATTCGCCAACATCACCGACGCACAAACAGGTTACAAAAAACCGCCGAAGGGAGTGCTCGACATCCTGAACGCGCCCGTTACGCCGACTGCTTCCGTCAGTCCGACGCGCGCCAACATCCTTTTGGCTACCGGCCTGCGCTATCCGCCGCTCGCCGATCTGTCGCAGCCGATGTTGCGTCTCGCCGGACGTCGCATCAATCCCGCTTCGAACTCGCCGCATCGTTTTCAGTATTCGGTCGCTTTGACTCTGAAGCGAGTTGCCGATGGTTCGGAAGTGAAGATCGACGTGCCTGCAGGTGCGAAGATTAGCGGTATTGAATGGAGTGACGATGGAAGACACTTCGCTTTCATGAATACCACCTCAGATCGCGTGGAACTGTGGATCGGGGACGCCGCGACCGGAAAGATTCACAATCTCAAACCGATCGCAATCAACTCCGTCATCGGTAATCCGTTAACGTGGATGCCTGACAACAAAACGCTGCTGGTCCAACTCGTACCGACAACTCGCGGCGCTGCGCCTGCGCAGCCACTCGTGCCAGACGAGCCGAACACGCAGGAGAGTTCCGGCAGACCTGGTCCAGTTAGAACATACGAAGATCTGTTGAAGAGCCGGTACGACGAGCGTTTGTTCGAGTATTACGCGGCTTCGCGTCTAGCTCTCGTCGACGTGACTACGGGACATGCAACTGCCGTTGGACAGCCGGCGATCTTTCAGTCTGTCGATCCGTCGCCCGACGGTCATCACATTCTGGTGACACGCATACAGAAACCCTTTTCATATCTGTTTCCGGATGACGATTTTCCTAGTGAGAGCGACGTGTGGGATACAAGCGGCAAACTCGTCTACAAAGTCGCGAGCCAGCCTCTTGCTGATCAGGTTCCGATCGATGGTGTGATGACTGGACCACGTTCAATTCGCTGGCGGCCAAATCAACCGGCGACACTCGTCTGGGCCCAGGCACTCGATGGCGGCGATCCGAAGAAGAAAGTCGCACATCGCGACAATGTTGTGATGATAAAGGCGCCGTTTACCGCGCAGCCGGTTGAGCTATTCAAAGTCGAGAATCGATTTACTAGCGCCACTTTTGGTGAGAAGACCGGACTGATGATGTTCAATGACTTCGAACGTGACAAGCGTTGGGTGCGCACGTTCATCTTTGACGTTGATCAGCCGGGCACGCCGCCGAAACTTCTGTGGGAGAGGAACCAGCGAGATCGTTACAACGATCGCGGCACGCCGGTCACACGCGTAGTCAACGGACAGCGCGCGATTCTGCAAGACGGCGATTCGATCTATCTCGAGGGCGATGGCGCCTCACCGGAAGGCGACCGGCCGTTCCTCGATCGTTTCGACTTGAAGACTCTGAAATCCGAGCGCATCTTCCGCAACGACTCCAAAAGTTATGAGGGCGTCGTAGCGTTGTTGAGTGACGACGGCAGTAAGTTCATCACGCGTCGCGAGTCGCCGAGTGAAGCGCCGAATTATTACGTGCTGAGTACAAACGGTGATGGTCCACGCGCGCTCACGCAGTTTGCGGATCCGACACCGCAATTGCGGAGCATCAGGAAGCAGCTCGTTACTTACAAGCGTGCCGATGGAGTGCAGTGTTCGTTCACGCTTTACCTGCCGCCCAATTACAAAGAAGGCACGAAACTACCGACTGTCGTTTGGGCTTATCCGCTGGAGTTTAGTGATGCGAGCACGGCCGGACAGGTCAGTGGCTCAACGCAGAAGGCGACGTCGATTGTTGGGCCATCACATCTGTTTTTCCTGCTGGAAGGTTATGCAGTGCTCGACAACGCGACGATGCCGGTCGTTGGCAGTCCGGAAACGGTCAATAACACATACGTCGAACAGATCGTGATGAGCGCAAAGGCGGCGATCGACAAAGCGACCGAGATGGGTGTGACTGATCCGGATCGTGTTGGTGTTGGCGGTCATAGTTATGGCGCGTTTATGACTGCGAACCTGTTGGCCCACAGCGATCTGTTTCGGGCGGGCATTGCACGCAGTGGCGCTTACAATCGAACGTTGACGCCGTTTGGTTTTCAAAATGAGCGCAGGACGATCTGGGAAGCGCCGGAACTTTATCTGAAAGTTTCGCCGTTCATGGTTGCGCAGAAGATCAACGAGCCGATGTTGATGATCCACGGCGAGGCGGACGACAACACAGGGACGTTCCCGATCCAGTCAGAGCGAATGTACCAGGCGATGAAGGGCAACGGCGCGACGGTGAGGCTCGTGATGTTGCCGCACGAAGCGCATGGTTATGCCGGGCGTGAAAGCATCGAGCACGTGTTGTATGAAATGATTGGTTGGTTTGAGAAGTATGTGAAGAACGCCCCGGCGCGTAGTAAAGACACGAGCACGGCTCAGGTTAAGTAGTAAGGATCAAAGTGCCAGCGACGTTTGCGGAGGGATTCGTCCGTCCAGTAGTTGCGCAGTAGTTCGATTTTTGGAGTTGAATCGTTGGCGCGAATCACTGTGACGACGTCGTAGCGATATGGTTGATCTTTGATGCCGAGCATTTGCCGGTAAACGCGGGCGGCGCGGGTTATCTGACGGCGTTTGCGTAGATCGACGTTCACTTGTGGTGGGGCGAACGAGTCGGATGAGCGCGATTTGACTTCGATGAAGCAGAGGGTGTCGCCGTCGTAAGCGACGAGATCGATTTCGGCGTTGATGATCGCGCCGCGACGGTTGCGGCCGACAGGGAGAGTGAAGTTAGCCGCGACGAGACGATAACCGAGCTGCTCGAGGTATGCGGCGGCGTATGATTCGCCAATGATGCCCAGTGAGGAGGTCATTGTCGGACAGGATTTCAAAGATTGACAGGGTTGACAAGATAAATCTTAGGCATCGCGATCGTAGGCGACCTTGAGCCAGTGTTTCACTTCGTCGTCGATGTCGTCTTTTGAAGTAATCTCAATCCGGTGCGTGATGCGATCCTTTTTGGCGAAGCCGCCGGTATCGATCAGGCGTCCGGTCGGTTTCATGTCGCCGAGTGCAAAGCCCATATCAATGCGAGTTTGAGTAGTCGGTTTGATCTGTGCAAAGACGTGATTGCGGTACAGCGGCACGATCGTCTGACACGGACACGCCTTCGCTTCTTTACCGGTTTTGAGTCCGAGCTTTAACAGCACATCGTAGAGCGGTCGCAGTTTGGCTTTGCCACCCGAGAACATCTTCTCCACATCGCTCTCCGCTTTCTCGAGATAGAGATCGGGATCGCCGGACTCCTCGCCTTTACCTTCGGCGCGTTCCGCGAGCCACCATGCGGTATTTGTGCCGAGGCCGTGCTTCTCCTTCAACCATGTACGCCGTTCCTTTTCATCTTTTGGTGCGGCCTTTTTGATGTGCGCCAGCCACTCTTCGAGCGTGCGTCCGGTTTTCTGTTTGAGTTCGCCGATCCATTTCTGCGTCATCAACACGCCTGGGTGAACGCCGTAGATCGACTTCTTGCGCTGTGCTGTAGCTGTGCGAGGCATAAGATCTCCTTTAATAAAAGCTATCAGGAAGCCGGGAGCGACGGCTTCTTGAAAATTGCTATGTTGAGAGAGCGGCTCTCTCAAGAAACTTCGGCGTGCGGCGCGCCTTCGTCGCTTGCTCGAAGCCGTAGGCAATCTTGATGAGCTTTGGCTCGCTGAACGCTTCACCAAAAAACGAAATACCCACCGGCAAACCAAAAACATAACCCGCGGGCACGGTAATGTGCGGGTACCCCGCGATTGCCGATGCCGATGAATAACCACCCGTGAAATGATCGCCGTTGATCCAATCCGTGGGCCACGGCGGTCCGCCAGTCGGAGCAATCAGTGCATCGAGTTTGTTCTTCTTCATCACATAGTCGATGCCGTGTGTGCGAGTGAGCAAGTCGTTCTTTCGCAGTGCGGCAAGGTAGGCCTTGCTGGTGAGCGGCCCCTTCGCTTCGGCTTTGATCATGATGTCCTGACCGAAGTAAGGCATTTCACGGTCACGATTCTTTTCATTGAACGCGATCACGTCTTTGAGTGAACGGACAGGCGCTTGTGGTCCAAGTCCCGCAAGGTAAGTATTCAAGTCGGCTTTGAACTCGTACAAGAGCACTTCAAACTCGGAATCGTCAAACTTCCCGGTTGTGGGAATGTCGGCGGGATCGACGAGCACCGCACCGAGCTTCTTCATCTGGTCCAGCAGATCGCTCATCAACTTGTCGACGCGTTCGTTAAATCCGAAATGTTTGCGTGCAACGCCGAGTCGCATACCACGCAAACCATCTTTGTCGAGAAACTTCGTGTAGTCGACCGCGGGCTGACCGCGACGAGCATTTGTTGCTTCGTCATGCGGGTCGATGCCCGTAAGCGCGGTAAGAAGGATCGCCGCGTCAGTCACGGTGCGCGCCATTGGACCTGCAGTGTCCTGGCTGTGAGCAATCGGAATTATTCCGGCGCGACTGACGAGGCCGATAGTCGGTTTGATCCCAACGAGGGAATTCGCCGACGACGGGCAGACGATGGAGCCATCAGTCTCCGTGCCGATAGCTGCCGCACACAGATTTGCCCCAACAGCAGCGCCCGAGCCGGAACTCGAACCGCACGGATTGCGATCAAGCGAGTATGGATTCTTTGTTTGACCCCCGCGACCACTCCAGCCACTCGACGACTTGGTGGAGCGAAAGTTGGCCCACTCGCTGAGATTTGTCTTGCCGAGAATAACGGCGCCTGCTTCGCGCAGTTTCTGTGCGATGAACGCATCGCGAAGTGGTTTTGATCCGACGAGGGCGAGGGACCCGGCCGTGGTCATCATTCGATCTTTGGTGTCGATGTTGTCTTTGATCAGGATCGGAATGCCATGTAGCGGACCACGCGGACCTCGCTCTTTGCGTTCGCGATCGAGTGCGGCTGCAATTTGCTCGGCGTCGGGATTCATCTCGATCACCGAGGCGAGCGCCGGACCTTTCTTGTCGATATCCGAAATGCGATCGGAATATTTCTCGACGAGATCACGCGCACTGTATTTGCCCGACTGCATGCCTTGTTGCAGCTCGGTGATGGTTAGCTCATCGAGCTCGGCCGGTGGCGGCGCTGATAGTGTCGAAACTGGATTGATGAGCGAGACAAGAGAAGTGGCGGCGGTTGTTTGAAGGAATTGTCGACGCTTCATGTTTAGGGGTTTGTTGGACAGGATGAATGTTTCAGGATTTACAAGAGCAATCCTGAGACATGCTGTTCATCCTGTCTCTAACTTCACTAATTAACACTAACCTTAAAGGAATTAAAAAACCGATTCACGCTCGCCGTATCGTCCGTTCCCTTCGGAGAGCCGATGACAATCTGATAGGGCCGGCGACCGACCAGGAAAACGCGCGACTTGAAGATCCTGTCGCCAGCCTCGGCCGTAAATTCGATGGCTGAATAGCCGTTGATGACGGTTGCGCGAGTGCTCAAGAGTGTCGCATTAATCCCCTTAACAAAGTTGTCACGGTTCGCCTCGAGTTCAGCCTGGCGGTTGAAGTTGAAGCTCGGATCGTAGTCCACCCAACCGATCAGAAAGACCGAAGTTGTATCTTTCACGACGAACAGGTGAGTGGTGTACGGACCGTGCGAGCTCTCTGTTGTCTCCTTTTTTTCATTCGGACTGTCCGGCATGAGTACCGAGAAGTGTCCTTCGTCGGAAATGAATTTTACCCAACCGCTCGCGTCCATCGCGGTCACAGGCGGAGGCGTGTTACTGGGAGTGGCAGATGGACGAGCACTGTGTTCCTGGGCTTTGAGGGCGACGCTCAACCCGAGCATGATTAATGAAACCGCAAAAAACCTTCTCATACGCTTGAATCCCCTTTAAGTCGAACTGAGATCTGTAGGCTTATACAGACAGGCTGGTTTGATAGTCAATGGAGTTTTTGCGAAGCTATCCAGCCATGCCAAAACTCGTCGCGATAGTTGGACGCCCGAACGTCGGAAAATCCACGCTCTTCAACCGGTTGATTGGTGAACGGCGGGCGATTGTCGGCGACGAGCCGGGGATCACGCGCGACCGGATTTACGGCGAAGTGGAGTGGGGCGGGACGAAGTTCTCCTTAATAGATACCGGCGGTATTGTGCCGGACGACGATGCGGTGATTCCGGCAAACATTCTGAAACAGGCGGGCATGGCGATTGACGAGGCGGAGGTGCTGATCTGGGTCGTGGACGCTCGGGCCGGTATCACCCAACTTGACGAAGAGCTCGCCGCACATTTGCGCTCAACTGGTAAACGCGTCGTCGTCGCTGCAAACAAAACGGATTCGTCGAGACTGGAGAGTGACAGCGGCGAGTTTTATCGGTTCGGGTTTGAAGAAGTTTTTCCAGTATCGGCGGAGCAGGGAATCGGCATCGGCGATCTGCTCGACGCAGTGCTTGAGCTATTGAATACGGGCGACGCTGCGCCGCACGAAGAGCCTCCAGAGAAACGTGAGCTAAGGCTGGCTATCGTGGGGCGGCCAAATGTCGGAAAGTCGTCGCTGCTGAATCGGATTCTTGGTGAAGATCGTGTGATTGTTTCGGCTGTTGCCGGTACAACTCGCGACGCGATCGATACCATGCTGCAAACACCGGAACGCAACTTCCGTCTCATCGATACCGCCGGCATACGTCGCAAAGGTAAAACTGACGAGATGGCTGAGAAGCTGTCGGTAATCATGGCGCGCAAGAGTTTGGAACGTGCGGATGTGGCGATTGTGCTGATTGACGCGGTTGAGGGAGTGACGGCACTCGATGCGACGATTGCCGGTTATGCGCTCGATGCGGGGTGTTCGATCATCATTGCAGTGAACAAGTGGGATGCGGTGCAGGACAAAGAGACAAACACGGCGAATGAGTTTGAGCGCGAGTTGCGCGACAAGATGAAGTTTCTCGAATGGGCGCCTGTTATTACGATCTCGGCGCTAACGGGGCAACGTGTGGAGCGAATTCTTCCGGTTGTGTTGAAAGCGGATGAGGCGCGGAATCGTCGAGTTCCGACGGCGCAGCTCAACGATTTTTTTGAAAAGGCGATTGCCCAGCCGCGTGGTGGAATCGCGCCGTCGCCCGCGAAGGGTGGGATGTCGCGGCTGCGGGTTCAGTATTTGACACAGGCCAGCGTGCGTCCGCCGACGTTTGTGGTGTTTACGTCAGGCGGCAAGCCGGGATTGCACTTCTCGTATGAGCGTTATTTGGTGAATCGTCTGCGCGAGGAGTTTGATTTCTTCGCGACGCCGCTGCGCATCGTCGAGAAGCACAAGAGATTCGCACGGCGGGGTTAATTGGCGCCACGGAACGTACTGTAGGGGCGGCCCTCCGTGGCCGCCCGGCGTCGAACTCGATCTCGGGAAGGATGCCGGGTATAGGGTCTGTGTTTATGCGATAAGAGCGTGACGCCTAGAGATCAAGTCCCACGCCGGGCGGCCACGGAGGGCCGCCCCTACAGTACGTTCAAGATTACTTGTTATGTCTAGGGCACTGCGCTTTCAGATTAATGGCACGAGTGGTGAGGCGCGGGCGGGGGTGTTGACCACGCGGCGGGGAGAGATTGAGACGCCCGTGTTTATGCCGGTCGGGACGGCGGGGACTGTCAAAGGGATTCGCTTCGAAGAGCTCGAGTCAAAGGATCTCGACGCGCGGATCATTCTCGGCAACACGTATCACCTGTGGCTGCGACCTGGCATCGACGTAATCCGTGCCGCCGGCGGTCTGCATCGTTTCATCGGCTGGGATCGCGCGTTGTTAACCGACTCCGGTGGTTTCCAGGTCTGGAGTCTCGGCGCGTTGCGCAAGATCTCCGAAGAAGGCACGGAATTCCGCTCGCACGTCGACGGCTCACTCCGATTCCTATCACCCGAAGTCTCAATGGAAGTCCAGGGGGCACTCGGCTCGGACATCGTGATGGTCTTCGACGAATGTGCGCCCGGTCAGGCGAGTCACGAAGAGACTGAGCGAAGCATGAACCTCACCACACGCTGGGCAAAACGTTCGAAGACAACCTTCACCCAACTCCAACTCGAACACGCCGACACCGGCTACCTCGAAACCAAAGACTTGAGCGGGACTCAAGCGCTCTTCGGCATCGTACAGGGCGCCAGCCATCTTGATCTCCGCCGAATCAGTCTCGAAGAAACAGTAAACATCGGCTTTGACGGCTACGCCATCGGTGGCTTGAGCGTCGGTGAAGAGAAGTCAGTGATGTTCGACGTCATCGAAGACATCGCCCCGCGAATGCCGAAAGACGCTCCGCGTTATCTGATGGGCGTCGGCACGCCGGAAGATCTGGTTGAGGCTGTGGCGCGCGGTGTCGATATGTTTGACTGCGTTTTACCGACGCGAAACGGCCGTACCGGACAGGCTTTCACGTCACGCGGCAAGCTCAATATTAAGAATGCGCAATGGACGAACGACCAGCGGCCGCTTGACGAATCGTGTTCCTGTTCGGTCTGCCGGCGACACTCGCGCGCCTATTTACGTCATCTATATATGACTGGGGAACTGCTGGCGAGTATTCTTTTGACGCACCATAATCTGGCCTTCTTCCGTGACACCATGCGAGGCGTGAGGCAATCTATCCGGTCTGGCGATTGCCCAAAATTTCGGCGTGAGTTCATCGAGCGGGTGG
>Ga0105243_10002456_pt1 | contig 15483 bp, 12 predicted proteins | sample KBSM34metaG_FD_81525 | JGI IMG/M metagenome (GOLD analysis project Ga0105243, IMG submission 81525) | Miscanthus rhizosphere microbial communities from Kellogg Biological Station, Michigan, USA - KBS M3-4 metaG | ecosystem: Host-associated > Plants > Roots > Rhizosphere > Soil | place... | reverse complement strand
GCAGGAGCGGCAGGTCACCATCGCCGGTGAAAGCTTTGCCGTGCCGAGGCCGTTTGTGGTGATGGCGACGCAGAATCCCATCGAAATCGAGGGAACCTACGCCCTGCCGGAAGCGCAGGTCGACCGTTTCATGATGAAGGTGCTGATCGGCTATCCCAGTGAGGAGGAAGAGTTCGTCATTGTGCAGCGGGTGACCGGCGATCCGGTCGCGGTGGGCGCGGTGACGTCGACCGAGGCGCTGCTGGAAATGCAAAAAGCGGCCCGCAAGCTGTATGTCGATCCGTCCTTGATGATCTATGCCGTCAAGCTGGTGGCCGCGACGCGCAACCCGGAAAAATGCGGCCTGCCGCAGTATCAGCGCTTCATCCAATATGGGGCTTCGCCACGCGCTTCTATTTCCATGATCGAGGCGGGACGGGCGCTCGCCTTCATCAGGGGACGCGATTATGTGCTGCCGGCCGATGTGGTGGACGTCGCCGCCGATGTCGTGCGTCATCGGTTGGTGCCGTCCTATGAGGCGCTGTCCGAAGGCCTGACCTCCGACAAGATTCTCAATCAGATCATGCGCGCCGTGCCGCCGCCCGTGCTGGAGACCGTACGTGCCGCAAGCCTCTGAAAATGTCCTAAGGCGCTTGCAGCTGCCGGTGGTTCGGCGGCTGGAAGGGCTATTGCAGGGTGACTATAGAAGTCCGTCGCGCGGTGACGGACTGGATCTGGCGGACTTGCGCGAATACCAGTTCCACGACGACGTCCGCCGCATCGATTGGAACGCCACAGCCAGGCTGAATACGCCATACGTTCGCGACTATCTGGAAGACCGGGAAATTTCGGTTTGGTTTCTGCTGGACATGAGTCCTTCCATGCGGTTCGAGGGGGTCAGCGTTTCCAAGCATTCGGTCCTGGTGGAATTCACCACCCTGATGTGCCGGCTGTTGCTGGGGCACGGCAATCGCACCGGGGCGATGATTTTCTCGGGGCGGATCGACCGGCTAATTCCGGCCAGTGGCGGCAGGCGCCAGCTGCTGCATATCCTCAATGAAGTGTCCAACCACCGGCCAAGTCCGGGCTCGACCGACCTCAAGCAGGTGCTGAAGGAAGCGGCCGGAGCCATCCGCCGCCGTTCGTTGGTGTTCGTGGTTTCCGATTTCATCAGCGCGCCGGGATGGGAAGAGGCCCTGACACCGCTGGCGATGCGCCACGACGTGATCGCGGTGCGTCTGACCGATCCGCTGGAAACACGGATGCCGGATCTGGGATTCCTGACGTTCCAGGATACCGAAACCGGCGAGCAACTCTTTGTCGACACCCATGCCCGCAATTTCCGCGCCCGCTTTGCCGCGGCAGCAGACGAACAGGAGCGGCGATTGCGCGAGGCCTGCGAGCGGGCTGGGGTGGACGTGCTCGAACTCGCCACGGAAGACGACGTCGTGGATGCCCTGATGCGTTTTGCCGATATGCGCAAGCAGAGTCTGCGTAGGCCGGCATGAAGACACTCGACCAAATTCCCTGGGATCGGTTGACGGGGTTCATTCCCAGCATCTCCTTCGATTGGCCGATCATATTGTGGCTGCTGTTGCTGGTGCCGCTGATGATCGCGGGCTACATCCTGCTGCTGCTCCGGCGCCGCAAGGGGGCGTTCCGCTATTCGAACTTGGCGCTGATCAAGGAAGCGGCGCAGGCCTCGACCTGGCGGCGGCATGTGCCGCCGGCGCTGATGCTTGCGGCCTTTACCTTGCTGCTGCTGGCCATGGCGCGTCCTTCCGCCGAGGTCAGCCTGCCGTCGCGCGTGGCGACCGTGATGCTGGTGATGGACGTTTCCGGCAGCATGCGCGCTACCGACGTCAATCCGTCGCGCATCGCGGCGGCCGAAACCGCCGCCAAGGCTTATATCAAGGACCAGCCCCGGGACGTCCGCATCGGGATTGTCGCCTTTGCCGCAACCGCCCTGTTGGTGCAGACGCCAACCACCGATCATTCCGCGCTTAATTCCGCCATCGACAGGTTCGAGCTTCAGCGCGGCACCGCGGTCGGCAGCGGCATCATGGTGGGAATGTCCACCTTGTTTCCCCAGGACAATTTCCCCATCAATCAGTTCAACTCGCAGAATTTCGGCGGCTATGGCCGATGGGGCAATTACGACTTCCGCGACCGTTATGGCGGCACCGCCTTGGGTCAGCGCCCCAACGCCCCGCCCAAGAAGCACATTCCGGTCGAGCCCGGTTCCTTCAAGAATGCCGTGATGATCTTGCTGACGGACGGCCAGACCAATGCCGGTTTTGATCCGATCGAGGCGGCGCGCACCGCCAGCGAGTATGGCTTGCGGGTCTATACGGTGGGCTTCGGCACTGCGCATGGCAACATCGTGGGTTTCGGCGGCTGGTCGATGCGGGCGCAGCTGGACGAAGAATCGCTCAAGAAGATCGCCGACATGACCCGGGCCAAATATTTCCACGCCACGACCGCCGAGGACCTCAAGGCGGTTTACGATGTGCTGTCCCGCCAATTGGTGGTGGAAGTCCGCGAAATGGAGATCACAAGCTTCTTTGCCGCCGTCGCGGCGCTGTTGATGCTGACCGCGGCCGGGCTTTCGCTTGCCTGGTTTCACCGCATTTTGTGACGGATTGCCGGCGTCGGCGTTAACCAAGCCGGGATTCCTATACAAATCTTATCGCCCAAACGCGCCGGAGAAGGTTAGGCTAGGGCCCCATCGGGCCTTGCAGAGGGCGCTTCGTGACCGAGTCAGAAACATCGTCCGTCCCCGCCGACCGGCCCGCAACCGGCGCGGACGAGGAATTGTGGCTCACCTATTTGAACTACGACCACGCCATCCAACAGGCCGTGCGCCGGCTGGGGGCGCTGTCCACCCAAAATGTCGAAATGTTCCGCGGCCTGTTGCTGAAGGATCGCGATCGCAGCCGGGTGAAGGAGTATGAGGCGGAATCCATCCGGCGCCTGCAGGGCGAAGCCTTTGTCGGCGACGATGAGCTGCAGCGCACCCTGATCGTGCTGAATGCGGAAGACCCGCGCTATGGCGAGGAGCTCAAGCGGCTTGTCGCGACAAGCGGCAAGCCATCCCAACTGGACCACGCCGTGGCCGCGATCCGGGCTGGGAAACAGAGCAAGGGCGCGCAGGCCCCAACCAAGGACAAGCTCGAGCCTCCGCCGCAAAAGGATCCAGTCCGGGAATCGGTGGTGGTGCCGCTTCGCCGGGAAAAGTTGGCGGCGCCGCCTCAGCCTTTGCCGGAGGCGCCGGAGGCGCCCAAGCGCAATCTCAAGCCCCTGTTGATTGGGGGCGCCGCCGTTTTGGCCGTGGCGCTGGCCGCCGTGTTTTTGGCGCCAAGGCTGGTGACTGGCAACAGCACTCAGGAGGCGTCTGCAGTGGCAATCGCCCCGGTGGAAAAGCCGCAGGAGCCCGCGCCTGTCGTCCGAGCGCCCCCGGCGGCAGAAACCCCGGCCCAGGCGGATACAGCTACGCCTGACAGCCCGCCGCTGCGCCCGGGCTCGGCTCAGCCGGAAACGCCGGCAAGCCCCGCCGGTGCCAGCCAGCCGGATGTTTCGCCGACGCCGGTCGCGGGCGCAAAATACAGGGTCGTGCGGGGCGACATGTTGTCGGATATCGCGCTCAAGGTTTATGGCGACGCGTCCAAGTTCCGCATGATACAGGCGGCCAATCCCAGCATCCGGAACAAGCCCGATCGCATTCTGGTCGATCAGGTGATCTTCATTCCGCCCGTCAAACCGTGATTTGGGGTGCCGGCTTCAGACCGCTGAGACCTTCACAAACACGCCCGGTTCGGGCCGCACCGTCATCATCATGACCGGATGCGGCTGGGGCATGCCCGGCGAAAAGCGAAATCGCTGAATCAGGGAGCTCAGGACTATCTGGGCTTGCATCATGGCGAAATCGGCGCCCACGCAGACCCGCGGGCCCGCGCCGAAGGGCAGGTATCGATACTTGTCGCGCATTTCGGCATCGCCCTGGGCAAAGCGCGCGGGTCGGAATTCCTCAGGCCTGTCCCATAACAGCTCGTGCCGGTGCAGCGCCCAGATCGGTAAAAACAGGATATCGCCGGGCCGCATCCGGCGGCCGCACAATTCGTCTTCGGCGATCACGGTTCGCGCCAACAGGCCGACCGGCGGATAGAGGCGCATGGCTTCTTCCAGTACCTGGCGGACCAAGGGCATGGCACCCAGATCGCCGGGCGCGGCACTGCGGCCTTGCAGGGCGCAGGTCGCCTGCTCGCGCGCCTTTTCCTGGTCCTCCGGCGCATGGGCCAACAAATAGATTGCCCAGGCCAAGGCGAGGGCCGTGGTCTCATGCCCGGCGACAATGAAGAATTGCATGTTGAAGATGAGGTCCTGCGGGGTCATGCGCTGGCCGGTTTCCGGATCCTGCGCTTCCAGCATATGGGCCAAGAGATCGTCGGCGGGCGGGCCGGCCTGGCGTCGGCGCGCCTCGATCGCGGCGCCCACCATTTCGTGCATGGTTTTCACCGAACGGCTCGCCAGCAGCTCGCCGGGGCGGGGAAACCAGTCCGGGAAGCCCAGAAAGTCCAGCAGGGAGGCGCGCCCGGCGGTGCGAAAGTAGCCGGTGATGGCCTCTCCGAAGCTGTGCGCGTCGAAATGCTCGCGCCCGGACAGCGCCACATCGCAAATGACGTCGAAGGTCGCGGTCAGCATTTCGCTCACCATCTCCGCCCGGCCCCCGCTGGCCGATAGTCTCCGGCAGGCGCGGTCGGCCGTCCTGGTCATGGCGGGCGCCAGGGCCAGCACATTACGATGCGTGAAGACCGGGGCGACCGCGCGCCTTTGCCATTTCCAGTCGGCGCCGTCGGCATTGAACAGGCTCTCGCCGATCGCCGGCCTGAGCATGCGGCGCATGATTTCGGACTTGGGATAGTTGGAAAGATTGTCCAGCATGACCCGCTTCATGCCGGCCGGATCGGCCATCATGTGCCACCGCATCAGCATTTCCCCGGATACGATCGGCTGGCGATAGGACAAGGCAGGGATGAGCTCCAGCACATTGCGCCGGGCGGCCAGTGCGGTCTCCAGACGGCTCAGGCGGCGCCGGTGGATCGGTGCCCCCACCGGAATGAAGCGCTCGGTCAATTCTGTCTCCGTAAAGCATTCATGAGCGATGGCGGAGACATGCCATGGCTATTTTCCACCCTCGAAGCGGCGGACAAAGACGGAGCGCAATTCATCAAGGTCCAGCGGCTTGGACAGGATCCAATCCACATGGGCGGATTGATCGTCGCCATCGCTCATTTTCCGGCCCCATCCCGTCAAAAGCACAACGGTGGTTGAGGGGAAAAGCTCCTTGGCGGCGCGGGCGAGCTGCTGACCATCGACATAGGGCATGCCGAGATCCGTCACGATCACGTCAAAGGCGGAACCGCTGTCCTTGGCCTGCCGTAAGGCGTGTATGCCCGCGTCGCCGCCGTCCGCGGACGTGATGGCATGGCCGTCGAGTTCCAGAACGACCCGGGTGGAATGGAGGACCGCGGGATCGTCGTCCACCAGCAATAGCCGCAGGGAAGGAATTTCCGACATATTGACGGGCGGCCGTGCCGTGCTTTGCGTCATCGCCGGTGTCGCGTTGAAAACCAATCTTATGCGGGTGCCGCGTCCCGGCTCGGTGTCGATTTCAAGCTCCGCCTTATGGCGCTGCGCCGCGCCATAGACCATGGCAAGCCCCAATCCGGTGCCGCGCTCGCCCTTGGTGGTGAAAAACGGCTCCAGGCAGCGGCGGCGGGTGTCTTCATCCATGCCCACGCCGGTGTCGGCGACTTCCAACACGACACGCCGCGCCGTCGGTGCCAGGGGATCGGCGGCGGAAATGGTGCGGATGGTGATCGATCCGCCCAGCGGCATGGCATCCACGGCGTTGAAAATAAGGTTGGTGGCCGCTTCCCGAATTTCGGCAGCATTGCCTATGATCAGGGGCAGGTCGTTTTCGAGCTGAGTCGTGACGCGGATGACGATCCCCCTTTGCTGGGGCATGTCGCTCCAGCGCGCGCGCGTCAGCTCCACCACCTGGGGAACCAGCTCGTTCAAGTTGAGCGTCTGCAACTCGGCGTCGGAGTCCTGGCTGCGGTAGAAATCCCGCATCCGGCTGACGGTTGCGGAAATGTCCTTGATCACCCGCCCGACGGTCTCGAGATAACTGCGGGTGCGCGGCGAAAGATCCGGCTCGCGCTCAAGCAGGGACTGGGTATAGACCGCCACGGGAGATATCGCATTGTTGATGTCGTGGGCAATGCCGCTTGCCATCTGTCCCAGGGCGCGCAGCCGCTCCTGCTGCAGGACGGCCTGCTGGGTCTGCTTGAGGTTGTCATAGGCGTCCTCCAGGCTGCCGCGCAATTTCACCTGATGCGCCGCCAAGGCGACATGCTCGCCCAGGTGCTGGAGGAATTCGCAATCGGCGCCGCCGAAAGCATTTTCCTTCAATCGGGAAATCACCAGCATCCCGAACACCTCGCCATCGACCATCAGGGGCGTCATCACCAGGGAGTGAAGGCCGCCGCGGGCCAGCCGTCGCGGGAAAGGGAAGTTGAGCTTGGCGACATTCGGCTCGTAGACCAGGGCGCCACGCACACAGCGCGCCAATCCGTCTTCATCCATCTGGATGGTGGCGCGCTCGACAAGACCGAGTTCGAGCCCCAGGGCGGCACTGCTGACGCCGACATGATCGACTGTCAGCCTCATGCTGCCGGCCTCATAAGAGCAGATGCAGACGAAGTCCGCCGGCAACCGGTCCTCCAGGTTGCGGACCACAACCTGGAAGATGCTGCGGAGGTCCTGGCGCTGGTTGATCGCGCGGGTGATCCGCTCCAGCAGCGCCAACCGCTCCAACTGCGCCTGCAGCCGGCTTTCCGTGCTTTTGCGCTCGGTTATGTCGCGGATGAAGGCGCTGAAGCTTACCGAGTCGCCCGTGCGTATCGGGGTGATCGACAATTCGACGGGAAATTCATGACCGTCGCGGTGCAGCGCCGTCATCTCTATGCGCTTGTTGAGGACCCGCGCTTCTCCGGTGGCGGTATAGTGAGCCAGGCCGCGCTTGTGCGCATCGCGATAGGCGCGGGGCATCACCACCTCTTCCACCGGCCGGCCCACCACTTCGTCCCGCATCCAGCCGAAGATCCGTTCGGCCTGCGGATTCCAGGCGGTGATCTTGCCTTCTCGGTCGATGCTGATCACCGCATCCAAAGCGGTCTCGATGATCAGCCGGGTGCGTTCTTCGCTGACGGCCAGGGCCTTTTCGCTGCGCTTTCGGTCCGTGATGTCGGTGGAAATACCGAAGACGGCGTAAGGCCGGCCCGCGACATCCTTGAGCGGCGCCTTGATGGAGACATAAGTATGGAAACCGTCATCCTGCGAGGCGAGCTCCTCTCCGACCAGGGGTTTCTCGGTTTGGAGCACTTTCTCATCCATGGCGCGAAATGCCGCGGCCTCGTATTTCGAGAAGATGTCGAAATCGGTCTTGCCGAGGACCGCCTCGCGACCGACGTGAAAGATGTCCAGGTACCGGCGGTTGACCATCAGATAGCGTCCGGCGAGATCCTTGACATAGATTACTGCCATGCTGTTTTCGACGATCGCTTCCAGCAGTCCCTGGCTTCGGCGCTGCTCGTCCTCGTGCCGGGCAAGCCAATGGGCGATGGCGACAATCACGATCCCAAGCCCCACCGACGTCGCGACGGAAAGAATGGCGAAGCCGAAGGGTGCCTCGAACGGGCGGAAGCGGTAGGCCAGCACCACCATGCCGTTGACCACGAAGGGAAGGATCAGCACGGCCGGCAAGAGGCGCCTGGCGGCAATTCCGCCGTTGTTATGGGCAAGCAGAATTGCCGTCCAGCCGGCATAGGGCCTCGCCAAAAGCGCGGAGATGAAGAACAGGACGAAACAAGTCATAGTCGGTAAGGACATGGCCGAGATGGTCGGTCCTCGCGACAAGGCGGCAATGCCGTAGGCATAGCCGACGAAATCGATTCCGGTAATGACCAATCCCACCGTCATCAGCGCGCTGTAGAGCTGGCCCCAGCGATCATCGCGGGAAAGCAAAAGGGCGATGGCAGCAACCAGAAAATTGAACGACGAGGCCGGGGATGGGCGGCCGAATCTTCCGCTGAGCAGGTTGACCGTGCCGGAATAGTTGCCGCCGGTCAGGCCGGTGGTCACAAAGTAATCCGCGAGAAAATAGCCGCTGATAATCAACACAAGCCCGGCGGCAACCCTGCGCGCGGTTTCGAAGCGCTTCTGTCCCGGCGGCATGGTCAAGGCAAAGAGCCCGACGACCGACAGCAAGAAGCAGAACATGACAATCGGCGCCATGCGCGGCCAACCGGGCACCACGCTGGCCAGCACCGGTATGCCCAGCAGAAAACCCGTCAGGGCCACGCTGCAAATCGCCACAATGGCAAGCGCGCCAAAACGCGAGATGGTGTTCAATGTCGCGCCGCCCCCGGCCATGCTAATGCCTTTGCTCTCTCGCCCAACCTGCAGGCACCGGGCCGCCGGCTATCAAGGTGCCCGATGCGGAATAGCACCTCGCCAAAATGTTCGTTGCCGTCGCCCCCAAAAGCATGCGTGGTAACTCGCGGATGCCTGTTCTCAATCCCGGCCATAAAAGCACGATCCTTGATCGTGCCGCACCCGGTAAGGCTTCACACCGCCAGTATACAGTTACATCATGTTTATATCGATAACATTTTGTAACCTATTAGGAGGCTGAATCTCCTGAATGCGCCCAAAGGTCGGTGGACAGGTATTTGAGCCCGGTGTCGCAAATTACGATGGCGACGCTGCCGCCCTTTTCGGTTCCCTCAAGCAATTTGATGGCAGCCGCAAGATTGGCCCCTGAGGAGAAGCCTGCAAAAATGCCTTCCTCGCGGGCGAGACGGCGGGCCGCGGTCATGGCCTCCTCATCGCTCACCGTCAGGAATCCGTCCACCGCGATCCCGGCGAGGAGCGGAAGCTCGGCCATCGCGTACCCTCCGCCTTGAATGCGATGCGCCGGCGATTGGACGCCCGCTCCGGCCAAGGCCGCGGCGCGCTCCGGCTCGACAATATAACCGCGCACTGCGGGATTGCGCTGGCGGAATGCGCGCGCCAAGCCGGCAAAGGTACCGCCGGTGCCGACAAAATCGCAGAAGGCGGTTACCGTGCCCTGGGACGCTTCCCAAATTTCAGGACCGGTGTGCAGCTCATGGGCCCGGCTGTTGCCGGCATGTTGAAATTGATCCAACCGGTAGGCGCCGCGATCGGCCACGATCTGCTGGACCTTATTCTCCAAAAGCGCCAAGTCCTCGCCCGAGACTTGCCCAGGCTGGGAGTTGGGGGCTTGGGCAACAAGGATCACCTCGGCGCCAAGCGCCCGCATCATGAAAGCGCGTTCTTCGCTGTTTCCGCGCGACATGACGGCAATGAAGCGCCGCCGCTGCGCGGCGCATACGATTGCGGCCCCTGTGCCCGTATTGCCGCTGGTGAGCTCGACCACGGGCTGGTCGGGCTTCAGCGCGCCGCAAGCGATCGCATCGGCGATGATCTGGCGGGCGATACGATCCTTTTTCGACCCGCCGGGATTGAGGTAATCCAGCTTGGCCAGAATTCGCCCGGAAAGGCCGGCCGTTATGTTGTTCAACGTAACCAGGGGCGTTCCGCCGATGGCCTCGATAGCGGACTCCAAAATCGTCAGCGGCATGGCCAAAGCCTTTGCGGGAATGCGGTCCGACAGCATTACCGATCCCGCGGCTTATTCTCAACGCATGCGGCTAATCGGCCGCTCCGTCCTTGCGCCATGCGGCTTGGCGGCCGAGCTCGCTGCGCAGCCGGGTTGCGATGGCCATGGCGATGGCATCCGCGGCACGCGCGTTGGGATGCAGGTCGCCCTTCAGGTGCCAGCTGGGGTCGAGCATGACCCTGACATAGGCTAGCCCGGATTCTTCCAGGATTCTCCGCCGTGTCATCCGCTCGACCGGCGTTTCGGACCCGAATTGCGGGTCCACCACCAGAGGAATGGCGCCGCGCCGGCGGGCCAAGTCCGCCGTAGCCAGCAACTCGTCGCGCGTAAGTTGGATTCCTTGCTCGATTTTCGCTTCGCTATGATAGGGCACAAGAAACCGGAACAGGGCACTCAGCCGCAAGCGGTGAACCGCCGGCAGCCATCGCAAGCCCGGCCCCAGATGCGGGCGGTCGTCGCCAAGATTGCGGGCCAATAGGGAGGGAAGGAAAAGCGAGATGACCGCAACAGGCCGGCGGAATCTCGGCAGTTCGGACATCAGCCGGAGATAGGCCTGGTCATTGGCGTAGCCGAAGACGGCGAGGGTAGCGCTCTGGGTATTCAAGGCGGCGCCGACTCGTGCGGGTATGGTTTCGTCCCAGTTGAGGCCATAGCCGGCGACGATGGATTCGCCGGTAAACAGAATGGAGGGCTGAGCGACGTCCACCGGCGCGTTTTGGCCGGCGACGCGATAGCCCAGGGCATCCGTGGAGTAGGAGATCATTCGCTCGCCCACGATCGTCTTTCCGTCATGGGACGGGGTGAAGACCCAGCCCAGCCGCGCGTCCGGCTGCCGAGGCGGTTCTTCGCCAGGCTGGGTTTCCGCGGCGGCAAACTTATAATCGTGTCCCAGCAAACGCTCGCCGAGTGCGAGCGCGAGCCCGGCAGCCAGCAGAAGGCGGAGCAGGCCGAAGCCGAGAGCCGCCGGCGTGCTGCGGTTTGCCATGCGCCGGAGCGGGGATCCGGCGAGGATGAGAAGGATGCCGATACAAGCACCTGCCAGCCGGGCCAGCCTTTCGCCCAGCACGAAATCGGCGCGCGAAAAGAAATAGAGCGGCAGGAAGTGGCGGTCCCACCAAGCCTGGTCGGCCAGCAGCGCTGCAGTCATCAACGCAATCCCGCCGGTCACGACCAAGACCTGCAAGCCGCTGCCGGTCAGCCGTTGCGCAGGATTGGCAGTCATGGGCGCCGCCCCACAGTCACGAACAAGCCGCCTTCCTGTCCCAAAGTCGCCATCCACCCGAGCTGGGACAGGAGCGCCTCCGCTGGCCAGTAATCTTCGTCCGCCTCGAACAGGCCCTTGTTGCTCTCTCCCAACAACAGGCTGGGATAAGTCCTGAGATATTCCACCCCGCATTCCGAGAACCAGCGCCGCACTTCAGCTGCCGTATGGCGGTGTTCTTCCGGATGGCGATACTGATCGCGGATCCATGCGCGGCAGCGCTCGGGTTCGCCCTTCCGGTCCCGCAATACCGGATCGAAAGGGAACCATCGATAGCCGGAGGCGCGCGCAATAACCCGCCGCAGCCGCAACGGTATCCTGGCATAGGCATTGTAAAGGCCGACCACGATCCATCCCCCTGGGCGCAGAAGAGGCAGGATCGATTGGAATGCGTGGCGCGGATCCGGGGTGTGATGCAGGACGCCTGACGTATAGACCACGTCGAAAGCGCCGGCGCGCAGTCCGGGTCGGTGAAGATCGGTCTCCACAAATTGCACGCCGTCCACGCCAAAGCGCTTGGCGGCCTCCGCGCCAAGCTTCAAGGATTCGCGTGTGAGATCGGCCGCAACCACGGTGCGGTTTCGGCTCGCGAGAAAGAGGCTCATTTGCCCGGTGCCGCAACCCATCTCCAGGACTCGCGCGTCCGCCGGGATGGCCTCGTCCAGTAGACAGGCGAACGCGCTGCGTTCCGCGCGCAGGCGCAAGGCCTGTAAACTGTCGCGGGGCCGGTAGCCCGGAAAGGGTGCCTCTTCGTAGAACTGCCGCACGATATCGCCGCTCTCACCGCAGGGCAGGCACAGGTTTGGAATATTGTCCGAAACACAAAAGGACGCGCCGCAACCGATGCACGTCCAGTGCCGGTCCAACGCGCTGCCGCAAGCGGGGCAGGCCAGCAGGTCCCGAACCTCCGGCATGCTCAGAAGATCGAGTAAATAAAGGGCGCCAGGGCTTCCACGCCGGCCGCCAGGGCAAGCAGCAGGCCAGTCAGGCACAGGAATATCGCCAGCGGCAGCTGCCAGCGCCTGGAGGTATCGCTGCGCCACATGCCCAGGGCGAGATCGCCGATCGAACCCGCCGCGCTGCCAAGCACGATAAGGCCCCGCCGCACTTTGCCGCGTTTCTTGATCATGCGCTCTTCTCCCGGTCCGGTTTCATGACCCTGGTCTGGCCGGCGACCAGCACATCGATGCCGCTGCGGCGGAAGGTCAAATAACCTTCGACACAACGATTGACGATCGGCTCGCCGGCGAGGTTGAAGGATGTGTTGAGCAAGATGGGAATGCCGCTTCGCCGCTCATAGGCTTTCAGGAGCGCGTAAAGCCGCGGCGCCATGTCCTGCTCCAGAACCTGGACCCGCGCCGTGCCATCGACATGGGTAATCGCCGCCAGCCTGTCCCGCCATTGCGGGCGCACGGGAAAAACGCCCGACATGAAACGTGCCAGCCGCTTGCCGCCGGGCGGCAAGTCGAAATAGCGGTCGGCATCTTCGATCGGAACGACTGGCGCAAAGGGGCGGAATTCCTCGCGGCGCTTGATGTCGCGGTTAAGACGGTCGCGCATGGCGACGCTGTGGGGCGCCGCAAGGATGCTGCGATGTCCCAAGGCGCGAGGCCCGAGTTCCAATGCGCCATCCATCCAACCCACGATGTGGCCTTCCGCCAAGTCCTGGGCCACGCGATCCAACAGGCGTGGCTCGTCCAATTCCTCCACAGGCATACGGTCTTCCCGCGCCAACTTGGCGAGCGCATCGGCCTGCAAGGACGGGCCCCAGAAGGGATGGTCGGGAAACTCCCGGTCCGGATTGCCGAAGTGGATTCGATCGGCATACAGCGCTGCACCCATGGCACAGCCGGCATCGCCCGGCGCGGATGGAACAAATATCCGCTCGAAGCCGCACTCCTGGAGGATGCGGTGGTTGGCGACGCCATTCAGGGCCACGCCGCCGCCCAGGCACAGGTCGGGCAGTCCGGTCTCACGTTGCAGCGACCGCGCCATTTCGACCAATATGTCTTCCAGAACCAGCTGAACGCTTGCGGCGCAGTCGGCGAAGCGTCGCCCGTCTGGAGTCTCGAGCTCGATGGGCTCGTACCGATCGCGGGGCGGTCCGAAGACATCGATGAAGCGCTGGGAAAATGAGCGCCTCGCGGTGGTATGGAATTCGAAATAATCCAAATCCAGCCGAAACGCGCCATCGGCGGTTCGCTGCACGATCTTGCGCACCGCGTCCGCCATGATAGGACGGCCATAACTTGCCAGACCCATGACCTTATATTCGCCTTCGTTCACGGGAAAACCGAGATAGGCGGTAAAGGTCGAATAGAGCAAGCCCAGGGAATGGGGATAGCGCAATTCCCGCAGCAGGGAGATTGTCGTCCGGTTCGGCTCGCGCTTCCCCCGCCCCATGGTCAGCGTGGCCCATTCCCCGACGCCGTCCGCAGTCAAGATGGCGGCTTCGCGGGCGGGCGAGGTCAGAAACGACGCCGCCGCATGGGAACGATGATGCTCGGAAAACAGGACCTTTCGCCTCGGCACCCCCAATTGGGACGCTATGGTGCCGCCAACCCAAAGCTTGTCGCCCAGCGTGTTCTTCATCGCATGCGGAAAGGACTGCCAGGATTTGGGAAAGGCGCGCAGCGTCGAGTTCAATATCCGGTCGAATTTGAGCATCGGCCGCTCATAGAAGACCACGGCGTCGAGTTGCTCCGGCTCGAGACCGCCGCGTTCCAAGCACCATTCAATGGCGGTGAGCGGGAAGGCTGCATCGTTCTTGCGCCGGGAAAGGCGTTCCTCTTGAACCGAGGCGACCGGCATGCCGTCGACAATCAAGGCCGCGGCGGAGTCGTGATAATGGGCTGATATGCCGAGAATGTTCATTTCAATACTGGCTTTTGAGGGTGGGGCCATTCTGCTCTTTTACTTCGGTCCAACCGGCGGGCTCCCGCCGCGCCGCGCGCTTGGCCAAGAATGCGAAAGGTGGAAGCAGGATGAAGTATTGCAGCGCCAAAATGACCGTTCCCATCTTGCCGGCGATCGCTGACATGACACGGAGGTAGCCTTTCCAAAGCCGGCCCAGGCGGGCCTTCCACAGAAAGGCCTTTTGCCCTTTTGGCGCAATGCGGTTCAGTTGAGCGAGGGTATAGTTCATGTGAAAACTCTCATCCTCAAGCACCTCCTTGAAAACCGAGCGGGTAAGAGGATCGCTTTTCAGGGCCTCCACATAAGTCGCGAAATGTCCCGCGGCCGACCGCTCCGACAAATGCAGAAAGGCGAGCAGGCTGGCGTCGGTTTCGGCATGGACACGCAAATCGTCCAGGCCCCGTTCGCCAGGGGCCACCCAATTCAGCTGAACAAATCCGGCAGAGCGGTCCGGAAGCGCGCGCATCAGCGTCAGCGCCCGCGAGCGGAACAATTCCGCGTGACGGTTTTCGTCCTGCGCGTGAACCGTGAAAAGACGGCGCAGGGTCGCGTGCTGGGTCAGCTCGGCCGCACGGACCAAATCGCGGCCGCCATCGGCTTCGGTTTCCGCAAAGGCGAATAATTTCCGGGCGCAACGCTGCGGATCGCGCCAAATCCAGCGATGCAGGGGCAGGAACATCGATCCGACTCCCCGCCTTTCTACTGGACGACAATGCTTCCATGCATGCCCATCATACTATGCATGAAGTGGGTGCATTCCACCGCGAATGTCCCGGGTTGATCCGGCGTCACGATGATGTCAACGGTTTGGCCGCGTTCCAGAGCGACCAGGCCCTTTGTCACCTTCGCTTGGTCATCCGCCGCGATATGGGACGCCGCGAAAAATCCCGGCGCGCTGAAATTGTGATCCTTGGTGCCGTCGTTGATGAAGTGCATCTGATAAGTCGTTCCGGCTTTCAGAATGAGAGACGTCGGCGTGAAGGCGTAGTTGGTCATGCTAACGCTGATCGGCGTGAGGGATTGCGCCATGGCATTTTCCACCGGAGACAGAGGAATGGCGATCAGGACCAGAAGGTTTCCGAATTTTATCATTTCTTCCCCGCGAAAGGATAGCTTGCTGCGGCCGGTATCTGCGCCTTCTGGGAAAAGACGACCGGACAGCGCCCGATATTCCCGGCACGCGCCCAAAAAGGCGCCCTAGAAGGTGCGTTCCAAACTCAGCAACAGGAAGTCCCGGTCTGCCAGGGGCTGGCGCGAGGGCGGACCCAGAAAGCCGGCGTAGGAAATCCCCGCTTTCCAGGCCGATCGGTAGGTCGCGGAAAGGCAGACACGAAAATAACCTGTCCCGCTGTTTTGGGCGGAATAGGTAAAACTGCGGCCCGTCAGGTTCACGCCTAGCTCGGCCATGCCGGTGACATCCAGGTTGGGCAGCACCCGGAAATAATGCGGTTCGATGCGCGCACGTCCTTTGAGCGCAAAGCGTGAATAGCTCGCCCCTCCAGGCGCCACGCCGGACAGGTTCAGGATATGGTCCGAGGCAATCTCGGTGGTGAGATCGGCT
>Ga0105243_10002447_pt1 | contig 15513 bp, 14 predicted proteins | sample KBSM34metaG_FD_81525 | JGI IMG/M metagenome (GOLD analysis project Ga0105243, IMG submission 81525) | Miscanthus rhizosphere microbial communities from Kellogg Biological Station, Michigan, USA - KBS M3-4 metaG | ecosystem: Host-associated > Plants > Roots > Rhizosphere > Soil | place... | reverse complement strand
GGGACGGACGGGACGGACGGGGATGCCGCGGCGCGGTCAGTCGGAGGAGCTGAGGATGATCGCCTCGGTCGGCGGTGCAGGGTCGGCGGGGTGACCGATGTAGCCGATGTTCTCCAGCAGCGCGCGGCGGAACGCGGCGGGACGCTCGAGGTGCGGAGCATGACCGACGCCCTCGAACACGACCTCGGTGACCGCCCCGCCCGCGGCGCGGTACGCGTCGAGCACGTCGCGGGTCTGCGACACCATCTCCTGCGCCGGCGCGATCTCGGCGCCCGGCCAGCCGGGGATCACCCCGACCGCGCCGAGGTGGTTGATGTCGAAGAACGACCCGTCCGACACGATCGCGTCGGCGGAGCCGCGCACCCACAGGATCGGCGGTTTGGGGGCGATGTCGACGATGCCCGACGTGTCGAAGTACCGCGGCGCCATCGTGTTGAGCACGCCGATGGTGCCGGCAGCGAAGCCCGGCCAGTTCTCGCTCGCGGCGCTGTCTCCGGGATAGTTGCCGGTCGCGGTGGAGGTGGAGTTCATCGATTCGACCCAGAGATCTTCGTGCTCGCTCGCGTAGGCGGGCGACACATACCCCGTGCGGAAGACGGTCCGCGGCGAGGTCGGCGATTCGTCGGTCGTGTCCCTGTCGGTGAGCCGCTGCACGAAGTCGGGGTTCGCGCCGCCGCCGCCCGTGCCCGCGTCGTCGTCGGTCAGGCGCGAGCCGTCGCGGCGGGTGCCGCCGAAGCCGTAGGGCGACACGGGAGCCTGCAGCGTGAGCGAGAGCACGGGATGGTCGATCGCGTACTGCATGACGACGCCGCCGCCCATCGACCAGCCCACCAGGTGCGCCGTGTCCAGCCCGAGAGCCTGGAGCGTCGCGAAGAGGTCGTCGCTGAAGTCGCGGACGCCGCGGGTCGCGTCGACGGGGACGCTCTCGGTGTCGCCGAAGCCGCGGAGATCGACTGCGATGACGCGCAGATCGCTCGGCAGATCCTGCATCAGCTCCTGCCAGAACAGGCTGGAGGAGACGTTGCCGTGAACGAGGACGACCGTGTGATCCGGCGACGCCGCCGCGTCGTCGCCGACGCGTTCCAGGATGCTGACGCGAAGCCGATCGGTGTCGATGATCCGGGAGGAGATGCCGTCGAGGAGCGTCATGCCCGCATCCTACTCCGGCGACTTTGCCGGGAGGGGAGAGCCTCAGACGAGCAGCCGCAGATCGCCGAGCGGCGCGCCGGTCCACGGATTTCGCGTCGACCGCGGCGCGTACGGGCCGGCCGTGCTGGTGCGTTTTCCGAGGCGTACGAGGCTTTCGGCGAGCCGGATGGCGGCCGCGACGCCGTCGACGACGGGAACGCCGAGACGCCGTTCCAGCTCGATGTCGAGGCCCGCGAATCCTGCGCACCCGAGCACGAGCACGTCGGCGCCGTCGGCGAGCACGGCACGTCCGGTCGCCTCGAGCGCGTCCGCTGTCCGACCGACGTCGTCGCCGATGGCGGAGACGTGCACGTCGGCGGCGCGCACCGCCCGGCAGCGGCTGCCCATGCCCATCGTGGCGATGCTGTCGTGGATTCCGGCCACCGCGGATCCCACCGTCGTGACGATGCCGAACCGGTGTCCCAGCAGGCACGCCGCGAACACCGCCGCCTCGGTGATGTCGACGACGGGCTGAGCCGCGAACTGCGACATCAGCTGGCGCATGCCTTCCCGCCCGTGCTCGCCGAAGCCGGCCATGACGACCGCGTCGAACGGGTCGGTGCGGCTCGCGACGGCATCCATCGTCGCCGCTGCCGTGACGTAGCTTTCCACGTATCCCTCGGCGGAGGTGGGGCCCCAGGCCGGGGTCACTCCCACGACGGCGGTGCCCGTGGATGCCGCGGCCCGACCCACCGCGGCGATCGCGGCCGTCATGGCGGCATCCGTGTTGCAGTTGACGGCGAGGATCGTCGTCATCGCAGTTCGTCGTTCTCGGCGACGACCCGGCCGCGGTGGATGACGATGCGCTGCGGCAGGCGGTCCATCACCGCCGCCGTCGGGGTGTCTCCGCGGACCACGACGAGCTCGGCGGGGTCGCCCACGCCGGCGCCGGGCCGTGATCCGGGCGCTAGGCGGGCACGGGCGCCGTCGATCACCGACGCCCCGCCCCACGTCGCGATCGCCAGGCAGTCCTCGATGAGATCGTCGCGGGAGAATCCCTGGGTGAACGCGAGCATCCAGGTGCGTTCGAGCATGTCGCCGTCGCCCCACGGCGACCAGTAGTCGCGCTGGCCGTCCATGCCCAGCCCGACGCGGATGCCCAGCTCCAGCAGACGCTCGATGGGCAGGTCCAGGGGAACGGCCAACGATCCCTTCGGCGCGATCGTCGTGAGGGCGACGTCGAGCTCGGCGATCTGTTCCAGTGCGCGGTCCACACCCGGTGAGCGATCGGCCAGCGAGAACGCGTGCGACACGCTGACGCGTCCGGCCATGCCGAGGGCGCGCGTGCGCTCGAGCACGAGGTCGAGCGAGAAGAGGCCGAGTGATCCGCCCTCGTGCAGGTGGATGTCGACACCGACGCCGTGACGTTCGGCGAGGTCGAACACCGTGTCGAGGTGCCGCACCGGATCACGATCGATCTCGCACGGGTCGATGCCGCCGATGAGGTCGGCGCCCGAGCGCAGGGCGACGTCGAGCAGGTCGGGCACACCGTCTTCCAGGTGGATGCCCACTTGCGGGAAGGCGACGATCTCCACGGTCGCCCGGTCACGATGGGCCTCTCGCGCGGCCAGGACGCCCTCGAACTTCTCCAACCCGGAGTCGGCGTCGACCTGCGCGTGACTGCGCACCCGGGTCGCGCCCTGCGCGATCATCCGACCGAGCGTGTACGTCGCCCGGTCGGCGACCGTGCGCTCCGCGCTGCGCCAGTTCTCGCGGTCGTTCATGATGTGCGACCACCGGGTGTCGCCGGCGGTGTTCGGCCGGAACGGCAGACCCATCCGCGTCGAGTCCAGATGCACGTGGACGTCGCTGAACGACGGGATCAGGATGCCGTCGTGGCCGTCGACCGTGACGGCACCGGGGGTCGCGAGAGCGCCCGGCGCGGCGATCGCGACGATGGCGTCGTCACCGAGCAGCACGTCGGAACTGTCGCCTCCCCACGGACGGACGTTGCGCAGGAGTGTGTGGGTCACGGGGCGAGCCTTTCGGTCACGGGAAACGGTGGACAGGAGGGGGAGGACGAGGGGGCGGAGGAGGGCAGCGGGGGACCGCCCTCCTCCGCGGGTGTCAGCCGGTGACGCTGGCGTCGGCGAGGTCGAACTCGCCGTCGACGCGGGGGGTCCAGGTCACCTTCGGCGACACGGCGTAGTCGGCCTCGGGAGTGAACAGCGGCACGATGTAGGCAGCCTCGAAGTTCGCCTCCGCGAGGTCGCGGAAGACGGCGATCCGGTCGTCGCCGGCGACCGCGCGCTGCTTCTCGACGAGTGCCGCCGTCTCGGGGCTCTTCGCGTAGTCGTTCTGACCTCCCGCGAAGAGGTTCGTGGCGGGCATGTCACCGTCCATCGTCGACGGTGCCCAGGTGTTCAGGTACAGGCCCTTCATGTCGACCGTGCTGTAGATGCGGTTCGAGAGTGTCGCCTGGTCCATGCCCGACAGGGTGACGGTGATGCCGACGGCCTCGAGGTAGCCCGCGATCGCCTGAGCGATCTCCGCGCTCATGGGGATGCGTCCGCTGGTCGCGTACTCCAGCGGGATCTCCTCCCCGTTGTAGCCGGCGGCCGCCAGGAGCGCCTTCGCGGCGGCGGGGTCGTACGCCGGTCCCTTCGCGTCGGCCACGTAGCCCGCCACGTTCGCGGCGACGATCTGGTCGTTGGCCACCGCGCGTCCGCTGAGGACCGTCTTCACCAGGGCATCCCTGTCGATCGCGTGCCACACGGCCTGGCGGATGCGCTCGTCGGCCAACGGTCCCGTCGTCGAGTTGATGCCGAGGAACGTCGTGCCGTTCGCGGCGCGGGAACGGACGTCGACGCCGCTGCCCTCCGCGGAGGAGACCTGGTTCGGCGAGATCAGCGCGATGTCGAGGCTGCCCGAGATCACGCCGTTCAGGCGCGCCTCCTCGTCGGAGACGGTCTGGAACGTGAGGGTGTCGATCTTCGGCGCCCCACCCCAGTAGTCGTCGTTGCGCTTGAGGACGTAGTCGACGCCGCGCTTCCAGCTGACGAAGGAGAACGGGCCGCTGCCGACGGGGGCGGCGGCGAAGCCTTCCGAGCCGAGCGCCGTGTAGACCTTCTCGGGGACGATGGACTGCGCCGTGGTGATCGACGGCCAGGGCGAGAACGAGGAGTTCAGGTCGAAGACGACGGTGTGATCATCTGGCGCGGACACCGACTGCAGCATGCCCATGTAGCCGAGGTTGTCGGAGTCGGGCGTGTGCAGGACGGTCTCGTAGGTGAACACGACGTCGGAGGCCTTCAGCGGTTCGCCGTCCTGGAAGGTCACGTCGTCGCGGAGGGTGAACGTCCACTGCGTGAAGTCGGCGTTGGGGGTCCAGGAGGTGGCCAGCGACGGCTGGATGGTGCCGTCGGCATCCAGCGCCGTGAGCTGATCGAACAGGTTGTAGTAGATGTTGTAGCCGGCCAGGGAGCCGTCGATGATCGGGTCGGGAGACTTCTCGGGATCCGTGACGACGCCGATCGTCAGGTTGTGGGTTTCGGCGGTCGACGCCGAGCCTCCGGCGCACGCGGACAGCGCGAGGGCCGCGGCCGTGAGCGCGGCGGCCCCGGCGATGGCGCGGCGCACGCGCGATGAGTGGTTGGTCATGACGTACCTCTGTTCATTCGGGTGAGGGCAGGAGATGGTGCGGGTGGGGCATCCGCCCGCAGGTGCGGGTCGGGGATCGGGATGGCTGCGAGCAGCGTGCGCGTGTATTCGTGCTGCGGCCGGTCGAAGATCTGGTCGCGCTCGCCGATCTCGACGATGCGTCCCTGCCGCATCACCGCGACGCGGTCGGAGAGGTGCCGGACGACCGACAGATCGTGCGCGATGAAGAGATAGGACAGGGCGTGCTCGCGCTGCAGGTCCTGCAGCAGGTTGATCACCTGCGCCTGCACCGAGACGTCGAGCGCGGAGACCGGCTCATCGAGCACGAGCACCTCCGGGTCGAGGGCGAGTGCGCGCGCGATGCCGATGCGCTGCCGCTGTCCGCCGGAGAACTGCGCGGGCGTTCGCCGCAGTGACTCCACGCCGATTCCGACGCTTTCCAGCAGGTGCACGACGCGATCCTTCGAGTACCGGCCGACGATCGTCAGCGGCTCCGCGACGATGTCGTGGACGCTCAAACGAGGATCGAGCGACGAGTACGGGTCCTGGAACACCAGCTGCACGCGGTTGCGCAACCGGCGGCGCTGCATCGGCGGTAGATCGTCGATGCGATGGCCGAGGATGCGGATGTCGCCGGATGCCGGGGTGTTCAGCCCGAAGACCGTCCGTACGAGCGTGGACTTGCCGCATCCGGATTCGCCGACGAGGCCCAGGGTCTCCCCGCGATGAAGGGTGAGCGAGACCCCGTCGACGGCGTCGACGACGTGGTGGCGGCGCCACCCCGTGCGTCGGGTGAAGCGCACGTGCAGGTCATCGATCTGCAGGACGGGTTCGGCGGCGCTCATCCGGCGACCTCCTGGGCGAAGCGGAACACGGATTCCGCGTGGTGGCAGGCGCTGTCGTGAGCGTGCGTCACCGTCCTCAGGGGCGGGACGTCGGTCAGGCAGCGGGCGGACTTCGCCGGCAACTCGCACCGGGGAGCGAAGGGGCATCCCGCCGGGCGCGCGGCGGGCTGCGGAGGCGACCCCGGGATCGCGTAGGCGCGCCCGGACGCGCTCTCCGCCGTCAGCAGGCTCGCGAGCAGTCCGGCCGTGTAGGGGTGACGGGGTGCGTCGAAGAGCTCCCAGACCGTTCCCGACTCGACGATGCGACCCGAGTACATGATGACGATGCGGTCCGCGGTCTGCGCCACGAGCCCCAGATCGTGGGTGATCAGTGCCATCGCCGCGCCGGTGCGACGGCGCGCGTCGGCGAGCAACTCCATGATCTGCGCCTGGATGGTCACGTCCAGGGCCGTGGTGGGTTCGTCGGCGACGAGCAGATCGGGATCGTGGGCGATCGCGGCGGCGATGACGGCCCGCTGACGCATCCCACCCGACCACTGGTGGGGGTACGCGCGGGCGCGCGCCGCGGCATCCGGCACCCCGACCGCCGCGAGGAGCGCAGCGGCCCGCCGGTCGGCCTCGGCACGGCTGACGCCTTCGCCGTGCAGCCGCACGGATCGCGCGATCTGCGCACCGACCCGCTTGACGGGGTTGAGCGCGGTCATCGGGTCTTGGAAGACCATCGCCAGGCGGCGTCCGCGCAGTTCGCGCAGCCGCCGCTCGTCGGCGGCGAGCAGGTCCTCGCCGCGATACTCGACGCGCCCGCTCCACACCCCGACGCCGGTGGGCAGCAACCCGAGCACGGCGGCCATGGTGATGCTCTTGCCCGAGCCCGACTCGCCGACGATGCACAGCACTTCGCCCTCGGCGATCTCGAACGAGACGCCGTCGACGAGGCGCACCTCGCGGCCCTGGTCGTCGCGGGTGCCGACGACGAGGTCCTCGACTTTCAGCAGGACCGCGGGTGTCTGCGTCGGGACGTCCGGGGTCATGCGCGGACCTTCTTCCGACGACGGAGCGCGGACAGCTCGCGCTCGGCGGTGAAACGCTGGCTGAGGAGGTTGGTGCCGATCACGACGAGGAAGATCGCGATGCCGGGGATGAGAGCCAGGTACGGCGCCTCGCGCACGTACTTCTGGCCTTCACTGATGAGCAGGCCCCACGACGGCGTGGGCGCCTGAACGCCCAGTCCCAGATAGTCGAAGGACGACGTCAGCAGGAGCACACCGCCGATGTCGGCGGAGGCGAGGATCAGCACCTGCACGCCGACGTGCGGGGCGATGTGGGTCGACACGATCCATTGCGGGCTCGCCCCCTGGATGCGGGGCGCGATGACGAAGTCCCGACCCTTGAGCGACATCGCGGCACTGCGGGCGACGCGGGCGTAGCCCACCCAGTAGGTCGCCGCGAGCGTGAGGATCATGAGCCAGACGTTCGGTCCGAGTGCGGCCGACAGCGCGATGAGCACGAGGATGATCGGCATGGCCAGCTGGACGTCCGCCCATCCCATGAGCAGGTTGTCCAGGCGTCCGCCCGCGTAGCCGGCGATCATCCCGGTGACCATGCCGACGAAGGCGTTGATCGCGACGACGAACAGCACGATGCCGAGTGAGACCTGCCCGCCGACGGCGACCCTGCTCGCGAGGTCCCGTCCGAGCATGTCGGTGCCGAGCAGGTGCGCCGCGTCGGTGAAGGGAGGGATGAACGATGCGGACAGGTTCTGGGCGTAGGGATCGCTGCCGGGCAGCAGCGGCACGATGAGGATGGTGGCGGCGACGACTGCCAGGATGCCGACTCCCACCCACTCGGTGGTGCGCAGGCGCGGCCAGCGCAAGCGCGCCGCCGTGTCGGGTGCGGGGGCGGGCGGGGGAGTGTCGCTGGCGGCGCCGAGCTCGAGCGGATCGAAGGCGTCGGCCGTCGCGCTGGAGGCGGTGGAGCGTGCGGTCATGCGAGGTGCCTCACTCTCGGGTCGACGAGCGCGCTCAGCAGGTCGACGAGCGCGTTGGAGAGGATGAAGAGCGCTGCGACGACGATGAGTCCGGACTGGACGACCGGGAAGTCGCGGGCGTACACGGCGCTGAGCATGAGCTGGCCGAGGCCCGGCCACGCGAAGACGTTCTCGACGATGACGAGGCCGCCGAGGAACGACCCGAGGCTGATGCCGGCGATGGTCATGACGGGAAGGACGGCGTTGGGCAGCATCTCTGCGACGACGACGCGAAAGCGCCCCTCGCCGCGGGCGTAGGCCGTGCGGGTGTAGTCGAGGCGGGACTGCTCGCCGAGCGCGTTGTCGAGCAGTCGCAGATAGACCACGAACTGCGCGGTGGCGATCGTGGCGGCGGGCATGATGATCGCCACCGGGTCTCGGTTGCCGAGCGAGGGGAGGAGCCCGAGCGCCACGGAGAACACGAGCACCAGCAGCAGTCCGAAGAAGAAGTCGGGGATGGCTTGCCGAGCTGCGCCGATCGTCAACAGCGACGTGCGCAGTGCCGGACTGCGGGTGAGGTGCACCGCGACGGCGGCGAGGGCCGCCAGCAGGACGCCGGCGACGAGCCCGACGGCGCCGAGCTGCAGGGAAGCGGGCACCCGCTCGAGGACGAGCTGCATCGACGAGATGCCCCGCTGGCGGTACGAGTCGCCGAAGTCGCCGCGCGTGACGATGCCGATGAGGTAATCGACGTACTGCTTCCAGAGCGGCTGGTCGAATCCGAGGCTCGCGTTGAGAGCGTCGATCTGCTCGCGCGACGCGTTGTCGCCGAGCAGCAGCGCCGCGGGGCTGCCGCTCAGACGGCCCAGGCCGAACGCGATGGTCACGACGACGAAGATCGTCGCCGCAGCCTGGATCAGTCGTCTTGCGACCAGTCGCACCATGCGCTGCCCTCCTTCCGGATCGATGCACGGATCAATCTGGGATACAGAATCCGGTATCCGTGTTACGACGATGTGTCCGGCGATTTCCGCTCAGTGAACTCTTTTGGGAGGCGTCGAGACGATCTGATGTCTATATGTGCGCGTAATCACGCGGATTATCGAATGGTGTAGCGCATCAGCGGTTCGATGTGCTCGCTGCGGTCATCGTCGACGACCGCTCCCGAGGATCTACATTTGGGATACCAAAAGGAGATCCGATGACCACACTCACTTTGACCTCCGCCGACGTGGAGCTCCTCGCGGACGTGGATGGCATGCGAGAGGCGATGGCGTCGGCGCACCGCGCGCTGCGCGCCGGTCGAGCGCTGCAGCCGCGCCCTCAGGCGCTTCCGACGGTCACCGACGGCGCCGCGGACGCCCCCACGGTGGTGCCGATGAGCGCCATCTCGGAAGAACTGGGGCTGTTCGCCGTCAAGGTGCTCGCCGACGCGCCACGCAACCGCGATGCGGGACTCCCCGCGCAGCGCTCCACCGTCGCCGTCTTCGATGCGGCGACGGCCGAGTGCGTGGCGATGATCGATGGGCGCGCACTGACGCGCATCCGCACGGCGGCGGTCACCGCGCTCGCCACCGATGTGCTGGCGCCCGCCGGTGCCGCCGTGGGCGCCGTGATCGGCGCCGGCCCGCTGGCGGCGGAGCACGCGCGTGCCCTCATGCGCGTCCGTTCGTTCACGCAGCTGCGGATCTGGTCGCGAACCCTGGGGCGGGCCGAGGCTTGCGCCCAGCAGCTGCGCGCCGACGGCATCCCCGCCGTGGCGACGACCACGCCCGCGGCGACGCTCGACGGCGCCGACGTGGTGTGCACGCTGACGCCATCGCAAGAGCCGTTCCTGTCGCGCCGCATGCTCGGCGCGGATACCCATGTCAACGCCGTGGGGTCGCCCCCGCGCCCCGTGTTCAGCGAGGTGCACGCCGACGTCTTCGCCGCCGCGCGGGTCGTCGTCGTCGACGACGCTGCGGTTGCGCTCGCCGAGTCGGGGAACATCCGGGGCGCGTGCGCGACCGGTGTCCTGCAGCCTGCGGAGCTCGTCTCGCTCGGGGAGGCGTTGGATGCCGGCGGCGCACCGGATCGCCGTGGGATCACCGTCTTCAACTCGGTGGGCCTCGGCATCCAAGACCTGTATGCCGCGCACGTCCTGTGTCAGCGGGCCGCTGTCGTCGGCGCTGGCACAATGGTCTCGATCAGATCGTGAGCGCGCGTGCCGTCGGGGCCGCACGGGGACGACGGCATGAGCGACAGGTGAGGGCATCGTGAGGGAGGACGGGGTGACCGACGCCGAAGAGGCCGCCGATGACTCGCTCGCAACGACCGCCTACCGCCGCATCCGAACGGCCATCATCCTCGGGCGGTACGCGGATGGCTCGGCCATCACCGAGGGCCGGCTGGCCGACGAACTGCAGATGTCTCGCATTCCGGTGCGTTCCGCGATCCTGCAGCTGGGAGTCGACGGCTTCCTGGCGACCTCACCGCGCCGAAGCGCCCGCATCGTGGGGTGGGACCGGCGATCGATCAACGAACTGTTCGATGTGCGGTTGAGTCTGGAGTCGCTCGCCGCGCGGCTGGCTGCACACAACGCCGGCCAGGGGGCGCCCATCACGGGGCTCGATCACGCCCTTGCGTCGGCACACGAGGCCGTGACCAGCGGCGACCGGCTGATGATCGCCGAAGCGCACGCTGCGTTCCACGCGCGCATCGTCGAGATGGCCGACAGCACGCTTCTGACGTCGCTCACTCGGGTGGTCAGCGGGCGGTTGGTGTGGCTGTTCTATCTCACGGGAGTCGGCCGCGACGCCCGCGAGCAGTCGCACGAGCACGACGAACTGCTCGCCGCGATCGCGGACGGCAACGCGCGGCTCGCGGAGAGTCTCGCCTTCAGCCACATCGAGAAGGGGCGCGCTCCGTCGCTGGACATCATCCTCTCCGGGGGTTGATCCGGGGGTGATCCGGGCGGTGATCTCGTCGGTGGGTCCGCCGCAGCGGACTCGGCTCTGCGAGGATGGATGCATGGCTTCTCCGCTTCCTTCGATCGCGATCCTCGGTGCCGGCTCGATGGGCGGTGCCATCTTGCAGGGGCTCGTCCGGTCGGGTGTCGCTCCCCGTGTGACGGTCACCAACCGCACCGCGGCGACCGCGGCTCCGCTGGCGGCGCTCGACGGTGTCACGAGTCTTTCGCTCGAGGCGGATGCCGAGGCCAACATCACTGCCGCCGCCGATGCGGACATCGTCCTCATCGGCGTGAAGCCGCTCATGGTGCCCGATCTTCTTCGCGAGATCGCCCCGGTTCTGCGTCCGGGGGCAATCGTCGTGAGCCTCGCGGCGGGTGTGACCCTCGCGACCTTCGCGTCGATCGTGGGGGAGGACGTCGCCGTCATCCGCTCGATGCCGAACACCCCGGCCGTCGTCGGCAAGGCGGTGACGGGACTGTCTGCGGGCGCCGCGGCATCCGCCGACGACCTCGCGCTCGTGCGTCGTCTGTTCGAGACGTGCGGTGTGGTGATCGAGGTTCCCGAGTCGCAGATCGACGCGCTGTCGACGATTTCGGGGTCGGGACCGGCGTATGTGTTCCTCCTGATCGAGGACCTCACCGAAGCCGCGCGCGGCAAGGGTTTCTCCGACGCGGACGCCCGCCTCATGGCGGAGCAGACCTTCATCGGGGCGGCGGCGCTCCTGGATGCCACGGGTGAGGACCCCGCCGAACTGCGCCGACGCGTGACGAGCCCCAAGGGCACCACCGAGCGTGCGATCGCCGTGCTGCAGGGCGCGCGCCTCGACGGCGTGTTCGCCGAGGCCACCGACGCCGCGCTCGCCCGTGCGAAGGAGATGGCCGCCGGCGCCTGACGTCGGTCGGCTACGCGCGGCGAGCGAGACTCGGTGGCCCATTCTGCGGCATCCCGTCAGCCCAGGCAGCCGTTTGCGCCACCTGTTTCGGGTGGCGGGTGAATCGGGGGCGTGTTCTGCGATGTGCGGCTTCGAGGTGCCACAGTTTGCGTCACCTCTTCCCGGCGCCGGGTGAATCGGGGGCGTGTTCTGCGGCATCCCGTCAGCCCAGGCAGCCGTTTGCGCCACCTGTTTCGGGCGGCGGGTGAATCGGGGGCGTGTTCTGCGATGTGCGGCTTCGGGGTGCCGCAGTTTGCGTCACCTCTTCCCGGCGCCGGGTGAATCGGGGGCGTGTTCTGCGATGTGCGGCTTCGAGGTGCCGCAGTTTGTGTCACCTCTTCCCGGCGCCGGGTGAGTCGGGGGCGTGTTCTGCGGCATCCCGTCAGCCCAGGCAGCCGTTTGTGTCACCTGTTTCGGGCGGCGGGTGAATCGGTGGCGTGTTCTGCGGCGTGCGGCTTCGGGATGCCGCTGTTTGCGTCACCTCTTCCCCCGCCGGGCGAATCGGGGGCGGGTTCTGCCTTGTCGGGCACAGAGATGCCGCAGTTGTCGCCCCGAGTGAAGATGCCGCACGTTGCGCCCCTGCGTTCGCGCCCGTGCCCGGGGGTGCGCAGATCGGGGGCATGTTCCGCGGCATCCAGTCGACGAAGGCAGCCGCTTGCGCGCCCTTATCCCCGTGCCAGGTGAGTCGGTGCCGTGTTCTGCGGTCGTGGCCTGAGGGATGCCGCATAGCGCGACCCCGATCGGGGACGTCGTAGCTGCGCCCCCGACGTCACGCCCGCGACCGGCTCGCGCGAGTCGGTGGCGGGTTCTGCGGCATTCGGTCGGCGAAGCCAGCCATTTGTGCCACTCGTTTCGGGTCGAGCGCGAGTTGGTGCCGCGTTTTGCTGCGTCGGGCTCGGCGACTACGCCGATTGCGCCCCCGACTGGGGATGCCGCAGTTTGCGCCCCCGAGTGGATACCGCGGTTGCGTGCCCGAGTTGGTGCCCGGGCGGGCGCGGACCGGAGTTGGTGGCGCGTTCCGCGGTATCCCGCGAGCACGAGCAGTCGTTTGCGTCACCGGTTTCGGGTGGCGGGCGAATCGGGGGCGTGTTCTGCGGCGTCAGGCCGGGGGATGCCGCGGAACGCGCCACCGAGTGAGCCGCGGCAACCCCAGCCCGCGCCCAGCCCAGCCCGCGCAACCCGCCAGCGCCCAGCGCCCCGCGGTCAGCGATCGAGCGAAGCGAAGCGTTCGATGTCGCTGTTCGTGCCCGACACGATGATGAGGTCGTGGTTCGTCACCACGGTGTTCGCCTCCGCGTAGCGGAACGGCTTGCCCGGGCTCTTGACGCCGACGACCGTGACGTTGTACTTCGAGCGCACGCCCGATTCGTTGAGGCCGATGCCGCGGATGAACTTCGGCGGGTACATCTTGGCGAGCACGAAGTCGTCGTCGAAGCGGATGAAATCCAGCATCCGCCCGCTCACGAGGTGCGCGACGCGCTCGCCCGCTTCACGCTCGGGGTAGATCACGTGGTTCGCGCCGACGCGGGCGAGGATCTTGCCGTGGCTCTGCGAGACGGCCTTCGCCCAGATCTGGGGCACCTTCAGGTCGACGAGGTTCGCGGTGATCAGAACGGATGCCTCGATCGACGATCCCACGGCGACGACGGCGACCTGGAAGTCCTGGGCGCCGATCTGCTTCAGCGCCTCGATGTTCTTCGCATCGGCCTGCACCGTGTGGGTCACGCGCTCGGACCACTTCTGCACGAGCTCGAGGTTGTCGTCGATCGCGAGCACCTCGCGGTCGAGGCGGTCGAGCTCGCCGGCGCACGCGGCGCCGAAGCGGCCGAGGCCGATCACCAGGACGGGAGCATCGCTCCGGATCTGCTCAACCAACGATGGGCCTTTCCACGGGCAGCGAATAGTGCTGCGAACGGGATGTCGCGGCCACGGCCGCGGCGAGAGTCACTGTACCAACGCGCCCCATGAACATCGTCGCGGCCATCACGTAGACCGCGACGTCGGGGAGGTCTTGCGTGATGCCGGTCGACAGCCCCACGGTCGCGAAGCCCGACACGACGTCGAAGAGCACGTATTCGACCGGATATCGCGTGATCTGGGCGATCGTGATCGTCGACACCGCGACGATCGTCGCCCCCCACGCGACGACCGACAACGCGACCCGCTGCACGTCGCTCGGGATGCGGCGGCCGAACGCCTGCACGCTCGGGCGGCCCTTCGCCTCGGACCACACCGCCAGGGCGAGCACGGCGAGGGTCGTCACCTTGATGCCGCCGGCGGTGGATGCCGAGCCTCCGCCGATGAACATGAGCATCGAGCCGACGACGAGCGACGACCCGTGCAGCTCACCGATGTCGACGATGGAGAACCCGCCCGAGCGTGTCATGGCCGACAGGAAGAAGGCCTGGAACGTCGTGTCCCAGGCATCCATCCCGCCGAATGTCTTCGGGTTGTCGTACTCGAGCAGGAGGAATACCGCTGCACCCGCGACGAACAGGATGACGGTCGTGATGAGGGTCAGCTTGGCGTGCAGCGACCACCGTCGCACGTGGAGGTGGTGGCGCCACAGCGCGAAGATCACGGGGAACCCGATGGATCCGAGGAACACACCCGCCATGAGCAGCGTCAGCAGCACATAGTTGTGCGCGAACGGTGCGATGCCTTCGGCGTTCGGCGCGAAGCCGGTGTTCGTGAACGACATCGCCGCGTAGTAGGGCGCCTCCCACAGGGCGCTCACGGGATCGACGCCGCTCACCAGGAGCGACGGGTACAGCAGCACCGCGAGCCCCGCCTCGATCACGAGGGTCGACAGGGCGACGGTCGCGAGCAGCTGACCGACTTCGCCGAGGCGCACGGTCTGCCCCTCGTTGACGGGACCGCCGTGCGCGCGGAGGGGATTGGTGTCACCGGCCGCGATCAGCTTCGCGCGAAGTCCGAGGCGCTTGGAGATGACGAGGCCCAGGATGGATGCCAGGGTCAAGACGCCCATCGCACCCACGTTCACTCCGACATACACGAGGACGTGGCCGAACGCGCTCCAGTGGGTTCCCATGTTGACGGTCGACAGTCCCGTGACGCAGATCGTCGACACGGCGGTGAACAGCGCGTCGGCGAACGGCGTCACCCGTCCGTCCGCGGATGCCGCGGGCAGGGAGAACAGCGCCGTGAACAGCAGGATCAGGGCGAGGAAGATGCCGACCGCGAAGCGCGACGGCGAGGCGGTCGTTGCATCGCGCAGGCCATCCCATGCTTCGCCGAGCGACGTACGCAGCGAGCGCCACGTACGGGCACCGGCGGTGTCGCCCGTCATGGTCCGCCCCTTCCTGACGAAGAACCGTTGTCATGGTACTCCCGGCCGCGATGCGGGCTCACCGATCGCCACCGCGCGGGCTAACCTATCGTCATGGCGGACATCTTCGACGTGATCGCCGACGGTACCCGTCGGGACATCCTCCAGCTGCTGCGCGAGCGCGCGTCGGGCGGCGAGCACGGCACGAGCGTGTCGCACATCGTGACCGAGCTGGGAGTGAGCCAGCCGACGGTGTCCAAGCACCTGAAGGTGCTTCGCGAGGCGGAGCTCGTCACCGTACGTGAAGAGGGCCAGCACCGCTATTACAGTCTGTCACCGGCGCCGCTGGACGCCGTGGACGACTGGCTCGTGCCGTTCTTCGACGAGGGCCTCCAGCCCGTCGCCGGGTCGCCGTCGACGCTCCCCGACCCCGCCGTCGCCGCCGCGGATCTGGTCGGGCGCGCCGCGGCATCCGCGAAGCACGCCTGGGACACCGCGCTCAAGCGCCTCCCCGGCCGCTGAACCCACGAGTCACACCGGCCACACGGGTTTACATGCGGCGCATAGAGACCCTAATGTTGGGACACAGCAATGCGGAGGCACCGCATCGGGTATCGGTGGGGGAATGGGATGCCGGACCTTTCTGACGTGCGTTTTCTGACGGTCGCGGAAGTGGCCGAGATCATGCGCGTGTCGAAGATGACCGTGTATCGGCTGGTCCACTCCGGCGAGCTGGAAGCGAT
>Ga0105243_10002445_pt1 | contig 15517 bp, 14 predicted proteins | sample KBSM34metaG_FD_81525 | JGI IMG/M metagenome (GOLD analysis project Ga0105243, IMG submission 81525) | Miscanthus rhizosphere microbial communities from Kellogg Biological Station, Michigan, USA - KBS M3-4 metaG | ecosystem: Host-associated > Plants > Roots > Rhizosphere > Soil | place... | reverse complement strand
TTCCCCGCACTGCCGGTCTGGCTGATGGCCTTTGTGTTCATCGCGGTGCTCACCGCCGTGAACCTGACGAGGGTGAAAAACTTCGGTGAATTCGAGTTCTGGTTCGCACTGCTCAAGGTGGCCGCGATCGTCGGTTTCCTGCTGATCGGCGCCGCCTTGCTCTTCGGCTGGCTGCCTGGCATCCAGTCACCGGGCCTGGCCAACTTCACCGGGGCGGGCTTCGCTCCCAACGGTTTCGCCGGAATCGCCTCGGCGCTCTTCGTAGTGGCCTTCGCGTTCGGCGGCACCGAGATCGTGTCCGTGGCCGCCGCTGAAACCGAGGAGCCGGCCCGCAGCGTGGGCAAGGCCGTCCGCACCGTGCTGTGGCGCATCCTTGTTTTCTACATCGGTGCGATCTTCGTCATCGCGGCCGTGGTTCCCGTGGGTTCGGCGGGACTGAAGAGCCCCTTCGCGGCGGTCTTGGATGCCGCCGGCATGCCCGGCGCGGCTACCGCCATCACCCTGGTCGCCGTCGCTGCCTTGCTCTCGGCCCTTAACGCCAACCTATACGGTGCCTCCCGGATGGCGTTCTCCCTGGCCGAGCGCGGCGAAGCGCCGCGCTCGCTTGCCTTCGTGTCCAAGGGCCGGGTGCCGGTTGTGGCCGTCCTGGCCAGCGTCGCCTTCGGCGTCGTCACGGCCGTGCTTGAGGTGGCATTCCCGGACAAGGTGCTTCCGGTCCTGCTCAACATCGTGGGCTCGACGTCGCTGCTGGTGTGGACCTCGGCGCTCCTCGCCCAGCTCGCGCTGCGCCTCCGGGCGGACCGTGAAGGGACCGTCCTTCCCCTGCGGATGGCAGGTTTCCCCTGGCTCACTGGGATCGGGCTCCTGATCCTCGCGGCCATCTTCACCGTCGGCTTCATCGGCGAGGATTCCCGGCCACAGCTCCTGAGCACCTTCGCGCTCGTGGTCCTGCTGGCGGTGGCGAACTGGATCCACCACCGTTCGGCGAAGGTGCCGGCCGGCGTCGGGGCTCCGGAGCGGGCCAAGGACTCCGTGCTGGTCGACTGACGCTGTGGAAGCCGCTGCCGCTTCAGTCCCGCAGCGGCTTCCGTGCCAGCCAGGCCGCCACGATGGCGCCGGAGGCGTTGTGCCATACGGAGAACACGGCCGACGGCAGGGCCGCGAGCGGGCTGAAATGCGCGCTCGCCAGGGTCGCGGCGAGGCCCGAGTTCTGCATACCCACCTCGAAGGCCAGGGCCCGGCGGGCCCTGCCGTCCAGGCGGCCCGCCTTGCCGGCCAGGTAGCCCAGGCCCAGGCCGAAGCCGTTGTGCAGCACCACGGCCAGGAACACGATGCCGCCGGCGGCAGCGATCTTGCCCGCACTTCCCGCCACCACCACGGCAACGATCACGGAGATCACGACGGCGGATGCCCACGGAAGTGCCGGCAGCACCTTCGCGACGAGCTTCTTGAGGAACAGCCGGGCCAGCAGGCCAGCCACCACCGGCAGCAGCACGGTCTTGACGATGTCCAGGACCATGGCGCCGGCGTCGATGTGCAGGAAGGAACCGGCCAGCAGCAGCGTCAGGGCCGGCGTCACCAGGGGAGCGATCAGCGTGGAAACGGAAGCCACCGCCACGGACAGCGCAACGTCGCCCTTGGCGAGGAAGGCCATCACGTTGGATGCGGTGCCGGACGGCGCGCAGCCCACCAGGATCAGGCCCACGGCGAGTTCGGGCGGGAGCTGAAGCGCGACGGCGATCAGCCAGCCTGCGCCCGGCATGATCACGTAGTGCGCCACGATGCCCAGCGCCACCGCCCAGGGCCGGCGTGCCACGGAGGCGAAGTCCGGCGGCGTCAGGGTCAGGCCCATGCAGAACATGATGACGCCCAGCAGGTACGGCACGGACGGGGCGAGGGGCTTGAAAGCGCCGGGTACCAGGAAACCGGCGAGGCCGGCAGCCACCACCAGCAGAGGGAAGACGGTGACCGCCACGCGCGCGATCTTCGCCTCCGCGGCGAGGGCAGGGTTCCGGACGGCTGAATCGGACGTAGTGTTTGTTGCCTCAAGCATCCATCCATGGTGGCAGCCGCGGTGAGGCGTCCGCGAATCCGTGACCCGCCGTCGGGCATGTATGTCAGACATATCCGCCCGACGGCGGGCCGGACTCAAGACAAGGGACTCAGGGGCGCTTGAGGAAGGATTCCACCTTGCCGGGATCGCGTTCGACGACGTCGCCGAGGACGCCGTCGACCTTCTCCAGAAGCGCCGGGTCAAGGACGACGCCGGATGCCGTGGCGTTGTCCTTGAGCTGTTCCGGCCGGGAGGCGCCGACGATCGCCGCGGAGACGTTCCTGTTCTGCAAGACCCAGGCGACGGCGAACGCTGCCATCGACAGGCCGGCTTCATCCGCGAGCGGCTTGAGCTCCTGGACGCGTTCGAGCACCGCCGGCTGCATGTAGCGGTGCTCGGTCTTCGTGCCGCCGTCCCCGCTCGAGAAGCGCGACTCGGCGGGCGCACCCGCGCTGGGCAGGTACTTTCCGCTGAGCACGCCCTGCGCAATCGGGGACCACACGATCTGGCCCAGGCCCAGTTCCTCGCTGAGCGGCACCACCTCGGGTTCGATCACGCGCCACAGCATGTTGTACTGCGGCTGGTTGGAGATGAGCTGGATGCCGAGTTCCTTCGCGAGGGCGGCGCCGCGGCGGATCTCGTCCGGCGTCCATTCGGAGACGCCGATGTAGAGCGCCTTGCCGGCGCGGACGATGTCGGCGAACGCCTGCATCGTCTCCTCCAACGGCGTTTCGTAGTCGTAGCGGTGGGCCTGGTACAGGTCCACGTAGTCCGTGCGGAGGCGGCCCAGGGAGCCGTTGATCGACTCCATGATGTGCTTGCGGGACAGGCCGCGGTCGTTCCTGCCTTCGCCGGTGGGGAAGTAGACCTTGGTGAAGATTTCGACGCTTTCGCGCCGCACACCGTCGAGCGCTTCGCCCAGCGCGGTTTCCGCGCGAGTGCCGGCATAGGCGTCCGCCGTGTCGAAGGTCGTGATGCCAAGGTCCAGTGCGGTGCGGACGCAGGAGGTTGCGGTGTCCTGGCCGATCTGTTCGCCGTGGGTGGTCCAGTTGCCGTACGCGATTTCGCTCACGTACATGCCCGAGTTTCCGAGTTTGCGGTATTCCATGGGGGTTCCTGTTCGCTGGGTGTTTCGGGGTCCGTCGGAAAGTGACTGTTTAGGGTGTGGCCGCGCGAAGGCGGCGGGGCGGGGCCGTGGAGCCCCGGACGATGAGGCTCGGTTCGAGGCGCTCGACGGCGGCCGGCGCACCTTCGAGCGTGGCGATGAGTGCCTCCGCGGCGCGGCGGCCCTGTTCGGCCACGCCGTGGTCCATGGTCGTCAGGCCGATCGAGCCGGCGAGCTCGTGGTTGTCGTAGCCGACCACCGAGAAATCCCCGGGCACCTGCAGCCCGGCGCCGCGGAGCGTGGCCAGCGCCCCGAAGGCGAGCTCGTCCGAGGCGGCGACCACCGCCGTCGGGGGATCCGCGATGCTCAGGGCCCGCGCCAGGGCCGCGGCCCCGGCGTCGACCGTGTTCCCGACGCCGAACTCAAGGCCGGGATCGGCTGCGATTCCCGCCTCGGCAAGTGCCTCGCGGTAGCCGAGCAGGCGTTCCGCGGGAGGCACGCCGCCGAGGGTGGAGCCGGGTGCCTCCTGGATGCCGAGGAAGGCGATCCGTTCGTGGCCGAGGTTGAGCAGGTGCCGGGTGGCCGCCCGCCCTCCGTCCCGGTCCTCGACGCATACCGAGGAAGCGCCCGTCCGTTCCGAACCGACAAGCGCCACCGCCTGGCCTTGGGCTTCGAGGGCCGCGAGTTCTTCGGGAGCCAACTGCAGGGCGAGCACCAGGGCGCCGTCGGAGCGCCCCCGCAGGCGGGGCGCTGCGAAAAACGCCTTGCGCAGTTCAGGCGTGGACAGTTCGGTGAGCAGGACGTCGTAGCCTGCGCGGCTCAGCACGCGGCCGGCCGCAGCGATCACCTCTGCGAAGAACCATTTCGAGAGAAGCGGTACCACGACGGCCACCGTGCGGGTGCGTCCCGTCGCGAGCCGTGACGCGCTCAGGGAGGCCACATAACCGAGTTCGTCAGCCGCATCCTGCACGCGCTTGCGCGTTGTCTCGGCAATGCCTGGAACGCCGCGAAGGGCCCGTGAGACCGTGGAAACAGAAACTCCTGCGCGTTCGGCGACGCTCTGGACGGAGGAAGGCATGTGACGAGGCTAGAGCAGGAGGCGCGCATCCTGCAAGCGCTTGCGAAATGCTGCGCACGCCTTCAAGGCCGTTTTACACTGCCCAAAAATCGGGGCTTCCCAGCTTCTTATGTGTCATGTACCATTGCACATATCATGTGACATCGAACACAGCGAACGATGTTTTCACCTGTTCCCCACATGGAAGATCGTTATGACCCTTTCAGAAATCGCGAACGGCAAGCTCGCGCCCCGTACCGGCATCAGGCTGGACAACATCTCCAAGCGTTACGGCGACCATCTGGTGATTGATGATGTGTCGCTGAATGTCGAACCGGGCACGGTGACGGCGTTGATCGGCCCTTCAGGTGCGGGCAAGAGCACCTTCCTGCGGTGCATCAACCTGCTGGAGCGCCCGGATTCCGGGACCATCCAGGTGGACCACCACACGATCGAGCCGGGCAAGGTGATCAACGCCAAGGACCTCGCGGCGCTGCGCCGCACGGTCGGCATGGTGTTCCAGTCCTTCAACCTTTTCCCGCACATGTCCGCCTTGAAGAACATCAGCTTCCCGCAGCAGAAGGTGCTGGGCCGCAGCAAGGAAGAGGCCGATGAACGTGCCCTGCAGCTCCTGGAGCGCGTGGGCCTGAAGGACAAGGCGGACCAGCATCCGGGCCGGTGTTCCGGAGGGCAGCAGCAGCGCATCGCGATCGCGCGTGCGCTGGCCCTGGACCCCTCGATCATGCTGTTTGATGAGCCGACGTCGGCCCTGGACCCCGAGGTGGGCCTGGAGGTCCTGGCGGTCATGCGTGAGCTGGCCCAGGACGGGATGACGATGATCGTGGTGACCCACGAAATGCAGTTCGCCCGCGATGTTTCGGACACCCTCGTGGTGATGGCCGATTGCAAGATCATCGAACAGGGCGATCCGCGGGCCATCATGAGCGACCCGCAGGAGGACCGTACCCGGCGCTTCCTGCGGGCCGTGCTGGAGCGCTGAGATGGACGCATTTTCCGCAGTCCTGCAGGGGCTGCCGATGACCCTGGTGCTGACACTGTCCGCGTTCGCGATCGGCATCGTCGGTGCGGTGCCGCTCGCGGTGGGCCTGTCCTCCCCGAACGTTGTGCTCCGCCTGGCCTGCCGGCTCTTCGTGGACCTGGTCCGCGGCGTGCCGATCATCGTGTGGCTGTTCCTGCTGAAGTTCGGCATCCAGGTGGGCACCTTCAAGTTCAACCCGGTGGGCGCGGCGATCGTGGGCCTGGGCGTGGTGTCCATCGCCTATCTGGCCGAGATCTACCGCGGCGGCCTGGAATCCGTGCCGCGCGGGCAGAACGAGGCCGCGGACGCGCTGGGCCTGACCCGGGGCACCACCTTCTACCGGGTGCTCGTGCCGCAGGCCTTCCGGATAGTGTCCCCGTCGATCGCCACGTATCTGACTGGCCTGCTGAAGGACTCGTCGATCGCCTCGACGATCATCGTGGCCGAAATGGTGTTCCAGTCCCAGTCCTTCGCCCGGCAGCACCCCACCGTGGAAGGCATCCTGCCCTACGTGCTGGTCGGCGTCCTGTACATCGTGCTGAGCCTGCCCGTGGCGTACCTGTCGCGCAGCCTTGACGCCCGCATGAGGAAGGCGGTCTACGCATGAACTGGCTGATCGAATGGGCGGGCTACCTGCCGCAGCTGATGTCCGGGCTCGGCGTGAGCCTCATGATCGCCGGGATCTCGATCGTGGCCGGCTACCCGCTGGGCCTGGTGCTCAGCGTGATGGTGTCCGCCAAGAACCTGGCCGTGCGCACCCTGGGGCTGGCCGTCGTCGAAATCGGCCGCGGCGCCCCGGCGCTGGTGATCCTGTACCTCTTCTATTACGGGCTGCCGAAGTTCGGCATCGCCTTCGAAAGCATCACCGCGGCGTGCCTGGCCCTGATCTGGAACTCCGCGGCGTACTCCTCGGAGATCATGCGGGCCGGAATGCAGTCCGTGGCCCGCGGCCAGCACGAAGCCTCGGCGGCCCTGGGCCTGTCCTGGAGCCACACCTTCTTCCGGGTGATCATGCCCCAGGGCATGCGCTCGGCCATTCCGGGCCTGATGGGCGTGGCCATCCAGATGTTCCAGGGCACCTCCCTGGCCTACGCCATCGCCGTGCCGGAACTGATGAAGTCGGCCTACAACATCGGCTCCCAGGACTTCAACTACCTGCAGATCTTCACCCTCGCGGGCATCTGCTATGCCGCGATTTCCATGCCGGCCACGTGGATCACCGTGTACTTCGAAAAACGCATGGCCCGCCACGCCTGACCCCTTTACCCGTCCATCCTCAACGCATCCCCCCACAACAGGAGGAAAAAATGACCATTCACAAGCTCAAGACCGCCGGTGCGCTGGCCGCCGTCGTCCTCGCCGCCGGCCTGGGCCTGACCGCCTGCGGCGGCTCCTCGACCGCCAGCAGTTCCAACTGCACCCCCAAGCACCAGGGCATCCAGACCGTCGCAGCCGGCAAGCTGACCATCGGCGTCATCGACATCCCGCCCTTCAGCAGCTACAACAGCGGTAAGCCCACCGGCATCGACATCGCCATCGCCAACAAGATCGCCAAGGACGAGTGCCTTGAACCGGTCTACCAGCAGGCCACGTACGCGGATGCCGTGCAGTCCATCTCCGGCGGCAACATCGACCTCGCCCTGGGCACCATCGACGCCACCGAGAAGCGCCTGAAGGCCGTGGACTTCTCCGCCTCCACCTACCTGGACGGCATGGGCATCGCCTCCAAGACCGGCGCCACCACCGTGACGGACCTGGAGAAGATGAAGAAGGTCGGCACCATCGACGGCTACCTCTGGGTGGAAGACCTCCGCAAGATCCTCGGCGACAAGCTGGTCACCTACCCGTCCAGCGTTGAGCTGAAGGCGGACTTCGACGCCGGACGCCTGGACGCCGACGTCGACGCTTACGGCGTGCAGGTCCTCCAGTTCAAGGACGCCGCCGGCGTCACGGTTGCCCTGTCGAACGAAAAGCCGGACCCCCGCGTCGGCGCCATCACCCAGGCCCCGGAAGCCGCCTTCCCGATGACCAAGGGCAACACCAGCCTGAAGGAAGCGCTCGACGCCGGCATTCAGGCCCAGCGCGAAGACGGCACCATTGCCAAGCTCCTCAAGGATGCCGGCCTCTCCGAAGGCCTCGGCAAGGTTGCCGAGAAGCAGTACGTGGTTCCCGCGAGCTGATCCCCACCCGCCGCATACGCGGAAACCCCGGATGCCGGGCTTCGGCCCGGCATCCCCTTCTTCCACCTGTGCAATGTCACATGGTAAATTTGCTGTGAGGAACTTCACGGCAGCACGACAACGGCGCCGAGTGTGCCACAACGAAAGGACCTGATCATGACTGAGACCCGCAAGCCCTGGCACGGCGTGCACGTCGCCACCGCGCTGCCGTTCAAGGAAGACTCCAGCGTGGACTTCGACGCCTACGCCGAGCACGTCCGCTTCCTGGCCAACGCCGGCTGCGACGGCGTCGCCCCCAACGGCTCCCTGGGCGAGTACCAGACCCTCAGCGAAGAGGAACGCGGCCGCGTCATTTCGACGGCGGTCGAGGCAGCTCCGGAAGGCTTCACCGTCATGGCCGGCGTTGGCGCCTACGGCGGACTCCAGTCCGTGAAGTGGGCCGAGCAGGCCGCCGAAGCCGGGGCAGCGTCCCTGATGCTGCTGCCGCCGAACGCGTACCGGGCCAACGACGGCGAGGTGGTGGACCACTACCGCCGCGTTGCCGCCGTCGGACTGCCGATCGTGGCCTACAACAACCCGATCGACACCAAGGTGGACCTGACCCCGCAGCTGATCGCCCGCCTGCACGGCGAAGGCCTGATCGTCGGCGTCAAGGAATTCACCGGCGATGTCCGCCGCGCCTACGAGATCAAGGAACTCGCCCCCGAGGTGGACCTGCTCATCGGCACTGACGACACCGTCGTCGAGATGGGCCTGGCAGGTGCCGTGGGCTGGGTGGCCGGCTACCCGAACGCCATCCCTGAGTCCACACTGGAGCTCTACCGCCTCTCCACCTCCGGAGACGTGGCAGACCTGGCCCGGGCCCGCGAGATCTACACCGACCTGCACTCCCTGCTCCGCTGGGACAGCAAGACCGAATTCGTCCAGTCCATCAAGCTGTCCATGGACATCGTGGGCCTCCGCGGAGGAGCATGCCGCCCCCCGCGCGGCCCCCTGAGCGAAGCAGCCCACGCAGCAGTAACAAAGGACACGGAAGCCGCCCTCGCCAAGGGCTACAAATAACCAAAGGGCTGGGCTCATTGTCGACGACGGTGAGCCGCCTGCCGGAGTTTGGTTTCTCGCGCGATCGGTGACGAACCCACAAGACGGATTCCGGTCCTCCGGAAAGGAGCGCATCGCGAGCGATCGCATCGTGTAGGTCGCCCAGCGACCGCAGCTGTGCATATCGTTCGTGTCTAAGCGACGCCGGAGGGCCGGAATCCGGCGAAGCCGCCGCGGAAGCGCCGGAGGACCGTTGCCCGGCGAAGCCGGCAGAAACAACAAGGAGAGAGCACATGAGAACCAGCCGCATCTTCCACGCCGTGGACTCCCACACCGAGGGCATGCCCACGCGCGTGATCACCGGCGGCATCGGGACGATCCCCGGCGCCACCATGGCGGAGCGCCGCCTGTGGTTCATGGAACACAGCGACTGGATCCGCACCCTCCTGATGACCGAGCCGCGGGGCCATGCCTCGATGAGCGGTGCCATCCTGCAGCCGCCCACCAGGCCGGACGCGGACTACGGCGTGCTGTACATCGAGGTCTCGGGCCTGCTGCCGATGTGCGGCCACGGCACCATCGGCGTGGCCACGGTGCTCGTGGAGACCGGCATGGTGGAGGTCGTTGAGCCGGTCACCACGGTGCGGCTGGACACGCCCGCCGGCCTGGTAATCGCCGAGGTCGCGGTGAAGGACGGCCACGCCGAATCCGTGACCATCCGCAACGTGCCCTCGTTCGTGGACCGCCTGGACGCCTCGGTGGAGGTTCCGGGCTACGGCACGGTGAACTACGACCTCGCCTTCGGCGGCAACTTCTACGCCGTGGTGGACCTCGACGCCTTGGGCCTGCCGTTCGAACGCGGACGCAAGGACGATCTGCTCAAGGCCGGCCTGGCGATCATGGACGCCATCAACGCCGCGGACGAGCCCGTCCACCCGGAGCGGGAGGACATCCGCGCCTGCCACCATGTCTACCTCAAGGCCCCGGGATCCACGGCGGAGCACTCCCGGCACGCGATGGCCATCTACCCGGGCTGGTTCGACCGCTCTCCGTGCGGCACCGGCACGAGCGCCCGCATGGCACAGCTGCACGCCCGCGGTGAGCTGGCCCTGAACACCGATTTCATCAACGAGTCCTACATCGGCTCCCGTTTCATCGGCCGCCTCGTGGAGGAGACGGAGGTGGGCGGCCGGCCCGCCGTCGTCCCCACCGTCACGGGACGCGCCTGGCTGACCGGCACCGCGCAGTACTTCCTGGATCCCACGGATCCCTTCCCGGGAGGCTTCCTGCTGTGACGTCGCCGCTCTCTGTTGGATTGCCCTATTTCGACGCCGCCGCCGTGCGTGCCGCCGCCCCGTGGCCGACGGCGCTCGCGGCCCTGGAGCGTGCGCTCGCCGACGGTGTGGATCCGGAGTTGGACAGCCCGCGGCTGTTCAGCCCGGCACCGGGCGGCGAGTTCCTGATCATGCCGGCACAGGGCCTCAGCACCAACGGTCGGAGCTATTCCGGGGTCAAGGCACTCACCGTTGCCCCCGGCAATCCAGCCCGCGGGCTCGAGAAGATCCAGGGCATCTACCTGCTGATCGACTCGGACACCCTGGCGCCCCTGGCCACCATGGACGGCACCGAACTCACGGCCATCCGTACCCCGGCCACCACCCTGATGGCCGTCAAGCACATCCTGGCGGCAACCCCGGGCGGCGAAGCGAAGCATGAACCGCAGGTGCTCGTCTTCGGCGCCGGCGTCCAGGCGCTCAACCACCTCCGCGCGGCGCATGCCGTGCTGCCCGGGGCGCGCTTCGCCGTCGTCGGCCAGCGTCCGGAACGGGTGCAGGCACTCATCGGAACGCTCGCCGCCGAAGGCGTCGAGGTCCGGGCCGGAGGCGCGGCGGATTTCCCGGAGGCGGATGTCATCCTCTGCACCACTTCGTCCCGCACACCGTTGTTCGACGGCGGGCTGGTGGCGGACGGCGCGGTGGTCGCCGCCGTCGGGCAGCACGGACTGGACGCCCGCGAAGTGGACGCCACGCTCGTGCTCCGCTCTGACGTCGTGGTGGAAGGCCGGGCCTCGGCCTTGCGGGAGGCGGGCGACCTCATCCCCGCCCGCAGCGTGGAGGAGTGGGAGGGCATCCATCCGCTGAACCTGCGCGAACTGGTGGGCGGCAAGCTGGAACGCACGCCCGGGAAGCCCTGCCTGTACGCCGGAGTGGGCATGGCCTGGGAGGACCTCGTGACCGCGGCCGTGGTGTATGAAGGAGGCACCAGAGAATGACGCCCGCCCAAGGAGTGCTCACCGTGCCTGCCAACAACCAGCTCCCCATCGCCCCGCTCGGCCGCCAGCGCAGCCTCCGCGAGTCGGTCACCGAGTCGCTGCGTGCTGCGATCATCGCCGGCACCCTGGAGGAGGGAACCTTGTACTCGGCCCCGGCCCTGGGCGCGGCCTTCGGCGTCTCGGCCACGCCCGTGCGCGAGGCCATGATGGACCTGGCCCGCGAAGGACTCGTGGAGACGGTCAAGAACAAGGGCTTCCGGGTCACCAGCATGAGCGACCGCGAACTGGACGAAATCACCGAGATCCGCCTGCTGCTGGAACCCCCGGTGATGGCCGACGTCGCCGGGACCATCCCGGAACGCGACATGGGCCGGCTGCACAAGCTCGCCGAGAACATCGTGGACGCCGCCCGGGAAGGCGACCTGGCCGCCTACCTGGCCGCTGACCGCGAATTCCACGCCGAACTGCTGGAGTACTCGGGCAATAAGCAACTCGTTGAGCTGGCCACGAGCCTGCGTACGCGCACCCGCATGTATGGGCTGAAAATCCTCAGCGACAGCAACCGCCTGGCCGATTCCGCCCAGGAACACCACGAACTGCTCGACCTCATCGCCGCCGGCGACGGCGCCGCGGCCCGCGAGCTCATGCGCCGCCACATCGGACACGCGCGCGGGCTCTGGGCCACCGGCGATGACGAAACCCCACCCCAGGATCAACAAGAATGAGCGAGCAACAGACATGAACCATGGCACCGACAGGGGCAGCGACGTCCTGGTCATCGGCGCGGGCGTCATCGGGGCCGCCACCGCCTACTTCGCCGCACAACAGGGCCTGAGCGTCACGGTCCTGGACAAGGGCCTTCCGGCCAGCGGCACCTCCTCCGCCTGCGAAGGCAACATCCTCGTCTCGGACAAGGAACTCGGCCCCGAACTCGAACTCACCCGCTACTCCCTGGGCGTCTGGCACAACGACCTCGCCGAACACAAGAAACTCTGGGAGTTCGAATCCAAAGGCGGGATCATCGTGGCCTCCCGCGAAAGCAGCCTCGCCTCCCTCAACCGGGTGATGGCGGTCCAGAAGGGCTTCGGCGTGGACGTCGAGGAACTGGACCAGGCCGCCCTCCGCGAAGCCGAACCCCACATTTCCCCCGAAGCGCTCGGCGGCGCCAGCTACCGCGAAGACTGCCAGGTGCAGCCCATGCTCGTGGCGGCGCACCTCGTCCGGCTCGCTACCGTTGCCGGCGCCCGCTTCATCGCCGACACCCCAGTCACTGCCTTCATGCGTTCAGGATCAGGGCGCGACGGCGGCCGCGTCACCGGCGTCCGCACCCCGCGCGGCGATTTCCCCGCCGGAGCCGTGGTCAACTGCACCGGCACCTGGGCCGGAGAGCTCGCGGCCATGGCCGGCGTCGAGGTCCCCGTCCTGCCGCGGCGCGGCTTCGTGATGGTCACCGAACCGCTGCCGCCCATGGTCCGTCACAAGGTCTACGCCGCCGAATACATCGACAACGTGGGCAGCTCCGATGCGGGGCTGCAGGCCTCGCCCGTGGTGGAAGGCACGCCAGCCGGGAGCATCCTCATCGGCTCCACGCGTGAACGGGTCGGCTTCGACCACACTGTCAGCACCGCCGCCCTCGGCCTGCTGGCCCGCAACGCCACCTCCCTGTTCCCGTTCCTGGAACGGGTCAAGGCCATCCGGCACTACCACGGCTTCCGCCCGTACTGCCCGGACCACCTGCCGGTGATCGGCCACGACGAGCGCGCGCCCGGGCTCTGGCACGCCGCCGGCCACGAGGGCGCTGGCATCGGACTCTCCGCCGGAACGGGCAAGCTCCTGGCCCAGGCTTTGGCCGGGCTGGCGCCGGATATGGACCTTTCCCCGTTCGCCCCGGCCCGCTTTGGGGAGCCTGGCTCCCATACTTCCGACCACCGAGAGGAGGCCACGGCATGAACACCCAGCCGGTCACCATCACCTTCGACGGCCGCCCCCTGACGGCGGCAGCCGGCCAGAGCGTCGGCGCGGCCCTCGCGTCCCAGGGCATCACCGCCTGGCGCGGCACCCGCAAGGGCCGGAAGCCGCGCGGCCTGTTCTGCGGTATCGGCATCTGCTTCGACTGCCTCGTGACCGTCGACGGCGAAGCGAACCAGCGCGCCTGCCTTGTGGAAGTGTGCGAGGGCATGGAGGTGGAAGGCTCATGAGCAGCACGGTCACTGTTGACGTCGCCGTCGTCGGAGCCGGTCCCGCGGGGCTTGCCGCCGCTGTGGCGGCCGCCGAAGCGGGGGCGAGGGTCGCCGTCGTCGACGCCGGAAGCCAGCCGGGCGGTCAGTTCTGGCGGCATCCGGCCGAGACTGTCGAACCCGAGCCGGACGGCCACGGCCACCACGGCTGGAACAGCTACCTGGACCTCCGTGCCCGTTTCGACGCCGCGCAGCGCGCCGGGCGGATCACGTACCTGCCCGGGCTGCAGGTGTGGATGGCGGAACGAAGCGAGGACGGCTTTGTGCTGCGGACGACGGCGGCAGTCGGCTCCGCCCATCCGCTTACCGTCATGGCGGCCCGCCTGGTCCTGTGCCCCGGAGGCTACGACCGCCAACTGCCCGTCCCCGGCTGGGACCTTCCCGGGGTCATGGCAGCGGGCGGGATCCAAGCCTTCATCAAGGCCAACGGCGTGCTGCCGGGCAAGCGCTTCGTCATCGCCGGTACCGGGCCGTTCCTGCTGCCCGTCGCGGCCGGAGTTGCCGAGGCCGGCGGGAAGGTGCTGGCCGTGCTCGAGTCCTCCTCGCCGTCGGCCTGGCTGCCTCACCTGCGTGCCGCCTCAGGCGTGCCGGAAAAGGCCCTCGAAGGCGCCGAATACGCGGCCGTGTTTGCCCGCCACCGCATCCCGTACCGCACCCGCAGCATCGTCACCGGGGTCCTGGGTTCCGGAAAAGCCGAGGGAGTCCGCACCGCCCGGGTCGACGCCGACGGCCGGGTCCGTCCCGGCACCGGGCGGGTCTACGCGGACGTGGACGTGGTGGGCTTCGGCTGGGGCTTCACCCCGCAGATGGAGCTGCCGGTGTCGCTCGGCGTCGAAACAAGGCTCGACGCTGACGGTTCCTTGGTGGGCGTGGTGGATGAGCGCCAGCAGTCCAGCGTTCCCGGACTGTTCCTCGCGGGGGAGGTGACCGGCGTCGGCGGCGCAACCTTGGCCGTCCTCGAAGGTCTGGCGGCGGGTGCCGCGGCCGCCCGCCCGGACTCGGACGTCCCGGTCAAACAGCCGGCCGCGATTGCCCGGCACCGCCGCTTCGCCCGGGCCATGCACCTGGCCCACCCCGTGCCCGCCGCCTGGCAGGACTGGCTCACCCCGGACACCACCGTCTGCCGCTGCGAGGAAGTCACCGCCGGGGACATCACGGAGGCCCGGGAGAACCTCGGTGCCCGCGATGTCCGGAGCCTCAAATCCTTCACCCGTGCCGGCATGGGCTGGTGCCAGGGCCGGGTCTGCGGGTTCGCGGCCGCCTGCCTCGGCGCCGGTCCGGGAGAAGCGCCCGACGCCGGTTCCCTCGCCGGGAGTGCCAAGCGCCCCCTCGCCGCACCCGTGGGCATCGGCGAACTAGCCGGGCTCGACAGCTAGGACGGCTGGAACGGCCATGACCATTCCGGGTGCGGCTTGCCAACTCGCGGGAGGGCTGCGGGGTCGCCGGAACGTTCCAGCGACCCCGCAGCATTCCCGCGACCCCGCGTCCCGGCAACGCCCTTAGAACCCAAGACCTCAACGGAAGGAGACCGCGATGACCGCGATCACCCACAACGCCGGCACCGCCGCCGCAACAACTGATACCGAACTCGAAAACCACCTCGCCGCCGCCCACGCCGCCGCGGCGCCGCTGGCTGCGCTCCGCCCCGCGGAACGCGCCGCCCTGCTGGACGCCGTCGCCGACGCCCTGGATGCCGCCGCGGAGGAGCTGGTTCCGCTGGCGGAGCAGGAAACCCGGCTGGCCGAGGCCCGGCTGCGCGGCGAGCTGAAGCGCACCACCTTCCAGCTGCGGATCTTCGGCGAACTGTTGCGCGACGGCGGCTACCTCGACGCCCGGATCGACCACGCCGACGCCGACTGGCCCATGGGCGCGCCACGGCCCGAGCTGCGCCGCCTGAAGGTTCCCGTCGGCCCGGTGGTGGTTTTCGCCGCGAGCAACTTCCCCTTCGCCTTCTCCGTCGCAGGCGGCGACACCGCCTCCGCGCTCGCTGCGGGCAACCCCGTGATCCTCAAAGCCCACTCCGGCCACCCGGAACTGTCCAAGGCGACGGCCGCCGTCGTGGTTTCCGCGCTTGCCGCCGTCGGGGCGCCGGAAGGCAGCTTCGCGCTGATCACCGGAACCGCCGCCGGAGCCGCTGCGCTGAAGGACCCGCGCATCAAGGCGGGTGCCTTCACCGGCTCCATCCCGGGCGGCCGCGCCCTGTTCGACATCGCCAGTTCCCGCCCCGAACCGATCCCGTTCTACGGCGAACTGGGCAGCAACAACCCCGTCTTCGTCACTGAAGCCGCGGCAGCAGAACGCGGCGCGGAGATCGCCGAGGCTTTCGTGGGTTCCTTCACCATGGGCGCCGGCCAGTTCTGCACCAAGCCCGGCACGCTGTTCGTGCCCGCATCCTCCGGGATGGTCGAGGCCCTCCGCGAGGCCGCCCTGCCCGCCGCCGCTCCGCTGCTGAACAGCCGCATCCAGTCCGGCTACGCCGAAGTCCTGGAAACCCTGCAGGCCAACCCGCGCCTCGAGGTCCTGGCCCAGGGCG
>Ga0105243_10002444_pt1 | contig 15518 bp, 17 predicted proteins | sample KBSM34metaG_FD_81525 | JGI IMG/M metagenome (GOLD analysis project Ga0105243, IMG submission 81525) | Miscanthus rhizosphere microbial communities from Kellogg Biological Station, Michigan, USA - KBS M3-4 metaG | ecosystem: Host-associated > Plants > Roots > Rhizosphere > Soil | place... | reverse complement strand
GAGAAGGGACAGGGATGGAACGGTCGACGCGCGTGGTCCTCGCGATCGAGGCGCCCGAGGTGCTCGACGAGGTCCTGCACTTCCTCGATCGCAGCGACGCGGTTCGCGTGGTTGCGACCGCAGACGGCGAACGGCAGATCGTCGACGCCGTCACCCAGCTCGAGCCCGACGTCGTGATCGCGGAGCCGCGGTTCGCCGGCGCCGTTCCGGCGCCGGCGCCCTGTATCGCGATCGCGAGTCGGGAGTCGATCGCCGCGCTTCGCGCGGCGATCGCAGCCGGCGTGCGTGCGTTCACCGTGTGGCCCGAGGAGCGCGAGCGCCTCATGGAGCACGTCGAGGCTTTCGCCGTGGGTGCCAAGCACCTCGAACGGCGAGCGACCGTGATCGCCGTGCACGCATCACGAGGCGGTGCAGGGTGCACCTTCGTCGCGACGCACCTCGCACGTGCGGCGGCATCGGCTGATCGATCCGTCGTCGTGATCGACGCGGATCCGTTCGGGGGCGACGTCGCGACCGCCCTCGGGATCGCCGACGGAACCGAGGGCGTGCATCCCGTCTCGGAGCTCTGCGACGTGGTTGACGAGATGACGCCCGGGTCGTTCACCGACACGGTGTTCCCGCATCACGAAGGCTTCGGTGTGATCGTCGCCGCGCCGCCCGAGGCGCCCGCTCTCGAGGAGCGCGCGATGGTTCGGGTCGTCGACCTCGCGGCGGCATCCGCCGACGTCGTCGTACTCCACACAGGCCTCGGCACGGATCGGGTCACGCGGGCATGCCTTCGCGCCGCAGACGCCATCGTCGAGGTCCTCGCGCTCGACATCGCCTCGTTCCGGGCGACGGTCCGGACCCTGGCCAGGGTCGCAGTCGACGGGGTCGAGGACCGAACGTCGTTCGTGGTGAACCGCGCCGCCCGCGGCGAGGTCGTTCCGGCCGATGTAGAGCGCGTGTTCGGACGCGCGCCCGCGGCGGTTCTCCCGCTCGATACCTCGGTCCCACGCCTGCAAGATCATGGGCGGCTCCTGCCGCCACGCGCCCGTTCGGCGCGGGCCGTCGCGAGACTGAGTGATCGCCTGCTGGCTGAAACGGCCGAGCTCCGAGGTGCCGCGTGACGGTCCTCGGCGTCCTCTCCCTCATCGATGAGGGGCTCGGACGCGCCGGCCGCCGGCGCTCCCCCCGTTCCCGGGCCCACGAACCGGAGGGGGGAACGGGTGGTGCGGATACGTCACATCGCGACCGCCGTCGTGATCGTCGCGACGGTGGCGATCGCGACACCGGCGCACGCCAACGTCGGGACCGCATGCAGCGCCTGGAAGGCCACGAAGACGGGAGGGCATCAGTCGGCCTGCTACGTGCGGAGCGCCGACTGGGAGGTCACGGCCAAGGGCCGCGGCTACTACGACGGTTCGACGCGGTTGGTCCAGATGAACATCGCGGTGTCGTTGCAATCCTCGATCGACGGGTTCACGTGGACCACGCTCGCGAGCCGCTCCTGCGGGTTCACGAGCGTCCCGTCGTCGTCTCCGGGAGGCTCGTGTCTGACCGCTGCCCAATGGGTCGACGCCGGCACGCTGTACCGGGCACGGACGTTCCTCGTGCTCTTCGAGGCGAACGGGACGGTTCGAACGACCAACCCGACCTACAGCCCCATCACATCCTGATCCTTCCTTCCGCGTTCGAGATCGGAGTCGCGCGTGAGCGCTGACACGCTGCGCACGTTGCGCCGAGAGGTTCGTGACCAGCTACGCGTCCGCATCGACGCACGCGGGCTCGCGAGCGCACCCCCGGCAGAGCGACGCGTCCGCGTGCGCGACGAGGCGCTGGACCTGTTGCGTCAGCGCGGAGCGCTGCTCCCGCAGCGCGAGCTCAACCGCATCGTGAACGAGGTCTCCGACGATGTCGTCGGGTTCGGGCCGATCGAGTCCTTGCTCAAGGACCCAACGGTCACCGAGGTGATGGTGAACGGACCCGACGACGTATTCGTGGAGCGAGAGGGGCGCATCGAAAGGGTGCGCGATCGGCTATTCGAGGGGGAGGAGCCGGTCATGCATCTGATCGAACGCATCGTGGGACCCTTGGGCCTCCGGGTCGATCACGCGTCACCATGGGTGGACGCTCGGCTACCGGACGGTTCGCGGGTCCACGCGATCGTGCCGCCCCTCTCGCTCCGCGGTCCCACGCTCACGATCCGCAAGTTCTCGCCCGCACCCATCACGCCGGAGCTCTTGGTCGAGCGCGCGTCGGTCGGCCCACGGATGATGCGCTTCCTCCTGTCGTGCGTTCGGGGGCGCGCCAACATGGTCGTGTCCGGTGGCGCCGGCAGCGGCAAGACGACGATGCTCGGGATCCTCACCACGGCGATCCGCGACGACGAGCGGGTGATCACGATCGAGGATGCGGCGGAGCTGCGTCTGGCGAATCCGCATGTCGTCTCCCTCGAAGCACGTCCGGCGAACGTGGAAGGCCGCGGCGAGGTGTCGGTGCGCGATCTGGTCCGCAACGCGCTTCGGATGCGGCCGGATCGGATCATCGTCGGCGAGGTCCGAGGGGGCGAGGCGCTCGACATGCTGCAAGCGATGAACACCGGTCATGAGGGATCGCTCTCGACGGCGCACGCCAACTCCGCCCGGCACGTTCTCTGGCGCCTCGAGACGATGGCGATGATGTCCGACGTGGATCTGCCCGCTGCGCACGTTCGCGGACAGGTGGCGGCGGCGCTCGATGTGATCGTCCAGCTCGCGAGGCTTCGAGACGGCCGGCGGATCGTCTGGGAGATCGCCGCGGTCGAGGGCACGCGCGAGGGCGAGGCGGTCGTCGAGCCCGTGTTCCGCTTCCAGCCTCGGGCCGGTGACGGAACGTTCGAGGCGACGGGCTTCGTGCCTGCGATGGTCCATACGTTGCGGGCTCGCGGAGAGTCGCTGCCGGACGCGCTGTTCGACGTCGGGGTCGACCGCTGAACCCGCTCGTCGTCGTCGGCCTTCCGCTCGCCGCATGTTGTTCCGCGGCGGGCATGCTCGTGGCGCGTCGATCGGCGATCGGCGATCGGCTCGGGATCGTCGCCGCGACCGTCTCCGGAGCGCCGCGGGTGCGCAGGGACGACGTCCTGGTGTTCGGCTCGGCGGCGCTCGTTGGGTGGGCGGTGGCGCGAGTACCGGGACTCGTGGTCGCGCTCGTGCTCGCCGGCGTCGTGCGCGCGGTCAGACGACGACGCGCGCTGGCCGTCTCGCCCGTCATGGTCGAGGAGCGGTTCGCGGATGCGGTCGGTGCGCTCGCAGCGGCTGTCCGGTCGGGAGCATCGCTCACGCAAGCCATCCGCTACACGACGACGGAGGCGGCCCCGCCGGTGCGCGACGACCTCACGCGCATCGTGGCACAACTCGACACCGGGATCGCGCTGGAACAGGCGCTCCGCTCGTGGCCGGATGTGCGGCCGAGCGCGAACGTCGAGCTCGTCGTGGGCGCGCTGGAGCTCCATCGGCGCAGCGGCGGCGATCTGCCGGCCGTGCTCGACCAGGTCGTGGGCGCGATCAGGGATCGCGTCAGCATCTCGCGAGAGGTCCGCTCGCTGACCGCGCAGGCCCGGATGTCCGCGTGGATCCTCGGGCTGCTGCCGGTCGGCTTCTTCGCGTTCCTGTGGCTCACGTCGCGCCGTGATATCGAGGGGGCGATGTCTACTCCCGTGGGCATCGCGTGTGTCGTCGCCGGACTCCTGCTCGAGCTCGGCGCGTTCGCCTGGATCCGGAAGCTGCTGGTGGTCGGATGAGCGCGGCGTCGCTCCTCGGGTTGCTCGCCGCCGCTACGATCCTCGCGGCCGCCGTCGGCGTGGCGAGCGCGGGGAGATCGCCTGTGTTCCCGGCCGAGCCGGTCGCGGGGCGGCCGCGGCGCACCGCAACGCGCCGGGACCGGCGCGCACGCACCAAGGCGCTGCACGCGGATGTTCCGCAGTTGCTGGATCTGCTCGCCGCCGGTTCGACGGCGGGGCTGTCCGCCGAGGCGTCGTTCCGTCAGGCGGTGGCATGTCTGCACGGACCGCTCGGCGACGACCTCGGTGAGGTCATGCGGTCGGTCGACCTCGGGGTGCCCTGGCGCGAGGCGCTCGCCGACCACGTCGAGCGGGCGAACGACCCGGACCTGGCGCGAACGGTCGCGGTCTTGGCGCGGACCGAGGCGCTCGGGGTTCCGTTGCGCGACGCCACGCATGAGCTCGCGGCGGCGGTGCGTGACGCCCGCCGGGCCGAGACGCTCGAACGAGCCCGTACCGCGCCGGTGAAGATGCTGTTCCCGCTGGTGTTCCTGATCCTCCCTGCCTTCCTCCTCCTGACGGTGGTGCCCGTCCTCATCACCACCGTGCGCTCCATCGACTGAGAGGAGGTGAGCAGATGTCGTACCTCATCCGTCTGTACCTGCGCACCCTCGGAGCCATCCGACGGGAAGAAGGTCAGACCACTTCGGAGTACGCGCTGGTGATCTTGGCGGCTGCCGCGGTGGCGGTGGTCTTGATCACGTGGGCGCATTCGTCGGGCAAGCTGCCGGCGTTCTTCGATCAGATCATCGACACCGTGATCGGGAATGCGCAATCCGCCTGAGCGATCGTCGCGCGGGTCGGCGGTGGTGGAGTTCGCGTTGGTGCTGCCGCTCGTGTTCGCGGTGACCTTGGGTCTCGTCCAGGTCGGCGTGCTCGCGCGGGATCGAGCGCTGGTCGAGGCGGCGGCGCGCGCGGGAGCGCGTGCCGCCGCCGTCGAACCCGACGCAACGGCGATCCGCGATGCGGCCGTCGGGGCGGCACCCGGTCTCGACGCATCGTCGATGACGGTGGGCGTCGCCCGTGCCGGAACCCAAGGAGACCCTGTGACGGTCTCGATCACGTACGACGACCCGATGCGGGTGCCGTTCATCGGGTGGCTCGTCGGCACCGCCGTGCAGCTGCATGCGTCCGCCGTGATGCGCCAGGAGTTCGGGTGAGGGTCGCACCCGAGCACGGCTCTGTCTCGGTCGTGTGCGCCGCCGCGATCTGCATCGCGCTCGTCTGCACGATGGGCGTGGCCGACGTCGGCCGGGTCTTGGTGGAGCGGTCACACGCGGAGGCGGCGGCCGACGCGGCCGCCCTCGCCGCGGCGCAGGACCTTGCGCTCGGGACCGGAGATCCCCCCACGGCAGCGTCGCGGTTCGCCGAGGACAACGGCGCGGCGCTGGTCGACTGCTCGTGCGCCGCGGGCGCGTCCGAGGCGGTCGTCACCGTGCGACGGACGTTCACCGGCTTGTTGCTGGTGCCGGGCTCGCTCGCCGTCCAGGCGCGAGCCCGCGCCATCGTCGATCTGCCGTAGGCGCGGGCCGATGCGGCCTGCGCGTAGACTCGGCCACATGACCTCGCGGCGCCAGCTGGAAGAGCTGCTCGCGGCCGTCGCAGATCACGGCGTCGACCCGAAGGACGCGGCCGACCGGCTGGTTGAGCTGCCCTACCGCGATCTCGGGTTCGCGCGCGTCGACACCCATCGCGAGCTCCGGCAGGGCGCGCCCGAGGTGATCCTCGGGTCGGGCAAGACACCGGAGCAGGCTGCACGGATCGCGCTTGCGCTCGCGGAGGCCGGCGCGTCGAGCGTGCTCGTGACGCGCGCCGACGCGCCGATGCGCGCGGCCGTGCGGGAGGTGCTCCCCGAAGCCCTCGAGGACGAACGCGCCCGCGCGGTCTGGGCCGAACGCGAGCCGATCGACAAGCGCGGCCACGTGTTGATCGTGTCCGCCGGCACGTCGGACGGCCCCGTGGTGCACGAGGCGCGGATCCGCGCGGATCTGCTCGGCACCCGTGTCACGGTGCACGAGGACGTCGGCGTCGCGGGGCTCCATCGCCTCGCTCCCGTGATCCCCGATCTCGACCGGGCAGACGTCGTCGTGGTCGTCGCCGGGATGGACGGCGCACTCGCCAGCGTGATCGGCGGCCTGGCCGCCTGCCCGGTGATCGGCGTTCCCACGAGCGTGGGGTACGGCTCGGCGCACGGCGGCGAGACCGCGCTCAACGCGATGCTCGTCTCGTGTGCCGACGGCCTGGCGGTGGTCGGCATCGACGACGGCCTGGGTGCCGGTTCCGTTGCCGCGAGGATCGCGCGCCGCGCGGAGGTACGCGCGACGTGACCCGCGTCGCGTACATCGATCCGGTCGGCGGCCTTGCCGGCGACATGCTGCTGGCCGCGCTGCTCGATGCGGAAGCTCCGCGCCGGGCGCTCGACGACGCGGTCGCGTCGCTCGGGCTCTCGGGCATCGCCATCGACGTGTCGCAGCCGGTGCGCGGCGGCCTCCGGTCGACCCACGTTGCGGTTCGGACCGAGGCCGGCCACGGTCGAACCGCAACGGAGATGCGTGCGATCGTGGCCGGGTCGCAGTTGGCCGCAGGTGTCCGCGCTCGGGCGCTCGATGCGCTCGACCGTCTGATCGCGGCCGAGGCCACGGTCCACGGCGTCGATCGGAGCGAGGTCGTGCTGCACGAGCTCGGCGGTGACGACACGCTGGTCGACATCTGCGGCGCGTTCGCGTTGCTCGACGCGCTCGGGATCGACCGGCTCGTCTGTGCGCCCATCCCGCTCGGCCGCGGGGTCGGCGAGATGGACCACGGCGCGATGCCGCTTCCCGCGCCGGCGACGATGGCGCTGCTCGCGGGTGTCCCCGTCGTCGGCGTCGACACACCCGGCGAGCTCGTCACCCCCACCGGTGCCGCGATCGTGGTCGCGGCGGCCGACGCGTGGGGCGAGCTTCCCAGGATGGTGCTCCGCGCGTCCGGCACGGGCTCCGGAGCCCGCGAGCATCACGACCGCCCGAACATCGTCCGCGTCGTGATCGGCGACGCGTCGAGCGACCCACCGGATGGAGCGAGCGTCGTCCTGCTCCAGGCCAACGTTGACGACCTCCTTCCCGAGTTGGTGCCCGACGTCCTCGAGGCGTGCATCGCGGCAGGCGCGATCGATGCATGGACGGTTCCCATCCAGATGAAGAAGGCTCGGCCCGGCGTCATGCTCAGCGTCCTCGGCCGCCCCGAGCGGGAGCGAGCGCTCGCCGAGACGCTCCTGTCGCACTCCTCGACGCTCGGCGTCCGCGTGCATCGGCTCGAGCGCTACGAGCTCGACCGCGCGATCCGCGAGGTCGAGATCGAGGGGCACGCGATCCGCGTCAAGATCGGCCTCCTCGACGGCCGGGTCGTGAACGTCGCGCCTGAACACGACGACTGTGCCGCGGTCGCCGCCGCGACGGGCAGACCGGTCAAACAGATCTGGGCCGAGGCGCTCGCGGTCGCCACCACTCGTCAGGACGTCGAGGATGCCCACACTCGCTGACCTCGAAGGCACGATCGCCACCGCGCCGAGCGCGCTCGTGGCCTTCTCGGGCGGCGTCGACTCGTCACTGGTCGCCGCGGCCGCCGCTCGCGTGCTGGGGGAGCGGGCCCTCGCGGTCACGGCCGTCTCGCCCGCGCTCGCGACCGGTGAGCTCGACGTCGCGCGCTCCGTCGCCGCAGCCGTCGGCGTCGCCCATCGCACGATCACGACCGACGAACTGGCTCGCGAGGGCTATCGGCGCAACGGCGCGGACCGCTGCTACCACTGCAAGTCCGAGCTCTACGACCAGCTCGCAACGCTCGCCGCCGCCGAGGGCTTCGCCGTCACCTTCTCGGGCGCGAACGTCGACGACCTGGGCGACTGGCGTCCCGGTCTTCGGGCCGCCGCCGAGCACGACGTGCGCCACCCGCTCGTCGAGGCCGGCTTCCGCAAGCAGGACGTCCGCCGGGCGGCCGCCGAGCTCGCGATCCCGAGCGCCGACAAGCCCGCGATGCCGTGCCTCGCGTCCCGCCTGCCGTACGGCACCCAGGTCGATCCCGCGACGCTCGCACAGATCGACCGCGCCGAATCGGCGATCAGGGCCCTCGGCTACCGCGACCTCCGCGTGCGCCACCTCGGCGACCTCGGCAAGGTCGAGCTCGGCGACGACGACCTCGCGATCGCCCGAACGGGCGACGCACGCGCCGCGATCCTCGACGCCGTCCGCGCCGCCGGCTACGCCGAGGCGGCGATCGACGACGAGCCGCTGCGCTCCGGCTCGTTCACCGGCATCCGCCGGATCCCGTTCGCCGTCACGTAGCGCTACTCGAGGTCGCGCGCCCGCGGATCGCGCGCGGTCGGCGTCCGGTATCCCGGCTCGCTCCGCGCCGTCAAGAACTCCACCGCCGCCCAGAGCATCTTCGACCGCGGGTAGAACCACACCGGCAGCCCACCGAGGATCGCGATGCTGCCCATGATCACCGGCACGACGGGGATGAACGGCACCGTCAGGATCATCGTGACCACCATCGCCGCGATCCAGAACGAGCACGCGAACGTGTAGTTGAGCACCATCGCGCCGAGGAACCCGCCGTCCTCGGCCTCGAACCGCAGATCGCACACCGGACACAGCGGCTTCGGCTTGAACCACGTCAGCCAGATCCCGCGCGCGCCACATCGAGGACAGCGTTTCCGCGCACCGCGGAGCAGCACGCGGCCCGAGCCCGCCTCGACGAGCAACGGGTGCTCGTCGCCGCGGTCCGTCCGCGGGTCCAGCGAGCCGTACGGGTCGCTCGTGGCGCTCGCTCCTATCGCCGGTCGGAGATCGCGAAGAACTTCACGATCGTTTCCTTGATGCGCCAGGTACCCGCCGAGCCTTTCGGCGTCACCAACAGGTCGCCGGCGCGCACCGTCAGGACCCGTCCGTCGGTCTCGATCTCGGCCTCCCCGGCGAGGATCAGGGCGACCTCGTCGTAGGGCCGTTCGAACGACCACGTGTCGGGCTCTCGCCGCCAGAAACCGGTCTGGAAGGTCCCGTCGGGGCTCGTGAAGGTCTCCGCCTCGGCGCCGCCCGTCCCGAGCGTGCCGGGCGGGTCCACCAGGTCCGCCCACGCCCGCTCGCCCTCGTGGATCACCCGGATCTCGGCCGTCTGCTCCCGTGTCTCGCTCATGGGAAGGAGGGTACGTTCGGCCCCTGCCCCCTGTCCGGGAGTGGGTGTACCATCGCCGAACCATGGCGAAGAAGCCCGCACGCCGACCGCTGGGGCGATCCCGGCGCGCCGAGCTCAACGTGATCGACTACACGTTGGCCAAGCGCGCGATCCTCCGCGACACGCAGGCTGGCCTCCAGTCGGTCAACGACCTGTGCGACGCGCATCCGGAGCTGATGCGGGCGGCCAAGTACGTCGGCGAGCCGACCCGGGTCGATTGTCCGGTGTGCGGCAAAGACAAGCTGGTCCTGCTCGCCTACGTCTACGGAGACGCGCTCAAGCACGACAACGGCCGGGTGTGGTCGATCGACACCGGCCTGCGGATGGCCGCGGCCAGCCCCGGAGCCTGCTGCTATGTGGTCGAGGTCTGCCGCGCCTGCCAGTGGAACCACCTGCGCGAGGCGTTCACGGCCCGCCGCAGCGCCGCGGGCTGAGCACAACAGCGCACAGACGTCACACGCTCCTGACCTGCGACCGCGCAACCCCTTGTTAGCATCGGGCGACCGTGTCGCGCGATCCCTCGTCGGCCTCCAACCGGGACCGATACACCCCGAAGCACACCTCCAGGCGTCCCCCGTCATCCGGGAAAGCCAGGAAGGCTGCCGCATCCACACGCGGGGGCGCCGGCAAGAAGACCGCCCCGGCCGGGCGCGCCGGCACGAAGCCCGCGGGGGAGACCCCGACGAAGAAGTCGTTCTTGCGGCGTCGGTGGTGGCTCCTGGTGTTGCTCACGCCGTTGATCCTGGCGTTGCTCGGTGGGATCGGGCTGTACATCGCGTACGCCCGGATCAAGCTGCCCGAGGCGCTGCCGCCGATCCAGACCACCTACGTGTACGACCGCAACGGGCACCTGCTGACGAAGCTGCACGGCTCGGTCGACCGGACGGTCGTCTCGCTGGACGACATCTCGCCGCACCTGAAGGACGCGGTGATCGCGACCGAGGACCACGACTTCTACAACCACCCCGGCATCGACGTCGGGGGGATCATGCGCGCCGCCTTCACCGACCTGGTCAAGCGGGAGACCGTGCAGGGCGCCTCGACGATCACCGAACAGCTCGTCAAGAACGTCTACGCGGGCACGTACACGACCGACGCGGACGGCGTCCAGAGCTACACGCTGCCGCCGCGCTCGATCGAGGAGAAGATCCGCGAGGGCCTGCTCGCGATCAAGCTCGAGCAATCGATGAGCAAGGACGAGATCTTCGCGAAGTACCTCAACACCGTGTATTTCGGCCACGGCGCGTACGGGATCGAGGCGGCCGCGCGGACCTACTTCGGTAAGCCCGCGAGCCAGCTGACGGTCCTGGAGTCCGCGTCGCTCGCGGGCGTGCTCCACGCGCCGGACCTGTATGACCCGATCGACCGGCCCAGCGACAACTGGTACCGGCGCAACTATGCCCTCGACCAGATGGCGCAGTACGGCTACATCACGAAGGCCCAGGACACCCACCTGCAGGCGCGGAAGTGCTGCGGCACGATCCCGGACCAGACCGAACGGCTCGTGGCGCCCGGGCAGTCCGAGTACTTCGCCGAGTACGTGCGTCAGACGCTCTTCCAGAGATACGGGGAGGCCGAGGTCTACGCGGGCGGCATGCGCGTCACGACCACGCTCGACCTCGGGCTTCAGAAGGACGCCGAGAGCGCGATCCAGCAGGGGTTGCCCGACCAGCAGAACGACCCCGCCGCGGCGCTCGTCGCGATGGATCCGCGGACCGGGCAGATCCTCGCGATGGCCGGCGGCCGCAACTGGGACAAGAGCCAGTTCAACTATGCGACGGGCCAGCTGTCGGGCGGCTCCGGGCGCCAATCCGGCTCGGCGTTCAAGGCGTTCACGCTCGCCGCGGCGATGCAGGCCGGGTACGACCCGAACGCCTACTGGAACGGGCCGTCGACGATCGGGATCCCGCAGTGCCCGGACCCGAACCAACCGGACGGCATCTGGCATCCGGTGAACGCGGGCGACGGCGAGGCCGGCACGTTCACGCTGTTCGGCGCGACGGCGCACTCGGTCAACACGATCTTCGCGCAGGTGATCGCGCAGCTCGGCCCCGGCCCGGTCGTCAACATGGCGCACGCGCTCGGGATCCAGTCCGACCTGTCCAAGACGTGCTCGATCACGCTCGGATCCGTCGGCGTCAACCCGCTCGAGATGACGAACGCGTACGCGACCCTGGCCGACCAGGGCGTGCGGCATGACGCGACGCCGCTCCTGCAGGTCAAGGCGAGCAACGGGGAGATCGATGCCACCGTCGGCTCGGATGGCTCCCGCGTGCTCGACGCGAACGACGCGAACCTCGTGACCGACGCGCTCGAGGGTGTGGTGCGCGAGGGAACCGGTACGGCGGCGCAGCTCGGCACGTGGCCGGTGGCCGGCAAGACGGGTACCGCCAACGACAACGTCGACGCCTGGTTCTGCGGGTACACGGTGCAGATCGTCACGTGCGTCTGGATCGGCTGGCCCGACAACGACACGACCCCGCTCGAGAACGTCGAAGGCGTCTCCTCCGTCTACGGCGGCACGATCCCCGCGGAGATCTGGCACACCTTCATGCTCAACGCGATGCAGGGCCTCCCGGCGCAGCCGTTCCCGACCGCGACGTTCGACAGCGCCCACTCGATCGGACCGACGATCTCGATCGCGCCGCCGGCGCCGTCGCCGACCTATGCGCCACCGACCGAGTCGCCGACGCCGTCGCCGACGGGAACGCCCAAGCCCACACACAGCCCGAGCCCGACCGAGGAGCCGTCGCCGACCGAGTCGCCGTCACCGACCGGGACGCCGTCGCCGTCCCCGTGACCCGCTAGATCGCGGGCGCCGCGAGCAGCGACTCGTCCAACGGGATCAGCGCCGTGATGACGGTCCCACGCCCGGGGCTCGACCGAAGGTTGAACGTGCCGCTCGCGAGCTCGACCCGCTCGCGCATCGATGCGAGCCCGACGCGACCCGCGCGCAGGTACTCGCGTGCCCGCGCCGCCTCGAATCCCTGACCGTCGTCCTCGACCTCGACCCGGAGCTGGTTGTCGTCGGTGTCGAGGTGGACCATCACGGTCGTCGCCTTCGCGTGCTTGCCGATGTTCGTGAGCGACTCTTGGACGATCCGATAGGCGAGGGTCTCCACGTCGCGGGGCACCGGTCGCTTCAGGTCACCCTCGAACGACGAGACGATCCCGGTGTCGCCCTCGAACCGGGCGACCGTCTCGCGGAGGGCCGGCATCAGCCCGCGCTCCTCGAGCACCGGCGGACGCAGGCCCGCCATGAGCTGCCGCAGGGCGTCGGCCTCGCCGGCGAGCTCCTGGCGGATCTTCACGAGCACGTCCGTGCCGCGTTCGACGTCGCCCGACTTGATCATGAGCAGCGCCGCTTCCAGGCTGAGCGAGGCCGCCGAGACACCTTGCACCGGACCGTCGTGCAGGTCGCGTGCGATCCGGTTCCGTTCCTGCTCGATCGCGGCGTTCAACCGGCGTGACAGCCGCGTGCGGTCCTCGTCACGGTCCTGCAGGAAGTGGAACAGCGACCTGATCGTCTGGTCGCTGACCTTCGCGGCCGTCACGTCGCGCACGAGCAGCAGCGTCCGCGGCGGCTCGGTCGGGATCTGGGAAGCGGTCGATTCGAGGTGCAGCACCTGGCCATCGCTGCGTTCGATCGTCGCGTGGGCTCCGTCGAGGAGCTGCGCGAAGCTCGCGTCGGCGCCGTCGACCACGGTGGCCAGCGCCCGCCACGGCAGGCCGGTGAGCGCGGTCGCGTCGGTCGAGATCATCCGGGCGAAGGCGTCGTTCGCGCGGATGATCGTTCCCTCGTGGTCCACCTCGACGAACCCGTCGACGGCCGCCTCGAACACCAGGCGCAGGTGCTCCTCCGAACCCCGGAGCGACTCGTTCGCCTCGCGCACCCGCTCGAGCGCGGCGTCCATGTCGCGGAGCGCCGCGTCGCTGTCGGCGACGGCGGCCCGCAGGCTCGCGTAGGCGTCGGTGCTCGCCAGTTGATTGACCAAGATGCGAAGCGCGATCGCGGTGCCGAGGAGCATCAGGATCACGGTCGCCTGCGGACCGGCGATCCCACGCGCGTCGTCCATGATCGCGACGAGCGAGAGCGCGCCGGTCGCGGCGATCACCGTGATGCTCGTCAGCACCGGCCGTACCACCGTCACCGGCTCGCGGATCCCGATGCGCTCGCGATCGTGCGGGACGAGCAGGAACATGCAGGCGATCGCCGGCGGTGCGAGGACGTAGACGACCGAGATCCACCCCGACGCGGCGTCGGAGGTCCCGGCGGCCCATGCGTGCCCGAACCAGATCGTGACCAGCGCGACCAGGCCGAACCCCGCGAACGCGAGCAGGTGCGACCGCGCCGGCGCCCACAGGGCGAGCGCCCCGAAGATCCCGAGGATCGTCGCGCCGAGCACCGCGAAGGTGGCGGCCGAGATCGCCGCGCCGGCCGATGCGTTCGTCGGCACGATCACGATGTAGGCGATCGCGGCGAGGGATATCGCGAGCACGGCGACGTCGGCGATCACCTCTCTGCGGTACGGCTCGTCGAAGTGCGCGGCGAACTCGTCGCGCGCCGCGACCAGGAACGGGAAGAGGATCGCCAGCAGGAGCACGTCCACCGGGTGGGACTCGAAGGCGCGATCGGTGGCGGCCCCGACGAGCCCGAAGAGCATGGCCGCCACTCCGACGACCAGGAGCGCCGTCCCGAGCGCCCGCTGGCCCGGCCACCTCCGGGAGGGAGCTGCGGCCATCACGGTGACGCCGGCCAGCACGAACGACGCGCCGGCGGTCAGCGCGCGGGCGACCGAGGACGCAGTCGTGCCCGGCTCCGCCAGCAGGAGCGCGAGCAGGCAGACGACCGCCAGTGCGACGAGCACCGGGATCATGCGCCGCGGGGATGGAACGGCTTCCATGACTGCCGTCCATCATGGCCGTTGGGGCGGCGAGCCTCCATCACCCGTGGGCTGGAACCGCCTCCGCCGGACGGACTAGACCGGCTGGCGGCTACTCGATCAGGCGGCGGCGGAGCGCCTCGGCGACGGCCGCGGTGCGGTCCGAAGCGCCGAGCTTCTCGAAGATGTGCTCGAGGTGGGTCTTCACGGTGTCTGGGGAGATGTAGAGGCGCTCCGCGATGTCGCGGTTGGTATGGCCGAAGGCCAGCAGCTGCAGCACCTCGATCTCGCGGGCGGTGAGGGTCTCGGCCTTGCGGTCGCGCTCCTTGGCCGTCGAGAGCTCCTCGGCGAGGGCGACCACGAGCTGCGGGTCGATCACCATGTTCCCGCCGGCCACGAGCCGCACGGTCTGGATCAGGTGCTCGGCGTCGCGGGCCTTCAGGACGTAGCCGCGGGCGCCGCTCCGCACGGCCTCGACGACGAACTGGCGGTCGTCGTAGGCGGTCAGCATGATCACGCCGACGTCGGGGTGGTGGTCGCGGAGCTCACGCGCGGCCTCGAGCCCGTCCATCTCGGGCATCCGGATGTCGATCAAGGCGATGTCGGGGTCCTCGGCGGAGACGAGGTCCAGCAGCTCCTTGCCGTTGGCGGCCTCGCCGACCACGTCGATGCCGTCGGCCATATCGAGGTACCGGCGGAGCCCTTGGCGCACCAGGGAGTGGTCGTCCGCGATCGCGACCTTGATCGTCACGTTCCCTCCTGTCCGCCCCGCACATCCCGGGCCGCCCCCGGGTTGCGGCAATCCTAGTCGTTTCGGGGGGTTGCCGTGAGGTCGCCGAGCCCGTCGTTCCTCAGAAGACGAACTGCCAGTTGATGAACAGGAAGGCAAGCAGGGCAAACCCCCCCGCGAAGGCGACGAGCGTCGCCGTCTCGGGCGGCCGGCGCCGTTGGGCTGCGAGGGCCCACCCCCACGACACGGGGAACACGACCGCCATGAACCGCGGCATCGACAGCAAGGGCCGGCTCGCGAACGGCAGCAGGAGCGGCAGGAGGACGCTCGCCCCCGCGTAGACGGTGTAGGTGAGCGGGATCCGCCGCGCCGCGAGCACGATCCCGATGACGGCGAGGGTGACCACCGTCAGGTCCAGGAGCCACCAGCTCTGGTAGCGGAACGCGAGCTGCACCGCATCGACGATCGTCGCGATCGGCTGTCGGGCCCCGTCGGGTCGCCAGCCGCTCTGGGCGTCGAGCGGCGCGAAGAGATCCCGCACGCGGAGCCACCACCATCCGGCGTACAGGGCGGGACCGATCGCGACCGCCGCCGCGGCGACGAACCGGGGCAGCATCGCCCGGCGGTCGCGCCGGTACTGCGCGATCACTTCGACCCACAGGGCCAAGATCAGCACGATCCCGATGCTCCGCGTCGCGGCGGCCGCCGCGCCAGCCACCGCGGCCCAGACCCATCGATCGCGCCGCGCGAACCAGAAGCACGCGATCGAGGCGAGCAGGAACAGCGATTCCGTGTACGGCGCGTATAGGAAGAATGCGGTGGGGAACAGGGCGGTGAACAACACCGCCCGCCGGGCCGCCGCGTCGTTCAGCTCGTACCGGGTCAGGGCGTGTAGCAG
>Ga0105243_10002439_pt1 | contig 15527 bp, 13 predicted proteins | sample KBSM34metaG_FD_81525 | JGI IMG/M metagenome (GOLD analysis project Ga0105243, IMG submission 81525) | Miscanthus rhizosphere microbial communities from Kellogg Biological Station, Michigan, USA - KBS M3-4 metaG | ecosystem: Host-associated > Plants > Roots > Rhizosphere > Soil | place... | reverse complement strand
ATCACGCCCAGCAGCGCCACGAAGCCGAAGGGCCGGTTCAGTACCAGCAGCGCGCCGGCCACGCCGGCGATGCCCATCGGGCCGGTGACGAACACCAGCAGCGAGCGGCTGAAGCTGTGCAGCTGCAGCATCAGCAGCGTGAACACCAGGAACAGCATGATCGGCACGCCCGCCACGATCGAGGCCGAGCCCTTGCTGCTTTCTTCCACCGCGCCCGCCACCTCGATGCGGTAGCCGCCCTGCCCGGCCTCTACCCAGCCGGCCTCGAGTTGGCGCAGTTTCGGCAACAGTTGCGCCGTCACGGTCGCGCCCTGCAGCCCCTCGATCACGTCGCCCTGCACGGTGATGGCGTAGTCGCGGTTCTCGCGCCACATCACGCCCGGCTCCCAGGTGAACACCGGCTTGGCGATCTGCGTGAGCGGGATCGAGCGGCCCGAGGTGGTCGGGATGTAGGCGTTGCCGATGTCCGAGATGGCCTGGCGCTCGTCGGGCGCCTGGCGCAGCACGATGTCGATCAGCAGGTCGTTCTCGCGGTACTGGCCCACTGTCGTGCCGCTGAACATGGTCTTCGAGGCCTGCGCAATGGCCTGGCTCGTCACGCCGAGCGCGCGCGCCTTGGCCTGGTCGACTTCGAGGCGGATCACCTTGACCGATTCGTTCCAGTTGTCGTTCACGCCGCGCATGTTGGCGTTCTCGCGCAACACGGCCTTCACCTCGTCGGCGTGGCCGCGCAGCTGCACCGGGTCGGTGCCGATCACGCGGAACTGCACCGGGTACGGCACCGGAGGCCCGTTGGGCAGCAGCTTGACGCGCCCGCGCACCTCCGGAAATTCCTGCGCCAGCACCTGCGGCAACTTCAGGCGCAGCGTCTCGCGCACCTTCAGGTCCTTGGCGAGCACGATCAGCTGCGACACGTTGGTCTGCGGAAACACCTGGTCCAACGGCAGATAGAAACGCGGCACGCCCGAGCCGATCCAGGTGCTGACCGTCTTCACGCCAGCTTCCTGCATGAAACGCTTCTCGACGCGCTTGGCCACCTCTTCGTTGGCCGCGAACGAGGTGCCCTCGGGGAACCAGATGTCGACCAGGATCTCGGGCCGGCTCGAATCCGGAAAGAACTGCTGCTGCACCTTGCCCATGCCGAAGATGCCGAGCGCGAAGATCAACACCGTGGCGCCGATGGTCATCCAGCGGTGCTGCACACACCAGTTCACCGCGCGGCGAAAGGCGTTGTAGAAGGCCGTGTCGAACAGCTCGTGCGGCGGCGCCTCGGGGTCGTGCGGTTTCACCTTCAGCAAGAGCGTGCCGAGGTAGGGTACGAAGTACACAGAGACGATCCACGACAGCACCAGCGCGATCACCGTCACTGCGAAGATCGCGAAGGTGTACTCGCCCGTCACCGACTTGGCGATGCCGATCGGAAGGAAGCCCGCGGCCGTGATGAGCGTGCCCGTGAGCATCGGCTTGGCCGTCACGTCGTAGGCGAAGGTGGCGGCGCGGACCTTGTCGTAGCCCTCTTCCATCTTGCGCACCATCATCTCGACCGCAATGATCGCGTCGTCCACCAGCAGGCCGAGCGCGATGATCAGCGAGCCCAGCGATATCTTGTGCAGCCCGATGCCGAAGTAGTTCATCGCCAGGAAGGTCACGGCCAGCACCAGCGGAATGGTGATCGCCACCACCAGCCCGGGTCGCATGTCGATGTACCAGCCAAAGCGCCCGCCCTTGTGCAGGCCGAGCGAAATGATGCTCACGGCCAGCACGATGGCCACGGCCTCGATCAGCACGCCGACGAACTCGTTGACCGAGCTGGCCACCGACACCGGCTGGTCCTGCACCTGCGCCAGCTTCACGCCGGCCGGCAGGCGCTGGTCGATGGTGGCGGTGGTGGCCTTCAGCGCCTTGCCCAGTGCGATGATGTCGCCGCCCTTGGCCATCGACACGCCAAGTGCGATCACTTCCTTGCCCTGGTGGTGCACCTTGACCGCCGGCGGATCGATGTAGCCGCGATGGATGTCGGCGATGTCGCCGAGCTTGATCTGGCTGCCCGAGCTGCCGCGGATGGGCATCTCGCGCAGCTGGTCGACGCTGGTGAACTGGCCGGCCACGCGCACCTGCACCACGTCGAGCGGCGACTGGATCGAGCCCGCGCTCTCGATCGCGTTCTGCGAGCCGAGCTGCGCCAGCACTGCGTTGAAATCGAGCCCCAGCTGCGCCAGGCGCTTCTGCGAGATCTCGATGTAGACCTTCTCGTCCTGCACGCCGAACTGGTCGACCTTGGCCACGTCCTTCACGCGCAGAAGCTGCTGGCGCACGTCATCGGCCAACGTCTTGAGCTCGGCGTAGCTGAAGCCTTCGCTCTCCAGCGCGTAGATCACGCCATAGACATCGCCGAAGTCGTCATTGAAGAACGGCCCCTGCACGCCGGCGGGCAAGGTGGCGCGCATGTCGCCGATCTTCTTGCGCACCGTGTACCAGACATTGGCCACTTCGGTGGACTTCGACGAGTCCTTGATGTTGAAGATGATCTGCGACTCGCCGGGCTTCGAGTAGCTGCGGATCTTGTCGGCGTACGGCGCTTCCTGCAGCGTGCGTTCGAGCTTGTCGGTGACCTGCTCGGCCACCTGCTGCGCGGTGGCGCCGGGCCAGTAGGTGCGCACCACCATCGCACGGAAGGTGAACGGCGGGTCCTCGTCCTGGCCGAGCTGGAAGTACGCGAAGGCACCCAGCACCATCAGCACCACCATCAGGTAGCGCGTGAGGGGCGCGTGGTCCAGCGCCCACTTGGAGAGATTGAAGCCGGCGGGCTTCTCAGCGGGGGGAGTTGCTGCGCCGCCGCTCATTTGGCGGCACCCGCTGCGATCTCCTTGTTCGTCGCAGCGACAGCCGCCACGGGCTGTGCCGAGTCCTTCGCACCGGCATTTGCGGCGGCCGCGGCCGCCTCCTTGGACTGGTAGATGGTGACCTTCTGCCCCGGCGACAGCACGTGCACGCCCGCAGCCACGACCATCATGCCGGGGGCGATGCCGCTGGCGATCACCGCCTCGTTGCCGTCAGCCGTGGCGACCTGCACAGTCTGCGAACGCACCGTCATGGTCGGCTTGTCGAGCACCCACACGGCAGAGCCCTTGCCCTCCTGGCGCAGTGCGCTGGTCGGCAGCTTCATCACCGCGGTGGTGCCATGCGCGAGCGCCTGCGGACGCGCATAGACCGTGGCGCCGAGCGGCGGCGAGGCGGCCGCATCGATGGCGACCTTGACCGAGTAGGTGCGCGTGACCGCGTCGGCGCTGGCCGCTACTTCGCGCACCTCGCCCTGCAGCTCGCTGCCGCCGGACCAGCCGCGCACCGTGACGGGCGACCCCGCCTTGATCAGCGTGGCGCGGTCTTCGGGCACCGCGAACACCACGTCGCGCGCGCCGTCCTGTGCGATGCGCACGACCGGCGTGCCGGCCTGCACCACCTGGCCCGGCTCGGCCTCGATGGCCGTGATGACGCCGGCCACGTCTGCCACCAGCGTCGTGTAGTTGGCCTGGTTGCCCTGCGAGGCGAGCTGCGCCTGAGCCTGTTCGAGCTGGGCCTGCGCGGCCTTCCAGGTGGTTTCGCGGCGCTCGAGCTCGGCGCCGCTGATGAAGTTCTGCTGGCGCAATTCGGTGTAGCGCTTCAGGTCGGCGGCAGCCAGGTCGCGGTTGGTCAGCGCGGCGGCCTGCTGGGCTCGAGCGGCTTCAGCGGCGAGCTTGTAGTCCTGCGGGTCGAGCTGGGCCAGCACCTGGCCGGCCTGCACATGCTGGCCGAGTTCAGCCTGGCGCCTGGTGATCTTGCCCGCCACGCGGAAGCCCAGGCGCGATTCGACGCGCGCCCGAACCTCGGCCGAGAACTCGGGCTGGGCATCGAATTCGCTCATGCCCACGGTCACGAACTTGACCGCGCGCACGGGATCCTCGGCGGCGGGTTTCGGCGAGCAGCCGGCCAGGAAAATGGCGGGAAGCAGCAGCCATGCGGCACTGCGGACACGGGACGAGAGGACGGCGGAGGCGGTCATGAGACACCCTGGAAAGGACGAACCGGATCATTAATGACCCACTGGTTAGTAATCTAGGGTAAACGTGAAGCACTGTCAATGACCCGCCGGTCACTAGGTTCGTTGGCCCATCTCCACGAGGCGGTTGTCAGGCAGTTCGAAATAGTCCGAAGCGCGCCCCGCGTTGCGCTGCAACCAGCCGAACAGGGCACGCCGGATCGGGTTCATGCCAGGCAGGTTCTCCTCGCCGACCGAGGCGCGCGAGACGAAGTAGGAGGTCTTCATCGAATCGATCGCCAGCGTCTTCTGGTAGGCCAGGATGCGGATGAATTCCGGCACGTCGGGCCGCTCCATGAAACCGTGACGCGCCGTGACCATCCAGATGCCGTCCATCAGTTGCTCTGCCTCGATGCGAATGCGCGCGTCGACGCGCGGCGTGTCGCAAGGCAGCACGCGCAGCACGATCACCTGCTCGTGCAGCACCTGGTTGTGCTTGAGGTTGTGCAGCAGCGCATGCGGCACCGCGGTGGCGTCGGGGTTCAAGAACACCGCGGTGCCGCTCACCCGGTGAGGCATGTGCAGCGCCAGCGACTCGACGAAGGCGCGCAGCGGCAGGCTCTCGGCCGCGGCCGCCTCCAGCCCCAGGCGACGGCCCTTGGCCCAGGTGGTGAACACCACCATCACCACCACGGCAACCGCCAAGGTGAGCCAGCCGCCCTCGGCGACCTTCAGGCTGTTGGCGAGCACGAAGGTCAGGTCGATCACCGCGAAGGCCGCCACGCCAACCACCACCGCCACCTTGTTCCAGCGCCACAGCCCCCAGGCTACGATGCCGGCCAGCAGCGTGGTCGTCACCATCGTGATCGACACCGCGATGCCGTACGCCGCCGACAGCGCGCTCGAGCTGCGGAAGCCCAGCACCAGCAGCAGCACGCCCGCCATCAGCAGCCAGTTCACGGTTGGCACGTAGATCTGCCCAATGGCCGCGCCCGAGGTCTGGATCACCCGCATGCGCGGCAGGTAGCCCATGCGCATCGCGTGTGCCGTGAGCGAGAAGGCGCCAGAAATCACCGCCTGCGAGGCGATCACCGTGGCCATCGCGGCCAGCACCACCATCGGCAGCACGCCCCACGAGGGAAAGAGCCGGAAGAAGGGGTTGTCGATGGCGCCGGGGTTGGCCAGCACCAGCGCGCCCTGCCCGAAGTAGTTCAGCACCAGCCCCGGCAGCGCGATGAACAGCCATGCCAGCCGGATCGGCCGCGCACCGAAGTGCCCCATGTCCGCATACAGCGCCTCGCCGCCCGTGAAGGCCAGGAACACCGCGCCCAGCACCGCCAGCGACTGCGCCCGGTGCTCGACGAGAAAGCCCACGGCCCGCCGAGGATCGAGCGCCGCCAGAACCTGCGGCTGCTGCAGCACCTGCCACAGGCCGGCCGCGGCCAGCACCAGGAACCACAGCAGCATGATCGGCCCGAACACCTTGCCGACCACGCCCGTGCCCTTCTTCTGTACCGCGAACAGCGCGATCAGGATCATGATCGTGATCGGAATCACCGCGCGCTGCAGCACCGGCGCCTGCACCTCCAGCCCCTCCACCGCCGAGAGCACCGAAATGGCCGGCGTGATCAGGCTGTCGCCGTAGAACATGGCCGCGCCCACCAGGCCCAGCATGCCGATCACGTTCCACACCCAGGGCCTGGTCTTCGGTCCGCCCACGGCGCTGCGTGCCAGGGCCTGCAACGCCAGGATGCCGCCCTCGCCGTCGTGATCGGCGCGCAGCACGAACACCACGTATTTCAGCGTCACCACGAACATCAGCCCCCAGAAGATCAGCGAGAGCAGCCCCAGCACCGAGTCGGGCGAGAACGGAATGCCGTGCTCGGGGTTCATCGTTTCCTTGAAGGCATACAGCGGCGAGGTGCCGATGTCACCGAACACGACGCCGAGGGCCGCGATCATGAGCACCGGGCCTTTCGGGTGTGCCGCCTCGCCGTACGCGGAAACCTGGGGCCCGGAAGCCGGAGCGGATGCTTTCATGAAGCGGGGAATTCAAAGTGGCGACGCTGCGAGCATAGTGCCGGAGCATGGCGTCGTCGCTGACAATCGTGGCGTGTCCGCCACTCCCCACCTTGCCGCGCCGCCCGCGCACTACGAGAACTTTCCGGTCGCCTCGTGGCTGTGTCCGCCGCACCTGCGCCCGCCGATCGCCGCCATCTACCACTTCGCGCGCACCGCCGACGACATCGCCGACGAAGGCAATGCCTCGCCCGGCGAACGCCTGGCCGATCTGAATGCCTACCGCGAGGAACTCGCCGCCGCCGCCCGGGGCGAGGTGCTGCCCGCGTCGCGCTGGCCACAGGTGTTCGGGCCGCTGGCCCACAGCATCGCCCGATACGGCCTGCCGGAAGACCTGCTCGCCGACCTGCTCAGCGCCTTCATGCAGGACATCGAGAAGACCCGCGATCGCAGTACATACGCCGACCGCGCCGAGCTGCTCGACTATTGCCGCCGCTCCGCCAACCCGATCGGCCGCCTGCTGCTGCATCTCTACGGCGTGCACGACGCGCAGGCGCTCGCGCAGAGCGACGCCATCTGCAGCGCGTTGCAGCTCATCAATTTCTGGCAGGACCCGAGCGTCGACCTGCCGCGCGACCGCTTCTACTTTCCGCTGGCCGATTGCGAGCGGCGCAGCCTGACACGCGAGAACTTCAAGGTTTTTGCACCGCTCGCGAGCGGCCCGCCTCCGCAGGAGGCCATCAACCTGATGGCCATCGTGTCGCACTGGGCGCGCGAACTCATGCACCAGGGCGCCCCCCTCGTGCACCGCCTGCCGGGCCGCGCCGGCTGGGAGCTGCGCCTCGTGGTGCAGGGCGGCCTGCGCATCCTCGACAAGATCGAGGCCCTGGGCTTCGACACCTTCTCGCAGCGCCCCACCATCGGCAAATTCGATGCGCCCGTGCTGCTCTGGAAGGCCATGCGGATGCGGAGACAATTGCGGCCCATGAAAGCAGCGCCTCCCCGATGAATCCCGAGCAATACGTACAAGACAAGGCCGCCGCCTCGGGCAGCAGTTTCTATTACGCCTTCCTGTTCCTTCCCAAGCCGCGCCGCGCCGCGATCACGGCCTTCTATGCGTTCTGCCGCGAGGTCGACGACGTGGTCGACGAGGTCTCCGACCCCGGCGTGGCCGCCACCAAGCTCGCCTGGTGGCGCACCGAGGTCGCCCAGTCGTTCGCAGCAGGCACGCCGCGCCATCCGGTGATGCAGGCGCTGATGCCGCATGCCGCGGCCTACGGCATCGAGGCACGCCAGCTCAACGAAGTGATCGACGGCTGCCAGATGGACCTGGAGCAGACCCGGTATCTCGACTTTCCCGGCCTTGCGCGCTACTGCCACCTGGTGGCCGGCGTGGTCGGCGAAGTCGCGGCGCGCATCTTCGGCCAGACCGATCCGCAGACCACCGCCTACGCCCACAAGCTCGGCCTGGCGCTGCAGCTCACCAACATCCTGCGCGACGTGGGCGAAGACGCCCTGCGCGGACGCATCTACCTGCCGGTGAACGAGTTGCAGAAGTTCGACGTGAAGGCGCACGAGATCCTCAACCGCGTGCACTCCGATCGCTTCATCGCGCTGATGAAGTTCCAGTCCGAGCGCGCCCACGCGGCGTACGACGAAGCGCTCGCACTGCTCCCGCTGGCCGATCGCCGCGCGCAGAAGCCCGGGCTGATGATGGCCAGCATCTACCGCACCTTGCTGCGCGAGATCGAGCGCGACAACTTCCAGGTGCTGAACCAGCGGGTGAGCCTGACGCCGGTGCGCAAGTTCTGGCTGGCGTGGAAGGTCCAGGCTTTGGGACGCATCTGAGCTTGAAGAAGAAAACCGCCGTCATCGGCGCCGGCTGGGCCGGCCTCGCCTGCGCGGTGGAAGCCACGCGGCTCGGCCATGCCGTCACGCTGTTCGAGGCGGCGCACATGCCGGGCGGCCGGGCGCGGCGGGTCGACAACATGCACGGGCTGGCGCTGGACAACGGCCAGCACATCCTGATCGGTGCGTACACCGCCACGCTGCAGCTGATGCGCGATGTGGGCGTGGATGTCGAAGGCGCGCTGCTGCGCATGCCTCTCTCGCTGCGCTTCGCCGATGGCGGCGGGCTCAAGCTGCCGCGGCTGCCCGCGCCGCTCGACCTGCTGGCCGGCATCTTCACGGCGCGCGGCTGGACATGGCGCGACAAGTCTTCGCTGCTGCGCACCGCAATCCGGTGGCGGCTTGCAGGCTTTCGCTGCGCCAGCAGTACCACGGTCGCCGACTTGTGCGCAGGCCTCACGCCGCGCGTGATGCAGGAATTGATCGAACCGCTGTGCGTTTCTGCATTGAACACGCCCGTTGCGCAATCGAGCGGGGAAGTGTTCCTGCGCGTGCTGAACGACGCCCTGTTCAGCGGCAGCGGCGGCGCCGACCTGCTGCTGCCATGCGCCGACCTCGGCGCCCTGATGCCCGATGCCGCCATCCAATGGCTCATGAAGCACGGCGCAGCGGTGCGCATCGGCGCCCGTGTGCGTGCCATCGCGCCGGATGCCGGACCGTGGCGCGTCGACGACGAGCTCTTCGACAAGGTCGTGCTGGCTTGCGCGCCATGGGATGCTGCGCGGCTGGTCCGCGCATCCGGACTGCCGGCCGAGCGCTGGTGCGGAACCACCGAAGCCCTGCGCTTCGAGGCCATCGCCACGGTCTACGTACGCGGCGCGACGCCGCTCGCCGAACCAATGCTCGCGCTGCGCAGCGATCCGGCCAGCGCACCGGCCCAATTCGCGTTCGACCGGGGCCAGCTCAGCGGCCTGCCCGGAGTGCTTGCCATGGTCGTAAGTGCCAACGAAACGCCGCGCGAGGCGCTGGAAGAACAGGTGATCGCGCAAGCGCTCGCGCAGTTGGGCCAGACGAAGCTGCAGCTCGTGCAGACCGTGGTCGAGAAGCGCGCCACATTCGCCTGCACCCCGGGGCTGTCGCGGCCGCCGATGGACATCGCCCTCGGCCTGCGAGCCTGCGGCGACTACATCGAAGGTCCCTACCCTGCCACGCTGGAGGGCGCGGTGCTCAGCGGGCTGGCGGCGGCGAAGGCATTGAACGCATGACGACCGAACTGCGCTATCTCGATTTCGACTACAGCGAAGACACCGAAGGCCACGGCACCTTCGACGCGATGGCGTCGACCACGCCGGACAAGACACCCGAGGTGCGAGCTGAAATCGCGCAGGTGCTCGATTGGGCCGAAGCCACGTTTCCCCATGCGCGCGGCGCCCTCGATGAAGGCGCGACCTGGGACTACGACCTGCAGCAGACGCACGAGGACAACCCGCGCTTCGACACCCTCACCCTCTCGCTGAGTGGCACCGCCGATTTCTGCGCCGCGCTGCGCGAGCAGTTCGCGCTGGGCTGAAAAAGATCAGGCCGCCTTGTTGCGCAAGCGCAGCAGGCTCAGCCCCAGCAGCACGAACGCCCCGCCCGACACCTTGTTGAAAACCCGCGTGCGGCGCGGGTCCGACAGCTGCTTGCGCAGCAGGCGCGCCAGCAGCACATAGAACGCATGCGACAGCACCGAGGCCGTCGCGAAGGTGGTCGTCAGCACCGCGAACTGCATGGCGAGCGGTGCATCCTGCGTCAGGAACTGCGGAAACAGCGCCGAGAAGAAAAGAATGCCCTTCGGGTTCGTGAGCGCCACCGTCAGGCCGTGCCCGAACAGCCGCCAACTGGAACGCGGCGAACCCTCGGCCGACGAGCCCTGCAGGTCGGCGAACACGCTGCCCTGGCTGCGCCACTGCTTGATGCCCAGATAGATCAGGTAGGCCGCGCCGGCCACCTTCAGCACCATGAACGCATTGGCGGAGGTCGAGAGCACCACGCCCAGCCCGGCCATTGCCGCGGCGGAGACCATGAACAGCCCCATCGCGTTGCCGAGCGAACTGATCATCGCGCGGCGCGGACCCACGCTCATCGAATTCGAGACGGCGAGCAGCACGGCCGGACCCGGCGTGAACGCTACGAGCAAGGTCACGCCGCAGAAGAGGAGCCAGTTGGAGAAATGCATGTGGGGTTTTCCTGGCCGGAGCACAGCCGCAAGAGGTCGAGGCGCAAACTATAGTCAGGCCCATGAATCGCTGCAGACGCGGCGGCAATACCCCCTTCACAGCCGGAACAACATCCATGGTCACCTGCTACCTGCGCTACATCGTCGACCCCTACAAGCTCAAGGAGTTCGAGCACTACGGCAGGCTCTGGCTTCCACTGGTCGAGAAGTTCGGCGGCCAGCACCACGGCTACTTCCTGCCCTCCGAAGGGGCGAACGACGTGGCCCTGGCGATGTTCAGCTTTCCGAGCCTGGCCGCGTACGAGAAATACCGCGCCGACTCGATACAGGACCCCGAATGCCAGGCCGCGTTCAAGTACGCGCAGGACACGCGCTGCTTTCTCAGCTACGAGCGCAGCTTCTTCCGACCGGTCTTCAAATAGCGCTCAGCCGCCCAGCGCCATGCACAGCGCGTGCAGGTTCGGCACGATCAGCTGCGGCCGCGCGCCGTGCACCCAGGGCCGCTCGTCGCGCACCAGCCAAGCCGCCTGCATGCCGGCATTGAGCGCGCCCACCACGTCGAGCTCGGCGTCGTCGCCGACGTGCAGCACGTCTTTCGGCAACAGGCCGACCGAAGCCGCGGCGGCGCGGAAGATCGGCGCGTGCGGCTTGCCGCTGCCGAAGGCGCGTGCATTGAAGGCGGTGCGAAACCAGCGGCCGACGCCGGTCTTGTGGATGTCTGCATTGCCATTCGAGACCGCGACCAGCGGATAGCGCTCGCTGAGCCACTTCAGCGCGGGCAGCGCGTCGTCGTACAGCGTCACGCGCTGGCGCTCCGCGAAGAAGGCGTCGAAGGCCGGGTCGGCCAGCGCCGGGTCTTCGCCAGCCCGCGTGAGCGCGGTGCGGATCGACTCGCGGCGCAATGCGCTCAGGTCATGCGCGAGGTCGGAGCGCTCCTTGGCTGTGGCTTCGCGCAGCTCTCGCAGGATGCCGGGCGTCATCAGCAGCGAAGCCGTCTTTGGCGCCTCGCGCAGCAGCCATGCGTGCAGCACGGCCTCGGCGCGTTCAATGGTCGGCCAGATCGGCCACAGGGTGTCGTCGAGGTCGAGAGAGATCGCCGAGATGCGCTTGAGATCGAGGAGCGCGGCGCCCGCAGGCACCGGGGAAGCGGAAGTCATGCCCGAGAATATCGCATGCCTTCGATCCACGAGAACGCCTCCTCGAGTACCCCGCGCACCGCTGTGCTCTGGTGCAACCTGGGTTCACCCGACGCGCCCACCGCAGCCGCCGTTCGACCCTATCTCGCCGACTTCCTGGGCGACCCGCGCGTGGTCGAAATCCCGAGGGCGATCTGGGCACTGATCCTGCACGGCATCATCCTGCGCACACGCCCGGCGAAGTCGGCCGCCAAGTACGCGAGCATCTGGACGCCCGAGGGTTCCCCCTTGAAAGTGTTCACGCAGAAGCAGGCCACGCTGCTGGCCGGCTGGCTCGGCGAGCGCGGCCACCGCGTGACGGTGCGCGACGCGATGCGCTATGCCAACCCGTCCATCGCTTCCCGCCTCGACGCGCTGCAGGCCGAAGGCGCCACGCGCGTGCTGGTGCTGCAGGCCTACCCGCAATACTCGGCCACCACCACGGCCAGCGTGATCGACGCGGTGAACGACTGGAGCCGCAGGCAGCGCCGCCTGCCGGAGTTCCGCTTCGTCAACGACTACTACGACGACCCGGCCTACATCGAAGCGCTGGCGCAAGGCATCGAGAAGCACTGGAAGGCCGAAGGCCGCGGCGAAGTGCTGCTGATGAGCTTCCACGGCATTCCCGCGCGCAACATCGCGCTGGGCGATCCGTACCAGTCGCAGTGCCTCGAGACCGCTCGCCTGCTCGCGGCGCGGCTAGGCCTCACGGCCGCCCAGCACCGCGTCACCTTCCAGTCGCGCTTCGGCCGTGCCAAGTGGCTCGAGCCCTACACCGAGCCCACGCTGCGCGAACTCGGTGCCTCCGGCATCAAGCGGGTCGACGTGGTGTGCCCGGGGTTCCCAGCCGACTGCCTGGAGACGCTCGAAGAAATCGCCATGGAAGGCCGCGAGGCTTTCATGCACGCGGGCGGCCAGGCCTTCAGCTACATCCCCTGCCTCAACGACAGCCCGGCATGGATCACCGCGCTCGCGGACATCGCCGAACGCAACCTGGCGGGCTGGCCCACGCAACGGACATCCGTCATGGCATGAAGCGCATCGTCTCGTCGCCGGAATGACCAAGCGCGCTCAACCCGCCGGCCTGCGCGCCAGCAACACCTCGATGGCGGCCTCCATCTCGGCGTACTCCCCTTCGCCGAAGTGCTGCCGCATCACCTGCCCCTTGCCGTCGACCAGATAGAACGCTGGCCAGTACTGGTTGTTGTAGGCCCTCCAGGTGGTGAAGCTGTTGTCCTGCGCCACCGGGTAGCGGATGTTGAAGCGCTCGATCGCGTCCTGCACGTTGCGCGTCGATTTTTCATACGCGAACTCGGGCGAATGCACGCCCACCACCACGAAGCCCTGGTCCTTGTACTTCTCGTACCAGCGCACCACGTGCGGCAGCGTGCGGATGCAGTTGATGCAGGAGTAGGTCCAGAAATCGACAAGCACCACCTTGCCGGCCAGCCCCTGCAGCGTGAGCGGTTCCGAGTTGAGCCACTTGTCGATGCCCGCGAACTCGGGCGCCTTGCCGTAGTCTCGCAGGCCCGGCGACGCGGCCAGTGCACTGCGCGCCGGCCACCCGCCGCCTGCTGCCGTGACAAGCGCCGAGGCCCCCACGGCGAACCCCGAGAACGCCCTTCTGGACACCATGCTCTTCATGATCGCAACCTTGTTCGTGTCAGACCGACAGCGGTCAGGCGCGATTGTTTGCGGCGCACGCGCTGCGTGCGCATGTGTCACGGCAATTTGAAGTTTGTCCCGGCGCCGTGAAGGCGCCCGGTCTTCAGAACTTGCCCAGATAGTCCATCTTGCCGATCGGCATGCCCTTGTGGCGCAGCACGTCGTAGGCCGTGGTCACGTGGAAGAAGAAGTTGGGCAGCGCGAACTGCAGCAGGTAGCGCTGCGCGGTGAAATGCGCCTCGCCCTCGCGGGCCTTGATGGTCACGAGCCGCTCTTCCTGGCCGTCGATCAGCGCCCGGTCCAGGCCCGCGAGGAAGTCTTGCGTCTTCGCGATGCGCGCCACCAGGTCGTCCCAGGTCTTTTCCTCATCGGGAAAGCTCGGCGCGGTGATGCCCGCGATACGGGCCATACCCAGCTTCGACGCGTCGCTCGCGCGCTGGATCTGGCCGGCCAGCGTGAGCATGTCGGGCGCGAGGCGCGCCTCGACCAGCGTGGCCGGATCGATGCCGTTGGCCTTGGCATGCGCCAGACTCTTGTCGAGAAAATGGGTGAGTTGTCCGAGTCCGCGGATGAAGACGGGCACGGACAGGTCGTACATCGAGAGCGCCATGGTGTTCGAGGCCTTGTGGTTGGAATCGGCGGCGATTGTCACGCCGCCCGAGCCTCAGGATCCGGCCGCGCGAATAAACCCTTCGATCAGCTCCAGTTGTTCCGGCACGTTGAGCGCGGGCGCGTGGCCGCAGCCCTGGATTTCGACCACCTTCAGCAACCCGGCGGCGCCCGGCCCTCGCTGCTGCATCTGCTGCGTCACCTCGGGCAGCACGAGGTCCGACTCCGCACCGCGCAGGCACAGCACCGGCACCTCGATGGTGTCGTAGTGCGGCCAGATCAGGTAGTCGTTGTCGTGCGCGCTGAACTGGCGGACCATGGCCGGGTCGTAGTGCGGCGTGACGCGGCCGTCGGCCAGCCGGCGCGTGGAGCTTTCGGTCAGGCGCCTCCACTGCGCATCGCTGAGCCAGCCATAGGGCTTGTAGACCGTGCGGAAGAAGGCCTCCAGCTCGGCCACCGTATCGAACGACGGCGGCTCGCCCGCATAGGCGCGGATGCGCTCGATGGCCGGCTGGGCCAGCTCGGGCGCGTTGTCGTTGAGCACCAGGCTCGCGATGCGCGCCTTCATGCGCGGCTCGAACAGGCCTGACGCGCAGACCGTGCCGATGGCGCCGCCCATCGAGGTGCCGACCCAATGCACACGCCCGAGCTGCAGTTCGTCGCACAGCGCATTGGCGATGCGCGCATAGAACGAGAGTTTGTATTCCTCGTCGGGCAGCGGGCTCCACTGACTCAGGCCGCGGCCGATGGTGTCGGGACAGATCACGCGGAAGCCGCGCGAGGCGAAGTGCTGCGCCAGCTCGTCCATGTCGCGGCAGGTGCGCGCCAGGCCGTGCCATGCGATGACCACTGGCGCCTCCGGCGCGCCCCAGTCGAGCCAGTGGATTTCGCGGCCCGCGAGCTGGGCGTAGCGGGAAAGTGGCAAGTTCATTTTTGTGATTCCCTTTCAGGCGTGCCGCGGAACCGGCTTTGCCGGGCCGCTGGCACGGCCCCCTGCAAGGGGGTGGGAGTAGCGACACGAAGTGCGCGAAGCCTGGGGGTGAGCTTCATTTGACCGCCCTCGCACGCAGTTTTCCGACGATGCCGGTGGGGAAGTAATAGACGGACAGCACGAAAAGCACGCCCAGCCACAGAAGCCATCGGTCGGGCGACAGCAGCGCGGCCAGCCAGGGCAAGCCGCTCGCCGCCTCGCTGGCTATGCGCAGCAGGTCCTGCAGGTAGCTCTGCGCCACCACGAACAGCACCGCGCCAATGGCCGCGCCGTAGATGGTGCCCATGCCGCCGATCACCACGATCAGCAGCACATCGATCATGATCTCGAAGCTCAGCGAGGTGTCGGGCCCGTTGTAGCGCAGCCAGACCGCGAGCATCGCCCCGGCCAGCGTGGCGAACAGCGCCGACAGCACGGCAGCCGTGGTGCGGTACACCACCACGCGGTAGCCGATGGCCTCTGCGCGGAACTCGTTCTCGCGGATAGCCTGCAGCACGCGGCCGAAGGGCGAGTTCACGATGCGCAGCAGCGCCAGCACCAGCACCACCGCCGCCACGAACAGCAGGTAGTAGCACAGCAGCCGGCCGTCGAGCGAGACGCCGAGGAAAGGCTCTTCCGCGAACTCGAAGCTCGGCGAGATCAGTTCGGGCAGCTTGAAGGTCAGGCCGTCCTCGCCGCCGGTGAAGTCGGAAAGCTGCGAAGCCAGCGTCTGGAAGGCCGAGGCCACGGCCAGCGTGATCATCGCGAAGAAGATCGCGCGCACCCGCAGCGAGAACAGGCCGATGGCGAACGAGAGCAGCAGCGAGATCGCGAGCGAGGCGCCCAGCCCCACCAGCACCCCGCCCCAGTTGGGCCCGAGCCGCGTCGCCGAGATCGCGATGCCGTACGCCCCGATGCCGAAGAACATCGTGTGCGCGAAGCTCACGATGCCGGTGTAGCCCAGCAGCAGGTCGAAGCTCGCGACCAGCACCACGAACACCAGGATCT
>Ga0105243_10002430_pt1 | contig 15575 bp, 16 predicted proteins | sample KBSM34metaG_FD_81525 | JGI IMG/M metagenome (GOLD analysis project Ga0105243, IMG submission 81525) | Miscanthus rhizosphere microbial communities from Kellogg Biological Station, Michigan, USA - KBS M3-4 metaG | ecosystem: Host-associated > Plants > Roots > Rhizosphere > Soil | place... | reverse complement strand
TTCGGCGTGCCGACGCTGCAGGTCGGCGAGGCCTTGCTGTGGGGCAACGACGCGCATCCGCTGATGCAGGCGCTGCTGGCCGATCCGCAGCTGCTGCAGCGCGGCGAGATGGCGCGGCTGGCGGCGCTGCCGGTCGCCGTGCAGCGCCGCGGCTGAGCCGGCCGCGACGTTCCCGGGCGTCTGCGCTAACCTAGCCGGTACTGACGAGGCGCAACGCCGGAGGGGGCCAGATGCGTATCGGGATCGTGGTGGATTCTGCCTGCGACTTGCCGCAGGACTACATCGCAGACCACAACATCGTGCTGCTGCCGATCAGCGTGCGCATCGGCGAGGCGGTGTTGGCCGACCATCGCGACGAGGAAGCCACGCTGAGCTTCCTGCATGCGCACGTGGCCGAGCACGGCGCCGAAGCGGAAACCATCCCGTTCAGCGTGGCGCAGATCCGCGAGCTGTTCCTGAGCCGGCTGGTGATCGACTACGACCACGTGTTCTGCATGACCATCACCAAGACCCGCAGCCCGATCCACCAGCATGCGCTGCAGGCCAGCTTCGCCATCCTCAACGACTACAAGCCGATCCGGCAGGCCGCCGGACACACCTCGCCGTTCGCGCTGCGGGTGATCGACACGCAGAACCTGTTCGCCGCGCAGGCGGTGACCGCGGTGGAGGCGGTACGCCTGCGCGCGGCCGGGGCCAGCGTGCAGGCGATCCGCGAACGGCTGGAGGAACTGGCCGGCAACGTGCACGGCTACATGGTCACCCGCGACCTGTACTACATGCGCGCCCGCGCGCGCAGCAAGGGCGACCGCAGCGTCGGCCTGATCAGCGCCGCGCTCGGCACCGCGCTGGACATCAAGCCGGTGCTGCACGGCTATCGCGGCGACACCGCGCCGGTGGCCAAGATCAAGGGCTTCGACGCCGCGGTGCAGAAGCTGTTCGAGTTCGTCGGCAAGCGCGTCGCCGCTGGGTTGATGACGCCCACGCTGTGCCTGAGCTACGGCGGCGAGCTGAGCGAACTGCGCGCCCTGCCCGGCTACGCGGCGTTGCGCCAGGTCTGTGAGACGCACGCGGTGGAGGTGCTGGAAAGCGTGATGAGCCTGACCGGCATGGTCAATGTCGGCAAGGGCGCGCTCACCCTGGGCTTCGCCGATGGGCCGCATACGTTCGCCTAGGCGTTGCGCGCGAATCTTGTTGCTTGTTGTAGAAGCGGCTTCAGCCGCGACAGGCTATCGATAGCACCTGTCGCGGCTGAAGCCGCTCCTACAACGTCTCCGATGTAGACAACCCACTCACGACGCCGCCTGCTACGCTGCGCCGCACCGCTCCACAGAGGAACAGCCATGGCCGTGACCTATTCGATCAGCCTGCCCGACCCCGCCCGCGCGCGCGGCAGCGAGCCCACGCTCAGCTTCAGCGCCAACGGCGCCGACGCCTTCGCCGAACAGTTGCAGCAGGCCTTGAGCAGCCCCGCCTGGTTCGAGCGCTGGCGCGCGCTGCAGCCGGAGCCGGACGACGTGGATCCGTCGCTGGGCGTCGTCGATCCGGCCGCCACGGTCAGCGGCAAGCAGGACGACCTGCGCATCGACCTGGTCGCCACCACCAGCATCCCCGGCGACATCCTCAAGCAACGCATGCGCCTGCTCGCCGGCAGCGGCTGGGAATTGCGCAACGTACGTTGAGCGCATCGTCCGCGCATCCGTGCCGGCGACACGGACCGGCCGGAACAGGTGCGCAGGTGCGAATGACCTCTGTGGGAGCGACTTCAGTGGCGACAGGCCGTACCGGCAAGGCCTGTCGCGACTGAAGTCGCTCCCACAAACGCTTCGCCGACTGCGATGCGTGAACTGCGCATCTAGCGCGCCAGACCGCCCGTCACCACGCCTGCAGCGCGCCGCGGCCAACGCCATTTCAGGTTCACCGCCAGCGTGCCGAGCACGATCAGCGCCAGGCCCAGCCATTGCACCGGCACCAGCCGGTGGCCGTACAGCAGGAAGTCCAGCAGCAAGGTGACCAGCGGGTACACGAACGCCAGGATCGCGATCGTCGCCACGTGCAGGTGTCGGTAGGACGAATAGAACAGCACGTAGACGATGCCGCTGTGGATCACCCCCAGGCCGGCCAGCCACAGCCAGTGCATGCCTGGGTGCAATGCGCTGCCGCTGGAAAATCCCGCCAGCAGCAGCGTGCCCACCCAGCACTGCACCGTCACCACCGCCAGCGGCCGCTCGCGGCTGATGCGCCGCGACATCAACAGCGACGCGCCGCACAGCAACGCCGCCAGCAGGGTCAGCGCGATGCCGAGCAGATAGCCGCGATCGGCGGTATGCCACAGCCGCGCCGGATCCGCCGAGCAGGCCACGCCGACGAAGGCCAGCAGCGTCCAGCCCAGGTCGCTGCGGCGCGTGCGCTCGCCTTGCAGCATCGCGGCCAGGATCAGCATCACGAACGGGAACACGTGGTAGACCATCGTCGCCACGCCGATCGACGAGCGCGCCATGCCGGCGAACAGCGCCACCCAGTTCAGCACCAGCAGCACGCCGCTGACCGCGGCATCGCGCAGCAACCTGCGCTCGCGCCACAGCCCGCGCAACTGGCCGCCGAGCAGCCCGCAGACGGTGAGGAACAATGCGCCGAACAGGCAGCGGTAGAACACCGCGGTCACCGGGTCCTGGCCGCTCTCGTGCACGAACACGCCGACCGAGCCGATCAGCACTTCGGCCAGCAACAACTGCCACAGCGCGCGCCGCGCGGCGCCGGCGGGAACGGCGACCGCCGCGCTCACAGCGCGATCGTCCCGTGCAGGTACTGCACCGCGCTGCCGCGCACATAGACGTGCTGCGCCTCGACCCGGCACCCAAGCTCGCCGCCGCGCGCCGACGCCTGCAGCGCGGTCAGCTGCACCTTGCCCAGCGCCTGCGCCCACAACGGCGCCAGCGCGGCATGGATGGAGCCGGTCACCGGATCTTCGGCGCCGCCATTGGCCGGCCAGAAATAGCGCGACACGAAATCGTGGCTAATGCCGGGCGCGGTCACCGCCACATCGCGCGGCGCCAGCGCCAGCATCCGTGCCAGTTCCGGCACCACCGCGCGCACCTGGCGTTCGTCCGCGTACACCGCGATGTACGCCTGCGCGTTGGCATACACCGCCTGCGGCACGATCGACAAGGCCGCGTACAGGGCCTGCGGCACCGACGCCAACAAGGCCGGCGCCTGATTCGGAAAGCGCATCTCGAAGCTGCCGTCGGCGAGCCGCTCCACACCCAGTTCGCCGACCGCGGCCGCACGCAAGCGCAGCGGGAACGGTGCGAGCTGCTGGGTGGCGATCACGAACGCGCTGGCCAGCGTCGCATGGCCGCAGAAGCCGACTTCCTTCAGTGGCGAGAACCAGCGGATCGCGAACACGCCATCGGCATCGCGCACGAAGAACGCGGTCTCCGACAGGTTGTTCTCGCTGGCGATGGCCTGCATCAGCGCATCCGGCAACCACGCCTGCAGCGGCACCACTGCGGCGGGATTGCCCTTGAAGCGGACCGTGGTGAAGGCATCGACGACGAACACGGAAAGCGGCATGGCCGGCCTCGCAAGCAAGGGGGAACGCCGACGCGATGGCCGGCACAGGCCCAGTGTGCAGCGCCGCACCCGACCATTACAGATTCAGATACGCTGTAAGTGGACCGATACAGATGAGGCGCCCGCATGCTCTTGTACGAATCGCTCGCGGTGCAGCTGCGCGAGCAGATCGAGCGCGGCACGCTGCGCGCCGGCGAGCGCCTGCCGTCGATCCGGCAGCTGGCCGCCAACCACGGCATCAGCACCGCCACCGCGGTGCAGGCCTGCCTGCAGCTGGAGCGCGAAGGCCGGGTACAGGCGCGGCCGCGCTCCGGCTATTTCGTGCGTGCCGCCGCCGAGCCGTTGACGCCGCTGCCGACGCCGGCGCGGCGGCGCACGCCGGGCATGGTCGACAACCCGGCATTGCAAGGCGTGCTCGACATGCTCGCGCGCTCGGACCTGGTCCCGCTGCACACCGCGACCCCGGCGCCGGCGCTGCTGCCGGCCGCACAACTCGCCGCCGCGCTGGCGCGACAGCTGCGCCGCCATCGCGCGGTCGCGCTCGACTACGCGCCGCCGCAAGGCCACGCCGCGCTGCGCCGGCAGATCGCGCAACGCTACGCGCACTGCGCCACCACGGTGGCGGCGGACGAAGTGGTGGTGACCGCCGGCGCGATGGAGGCGATCAGCCTGGCGCTGCGCACGCTCACCGCGCCCGGCGACGTGGTGCTGGTGGAAACCCCGACCTACCACGGCATCCTGCAGGCGGTCGCGGCGCTGCGGCTGAAGGTGCTGGAAGTGCCCAACCGCGCCGGCCACGGCATCGACGCCGCGCGCCTGGACGCGCTGCTGCAACGCACCTCGGCGCGCGCGGCGGTGCTGGTGCCCAACTTCAACAATCCGCTCGGCAGCCTCACCCCCGACAGCGCCAAGCGCGCCCTGCTCGACAGCTGCGCGCGCCACGGCACCGTGGTGATCGAGGACGACATCTACGGCGAGCTGGATTGGTCCGGGCAGCGCCCGCGCCCGCTGCGCCACTTCGACACGCACGGCAACGTGATCACCTGCGGCTCGTTCTCCAAGGTGCTGGCGCCGGGCCTGCGCGTGGGCTGGTTGCTCGGCGGCGAATGGACCGACGCGCTGGTCCGCGCCAAGTACTTCTCCACCGTCGGCGGCGCCAGCCTGCCGCAGCTGGCGCTGGCCGACTACCTGGCGCAGCACGATCTGGAGCGGCACCTGCGCAAGCTGCGCCGCACCCTCGCCGACAACGGCCAGCGTCTGCGCGAGGCGATCGTGCGGCATTGGCCCGCCGGCACCCGGGTCGGCGATCCCGCCGGCGGCCTGTCGCTGTGGCTGCAACTGGCCGACGGCGGCAGCGGCCAGGCCCTGTTCGAGGCGGCGCTGGCCGCAGGCATCGGCACCTCGCCCGGGCATCTGTATTCCAGTCGCGGCGACTACGCCGACCACCTGCGTCTGACCTGCGGCCAGCCGTGGAGCGAGCCCCTGGAAAGCGCGATGCGGCAGTTGGGAAAACTGGCCGCACGGTTGCCGCGCTGAGCCATCGACCGGTCGCCGGTCGCCAAGCTGCCGGTTCGCGCGATCGGAGGCGGCCGTGGGCATGGCGTGCAGGGGCATCGCGCCGAAGATCGCATCGAAGTACCGAAGGCGGCGCACCCTACGGCGGCGCCACCGTTGAACCGGCGCCATCGCCACCGCGGCAAACATGCGAGGCGCCTGAACGACGCGACGTTTCTCTCGTCCCGTCGCAAGCAACCAGACCTGCCGCCGCGAGACTCACCTGCCGCGGCCCATCCCATCGCGCCCAGCGCCATTCCCAGGCCCGGCGAAAGCCAGGAGAGTGGCGCTGCGGACCCGCATCGATCCGCTCCGCCCCGCTATACCGTCGCCGCGCCGATCGCCAGCGCCGCGCAAGCGCCGAACAAGGTGCAGGCGAGCATGGCCAGCGCGCTGAGCGGGCTGCGCCAACGCTGCCGCGACAACGGCGATGCGGGTTTGCGGCAAGCGAGCATGGCGCGACTCCAGTCCGGAACGACACGATGGCGAAGGCCGAGGAATCTAGCGGCACGCCGTCTCAGCCGACGCGACGGCAATCGCACAACCGCGCATTGGACGACGCGCCGCGCATTTGTTTACGAGCGGCACCGACGCGCGAACGGAATCGTCACGCAATCGCCGTCGCGCAGGCGGCGATGCCCAGCGCGCACTCAGCGCAGCGTCTCGATCGCCAGGATGCGACGCTCGCCGTTGACCCGGCCCAGTTGCACCACCAGGTCGACCACGCTGCGGATGTAGCCCAAGGTGTCGGCACGGCTCAGGCCGATGCCCGACTGCATCACCATCAGCGCCAGCTGTTCCAGCGCGCCCTGCGGCGTGTTGGCATGGATGGTGGTGAACGACCCTGGATGGCCGGTATTGATCGCGCGCAGGAAGGTCACCGCCTCCGGGCCGCGCACTTCGCCGAGCAGGATGCGGTCCGGCCGCAGCCGCAACGCGGCCTGCAGCAGGTCCTGGGTGGTGATGCGGGTTTCGCCCTGCTCGCCCTTCACCGCGACCAGGCCGAGGTGATTGGGTTGGCGCAGGTGCAGCTCCGGCGTGTCTTCCACCGCGACGATGCGTTCGCTGGCTGGCACCTCCTTCAGCAACGCATTGAGGAAGGTGGTCTTGCCCGACGAGGTACCGCCGGCGATCAACAGCGTGCGCCGCGCCGCGACCGCGGCACGCAACCCGGACAGCGACGCCTGCGCATCCCAGGCCAGGTCGTCGCGGGCGCCTGCGTCGGCCAGCCGATACGCCTCCAGTCCGAGATCCAGATTCAAGTGGCGGCGGATCGCCAGCGCCCAATGCCGGCGCGTGGCCGGCGGCGCCACCACCTGCACGCGCTCGCCGCCCGGCAGGGTGGCCGCCAGCAGCGGATGCTCGCGGTTCACCGCCTGGTGGGTGACACGCGCGACCTGCGCGGCCAGACGTTCCAGCAGCACATCGTCGATGGCGGGGACATCGATGCGCTGCATGCAGGGCTGGCCCAGGCGCTCCACCCAGACCTCGCCCGGGCGATTGACCAGGATCTCGGTGACGTCCGCCGCATCCAGCCAGGGCTGGAAGGGCAGCAGATAGCGCTGCAGATAGACGTCCTGCGCGGGCGCCTGCGCAAATGCCAGCGGCGGCGACTGCACCGTCAGCCTGCCGGCGGCGGCGCGGCATGTTCCGGCTGGCCGCCCTGCGGAGGCGGACCCTTCGGCTTGGGCAGCCCCTTGGCGCTCATGCATGCGTCGAACTTGGCCATGTCCAGGCGCTTCGCATCGGCGGGCGGGCGGCCTTGAGCGGACGGGCGTCCGGCAGCGGGCGGCGGACCTGCAGCGGGCGCCGCCACACCCTGCTCGGCAGCGCACGCCCGCATCGCCGCCTCCACCTTCGGATTGGGGCCGGACGGCGGCTTCGCCGGCGCGCCACCGTCGCCGTTGCGCGCGAGCGCCGGCGCCATGCAGGACAGCGCCCCGGCCAGGGATAACAGCAACGGCAGCGAACGGTGCTTCATGCGGATTCCTCGGACATGGAAAAAAGTAAAACGGGAACGTCAGTAACCGGAGAAATCCAGATCGCGCGCGGCGAACACCTGGATCGGCGTGCCCAGCGGCACGCGGATGGTCGGCGGAATCTTGCCGTCGGTCTGCAGCGCCTGCGCCGAGGCGCTGCTGGTCGAGGTGCCGATCACCAGCGTGCCGGAGTCGCCACCGAGCGCGCTGGCGACGCCGCCGACCACCGACAGCAGCATCGACGCGCCGTAGCGCTGCCAGAAATGCCGCCCGACCTCGCCGTCCAGCCCGGTCTCGCCGCTGCCGTCCACCGCCGGCGACGCGAGCTGCACCGAGACGCCGTCGGGACGGATCAGGCGCGACCAGACGATGTAGGCGCGGCGCTGCCCGGTCTCCACACCGCTGCGGTACTGCCCGACCAGGCGGCTGCCGCGCGGAATGACCACTTCGCTGCCGTCGAAGCCGCGCACGTCGCGGCTGACCAGCGCGCGCGCGTACCCGGGCAGATCGGTATTGAGCGCGGTTTCCAGCACCGCGGGGATCAGGCTGCCCTGCACCACCGTGCGCGCCGGATGCGCCAGCGCCACCGCCTGTTGCAACGGCGGCGCGTCACCGCCCACGCGCAGGGCGAACTGCTCGTCCTGGTTGAGTCCGGCACCGCCCGCAGGCGCGGCGTTGGCAGTCCCCGATGCGGCAGCGGCCTGCCCAGGTGCGGCGCCCGCCTCGGACGCAGCGCTGTTGTCGACGATCATCGGCATCGACCGCGACTGCGTGGGAGCGACGGCGATGGCCGCAGCCGCGACCGCAGGCTGGGACGGTGCCGTGCGGGAAGCGACCGGCGCCCGTGGCAGCGACGCGACGAGCGCCGACGTCTGCGCCGGCGCCGGCACCGGCGGCGCATGCAGGCGTTGCCGCGACAGCAGCAGCAGGGTCAATCCGCCCAGCGCCACCGCGCCCAGCAGGCCCAGCGCGAACCCCAGGCTGTCGCCGACGCGCGGCGTGCGCGCCACCTGCGGCGCCGCGCGCAGCGATGCCGCATGCAGCGTCTCTGCGTCCAGCGCCAGTCTCGGATCGCGCTCGCCGGCATCATTGCGCATCGGCTGTTTTCCTTCGCCACCAGGCCGGGCGGCGCGCGGGCGCTGCCGCCGCGGCACGCGGCTGCGGCGACTGCGCATCCAGTGCCGGCGTGCGGAAGCCGTCGTTGAACAACTGCGCCACCGCATGGCCGCGGCGCAGGGCGAACGCCGGCGCGATCTGGTCGGCCACCAGGTAGTCGCCGCGGCGGGTGAATGCGAGCGGGGTCTCCGAGCCGTCGCTGGCCAGCGCGTACACCGCCGGCGTGCTGCTGTCATCGGCCCACTGGAAATAGGTGCTGCGGCCGTCGTCGAACACGCGCAGCGGCACGTTCTCGCGCGCGCCGCTGAAGCTGTAGGCGCTGTTGCGCTGCGCCGGCGCCGGCAGCGCCGCGCTCGCCTGCACCTCGGCCTGCGCGCTGGCCACCGCCGCCGTCGCCGCCGTCGCGCGTGCGGCGGCCTCCTCGGGATAGCGGAAGCGCAGGTCGTAGACCACGCGCCCGCGCCTGCAATCGGGCGAATCGCTGGCCACCAGTTCGAAACTGTAGCGACGGCGGTCGGTGGCGACGGTCATGTTGCTGTGGCTGGTCCGATAGGCCGGCTTCACGAACAACAGGTTCGCGCGCTTGTTGGGCACCACCAGCCAGTGCGCCGCCTCGCCCAGCCCCACGTTCTCGATGCGCTCGTCGGCGGCGAACTCGACCATGGTCTGGAAACCGAAGCAGCCGTCGATGCGCACCACCTTGCGGTCGTCGTAGTCCAGTTCGCGGATGCGCGGATCGGCGCAGGCATCGGCAACCGCCGCCAACGCAAGCAGGCACAACGCGGCGCGGCCGACTCGGCGAGTGCAGGTGGTCATGGCGTCCTCGCTCCGCCGAGCGGGCGCGGCGCCATGCGTGGCCGCATGCCTTGCCGCATGCCTTGCCCCAGGCCGCCACGGCGATTGCCCACGCTCACCGCGGCGACAGACGCCTGCGGCGCCATGCGCGGCGCGCTGTCGCGGGCCAGGCCGCCGAGCCAGTGCAGGGTGCGGGCACTGCCCACGGAGGCGATCCGCGCCTCGGTGGCGAAATCATGCTCCCGCGCGGGCGATAGCGCGGCGGGCGCCCCACGGGCCTGCACATCGACCCGCGACGAACCACCGTCTGCAGGTTGATCGCCACGGCCGAGGCGCCATGCGCGGGCCAGGCCGGCGGCGGTCCAGGCCATCGCCAGCAGCAGGCCCAGGTAGATCGCACACCCGAGCAGCAGCATCAGCAGCGGCCGCTGCTGTTGCGCGGCCGCCAGCGGATCCAGCGCGATCGCATCGATCACCGGCGCCAGCACCCGCAACAACACCGCACCGGCCAATGCCACCAGCATCGGCACCAGCGCAAAACTCAGCGCCATGCGCAACCAGCCCTCGAACAGGCCACGGGTCGCACGGAACAACGCAAGCAGCACGAACATCGGCCCCAGCGCCAGCAACGCCGCCAGCACCAGCCGCGCCACGACCAGCAGCCCCACCGTCGACAGCAGCAGCAACAGGGCGCAGCCGCGCACCAACTTGGCCGCCTGCTTGGCCTGCGGCGCCGCCGCCTGCGCATCGAATTGGCGGCCGAGTTCGACCAGTTCGCCGAGCAGGCCGTCCAGCCGCGACGCGAAGGCCTGGGTGGCGCCATGCGGCGCCCCCAGGAAGGCCGACGCGATCTGGTCGGGACCGCCGACCAGCAGGCCATAGACCACCGTCTGGTAGGCCGGCCACGCGGTGGCGAAGGTCAGCACCAGGGCGACGCCGAACAGGCGCGGCCCCAGCGCCGGCAGGCTCAGGCGCAGGCGCCCGCCGATCAGGCCCAGCGCCAGCATCGCCACCCAGACCACCAACAGCGCGCGCAGCACCGCGCCGAACATGCCGCTGGCGCCGAACAGCTGCGCATAGCCGGCCTGCACCGCACCGTTGATTTGGCAGTCGATGGCGGCCAGGCCGGCGGCCAGGCCGCCATCGCCGTCGATCGGAATCGCCGCGCAGGCGCTCATGCGGCACGCTCGTCGGCAGCGCAGGCGGACGGCGCTGGATACGGCACCCCGGTCAGCGCTTCCCACCACTGCCGCGGGTGCTCGCCCAACTGCGCGCGCAGCTGGTCCAGGCGGCGCACGCTGGCTTCGCGACCGGACAGCACGGTCAGCAGCTCCGGCATGCCCGACAGGTCCAGCCGCGCCACCACGCTCTCGTTGCCGTGCTTGACCAGGAACGCATGCGCATGCGCCGGCAGCAGCCGCACCAGTTCCAGTTCCTGCGCGCTGAGGCCGAAGCCGTCGCAATAGTCCTCCGCCCTGGCGCGCGGATTGGGCATGAAGATCTGCGTGGCGGCCTGTTCGATGATCGCGCTGGCGACCTGGCTGTCCAGCGCGTCGCGCGCGCTCTGGGTGCCGAAGCCGACGATCGCGTTGCGCTTGCGTAAGGTCTTCATCCAGTCGCGCAGATGGGCCGCGAATACGGCATCGTCCAGCGCCTTCCAGCCTTCGTCGATCAGGATCAGCGCCGGGCTGCCGTCCAGCCGCTCCTCCACGCGGTGGAACAGGTACAACAACGTCGGCGTGCGCAGCTGCGGCATGTCCAGCAGCTCGGTCATGTCGAACCCCAATGTCGGAATGCCCAGGTCCAACCGGTCGTAGGCGTGATCGAACAACCAGGCGCGCTCGCCGTCGCCGCACCACGGCGCCAGGCGCGCGGCCAGGTCGCCGGGCTGCGGACGGCGCTGGCCGCCGAGCAGTTCGCGGAAATGGCGCAGGCGGCGGTACTGCGGCGCCTGCTCGTAATTGGCGTCCACCGCGGCGGCCAGGATCGCCGCCTCGTCGGCGCTCAACGGCTGCTGCGCATCGCCCAGCAACTGCGCCAGCCAGCGCCGCAGGAACGCACGGTTGCCCGGCGTATCCGGCAACTGCAGCGGATTGAAGCCGGTCGCCTCGCCGCTGCGCAAGCTGGCATAGCGCCCGCCGATCGCACGCACGAAGATCTCCGCGCCGCGATCCTTGTCGAACAGCAGTACGCGCGGGCGCCACTTCTGCACCTGCGCGGCGAGAAAGTTCAACACCACCGTCTTGCCCGAGCCGGACGGGCCGATCACGCTGAAGTGGCCCAGGTCGCCACGGTGGAAATTGAAGAAATACGGAGTGGCGGCGGTGGTTTCCAGCACCGTCACCGCGTCGCCCCAGTGGTTGCCGTCGGCGCGGCCCTGCGGAAAGCCGTGCAGCGAGGCCAGGCTGGCGAACGCGCCGCTGGACAGCAGCGCATGCCGCGCCGCGTAGGCTTCGTTGCCGGGGAATTGCGCCCAGAACGCGGGCTCCAGGCACAGGTCCTCGCGTACCGCCACCGCGCCCAGGTCGGCCAGCGCCGCCGCGCACTCGGCGACGGCCGCGTCCAGCGCCTCCAGCGCGTCGGCGCGCACCAGCAGGCCGAAGCGATGTTCGCCGAACACCGCGCGGCCGCTGGCCAGGTCGTCCTTGGCCTCGACCAGGCCCTGCCGCAGCGATGCCGAATCCTCCTCGGCGGCGCGCATGCGGCGCAGCGCCAGCGAGACGCGCTCCAGTCCCAACTGCCGTTCGACGAAAGCGAAGCTCTCCGAGAGCACCAGTTCGCACGGCATGCGCAACAGCGCATCGAGCATGCCCGGCAGCGCGTTCGGCGGATACTCCTTCAGCGACAGCAGCGCGGCGTAGTCGCGCGCGGCACCGGGGCCTTTGCGTTCCAGCGCTTCCAGGCCGAAGCTGATGCGCCGGTACGGCAGGTGATGGCCCAGGTCGCCATGCGGCGGCCGCAGCATCGGCCGCAGCTCGCCGTTGTACAGCGCCGAGAGCAGTTCCAGCGGCTCGGAGCACACTCCGTGCGCGGTCTCGTACTCGCCGAGCAGGCGCGCGCCGTAGGGCTGCAACGCGGCCAGCAAGGCATCGCGCGCGGCATCCAGTTCGCGGCGCTCGCGCGCCAGCGCCGCCGCGCGCGCGGTGTCGCCCAGGCCCCTGCGCAACACGCCACCCAGGCGCTCGGCGATACCGGTCTTGCCGCGCGCCGGGCGCCGCAGCAGGCTGACGAACAACTCATTGACGAACAGCCGGCGCTGGCCGAGCTGCCCGCGCCAGCGCCGGTCGATCAGCGCACAGACCGGATCGGCGAAGTCGCCGCCCACGTCCACGCTCGCACGCAGCCGCAGCAGGTGGTGATGCAACACGAAGCGCGAATCGGCCACCGCACGCAACGCCGCGTCGCGCGCCTGCTGGTGCAGGTTCAGCACGTCGCCGTCGGCGGTCTCGAACGCCAATCCTTCCAGGCGCAGGCACTGCAGCAACGCGCCGTCGCGCAACTGCACGGTATGCGCATCCAGCAGCCGCGCGTAAGGCAGATGGTCGCCAGCGCGTTGTTCGCGCGGCCGCATCATGGCGCGTAGCTGTTGCAGCGCCAGCGGCGCCAATGGCGCACCCGCGGACAGCGGCTGACCCGCACCAGCCACAGGTCGAACACGCGCGGCTCGCGCAGGCACGCCAGGTAGCCGACGCCATGGGCGAGCAGCGCCACCGCCAGCGCCCAGAACGAACGCGTCATCAGGAATGCTTCCGTGGTCACCACGCCATTGACGATGAAATAGCTGTAGGTGACGCCGCAGAACATCTGCGGCCGGGTCAGCGCGGGGAAGATCGGCGTGGATCGCAACGCGCTCATCGCCTTGCTCAACCTGCCGCCGCGCGGATGCCGGCGACGATGGTGGTTGCGCCGAACAACACGAAGCAACCGAGGATCACGGTCGCGCCGAGGCGCCAATGGATGCGCCCGCTCAGCATCATCAAACCGACCACGGCCACGGCGATCACCGCCACCGCGGTGGCGGCATTGCCGAGCAGCGTGCCCTGGATCCACTCCAGCGCCGACAGGATCGGCCCGGAGCCGGCCGGATCGCCGCCCCGCGCCCACGCGGCGGGAGCGAACGCGACGGTGGCGAGCGATATCGGCAGGCGGCGGAACATCGGGTTCATTGCAGATTTCCTTGGGGAACGGAAAGCGACACGGTGGAGGCCGCACCGCCGGCGACGCTCAGCTCGGCCAGACGCTCGAGGTTGCCGGCGACATAGGCGCGGGTCTCGCGGAACGGCGGCACGCCTGCATGCCGCTGCACCTGCCCGGGGCCGGCGTTGTAGGCGGCCAGCGCGCGCTCCAGATCGCCATCGAAGCGGTCCAGCTGCTGGCGCAGATAGGCCGCCCCACCCTCGATGTTCTGCTGCGGATCCCAGGGATCCACTGCCAGTGCGCGGGCGGTGGCCGGCATCAACTGCATCACCCCGATCGCACCGGCCGGCGACACCGCGGAGGCGTCGTAGCGCGACTCGGACCAGGCCAGCGACTGCAGCAACGCGACGCTGAGTCCATGGCGGGCGGCAGCGGCCTCGAAGGCGGCGCGATAGGGCGGCGCGGCCGCGACCACGGAGGCATGCGCCGCGGCGGACGGACGCTGCGCGGCGCCCGGCGTCGCCCAGCCTGCGCCGAGGTGACGCACGCTGCCGTCCTCGCCGATTTCCATGACCTGCGCGTGGGCCTGCGGCCATGCCGCCAGCGCCAGCAGCAACGATGCGAGGCGCCGCATGCGGGCATCCGGTACGGCACGACGTGGGCGGCGGAAAACGGTGTGGCGCAGCATGGCAGTGGAATCCGGAATCGCGATGGCACGTTGCGGGCGGGAACGTCGCGCGACTGCGGCATGCCGCCAGTCGCCAGCCTGTTGCCGCATGCGCGACGCAACGGACACGAAAGCTCGAATCCATCCTCGCACGCGGCGCTGCGCCGGCATTTGTCGCGCGAGGCAATATTCAGGCAAACGCCGCAAGCGGCGAACGGCAAGACTGGCGGCGCTCGTGCCCACTCGACGGTGCGCATGATCGACTCTCGCCACGCGCCTTTGGAGGCCACGCCATGACAGACCGCAACCACGACCTCGACGACCACGACCGAGGCCTGCAGTTCGACCTGCAAACTCTCGAGCAACGCATGCAGGAACGGCGGCGCCTGCTCGCCTGGATCGCCTCCGGCAGCGCGATGGCGGTGATCAGCGCCTGCGGCGGCGGCTCCAGCGGCGACGACACTTCGTCCACGTCCACCGCGACCACCACCACGGCATCGACCACCACCAGCACCACGACGACCACCACCACCACCAGCACCACATCGGGCAGCTGCATTGCCGATCCGGAAGAAACCGCCGGCCCCTATCCCGCCGACGGCTCCAACAGCGTCAACAGCAGCGTGGTGAACGTGCTCTCGTCCAGCGGCATCGTCCGCAGCGACATCCGCAGCAGCTTCGGCAGCGACAGCGGGACCGCGGCCGGCCTGCCGCTGACCCTGACCCTGACCCTGGTCAACGTCAACAACAGCTGCGCGGTCCTGTCCGGCTACGCCATCTACCTATGGCATTGCAATCGCGACGGCAAGTATTCGCTGTACTCCAGCGGCATCCAGGATCAGAACTACCTGCGCGGCGTGCAGGTCACCGACAGCAACGGCCAGGTCACCTTCCAGACCATCTTCCCCGCCTGCTACAGCGGACGCTGGCCGCACATCCACTTCGAGATCTATCCGAGCCTGGACACCGCGACCAGCTATACCAACAAGGTGCTGACCTCGCAGATGGCGATGCCCAGCGACATCTGCGATACGGTCTATGCCGCGGTCAGCGGCTACAGCGCCAGCGTCACCAACAAGGCCGCGATCAGCCTGTCCAGCGACAATGTGTTCGGCGACAACACCAGCACGCAGCTGGCCGCGCAGACGCCGACGCTCAGCGGCGACACCAGCAACGGCTACACCGGCACCATCACCATCGGCCTGGCGGTGTAGCCCCGCCAGGCGGCGCCCATCCGCAGCGCTGCAGCGGCGTTTAGCCCTGCAGCGCGCGCGCGTGGTGGGCGATGTGCTCGCCGATGAAGCTGCCGATGAAGTAGTAGCTGTGGTCGTAGCCGGGCTGCAGGCGCAGCGTCAGCGGGTAGCCGGCGGCATCGGCCGCGGCCTGCAGCAACTGCGGCTGCAGCTGTTTGTCGAGGAACTCGTCGCCGCCGCCCTGGTCGATCAGCAACGGCAGGCGCTCGCTCGCCCCGGCGATCAGCGCGGTGGCGTCGTAGGCCTTCCAGCTGGCGCGGTCGTCGCCGAGATAGGCCGAAAACGCCTTCTCGCCCCACGGCACCTGCGATGGCGCCACGATCGGCGAGAACGCCGACACGCTGCGATAGCGGCCCGGATTCTTCAGCGCGATCACCAGCGCGCCGTGGCCGCCCATCGAGTGGCCGCTGATCGCGCGCCGCCCGTTGTGCGGGAACTGCGCCTCGATCAGCGCGGGCAATTCCTGCACCACGTAGTCGTACATGCGGTAGTGCCTGGCCCACG
>Ga0105243_10002429_pt1 | contig 15581 bp, 11 predicted proteins | sample KBSM34metaG_FD_81525 | JGI IMG/M metagenome (GOLD analysis project Ga0105243, IMG submission 81525) | Miscanthus rhizosphere microbial communities from Kellogg Biological Station, Michigan, USA - KBS M3-4 metaG | ecosystem: Host-associated > Plants > Roots > Rhizosphere > Soil | place... | reverse complement strand
CGGCCTCAGCATTCATCGACAGACCGACGACCATGAAGAACCATCCGTTCAAAGCCTCCACCCTGGCCCTTGCCATGAGCATGGCCCTGGCGTGGAGCGGCGCGGCCGGCGCCGACACCCTCAAGAAGCCCGCGCTGGACGCCCTGGCCCAGGCGCAGCCGGCACCCACCGACTTCGCCAGCTTCCTGAGGCAGGCCGCAACCGCGCAGCCTGCCATCGCCCAGGCCGTGCAGCGACATGCGGCAGGCCAGGCGCTTGCGGGGGAGGACCTCGACCACATCGCCCGCCTGCTGGGCCTGTACACGCGTCTCACGCAGGAGCAGGCCGTGCTCGCCAGCATCGAGCGCATGGTCGCCCTGCCCACCGTGCGCGATGCCAAGGTGCCGCCGCACGAAAGCCCGGCCATCCTGGCTTTCGGCGAACTGGTGCAGCAGATGGCCAGGGACTTCGGCCTGCAGTACCGCAACGTGGACAACCGCATCTTCGAGGTCACCCTGCCGGCGAACACCGCGAGCGCCTCGAACTCGGGCACCGATGAATTCGGCATCCTCACCCATGCAGACGTCGTACCCGTCGTCCCCGCCGAATGGGTGCTGGACGGCCAGGCCATCGACCCCTTCAAGGTCACGCGCGTGGGCGACAAGCTCTACGGGCGCGGCACCATCGACGACAAGGGCTCCATCGCCACCGTGCTGTTCGCCATGAAGGCCGTCAAGGACAGCGGCCTGCCCCTGTCGCGCGGCATACGCCTCATGATCGAGACCACCGAGGAAACCGGCGGCGACGCCATGAAGTACTACCAGGGCAAGACCACGCTGCCCGCTTACAACATCGTGCTGGACAGCAAGTACCCAGCCGTCGTCGCGGAAAAAGGCTCGGGCGCGCTCAAGGCCGTGTTTGACGACGTGAAGGCCGATCCCGCCCAGCCCGCCATCACCGCCATGGCCGGCGCCGCATCGGCCAACGCCATTGCCCAGACCGCCACCGCCACCATCACGGCCGGCGACGAAGCCGCCATCGAAGCCATCGCCGCGCGCCTGCAGGCGGCCAAGGGTGACTTCACCACCAGCTATGCAGGGCAGGGCGGGCCGTTCACCATCGACATCCAGCGCAGCGGCACCGCAGCCACCGTCAAGGTCACGGGCACCTCGGCCCACGGCTCGCGCCCTGAGGAAGGCGTCAACCCCGTGCCGCGCCTGACGCTGTTCCTGCAACAGGTGCTCATGCCCACCGATGGCGTGGCCCTGGTCCAGCCCAATGCCTACAGCAACGCCCTGCGCTACATCAACGGCGCCTTCGGCCTCGACTACTTCGGCAAGCAGCTGGGCGTTGCCTATGCCGACGACTTCATGGGTCCGCTGACCCTGTCGCCCAACCTCATCAAGGCGGCAGACGGCAAGCTGGAAGTCACCACCAACGTGCGCATGCCGCGCGGCAAGACGCCCGAGCAACTGCGCACCGAAGTCGAGCAACGCATCACCCGCTGGAGCGCGGCCGCCAAGGTCCCCCTGACCCTGCAATACACCCAGGGCAACTGGATGGCCCGCGACCCCAAGGGCGCCTGGCTGTCCACCCTGCTCAACATCTTCGGCGACACCACGGGCCTGGACGCCAAACCCGTGCCCACGGCCGGCAGCACCACGGCCAAGCTCATGCCCAACGCCATCAACTTCGGCCCCGCCATGCCCGGCAAGAAGTACACGGCGCACAACGCGCTCGAATACAAGGAACTGCCGGACCTGCGCGCTGACATGCAGATGTTCACGGAAATGCTGGTGCGCATCGGGAATCTGAAGCAGATGCAGTGAGGGGCTGCTGCTGCATCAGGATGGCCTTTGGCGGGCGGCATGCTTGTTGCCGGCCTGCGAAGAGCGGATTCCAGTCCATGAGATGACCGGATAGGCGCTGCCGTCTGCGCCCGGCATGGAAAACTGACGCGCCAGTTGTAATGATTCCGAGATCTGCGCCGCTCCTGGACCATACATGGCCTCCAGCTGTCGGCGCAGTCTTTGCTCGGCATCATGCACACTGGGACTCAACCAGGTTGCGGCAGGATGGATTGCCAGCGTCTCCCTGTCACCATTGCGTTGTTCAACCCAGGGACTGCCCCGATGGTTGGGCTCGTATTTCTCCAGCAGTAGGCGTCCATCAGGTAGTGGCTGGGCTCGCCAGGTTTCGGAGAAATCCTTCTCTCGCAACGGATGATTCACATAGAACCAGTCGCACGCCCATTGTTCGTTGTGTTCATCGAAGAATCCCGTCGTTGCGTTCAGCAGGAGCTCAATGGCCTTCTCGTCTTCCTTTGCAAATTGACAACGGCGTACAGGGTCGAATATCAGCCCTGCGTCCAGCGCAAACGTGAGGGCCAGTGCTGCATCGGAAGCCATCGGGCGCAGCAGGCAGGTTAGCCGGTCGTGCGGGTGCGTGAGGGGGCTGCCATAGGCGTCACTTTGTTGGAGGCCGGGCCTGATGAAACAAAGGGGCTGGCGTTGCAACGCGCGAAGGTTGCGATTCAGAAGATAGACATTTGGCCGGGAGACAGGCGCCAGGCGATGGCGGTTCACCCGGCCAGCGAGCTGGATGATGGAGTGCATGCTGCTGGGCTCGACGACGGCCCAGTCGAAATCATGGTCCCTGCCAACTTCCTCCACCGGAGATGCCAGCACGATCAGCACCAAGTGACGCACATGCGCGGGAAGACTGGCTATTTCCTGTGCGATCAATGGATGCTGCGATAGCTCGGGATTGCCGCTGCGCTTGAGCAACAGATCGAGGGCTCGCTCCTTCAGGTAGCGCCGTGCGGGAATCTCGCTGGCATGGTAGGCGCAGATTTTGACCGCGATACCTTCAGGCCAGGCTTGGCTTGCCAGCTGATTTGCCAGCCGCTGCAATGGTTCTACGTTGGCCAGTCTGACGATTCCCAATGAGGCATGGACAAGGCGTCCATTGCTGCTGCAAGACCAGCCGTGATCCTTGTGTGCGGAAAGGCAGCTCTTTGCGACGATGCTTGGGAAGTCCTTTTGGGAATCGATCTGCACGATGCGACCCATGCGGTGAATGTCCGCGGCAACAGTCTTGGTAGACAGGCAAGCCATGCTTTCCTCGTACCACGGTCTGAAAGGCATGTCGCTTCCAGCATGGGCGAGCTGTCGCCCTGTTCCACTGCCTTGGTTGGAAATCAGCAGGGTATGGGGGGTCAAGGCTTCGAAGCCGTCGGCGCAATGCATCGCTATGCCGCTTCTCCAGGCCTGCTCGATTTTTTCGGCCAATACCGAGGACAGTGTTGCCGAGGAGATCACGACATTGCGCCCGAACATGCCAGCCATCTGCACCACGCGCAACACGGCAATGAGTCCCTGCGGGTCATAGGAATCTGCCTCATCGATCAGCAGGTCCGAATGCGCAATGCGCAACAGCGCCAGCACGTGCTGTGCCTGTCGCGTCGGATCGCCGGCCGCCACCAGATAGTCCATCGTTGCGACCAGCACGGGGGCCCCGAGCAGGGTTGCATTGGCATGGCCTTGACCCGGCCTGTCCAGTCCCTGCACCCAAATGGGCAGTTGCTTCAGAAAGCCTTCGCTGTCGCAACCGCTGCTCGCATAGGCATCAGGCGTTGCCGCTTGGCTATCGTCCTGCTGCTCGTACATGTGGAGGGCCCGTGCCAGGGGGTCTCCGATCACACAGGCGCATTCATCGTCGCTGAGCTGCAATTCACTGCGGTAGGCACTGGCCGTCTGCAGCGTCAATGTCCTGAGGTTGAAGCCGGCTGTAATCCGCAAGGGATCGACCGAAGAGCGACAGGCCTGGAGCGCGCGCACATTGGCCCGTGTCTTGCCAGCCCCCGTGCTGGCCACATTGAAGATCAGGAAGGCGCTGTCTGAGGCATCACGGTTTCGGGTTCGCTCAATGAAGCTGCATGCGTGGTCCTGCCAAGAGAAACGCGAAGGTTGAAGGCCGCCCGTGTTTCGCATGGCCCGGCGCTTGTCGGCATCCAGTGCAGGCAGGAGTTGTGGCCCGAAGAAGTCCACGCAGCTCAGGGCCATGCGGCCCACTTGTTCCAAGTGCCAGATCAGTGGCTGATTGAGAATTGCCTTGCCATCATCGCGCAGGGAGTTCGCGTAGGCACCTGACTGCAGATGGCTGCTTGGCCCGCCTGGCTCCTTGACGCGGATGGCAGAGACATGGTGATCGGCGAGTATCAGCGCCGCGCGCGCAATCAGGCCAGCCTTGTGCCAGTACGCAGGCTGCTGGCTGGGCTGGGCATCACCCTGCAGCAATTGGCGGCCCTCATCCAGCAAGGCTTGCCAGCGCCTGGTTTCATGTTCGTTCTGGAAACAGTTCTCCAAGCGACGCCATGGGGTCACCGTGGTCGCCGGGGAAATCCCGCTGACATGGTTGCGATGTGGAGAAACGACTTCCGATCCAGGTGGGTTGCGCCGCTGATCCCTGTCCTCGCGTGCTTCGTCTGCCGAAAACAATCGGTGATGGGTGGCCACGCTCATCAACGCGGCGGACTCAAAACTGTTCAGCCGCTCGAAAGGTCGCCAGGGCTGGTGACTCCTGTGGCTGCTCAACAGGTACTGGATTCCGTTGTCTTCCCAGGCCTGCCAGGCGGCCAGCCAGCCATCCCAGTGCAGGGATTGATGCTGAAGCATGTGGCTCAAGACCCAGGCAGAGACCCATTCGTGGCTGATCTCGTCGCGGAGCACTTTGGTGCTGCGAAGCTTGGACTGAAAGAACTGGGTCAGCTTGCCTATATCGTGAAACAGGCCTGCAAAAAATGCCAGGCGGCGTATTGTGGCTGCCATCCCGCGCGTCGTATTACTGTGGGGCATAGGGGAATATGCCCTCAAAGACTGGCAGCACAAAGTCCTTCAATTCGTGGCTGCCGTCGGGTGCGGCTGAGTGAGTGCAATGGTCGCGCTTGAATTCCACCATATTGCGTTCCGGCATTCGGATGAAATAGGAGCTTCCTTTGCGCACCAAAGCAAACTCTCGCGCCACTGCTTCCACCTGATCAGGTGTGAGTCGTCTATTGGGTATTACCTGGTAGTCGCGCTCGGTGCGGTCGATCCGTAGGTTGCGGCAATCCGTGCGATGGCCGTTGTGGTCCTTCAGCTTTCTTCCTTGCAAAGCGGAATTCACCTGCGCGTTGAGAATTCGTGCCAAGACAAAGAATTTTTGTTCGGCTCCGATCTGCTTTTTTCTGACATCCACATCGTGTGCGATCACGCGCCATTGATGGCCAAGCAACTCCAGCCCCAGGGGCAGCACAGTGCGCGTCTTGCGTGTCTCTCCTATACGAAGGCCCACGTATTCGATGTCCACGGCTGCTTTGGTCACACATGCCTTGAACAGGGTCATGACCATGCTTCTATCCTCCGGGCCCTGATACACGAAGCGCGGCGCATTGACCGCACAGACGGTCTCATAGCGGGTAAGGCCGAGCGCATAGGGTGGTGCGGCATTGTGCAGCAGGCTCAGGAAGGTCGTGCTGCACGCCTCTTCAGGAGGATGGGCGAAAAGCTTGGCCCGGACACCATGCGATGGAAGGTACTCCAGATAGCCAGGCCAATGAGCCACCGCTGCTTCCATATCTTTCTTCGCCGTCACGCCGCTGACATCGAATTCGCGCATGACCTCCGCCCTTGTAACCCGGGTGAGCAGACAGGCGCGGCGTAGGATGAACAACTGTCGATTGTCGATATTTGCCATGAAAAAGATAATTTTGTTTTCGATCTTTGCGATCTTTATAAGAAGTGGAAATGTTATTTGGTATTGATTGATGGTAGAGCCTTGCGACCACAGAAGATCATATCCAGAATGGTGTCCATCTGTGATGGTTTGAGGAGGGCGCCAACGTGCAATCTAGTGGATACGATTCAGAGGACGCACACCGATTTTTCCGTAGTTGGATGGATGCACATCACCTAGCACCGGACGCATTGGATGAAGTGTTGGTGCGCCATGCCACCCGACAAGATTCATGGAAATCAATGGATGTGCGAGATCGCACAGGAAGCAGTCCTGTCAAAGCAACGCTGCTGGAATTGGCGAAGCTTTGGTTGCAGGCCTTGCTCCTTGTTTGGAACGAAAAGCCGGCGAATGCCAAAAAACTTGTCCAGTCCATGGAGGACGAGGCCCTGGCCCTGACTTGCGAATTGCCGGAGGAGGACTTCCATCAGGCCTTGTTGAAGCTGCGTTCAACGCTCTTTTGCGAAATGCTATGGGGCCACCCTCGTACCAAGGGTTTGGTGCGTCCCTCCTACGCGGACAGGCACGCTTTTGTCTCCACCCCTTTGCCTGAAGATCTGAATGAGTTCGATGTGCCCGCAGTCGTGAACTGCCTGGCAAATGCGACTGCCTCCGATCCCTCCGTCATAGCCGGGCGGCATGCATCGATGATCGAGGCCTTGAGCAAGCTGGGCCACTTCACGTCCAAGCCCACGCATACGTCAGCCAGCCCGATAGGCATCGTCCTGGGACCAGGGCAAAAAGGCATGGGGCCTTATCTGACCGCAGGCCTGCTTTTGGAAAAAGGCCATGCAATCAGGCTGGATCAGGCCATGAACGACAACACCGGGAAGACCACCGTATGTCTGGAGGCCCTCAATGCAGATGGCGATGGGCAGGCCGATCAGGCCACCGTATCCATGGTTCAGCAGTTGGCTGCCCAACTCTATGCCGATGGCTACGAGCATGGAACGCAGATCATTGATCCTCGTCTCAGGCAGATCCTGCTGCCTGCACAGGATGGTCGCTATCGAGCCCTGACACCGTTGACCTCCATGGGCCTATCTGCCTATCTGCACAGCCACTGGCAAAGAGAAAAATCGTATGCGCAGCTGGTGTTCTATGGGTTCTCCTCCACCGCCATCAACAATTTCACGGCCATACGCAAAGTGGGGCACGCGCTGGAGCCAGAGCGCTCCGTCACAGGCATTCCAAACCGCGCGCTGGTTTTCGATGTCCCTCGCATAGATGAAGCGCACACGGTGCTGGCCCGCGTTCGCCACCTGGGCTACCGGATTCAACTGCCGAAGGCTGTCAGGGCCGAGCTGTTTGCACAGTACCAACGCCACACGGCAACGCTGCGCAGTGATTCTGTAAGGGCCATCGAGCTGGAGCGCCGCATCTGCCGCTCTGCACTCGCGCTCTTTTGGCTGCATGTGCTGGATCAGCGCGATCAATGCTGCGACGCGCTGGGGTCAATGAACGACGACGTACAGGAAGAGGTCCGGCTGCAGGTTGCCGGCCGCAGAGCCATTGACAGGTTTCTTGTTGCAGGAATGGACACGGCGGGTGGTGCCAGCGCGCGCGAACTGACCAAGGACATGGCCTTGCTGCTCTGGAGCCATCTGGCCCGCCTCAAGGATTCCCAGAACAAGACCCTGGGCCTGGGGATTATCGATCGCCAGCGTTTCATGCGATGGGCACCTAAAGCCATTGCCCTGCTGCTGAGCCAGCGCTGAAAGGAGACCTATCTTGTTCGTGCTGATCTCTAGGTTCAAGGTTGCGCACTACAACGCGCAGCAATGCAAGGACATCATCATGCCAGTGCCCATTCATGCTGCCGTCATGCTGGGCCATGCGCTGGGCGCGCGCCTTGGTAAACCTGTGCAGGGCGTTGCGCTTGTTCTGCATGAGGCAAATGTGGAGCAGGAGTCGCTTCCCGGCGCGGCAGGTGCACTGCTGGCCAATAAACGGGGTGCAACCACCTTTTATGTAGACAGACCCCATGGCGGTGGTTATGCCAGCACATCGCTTACGCCGGCGGCCATGTCGTACCAGATGCATGCCACCGCCAACGGTTGCTTTTCCATGGCTTTGGACCTCGGGGAGGCGCAAGTCGCTCCCGACGATGTCAAAGCGCGGCTGATGGAAATGCGCTTTGCGGGTGGTTGCCTGCAAGGGCCACCACAGGTGCAGGCCTTCGATACCCAGCGGCAGCTGTTGCAAGGCATCAGGCCCGGTTATCTGGTCATGGATGCCGCTTGGCGTGCCGCCATTGCACTGGAGTCGAACCAGCCCGCGCACGTCTTTCTGCATCGGCATGAAGGCGCTTACATCGTGCCCGCCGTGGTGGGTTACCACATGCTGACAGAACTCTCGAACCAGCGTCAGGGCATCCGGCGCATGGGCGATATGGAGTTGGAAGGCCATGCCTTTGCGGAGTCCATCACCGGACTGATCGAGTTTCGCCATATCAACCGTTTCAAGCACATGCCTGAAACCGCGCTCGAAGACATCGCCGACGACGAACTCGAACCGTGGAGTGACCTCGATTTCGAGGACGCTGGCGAGGTGGACCCAGAAGTCGTTGAGGTCGGCGAAGGCGATGCTTTTGAAGCTGTGGATGGCCCATTGGCGTTCGACGCACCGGATTCGCATGGCGCAGCCAGCGACTCCATGCAGGGCAATGAGCCTCAGCGGGGGCCAGGCAGCATTTTTTGGAAACACGGCTGGAGCCAGGACGGCACCAGCTTTCTGATACAGCAACTCTGAGGGGAAATCGCTATGGCAACGAAGAAGAAGTCTGGCTCTGGCTCCGCCAAGGTCCTGGCTGTGATGCGCGGCATCAATATCTCCGACGCACCGATGTACAGCATCGTTGATAAGGAACTGCTGCCGGTTGCGGTCACGCGCCATGGCATCAGAGGCACCCAGAACGTGGCCAAGAAAAAAACGGACAAGGATGCCGAGGTCAGCAATATCCAGATCACCGAAAGCGCCAAGACCCACCCTCAGGCCACGGGCATGCATCTGCGCTTTGCCTTGCAGGTCACCCCTCTTAGCAGGCTGTTGACGGCTTGCGACAGTGCGGAGGTCCGCGCGGACATCGAGCAGTTTCTAGCCCGCGCAGCAAACAGCGAGGAACTGATGGAGCTTTGCCGGCGCTACGCGCGCCGCGTGTTCAGTGGATCATTTCTCTGGCGCAACCTGACGCTGGCTCACTCCCTGGACATCCACGCCCGTTGCGCGGGCCAGACCGCACAGTCACTTGGCGAGCGGCCATTCGAATTGGCTGAGCGCGGCTTCTCCGAGTACACGGAAGACGAGATGAAACTGGCGCGATGGCTGCAAAGCTCCTTTGCATCGCAGGCCGGCCTGGGGCAGGGCATTGAAGTGAGTGCCAAGGTGCACTTCTCCAATGCAGGGGCATTCGAGGTCTATCCCTCCCAGATGTACGTCAGTGGCAAGCCTCAGGGATTTGCACGTCCGCTGTACAAGCTCAACCCCGTTTCCCCTTCGGATCTGAACCGGGCACGCGGCGACAAGGACGTGCATTCCTTCATGGACAGCATCAATATGGGGCAGGCGGCCATCCGCGACCAGAAGGTGGGCAACGCCATCCGCACCATCGATACCTGGTACGCACCTGGCAATGTGCCTCCCATTGCCATCGAGCCCAACGGCGCCAGCCTGTCGGACAACGAGTTCCATCGCCGTCCTGAATCTGGCAACAGCTTTTTCGATCTGCTGCCAGGCATCAGGCAACTGACGCAAGACCTCAAGCCTGAAGGCAGTGGGATGCAACCCTCGCCCGATGCCATGTTCGTGCTCGCCGTGTTCATTCGCGGTGGCGTGTTCGGAGATGCCAGCAAGCCCGGCAACGACTGATGTCGATCAGCCCATGAACGGAGATCGTGATGGACCACTACCTTGACATACGGCTGCGTGCGAATGCCGGGATCGGCACAAACGAACTGATGGCCACGCTGTTCTACAAGATCCATGTCTGGATAGCTCGCAATGCCAATGGCCGCATCGCCTTGAGCTTTCCGGACATGAAGAAGACACCGGGCGCGCGCCTGCGCGTGCATGGTTGCGAATCTGACCTGCAGGCCTTTTCATCGGGAGACTGGCGCCGAACTGTGATGCTGTGGATCGATCTGGCGCAGGTATGCCCTGTGCCTGCTGACGCCAGACATTGCATGGTGGCTCGAATCCAGCGCAAATCTGCCCACAACATGCGGCAGCGTGCGATGCGCAGAGATGGTCTGACTCTGGAGCAGGCCATGGTACGGATTCCAGACACGGCCACCGAATCGCTGGACCTGCCGTACCTTTATGTGCAAAGCGCCAGTACGGGCCAGCGGGTGCGATTCTTTATTAAGCAGAGTCCTGCACAGCCTGTAGCCGTTAAAGGGGCGTTCAGTGCTTACGGCTTGGGCAAAGATGGCGCCACCGTCCCCTGGTTTTGAGGTCATCCACTCCCAGAAAATCGGCAACGCCCTGCGCACCATCGACACCTGGTACGACGGCGCGCAGGACCTGGGCCCCATCGCGGTCGAGCCCTACGGCTCCGTCACCACCCAGGGCAAGGCCTGGCGCCAGCCCAAGCAAAAGCAGGACTTCTACACCCTGCTGGACGACTGGCTGCTCAAGGACAAGGTGCCGCCCGTTGAGCAGCAGCACTTCGTGATGGCCGTGCTGATCCGCGGTGGTGTCTTCGGCGATGCGAGCTGATGGCCATGACCTCGCACTACATCGACATCACGCTGCTGCCTGACCCGGAATTCAGCCACGCCCACCTGCTGGGCGCGCTGGTCGCCAAGCTGCACCGCGCGCTCGTGCAACTGGGCAGCGCGGACATAGGCATCAGCTTTCCCGGCTACAGCCTGCGTCCACGCACTCTGGGCACCATCCTGCGCCTGCATGGCAGTGAAGCCGCGCTGCGCGGCCTGATGGAACAGCCCTGGCTGCAGGGCATGCGCGATCACGTGCACTGCACGCCGCCAGCTTTGGTGCCAGAGGGCGCCGTGCCCTACCTGGTGCAACGCCGGCAATTCAAGACCAGCCCCGACCGCCTGCGCCGCCGCCGCATGCGGCGCAAGGGAGAAACCGCCGAACAGGCCGCGGCCGCCATCCCCGACAGCGTGGAGCGCACCCCGGACCTGCCCTACGTTCAATTGCGCAGCGCCAGCACCGGCCAGCCGTTTTGCCTGTTCGTGGAGCAGAAAGCGGTGCAGGGCACGGCGGGCCAGGAAGGCTTCAATACTTATGGGCTGAGCCTGGGAACTGCTGTTCCCTGGTTCTGACCCTTTTTCTGGCGGCCTGCAGACTGCCTTGTAAATCAACAGCTTGGCAGATACCCCGGAATTTGGGGTGTTTGCCAGTTGGAGGCGAAAGCTCTTTCAAAATCAATGGATTAGGGAATTTTTTGCCTAGTTCGCTGCCGCATAGGCAGCTCAGAAAACAAAGGGCAACCTGGTAGCAAAGGAGCTGCAGTTCGCTGCCGCATAGGCAGCTCAGAAATGCTGCGCTTGCAGTGGATGCCGCCAGCGACAGTTCGCTGCCGCGTAGGCAGCTCAGAAAAAAGGAAACCCCGGGAAGCCAAAGGGCGCGACGTTCGCTGCCGCGTAGGCAGCTCAGAAATGGAGGCAATACTGGAACAGGGCGCGCTGCTGGTTCGCTGCCGCGTAGGCAGCTCAGAAAAATGCGGCACAGCAGGCCTTCAACGCCTACATGTTCGCTGCCGCGTAGGCAGCTCAGAAAATGTTCGCCGAGCGTGCAAAACGGATGTCGCCGTTCGCTGCCGCGTAGGCAGCTCAGAAAACCCAGGAAATACAAGCCATCGGCGGCAAGGGGTTCGCTGCCGCGTAGGCAGCTCAGAAAATGGCCGGGCTGGCCCCGTAGTAGCTCTGCTCGTTCGCTGCCGCGTAGGCAGCTCAGAAACTCGCCTCCTCCGTCTGCACGGGCCAACTCTCGTTCGCTGCCGCGTAGGCAGCTCAGAAAATGGATCGACGCTGCAGCGCTGGCGCGCGGGCGTTCGCTGCCGCGTAGGCAGCTCAGAAAACTCCCTGGCACAACCCATGGGGCCGACAAGAGTTCGCTGCCGCGTAGGCAGCTCAGAAAAGGCCGAATTGATCTCGCTCAGCGGGTAGTGGGTTCGCTGCCGCGTAGGCAGCTCAGAAAAGCGGCATAACCAGAATTCGGCTGTCCATAGAGTTCGCTGCCGCGTAGGCAGCTCAGAAACAAGAGGCAGAGTTGAACGCGATGCAGGCTCAGTTCGCTGCCGCGTAGGCAGCTCAGAAATCCGCAATTGGCGCTGGAACAGGCCAAGATGCGTTCGCTGCCGCGTAGGCAGCTCAGAAAAGGGACTGCAGCGCGGCCTGGGCTTGGTCGATGTTCGCTGCCGCGTAGGCAGCTCAGAAATGCTCCAGCATGTAGGCCGCTTCATGCTTGCCGTTCGCTGCCGCGTAGGCAGCTCAGAAAGCCAACGTGGGTGCCCAGACCACCGAGCAGAAGTTCGCTGCCGCGTAGGCAGCTCAGAAACACGCGGCGTGCGGCGCCTTCCAGTTAGAGCTGTTCGCTGCCGCGTAGGCAGCTCAGAAAAGAACCTCGGCCGGGGCACCTTGCAACTCCTGGTTCGCTGCCGCGTAGGCAGCTCAGAAAAAGCAGCGCGTGAAGCTGATCGCGCGCATCTTGTTCGCTGCCGCGTAGGCAGCTCAGAAATTTCCGTCGTCCGTCATGCTGCTGGTCGTGGGGTTCGCTGCCGCGTAGGCAGCTCAGAAAGATATCGCCAGGCGCATCGAATCGGGAATGGCGTTCGCTGCCGCGTAGGCAGCTCAGAAAAGCTGGATTTGACGCTGGACGACTCGGACGGCGTTCGCTGCCGCGTAGGCAGCTCAGAAATACTGGCGCGCCGTTGCCACGTATGCGCGGCAGTTCGCTGCCGCGTAGGCAGCTCAGAAAAATTGCCGGAGCCGTCGCCGGATCTGTGGTTTGTTCGCTGCCGCGTAGGCAGCTCAGAAAAGGAGGCAATCGCACTGCACAACCGCGCAGCCGTTCGCTGCCGCGTAGGCAGCTCAGAAAGGACGAACCACCACCCCAAAGGTTGCCGATCTGTTCGCTGCCGCGTAGGCAGCTCAGAAAAGACGAGCTACTGGGCCGCTACGAGCCCCTGCGTTCGCTGCCGCGTAGGCAGCTCAGAAAAAGGAGCGCGCACCTCGGCCGCGTCAAAGAGTTCGCTGCCGCGTAGGCAGCTCAGAAAAGCGAAGGCGCCATCAATGCTGGCGTGCTCTTGTTCGCTGCCGCGTAGGCAGCTCAGAAACTGTCGCTGGTCGGCCTGGATCGCTTGGGCGAGTTTGCTGCCGCGTAGGCAGCTCAGAAAGTCTCCAGCTGCTTGGATGGCGCCAAAAAATTGTTCGCTGCCGCGTAGGCAGCTCAGAAAGCGAACGCGGTCAGAGGGTGGCCTGCACAGCGGTTCGCTGCCGCGTAGGCAGCTCAGAAAGCATCCTGAGACGGTGGCTTGCTTGTGCCCGTGTTCGCTGCCGCGTAGGCAGCTCAGAAATTGGCTTCCTGCTCCGCGAATTCGTACTGCCCGTTCGCTGCCGCGTAGGCAACTCAGAAAACGACGCGGTGAGCCGGCGCCCGCCGAAGGAAGTTCGCTGCCGCGTAGGCAGCTCAGAAAGCGAACACGAAGTCGATACCGTCCACAACCACGTTCGCTGCCGCGTAGGCAGCTCAGAAATTCACGTTGGCCAACATCTTGGAATTCTTCACGTTCGCTGCCGCGTAGGCAGCTCAGAAATTCGGGTCCACGTCATCAGGTCGGCTCGCCTCGTTCGCTGCCGCGTAGGCAGCTCAGAAAGACACGATCCTGTGGCAGACCCTGGTGCTGGGGTTCGCTGCCGCGTAGGCAGCTCAGAAATACTGGCTGGGCACCAGCTTCTCGTCTCAGCGGTTCGCTGCCGCGTAGGCAGCTCAGAAACTCGCGCTCGCCGTAGCCGATGGTGACCAGGTGCTCGCTGCCGCGTAGGCAGCTCAGAAAGTCAGGGGACACACCGCTTTCATCTGCTGACCGTTCGCTGCCGCGTAGGCAGCTCAGAAAAGGAGCGCAAGAATCGCAGTCACGATCTGGATGTTCGCTGCCGCGTAGGCAGCTCAGAAATCCTGGGCCAGCATCTGGGCTTGGTTCGGGGTGTTCGCTGCCGCGTAGGCAGCTCAGAAATTCCAGAACTTGGCCGGCACCAGCGCCTCCTCGTTCGCTGCCGCGTAGGCAGCTCAGAAAAACTGGAAATAACAAATTCTCAGCGGGTCAACGTTCGCTGCCGCGTAGGCAGCTCAGAAAGGAAGAAGCGGGAGCAGCTGAAGACCATTCCGGGTCGCTGCCGCGTAGGCAGCTCAGAAACCCTCCCCCGGCTCGTAGCCGGTGCACACCAAGTTCGCTGCCGCGTAGGCAGCTCAGAAATTTGCCATGTCCAGATCCGGGCGTTCCTTCTCTGTTCGCTGCCGCGTAGGCAGCTCAGAAACGGTCAACAGCTTGGACGCGCACATGATCGAAGTTCGCTGCCGCGTAGGCAGCTCAGAAAACGTACAAAGACGGCGGCAAGCGGTTTGCGGAGTTCGCTGCCGCGTAGGCAGCTCAGAAAATGCGTTGAATTCGGGGCTTCATGCCTGCACCGTTCGCTGCCGCGTAGGCAGCTCAGAAAAACCACCCCGAGAACCACCATGCAACACGCCAGTTCGCTGCCGCGTAGGCAGCTCAGAAATTGAAGGCGTCGTAGATGCTGCCCTGGCTGAAGTTCGCTGCCGCGTAGGCAGCTCAGAAACAGAAGATTTTTTCCGATCCGCCGCGCCCAGCGTTCGCTGCCGCGTAGGCAGCTCAGAAATGAGTCACCCAGCGGTCGATCATGTCGGCCCAGTTCGCTGCCGCGTAGGCAGCTGAGAAAAGTGCGCAGGTCGACCACGCCGTTTTTCACGCGTTCGCTGCCGCGTAGGCAGCTCAGAAATCAACGAACTGCAGCTGAAGGTCAAGACAGGCGTTCGCTGCCGCGTAGGCAGCTCAGAAACAGATCACCAGCGCGGCCAACTACAGCAGCCCGTTCGCTGCCGCGTAGGCAGCTCAGAAAAGCGACTGCGAAGTCAAGCGCTCGGCCCTGACGTTCGCTGCCGCGTAGGCAGCTCAGAAATTGAAGCCCATCTGCTTGAGATCCGACAGCGTGTTTGCTGCCGCGTAGGCAGCTCAGAAAACGAGAGCTACACGATGCTCACGATCAACGCTGTTCGCTGCCGCGTAAGCAGCTCAGAAAAGGTGAAGCGGAGGGTGGTGGTGTACAGCTCGGTTCGCTGCCATAGGCAGCTCAGAAACAGTTGGGCTCGTCAAAAGTGCTCGCTGGGATGTTCGCTGCCGCGTAGGCAGCTCAGAAAAGACCAACCTCGAATTCCTTGGCGGTCGAGCAGTTCGCTGCCGCGTAGGCCGCTCAGAAATGCTGCGCCTGCAGTGGATGCCAGGGACACCGGTTCGCTGCCGCGTAGGCAGCTCAGAAAGGCTGCTGACTTGGAGGCGACAGAGAAGCCTCTGCATTCAACCCTCCGGGCCATGCTCCGCGTATTCCACAAAGGACGGTGCTTCATCAAACAGTTGCAAGAGCAGTTTCAGGCGCCGGGCGTAGAGGCTCTGTGGCCGGTTGAAGGCCTGGGCGGCCAGGGCGATGGCTGCGCGGGCGAGATACCACTCGTTGTCGAATTCGCTGGCGTCCTCGAATACCTTGTGCCGAATTTGCCGGATGTGATTCAGCGCCAGGTCTGCGGCCAGGTCCACCTCTACATCCGCGTCATGCCAGTCCATGTCG
>Ga0105243_10002424_pt1 | contig 15593 bp, 13 predicted proteins | sample KBSM34metaG_FD_81525 | JGI IMG/M metagenome (GOLD analysis project Ga0105243, IMG submission 81525) | Miscanthus rhizosphere microbial communities from Kellogg Biological Station, Michigan, USA - KBS M3-4 metaG | ecosystem: Host-associated > Plants > Roots > Rhizosphere > Soil | place... | reverse complement strand
CGACGGCAGCGAACTCGGCGAGCAGCGTTCGCTCGCCTTCAACGTGCATGCCGTGCGGGTCGCGGTCGACCCCGAGACCGGCACCGTGCGCATTCTGCAATCGATCCAGTCGGCGGATGCCGGGTACGTGATGAACCCGGCGCAGTGCCGCGGCCAGATCGAGGGCGGCGTCGCACAGGGCATCGGCAGCGCCCTCTACGAGGAGGTCATGGTCGAAGAGGGCCGGGTGGTGACGCCGGTGTTCCGCCTGTACCGGGTGCCGCAGTTCGGCGACATCCCCGACACCGAGGTGTACTTCGCCGACACGGCCGACGAACTCGGACCGTTCGGCGCCAAGTCGATGAGCGAGTCGCCCTACAACCCCGTCGCGCCCGCGATCGGCAACGCCATCGCGCGCGCGCTCGGAGCGCGTCCCTTCGTGCAGCCGTTCCGCCGCGACCGGGTCTGGCGCCTCGCGTCACACCACCGAAACACGATCACGCCAATGCCGGAAACCTGAGAGTCATATCGTCGGCAGGATCACCGCAGCCCGTTCTGCATCCACAGCACGTTCTGCATCCACAGCCCGTTCTGTATCCACAGCACAGAGCAGAGCGCTCGGCACCGCACCGTGCCGGCACCTGACAGAGCACCACACATCGCACATAGGGAGACCCGATGCCTTCTCGCTCCACACGCCGCCGCGGCGGAATCGTCCTGACGGTCGCCGCCGCTGCCGCCCTGGCACTGTCCGCCTGCGCCTCCTCGAGCGGCACTCCCGCCAGCCCCGCGGCATCCGGTGAGGCCGCCGACTACGGCGACATCAGCGTGCAGTACTCGTGGATCAAGAACGAGGAGTTCGCGGGCGAGTACTACGCCTACGACAACGGCTACTACGACGAGGCCGGCTTCTCGAAGGTGACCGGGGTCGCCGGTCCCGACACGGGTGTGGCGAAGCTCCTCTCCGGTTCGGTGCAGGTCGCGCTCACCGATGCCGCGTCGGTCGGCGCCGCCGTCTCGGAGCAGAGCGCTCCGCTGAAGATCATCGCCACGACGTTCCAGAAGAACCCGTTCACGATCCTGTCGCTCAAGGACAAGGGCAACATCGCGACGCCGAAGGACCTGATCGGCAAGAAGATCGGCGTGCAGGACTCGAACGCCTCCGTGTTCAAGGCCCTGCTGGCCGCGAACGGCATCTCCGAGGACCAGCTCACGATCGTCCCCGTCGACTTCGACCCGACACCGCTGATGAACGGCGACGTCGACGGCTTCATGGCGTACCTGACCAACGAGGCCATCACGGTCGAGATGGCCGGTTATCAGACGACCAACCTCGCGTACGCCGAGAACGGTCTGCCGTACGTCGCCGAGTCGTACGCGGTCACCGACCAGTACCTGGCCGAGCACAAGGACCTCCTCAAGGCGTTCCTCATCGCCGAGATCAAGGGATGGACCGACACGTTCACGAAGCCCGTGGACGACACGGTCACGGTGGTCACGAAGCACTACAACGACTCCGCCGCCGCCGGTGACCTCACGTTCGGCGAACTCGACCCGGCCAAGGTGAAGGCCGGCATCGAGGCGCAGGCCAAGCTCATCTCCACCGACGAGACCGAGGCGAACGGCCTGTTCACGATCTCGGACGACCTCAAGGCGCAGAGCCTCGCATCGCTCAAGGCCTCCGGTTGGGATCTGACGGCCGACCAGCTGTTCGACACGTCGATCATCGACGAGATCTACGCCGAGCACCCCGAGCTCAAGAAGTACCAGCCGTAACGAGATGTCCGTGTCATCCACCATGGATGCCGGTGCCGGCGCGACCGCCGCCGGCACCGGCATCCAGATCTCCGGAGTCTCGAAGTCGTTCACGCTGCGCGGCGGACGATCGTTGCTCGCTCTGCAGGACACCGATCTGCACACCGACAAGGGTTCGTTCCTGGCCCTCCTCGGTCCCTCGGGATGCGGCAAGTCGACGATCCTCCGCATCCTCGCGGCCCTCGACCACCCGAGCGACGGCGTCGCCCTCGTCGACGGCGAGACACCCGATCAGCTCCGTGCGAAGAGCGAACTGGGCATCGCCTTCCAGGACCACGCGCTGCTGCCGTGGCGCAGCATCCGCAAGAACATCGAGCTGCCCTTCGAAGTCGCCGGGCGCAAGGTCGACCACTCCTACGTCGACGAGCTGATCGATCTCGTGGGCCTGCGCGACTTCGCCGATGCGAAACCGGCGCAGCTGTCGGGCGGTATGCGCCAGCGCGCATCGATCGCCCGCGCCCTCGTGCTGAAGCCCTCGGTGCTCCTGCTGGACGAGCCGTTCGGGGCGCTGGACGACATGACGCGCCAGAACCTCAACCTCGAGCTGCTGCGCATCTGGACCGAGAAGCCGGCGACGACGCTGCTCGTCACCCACGGCATCAGCGAGGCGATCTTCCTCGCCGACCGCGTCGCCGTCATGTCGCCGCGGCCCGGACGGGTCAAGGAGATCATCGAGGTCGACCTGCCCCGCCCGCGGACGCCCGAGATGATGCGCACGCCCGAGTTCCATGCCCTCGTCGACCGCGCCTCCGAGCTGCTGTTCGGAAACGACGGCCGCGCCGAGGCAGAGGCCTAATCGTGCGGCGCACGCGCGTGCCGGGCTGGCTCGCGGCGATCATCGGCGCCGTGGTGCTGGTCGGGGTGTGGTGGCTGTTCTCCCTCACGGCGTTCCGTCCCCAGGAGGGAACGAGCTACACACCCGTCCCCTCTCCGTGGGCCGTCGTGGACTGGCTGTTCGTGCAGGGGAACATCGCGGGCGCGTGGAACGTGTTCCAGCCCACGATCACCGCGGCCGCCATCGGCTACGTGTGGGGCAACGGCATCGCGCTGATCCTCGCCACCGTCGTCCTGGTCTTCCCCCGCGCGGAGACCGTCATCACGCAGATCGCCGTGGTGACCTATTGCCTTCCGATCGTCGCGGTCGGCGGCATCTCGATCGTCGTGCTCGGCGGCGCCAAGAACCCCGGTGACCCTTCGGCGACCGCGATCTTCCTCGCCGCGCTCGTGTGCGTCTTCACCACCGTCGTCGGCGCCATCCTCGGCTTCACCTCCGCCGACAAGGCATCCCTCGACGTCGTGCGTGTCTACGGCGGCGGACGGTGGACGCAGCTGCGCAAGGTGCGGCTCGTGGCGGCGCTGCCCGCGATCCTCACGGCACTGCAGATCGCGGTGCCCACGGCATTCCTCGGCGCGGTGCTCGGTGAGTACCTGGGCGCCATCACCGCCGGTGTCGGGCCGACCCTCATCCGCCTGCAGGGACAGCTCGACTCGGCCGGCGTCTGGTCGGTGTTCCTGCTCTGCGCCGTGTTCGCGCTGGTCGCCTACGGCATCTTCGGACTGCTGATCCGACTCGTCACCCCCTGGGTGGCAGGAAAGGCGGTGTGAGCGTGGACACCCTCGACGCCACCCCCGCGAATGCCCACGTGGCGGCGGGCGACCCGGTGGCGGTGGCGCGGCTCCGTGCCGAACGTCGCCGCGGCATCCGCCGCACCCTCCTGCGGTCGCTGGGCAACGCCGGCATCACGATCCTCGTGCTGCTGCTGCTCTGGCAGGCCATCGTCAGCCTCAGCGGCATCTCGCCCTACATCGCGAAGGGCCCGCTCGACGTCTGGACGTTCCTCGTCACCGCGCCCAAGGCCGAGGCGAACCGCGCGCAGATGTTCCCGCTCGTCGGACAGACCCTGCTCGATGCGTGGATCGGATTCGTCGTCGGCATGATCGTCGCGATCGTCCTCGCCGTGGCATTCAGTCTCTCGAAGGCGATCGAGGCGGGGGTCATGCCGCTCGTGCTGCTGCTGCGCACGATTCCGCTCGTATCGATCGCGCCGGTCATCATCCTCGTCACCGGGCGCGGCACCCCGGCATCCGTGGCCGTCATCGGCACCGTCGTCGTGCTCTTCCCGGCCCTCGCGAACGTGCTGTTCGGATTGAGCCGGGCGAGCCAGCAGAGTCTCGACGTCGTACACGTCTTCGGGGGAGGCCGGTTCACGGCGCTGCGGAAGGTGAACCTGCCGGGCGCCCTGCCGTCGGTGTTCGCCGCGGCGCGCGTCTCGGTGCCCGGAGCCGTGACCGGCGCGCTGCTGGCGGAGTGGCTGTCGACAGGGACCGGCATCGGCGGGTCGATCCTGAAGTTCAACGCCCAGGCGCAGTTCGCCCAGTTGTGGACCTCGATCGCGCTCATCACGCTGATCACGCTCGTGCTCTACAACCTCGTGCAGATCGTCGAGAACATCGTGCTCGCCCGCATGGGGATGACGCCCGGCCGCTGACCCGCACGCCGTGCGCGCGGGTGCGGTGCGCGCGCGGCTGGTGCCGAACTGCAAGGCCGGGCGGCCGACACGCCGAGCCCACGGTCGTGGATGCCGCGTGTCGCGCGCCACACCTTGCAGTTCGGGCCAGGGGGGATAGGGCTGTGCGGGCAGCGGCGGGGCGTGCGGGCGGGAGGCAGTGCGGGTGGGGGTCAGTGCGGGTGGCCGCGCAGCGGGAGGACGGCGGCGGGCAGCTCGTGCACCTTCGCCGACGCCTCCTCGGCGAGCGGGTTGGTCGAGACACCGTCCACGTTGACGAGACGGCCGCCGACGTAGACCGCTTTGAGGTTGCGCGGGCTCATCGCCAGCACGTAGGAACGCACGGGATGCCAAAGCGGCCCGACGTCGGGGCGGCGCGGGTCGACCACCACGAAATCGGCGAACTTCCCGACCTCCAGCGAGCCGACGCGGTCGGCGACACCCATGATCTCGGCCGAGCCCAGGGTGTGCAGGCGCAGCATCTGCTCGGGCATCATCGACAGCGGATCTTTCGTGCGCGCCCGCTGGGCGTAGATGCCGATCCGCATGTTCTGCCAGGGATCGCTGACGTCGGTGCAGGCCTGATCGTCGAGGCCGACGCCGACCTTCATCCCCATCTCGAGCATCTCGGGCACGAGTGCGGTGCCCGAAGCGAGGCGACCATTGGATGCCGGCTGCCACGACATCGCCGCCCCTCCCTCGACCGACTGCGCGATGATCTCCGGCGTCGTCTGGATGAAGTGGCCGAACACGAGTCCGAGCTCGAGCGCTCCGGCATCCCGGTACAGCGCGAACTTCGACTGCTGGTGCTCGACCGCCTCCGGCGACTCGAGGAAGTGGGCCTGGTTCGTCACGCCGAAGCGGCGCATCGCCTCGACCTCGAAGGCCGCGGCATCCGGGTGTGGGGACCACTGCACCTGACCCATGATCGACGAACCCAGCGCGTAGTCGGGGTCGAAGGAGCGGGTGTGCTCGACTTCGGCCGCGAAGCGCGCGAACACCTCGTCGGAGGTGCCGGCAGTGACGTCCATGCCGGCGGCATCCACGAACCGGATGCCGGAATCGCGCGTGCCCTCCGCCTGGCGCCAGTGGTAGTCGAGGCCGCGGAGTCCGGCCGTGCCGGTGCGCTTGCCGTCGACCATCGACTCCCAGGCCTGCAGGGGGTCGGTGAAGTTATAGGCCGTCGTGACGCCGTTCGAGAGGAAGTCGAGCGAGCCGTGCAGGGTCGCCCAGTAGAGCTGGTCGGCGGTCATGTGCGCCGTCGTGCCGAGCATCGAATCGCACCAGCCGTAGAGGGTGTCGGCGACGCCGAGTCCGCGCAGGCCGCTCGTGAACAGGTGCGAGTGGCTCGAGACGAAGCCGGGTGCGACGAAGGCTCCCGCGACATCGAGGGTCTCGTCCGCCGTGACGCCGACCGGTGGCGTGCCCGAGCCGAGCGCGGCGATGCGGCCGTCGTCGCCGACCAGCATCCAACCGTCCTCGATGTAGCCGGGGTCATCGGTGCCGGCGGGAACGGTGATCAGGCGCGCGTGGGTGACGAGGAGTGACATGACTGCACGCTATTCAGCCGATGTTTCCGACCTGTCACGGCCCGGAAACACACGCGGTTTAGCGTCTGTGCATGTCGCGTTTCACGGTCACGGTCTTCTGCGGATCCTCCCCCGGCTTCGATCCGGTGTACGTCGACGCCGCGCGCGCGGTCGGCACCGCCATCGGGCGCGCCGGGATGTCGCTCGTGTACGGCGGCGGTCATGTCGGCCTGATGGGGACGGTCGCCGATGCCGCGCTCGCGGCCGGCGCAGAGGTCACGGGGGTCATCCCGCGTGCGCTGCAGGCGCGGGAGGCCGTGAACGAGGACCTGACCGAGCTGATCCTCGTGGACACGATGCACGAGCGGAAGATGATCATGGCCGACCGCGCCGATGCCTTTCTGGCGCTTCCCGGCGGACCGGGAACGCTCGAGGAGCTGACCGAGCAGTGGACGTGGGCGCAACTCGGCATCCACCACAAGCCCGTGGGACTGCTCAACGTCGCCGGGTATTTCGATCCGCTGCTCGCGTTCGTCGCGAACATGCGGGACCGCGGGTTCACACATCCGAGGTACACCGACATGCTCGTCGTCGCCACCGAGGCCACCGAGGCGCTCGCGCGGCTGCGCGACTACGTGCCCCCCGCGGCATCCGAGGCCTCGCCCGGCGCCGAGATGACCGGCGCGCTGTCGCTGCCCGTGCTGCCGTAGTCGCGGCGGAGGGTCCCGTCCGCGAGACTGCAGTGACGCACCGAGACAGCGTCCACCGGCTGCGGTTTCGGTGCGTCACTGCTGTCTCGCGGTCGAAGGGGACCGGACGGGACGCGGGGTCAGGGGCGCTGGGTGCCGCGCAGCAGCACGGCCTCGGCGAGAGCGCGGATGCCATGGGCCACATCGCCCGCGGACACGGACTCGTCGGGGTGATGGCTGATCCCGTCGGGGTTACGGAGGAACAGCATCCCCACGTCGGTGACGGCGCCCAGCGACATCCCGTCGTGCCCCGCGCGACTGAAGATCACCGGCGGCGCCTCCGATCGCGGCGGAAGGGTCGCGCGGATGCCGCCGGCCACCACGTCCTGCAGCAGCGGCGCGCAGAACACCGCCGGCGCACTGTGCACCTCGCGCGAGCGCCAGCGGAGCCCCCGACGACCCATGATGTCGTCGAGCTCGCGAGCGAGCGCATCCCAGACGCGGTCGCGCTCCCCGTCGAACTCGCCGCGCAGGTCGAGCGAGAACTGCACCTCGCCGGGAATCACGTTGACCGCCCCCGGAAACGCCTCGAACCGCCCGACCGTGCCGACGATGTGGTGCTCCGCCGAACAGATCCGCTCGACGGCGAGCGCCGCCTCGCTCGCCCCGAGCAGCGCATCTCGGCGCATGTCGTACGGCGTGCCGCCGGCGTGACGGGCCTCGCCCTCCACCACCAGCTGGAACCGCCGCGCGGACGCGATCGACGAGACGACGGCGAGCGCCTCGCCCGCCCGGTCGAGCTCGGGCCCCTGCTCGATGTGCGCCTCGAGGTAGCCGACGAGCTCATCGGGCCGCCGCGCCGCCTCCCCCACCCGCGCGGGGTCGAGACCGAACTCCAGGAACGCCTGCCGCAAGCTCACGCCGTCGGCATCCGTCAGCGTCCACCACGCGTCGTTCCAGGTACCGGCCACCGCCGACGAACCCAGCAGCGCCTTGCCGAAACGGGTGCCCTCCTCGTCGGAGAACGCCACGACCTCGATCGCGAACGGCAGCGGCACGGTCCAGCCGTCGCCGTCCGCCGTCGGCACGCGCAGCAGGCGCACCACTTCCAACGCCATCAGCACCCCGGCGATCCCGTCGTACCGACCCGCGTCGAGCACGGTGTCGAGGTGCGAACCGAGCATCAGCGCGGGGGCTGCCGGATCGCCGATCCGACCGACCTGGTTGCCCGCGGCGTCCTGCCACGTGCGCATGCCCAGTTCGCGCATCCACTCCGCCGCGAGCCGGTTGACGCGCGCGTGCTCGGGCGAGAGGTACACGCGCTCGATGGATGCCGCGTCGGCGCTGACCCGCGCGAGCTCCTCGCACCGGGCCATGACCCGCCGCGCCGCCGTCGCGATGGTGTCGGGCGCGGCCGTCAGCAGCGGTGCCGCAGTCACGGCGCCTCCGCGGGCTCCGCAGCCCGCACGGACGCACCGGCGAACACGTCGGCGGCCGCCTCGACCCCGCCGCCCGCGGGCACCGACGCACCGAACCGTCGCAGCACGGTTTCGAGCGCCGTGAGGGTCGTGAGCACGGCATCCTTCCGGGCGTTGTAGCCCATGGTGCCGATCCGCCAGACCTTGCCGTGCAGCGGACCGAACGACGTGCCGATCTCGATGCCGAAGTCGTCCAGCAGTGCGGCGCGGGCGGCGTCGCCCGGCACCCCGTCGGGGATCTCGACCGCCACGACGTTGTTCATCTTGTGGGCGACGTCACCGAAGACGGCCAGACCCAGCGCCTCGACGCCGGCGAGCATCGCGCGTCCGGCGAGCTCGTGGCGGGCGATGACGGCGTCGCGCCCCTCGAGCAGCAGCAGCCGCGCGCACTCCCGGGCGCCGTAGAGCATGCTCGTCGCCTCAGTGTGGTGGTTGAGCCGCCGCGGGCCCCAGTAATCGAGGATCTGCCCCAGGTCGAAGTAATTGGAACGCACGAAGTCGGGCGACGACACATCCCCCGGCTCACGGATGCCGGCCTCGACCTTCTTCCGCGCCTGGATCACCTCCACGGCGCGCGCGCTCAGGGTGATCGGCGCCGATCCGCTCGGGCCGCCGAGGCACTTCTGGAGGCCGGCGGTCGCGGCATCCAGACCCCACGCATCGGCCTCGAACGCGTTCCCGCCGAGGGATGCCGTCGCGTCCGAGTAGAACAGCACACCGTGGCGACGGCAGAGCTCGCCGATCTCCTCCAGCGGCTGAAGCATCGTGGTCGATGTGTCGCCCTGCACGAGCGCGAACAGCGTCGGCTTGACCCGGACGATCGCCTCCTCGATCACGGATACCGGGAACACCCGACCCCAGTCGGTCTCGATCGTGTGCACCTCGGCGAGCGCGCGCTCGGCGATCTCGGCGAGGAGGTGCCCGAAGCGCCCGAAGACGGGGACGAGCACGCGATCGCCCGGCTTCACGAGGGAGACGATCGCGGCTTCGATACCGGCGCGGCTGGTGCCGTCGATGAGCAGGGTGGCGTCGTTGTCCGTCCCCCAGACCGCGCGGTAGAGCTCCTGCGTCTCGGTCATGGTGGCGGTCATGAACGGGTCGTACTGCCCGACCAGCGGCGCCGACATCGCCCGCAGCACGCTCGGGTAGGCCGAGATCGGACCCGGGCCCATCAGCAGGCGTGCGGGCGGGTCGATGGGGCCGGGGAGGGCGATGGAGCTCATGCGGATTCCGTTTCGGTGGTGCGGGAGTGGAGGGCGCGGCCGAGACGCACGAGGGCGATGTCGGTGCCGGCGCGAGAGACGAGGCTGACGCCGACGGGAGCGGTGCCCCGACCGGCGGCGACGGTGAGCAGCGGCACCGACAGCGCGGGCAGGCCGCCGACGGCGGCCGGCGTCGTCAGGCGCAGGGTGTTCGTGCGGACGGCATCCACCTCGGCGCCGGTGGCCGCGCGCAACGGAGCCGGTCCGGGAACCGTGGGCAGCAGCAGCACGGCGTCGCGGACGAGCGCGTGCAGCGCGTCGCGGAGCGGTGCGAGCGCAGCACGGGCCGCAGTCTCGTCGGCGGCGGTGACGGCGGCAGCGGCGCGGAAGCGTTCGGTGACCGCGGGTCCGGTGGCGCCCGGGTGCGCGCGGAGCCAGTCACCGTTGTTGCGCCAGGCCTCCGCGCCCTGCACCGTGCGGAACGGCACGAGGTAGTCGTCGAGGTCGCCGACTGAGACCTCCTCCACCGGCAGCCCGGATGTCGCGATCAGCTCCTCGAAGGCGGCGCGTGTCTGCGGGTCGACGGCGGCGAGCGCCTCGGTCGGCACACGGAAACGCCACGGGAGGTCGTCGCGCGACGCACCGAAGACCGACTCGGTCGAGTCCGAGCCGTCGTAGCTGAGACACCAATCCGCCACGGCTTGCAGGGTCGCGCCGTCGCGGGCGAGCCAGCCCACCGTGTCGAAGCTCTGCGCGAGCGGCAGCATCCCCTGGCGCGGGACCAGGTCGTGCGTCGTCCGCAGACCCCACAGCCCCTGATACGACGCGGGAACGCGCACCGAGCCGGCGGTGTCGGTGGCGAGAGCGATGTCGGCCTGGCCGAGGGCGACGGCCGATGCCGGTCCGCTCGACGAACCGCCCGGGAGCGCACCGGGCACCGCGGCGTTGGGCGGGGTGCCGTAGTGCGCGTTGTCGCCCGCGATGGAGTACGCGAACTCGTCGGTGCGGGCGATGCCGCGCAGCGACGCGCCACCGCGGAGCAGATCACCGACGGCGGGGGCGCTGGTGGTCTCGGCGCGCGCCGAGTCGAGGTAGGCCGGGTTGCCGGCGCCGATGCGGTAGCCCTTGATCGCGAAGAGGTCCTTGACCGCGACGGTGAGACCGGCGAGCGGACCGTCCCAGGCACCCTGGTACAGCGGGTCGCCGACGGTGCGCCAGATGGAGCGGTCGAAGGCGGCGGTGCGAGGGGTCACGTGCGCGGCGGTGATGAGCCACCGGTCGTCGATCAGCTGCCACACCTGGGTCTGCAGCCCGGTACCACCTGCTGCGAACCGCGACACCGCGACGACGAGCGCGATCCCCTCGGCGAGCGGCCGATACTCCACGCGCTCGATGGTGCGGGCCGACACTCCCCCGCGGACACCGCGGAACGCGCTGATCGCGTCGTGCCCGACGAGCAGACCGGCACCGTCGCCGCGGAGCGTGCGGTCGCCGGGCGCGAACGCGCCGTCCAGGGCGTCGAGGTCGTTCGCCAGGATCGCCCGCTCATACGCCTCGAACGCCGCCCGCAGGTCGTCGGGCATGGTCTCGGCCGCGGTCACGAGCGGCCACCCCGGGCCGGCTCGGTGCCGAACTCCTCCATTGCGGGCCGGGCAGGCCACTGCGGGGGTGCGACAAGCGGTCTGGCGCCCGGATGGGAGGAGTCGCGGCCGCGCTCCGCGGGTGAGCCGGCCGCTGCCGCCGTCACCGCCGTCACCGCCGTCACCGCCGTCGCCACCGTCGCGCCGCCGTCCGCAAACCCCTCCCGGCCGGAACGCGTCCCGAACTCCTCCATACCGGGCCGGGCGGACCACCGCGGGCCGGCCAGGCGCCGCAACGGCTCTGATCTGGAGGAGTTGGGGACGGTCGGCCCCGCGGCCGGGCGCGCAGGCGGCCGGAGAAGCGGGCGCGCGGCGGCGCGCGGCGCGGCCGGGATGCGGAGGCGCGAGCGGACGGTCACGAGGCGTCCTCGGCGGGCATCCAGGCCGGTCTGACCGCGGCGAAGTCCGACTCCCGGATGCGCGCGTGCACGCCGCAGACGACGTCCACCACCTGCGAGATGTCGAAATCGGTGGCGGCCGACAGATAGGCGTAGGCCAGGTGCTCGGCCATGCCGTATCGGGCCTGCAACAGGTCGATCGCCGCACGCACCGCCTTGCGCATCGCCTCGGCGAGATCGACGTCGAGGCCGGTCGGCACCAGATACTCCGGCGTGCGCACGAGCGGCCCGGTGACCTCACCGAACGCGTCGAGCGCCTCGGCCCGCGGCACCACGTCGAAGCGCAGGGTGGCGCGCAGCGAGGCTTCGAGCGCGGTCAGCGCCACCTCGCCATCGCCCTGCGCGAAGTGCGGATCGCCGACGTACGCCAGGGCGCCGGCCACCTGCACCGGCAGGTACAGCACCGCGCCCTCCACGAGCAGGTTGATGTCGATGTTGCCCCCGTGCGCGCCCGGGGGCACGGAGTGCGGGCGTTCGTCGCCGGCGACAGCGACCCCCATCGTGCCGAGGAACGGTGCGAGCGGAAAGCGCACGACGCGCTCGCCCCCGTCGACGAGGGGAAGGATGCCGGCGCCGTCCGAGACCGGCGTGAACACGCTCACGTTCTCGGGTCCGCGCGGCAGCACGCCGACGAGGGCGCCTTTGCCGTGCCGGCTGGAGATCACGCCGTAGGGCACGCGCGGCTGCAGGTCGATCACGGTGATCTTCAGCAGGTCGCCCACGTCGGCGCCGCTGACGAAGATCGGCCCGGTGACCACGTGCGGCCCGTCGGCGACGGCATCGCGCGGCACTGTCGCGGCGATCTCCATCGCATCGGTCAGGACGTGCGCGGCGGGGACGCCATGGCCGGTGAAGTAGCCGAGCGGGTCCTGCCCCTGGTCGGGAAGGATGCCCTCGTGGCTGACGGTGTCGATCGTCACGGTCTCGCCCGCGGCGATCGTCAGCACCGGACCGTCGGCGGCGCAGGGCAGGCGCCCCCACAGCACCGTCTCGGGCGACGCGGCAAGATAGTGCGCCCCCACGATCTCCCCCACACCGGGCTGAAGGATCTCCGTCGCCACCGTCGCGTCCGTCGTCGCCTCGCTCATGATGTCGCTCCCTCGCGTATCGCAGCTCCCGCACCCGCACCGGCCAGCAGCTCGACGCCCGGCCGGGCTCGGGCGTCGTCGTCGCCGTCGCGGTACACGACGGTACCGCCGACGACCGTGCTCACAACGGCACCGCGCAGCAGGCGGCCGTCCCACGGCGAGAGCTTGTGCCGGTACAGCAGGCGGTGCGCGTCGACCGTCCACTCCCGCTCGGGGGCGAAGACCGTCAGGTTCGCCCGCGCGCCGACTGCGATGACGCCGAGTCCCGGCATCCCGGCGATGCGGGCCGGTCCCGTCGTGAACAGCGGCAGCAGGCTCTCGAGCGGGATGCCGCGGCGCGCCGCCTCGGTCCAGACGCTCGCGAACCCGGTCTGCACCCCCGCGATCCCGCCCCACGCGAGCCCGAAGTCGCCGCCGCCGGCGGTCTTCAGCGCGAGGGTCGACGGCGAATGGTCGCTCACGATCGCGTCGATCGTGCCGTCGACGATGCCCGCCCACAGCAGGTCCTGGTTGGCGCGGTCCCGGATCGGCGGGCAGCACTTGAACGCGCTCGCCCCGTCGGGCACGTCTTCGGCGGCGAGGGTCAGATAATGCGGGCACGTCTCGATCGTGAGCCGGATGCCGTCGGCCTTCGCGGTCCGGATCGCATCCAGCGCGCGGCCGTCGGCGACGTGCACGATGTGCGCGCGGCCACCGGTCTCGCGCGCCGCGGCGATCACGGCCGCGATCGCCGCCTCTTCGCTGATCGGCGGACGGCTCCGCAGGAACGTGTCGTAGTGGCGACCGAGCTCGCCCGCCGGCCCCGCCCCGACCTCGATGGCGGCGTCGTGCAGGTGCGCCTCGTCTTCGGCGTGCGCGATCAGCAGGCCGTCGAACGCGGCGAGCTCGGTGAGCGCGGCGCGCACACCCGCGGCATCCAGGTGTCCGAACTCGTCGATGCCGCTCGGCACGAGGAAGCATTTGAACCCGACGACCCCGGCATCGGCGAGCGCGCGGAGGCTCCCGAGGTTCTCCGGCACGGCGCCGCCCCAATAGCCGATGTCGACGGCGAGCTTGCCCGCGGCCGCGGCGCGCTTGGCGGCGAGAGCGTCGGGAGTCGTCGTGACGGGCACCGAGTTCAGCGGCATGTCGAACAGCGTCGTGATGCCCCCGGCGGCGGCCGCGGCGGTTCCCGTCGCGAACCCTTCCCACTCGGTACGGCCCGGCTCGTCGAGGTGCACGTGCGAGTCGACCAGGCCCGGCAGCAGCACCTCGTCGGGTGCCAGCACAACGAGGTCGTCGGATGCCGCGACGTCGGACAGCGGCAGGATCTCGGCGATGACGCCGTCGACGATGCGCACCTCGGCGGAGCGGAACGCACCATCGATCCAGGCCCGCTCGGCGCGGATCACCCTCACATCTGCCACAACGCCGCCTCTCGTGCCATCGGGTCCGAAAGCTCTGCCGCCGCGCGCCCCGGTCCCTCACTCGACGCTATCGAGGCGTCGTTTCGCTCGTGTTTCCGCAGCGGCGGTGGGGCATACTCCCCGCGGGTGCCGGTGCGGACCCCCATCCGCACCATGGCCGCCGCGAGGCCCACCGCCGCTGCGACGCCGTCGATCACCGGTGCCCCCACCCGGGCCGACAGCAGCGTGCACAGATCCGCCATGCCGGCGCAGCCGAGCACGATCCCATCGACGGCGTCGCCGGCCGGAGCCTCCACGGCGTCCCGGCACTCACGCTCGATCGCGGCGATGGTCTCCGGGGTCGCCTCCTCGAGGTCGAGCACCGGGATCTCGACCGCGCGGTACTGCACGCACGCGCTCCCCACGCCGTAGCGGGCCACGAGGTCTCGCGCACGGCCGAGCGTTCGACCCAGCGTCGTCACGATCGCGAACCGCCGGCCCGCGATCGCCGCGACGTGCATCGCCGCCTCCGCGATGCCGATCACCGGCACGTCCACGAGTTCCCGCGCGGCGTCGAGACCGGGGTCGCCGAAGCAGGCGATGACGTAGGCGTCGCTGCCGCCGGTGGCGAGGTCGGCGCGGATCAGCTCGACGACGGCGGCCGCTGCGGCGACCTCGTCGACGTGGCTCTCCACGGCGGCCGGCCCGCGTCCCGGATCGGGGCAGACGGCGGTGATCTCGGCATCCGGCGCCGCCACCTCCCGGGCGGCGTCCGCGATCTTCGCGGTCATCGCCCGGGAGGTGTTGGGGTTGATCAGGAGGATCCTCACGGGGTGCCGGGTCCCGTCGCCGAGACCGATGCGGGCGCCGCGAGGGGGATCTCGCCCGAGATCGCGGGCGGCTCCGACGCGGTCGTCGCCGCGGCCCCGTCCAGTGTGCCGTCCGAGACGCCGTCGGTGTCGCCCTCGAAGGTCGGCACCTGCGGGTCGATCCGCTCGAAGAGCACGAACGACGCGTAGCCGAGACCGCATCCGATGAACCAGCTGTAGTCGCTGATCCACGAGATGTCGAACAGCCCCATGTCGGCGAACAGCTTCGGGAAGACCCCGAGGAACACGGCGGGGATGCCGGCCACCAGCAGTGCCTTCATCGCGTTCGGGTTGAAGCCCCGGCGGTACCAGTACGGGCCGGTCGGGTCCATCGTGAACATGGCGTCCGTCTTGATGCGCTGACGTCCCGCCACGTAGTAGCCGGCGATGAGGATGCCGAACAGCGGTCCGATGAGGGCGCCGAGCAGGCCCAGCGTGTAGTGGATCGCATCATCGTTGGAGTACCAGTTCCAGGGCGTGAGGAACACGGAGCCGACGGCGGCGATCATGCCGCCGGCGCGCCACGAGATCTTCTTCGGGGCGACGTTGGAGAAGTCGAAGGCCGGCGAGATGAAGTTCGCGACGATGTTGATGCCGACGGTCGCGGTGACGAAGGTCAGTCCACCGAGGAGGATCGCGAACCAGCCGTCGATCGCCTCGACGGTCTTGATCGGGTCGGTGATGAGCTGGCCGAAGACGGGGACGGTCGCCGACGCCGTGATCACGGTCAGCAGCGAGAAGAAGAGGAAGTTGATCGGCAGTCCCCAGAAGTTGCCGCGCTTAACGGCCGCGAAGCTCTTGCCGTAGCGCGCGAAGTCGCCGAAGTTCAGCATCGGGCCGGAGAAGTACGACACGACGAGCGCGATCGCGGCGCACATCACCGGGATCGAGGACCAGAAGTCCAGCTCCTTCGTGGAGAGGTTGAAGGAGATGTTCTGCCATCCCGCCTGCGACACGAGGTACACCGCGAGCGCGATCATCACGACGTAGACGGCGGGGCCGGCGAAGTCGATG
>Ga0105243_10002418_pt1 | contig 15633 bp, 12 predicted proteins | sample KBSM34metaG_FD_81525 | JGI IMG/M metagenome (GOLD analysis project Ga0105243, IMG submission 81525) | Miscanthus rhizosphere microbial communities from Kellogg Biological Station, Michigan, USA - KBS M3-4 metaG | ecosystem: Host-associated > Plants > Roots > Rhizosphere > Soil | place... | reverse complement strand
CCTTCGCCTCGTCCGGACCTCTCGTGCGTGAGTACTGGATCCCCGACGCGGCGGACGCCCACCTGGTGACCTACTGGTCCACCGGCCCGGGCGGCAGGCCGGCGCTGAGCACCGGCGCGGTCTTCATCCCGCCGGGCCAGGCCCCGCCCGGCGGCTGGCCGGTGGTGTCCTGGGGGCACGGCGCGATCGGGCTCGCCGACGAGTGCGCACCCACGGCCACCGGGGTGCTCGGCGGCGGCTACCTGACGCGCTGGCTGACACAGGGGTACGCCGTGGTCGCCACCGACTACGTGGGCCTGGGCACCCCCGGGATCCATCCGTATCTCGACGGCCGATCGCAGGCCTACAGCGTCGTCGACATGGTCCGCGCCGCCCGCGCGATCGTTCCGTCCCTCTCCCGCAAGTGGGTGGCGCTCGGTCAGTCTCAGGGCGGCCAGGCCGCGATGGTCGCCGCCTCGCTCGCCACCTCGTACGCCCCTGAACTCGACTACCGCGGCGCCGTCGGCCTCGGGGTGCCGTCGAACATCGAGAACCTCGCGCCGCTCGGTGGCCCGGCCTTTCCGGAGCTCCCGCTGACCGGCACCACGGTGTTCATCTCTTACATGCTGGCCGGGCTGCGGGCCACCCGCCCCGATATCGACGTCGACGGCTACCTCAGCCCGCTCGGCCGCGAGGTGCTGGACCGGGCCGAATCGCTCTGCTACCCCGAGGCGGCGGAGGCGTTCGCGGGGATCTCGATCGGCGAGTTGCTCTCCCGGCAACTGGACGACCCGGTGATCCTGTCCGCGCTGCGCGAGATGCTGGAGATCCCGACCCGCGGATACGACCGCCCGTTCTTCATCGGGCAGGGCATGCTGGACGAGGTGGTCCCGGCGCCGCTGACCCTGAAACTGGTCGCGGACCTGACCGGCAATGGAGAACAGTTCACCTTCCGGCCCTACCCGGCAGGACACCTCGGGACGATGCGGTTGTCGCTACCCGACGCGACGGACTTCGTCCGCGAGGCCTTCCGGGTGCCATGAGCCCACGGGCGCCGAAACCCTCAGTCCCCGTGTAACGCCCGGTGCAGCGTGGTCGTCGCGAGCAGCATCGCGGCGCGGGCGGCGTGCGTGTCGGCCAGCGCGTTGAGCATGACGAAGTCGTGGATCATGCCCTGGAACCGCACCGCGGTGACCGCCACGCCTGCGGCGCGCAGCTTGTTGGCGTAGGCCTCGCCCTCGTCGCGCAGGACGTCGGCCTCCCCGTTGATGACCAACGCAGGCGGCAGGCCCGCGACCATCTCCTCGGTAGCGCGCAGCGGCGAGGCCAGCACCTCGGCGCGCTGGCCCGGATCGGTCGTGTACTGGTCCCAGAACCAGGCCATCGCGCCCGCGGTGAGGAAATAGCCGTCCGCGAACTGGCGGTAGGACTCCGTGTCCTGGCCTGCGTCGGTCACCGGATAAAAGAGCACCTGCTGGCGGAAGTCCGGACCGCCGCGCTCCTTCGCCATCAGGGTGAGGGCGATGGTCATGTTGCCGCCCACGCTGTCGCCCGCCACCGCGAAGCGGGTCGCGTCGAGACCCGCCTCGGCGCCGTGTGCGGCTATCCAACTGGCGGTGCCGTAGATCTCCTCGATGGCGGTCGGATACTTCGCCTCGGGCGAGAGGCTGTAGCTCGGGAACACCACGGCCGCATCAGCGCCCTCCGCCAGCTCACGGATCAGCCGGTCGTAGATGTGGGTGTTGCCGAAGACCCACCCCGCACCGTGGTTGTACTGGATGACGGGCAGCGTCCCGCTCGCGCCCTTCGGCCGAACGATGCGGACCGGCACCGCCCCCGACGGTCCGCCAGGGATCACCCGGTCCTCGGTCTCGACCGGCGGCGCGACCGTGTCACCCGCCTGCACCTCGTCGAATTTCATGCGGCCCTCTGCCACGGGCAACTCATAGATGAACGGCGGCACCGCCGTCGCGTCCGCGAACTCCTTGGCGTCGCGCTCGAGAACCGGCTCGTTGGACATCGGAGCTTCCTTCCCTCGTCGAACATGGTGCCCGCCGACCGGGTTCAGCTGTCGCCGCGCCGGAACAGTTTGTTGCCCAGCCAGACGATCGGGTCATAACGCCGGTCGACGACGCGTTCCTTCATCGGGATCAACGCGTTGTCGGTGATGCGGATGTTCTCCGGGCACACCTCGGTACAGCACTTGGTGATGTTGCACAGGCCCAGTCCGTGCTCGTCCTGCGCGGCGTCGCGTCGGTCGGCGACATCGAGTGGGTGCATCTCCAACTCGGCGACCCGCATCAGGAACCGCGGTCCGGCGAAGGCCTGCTTGTTCTCCTCGTGGTCGCGCACCACGTGACAGGTGTTCTGGCACAGGAAGCACTCGATGCACTTGCGGAACTCCTGCGATCGCTCCACATCCACCTGTTTCATCCGGTACTCCCCCGGCTTCAGCCCCGGAGGCGGCGTGAAAGACGGGATCTCCCTGGCCTTCTGGTAGTTGAAGGACACGTCGGTGACCAGGTCCCGGATCACCGGGAAAGTCCGCATCGGGGTGACGGTGATGACCTCGTCCTCGGTGAACGTGGACATCCTGGTCATGCACAACAGCCGGGGTCTGCCGTTGACCTCCGCCGAGCACGATCCACACTTGCCCGCCTTGCAGTTCCAGCGCACAGCCAGATCCGGTGCCTGGGTGGCCTGCAAGCGGTGGATGATGTCGAGGACCACCTCACCCTCGTTGACCGGTATCGAATAGTCCTGCAGATCACCGCCGTCCACGTCCCCGCGCCACACCCTGAAGCTCGCGTCGTAGGTCATGACGGGCCCTCACTTCCCATTCGGGCCGAGTCCGGGTGATCGGCGAGTTCGGCGTCCGTGTAGTACTTGGCCAGTTCCCCGAGATCGAACAGCGCCAACAGGTCCGCGCGCATCGGCTGCTGAGGTTCGGGCGCGACCGTGACATCGGGCACCACGGTGCCCGCAGCGGTGTCGGCGCCGCCGACCACGCTGCACACCAACAACGTGCCCCGCCACCCCGAGTCCATCGCAGGGTGGTCGTCCCTGGTGTGCCCGCCCCTGCTCTCGGTCCGCATCAACGCCGCCTTCGCGACGCACTCGCTGACCAGCAGCATGTTCCGTAGGTCCACCGCGAGGTGCCAGCCGGGGTTGAACTGCCGGTGTCCCTCGACCGTGACGCCGGGGATCCGCCGCCTGATCTCCTCCAGCTTCGCCAGCGCCTCCCGGATCTCGCCGTCCGTCCGGATGATGCCGACGAGATCGTTCATCGTCTGCTGGAGCTCGGTGTGCAATGTGTACGGGTTCTCCGCGGCCTCGCCCTCAGCCGGCGGATCGAACGGTGCCAGCGCCATCGCCGCGGCCGCGATCACGTCGGCCTCGTCGATCACCGGCCTGCGATCGAGCGACTCCAGGTAGTCCGACGCCCCGAGGCCGGCTCGACGACCGAAGACCAACAGGTCCGACAGCGAGTTCCCGCCGAGCCGGTTCGACCCGTGCATGCCGCCCGAGCACTCCCCCGCCGCGAACAGGCCGGGGAGGCTGGACGATCCGCTGTCGGGGTCCACCTCGATGCCGCCCATCACGTAGTGACAGGTCGGCCCGACCTCCATCGGCTCCTTGGTGATGTCGACGTCGGCGAGCTCCTTGAACTGGTGGTGCATGGACGGCAGCCGACGCACGATCTCGTCGGCGGGCATCCGGGAGGCGATGTCGAGGTAGACGCCCCCATGCAGCGTCGACCGCCCCGCCTTGACCTCCGAGTTGATCGCCCTGGCCACCTCGTCGCGCGGCAGCAGGTCCGGCGTGCGGCGGTTGTTGTCCGGATCGGTGAGCCAGCCGTCCGCCTCCTGCTCGGTCTCGGCGTACTGGCCTTTGAACACCGGCGGGATGTAGGAGAACATGAACCGTTCGCCCTCGGAGTTCTTGAGCACCCCACCGTCGCCGCGGACCCCCTCGGTCACGAGGATCCCCTTCACGCTCGGCGGCCACACCATCCCCGTCGGGTGGAACTGCACGAACTCCATGTTGATCAGGTTCGCGCCCGCGCGCAGGGCCAGCGCGTGCCCGTCGCCGGTGTACTCCCACGAGTTCGAGGTGACCTTGAAGGTCTTGCCGATCCCACCTGTGGCCATCACGATCGCGGGCGCGTCGAACAGGATGAACCGCCCGGATTCGCGCCAGTAACCGAACGCGCCCGCGATCCGGCCGTCCTCCCGCAGGAGCTCGGTGATGGTGCATTCGGCGAACACCTTGATCCGAGCCTCGTAGTCGCCGGTCTCGGCGAAGTCCTCCTGTTGGAGGGCGACGATCTTCTGTTGCATGGTGCGGATGATCTCCAGGCCGGTGCGATCCCCCACGTGCGCCAGCCGCGGATAGGTGTGGCCACCGAAATTGCGCTGGCTGATCCGGCCGTCCTCGGTCCGATCGAACAGCGCGCCATAGCTTTCCAGCTCCCACACTCGGTCGGGCGCCTCGCGCGCGTGCAGCTCGGCCATCCGCCAGTTGTTGAGGAACTTGCCGCCGCGCATGGTGTCCCGGTAGTGCGCCTGCCAGGAGTCCTTGGAGTTGGCGTTGCCCATGGCGGCCGCGCAGCCGCCCTCCGCCATCACCGTGTGTGCCTTGCCGAACAGCGATTTGCAGACCACCGCGACGGAATGACCGCGTTCACGTGCCTCGATGACCGCGCGCAGTCCCGCGCCTCCTGCGCCGATCACGACGACGTCGTAGGTGTGCCGTTCGACCTCGGCCACGGGCGGCCCCCTTTGATCTCGGTTGCTCCTTGGATCGATCAGTGCTTGAGCTCAATCAATGCTCGAACTCAATCAATAAAACGCAGGTCGGAGATGGTGCCGCTGGCGACGAGCATGATGTAGAAGTCCGTGATCATCAGCGTCGCGAGCGTCGTCCAGGCGAGCTGCATGTGCCGGGTGTTGAGCCGGCCGACCAGGGTCCAGAGCCGATACCGGACCGGGTGCGCCGAGAAGTGCTTGAGCCGGCCACCGGTGATGTGCCTGCACGAGTGGCAGGACAGTGTGTACGCCCACAGCAGGATCACGTTCACCAGCAGGATGACGTTGCCGAGGCCGAAGCCGAACCCACCGCTCTCACCGTGGAAGGCGGCGATCGCGTCGTAGGTGTTGATCAGCGAGACGATCAGCGCCGCATAGAAGAAGTAACGGTGCGAGTTCTGCAGGATCAGCGGCAACCGCGTCTCGCCGGTGTACCGCTCGTGCGGCTCGGCGACCGCACACGCGGCGGGCGCCAGCCAGACCGAGCGGTAGTAGGCCTTGCGGTAGTAGTAGCAGGTGATCCGGAAGCCGAGCAGGAACGGCAGCACCAGGAAGCCGAGCGGTATCCACATCGGCAGCTCTCCGATGGGTGTACCGAAATGGCTGGACCCCGGCACGCACGAGTCGCTCAGGCACGGCGAGTAGAACGGGGTCAGGTAGTGGTATTGGTCGACCCAGTAGGCGGTGCGGACCCAGGACCGGATGCTCGCGTACACGACAAAGGTGGCCAGCCCCAGAGTCGTCAGCAGTGGGGCCAGCCACCATCGGTCCGTCCGCAGGGTGCGCGCGGATATCCGCGCGCGCGAGGATCCGGTGACGCCACCGGACACCCGTGCCGGCGCGCTCACCGGCGCTCGTGGGGATGACCGCCTACGCCCTCGTCGTCCGCGCCGAGCCACAGCGTCTGGTCGTACGGGGTGTCCGGCACGGGCACCCGCTCGTGCTGCCCGCCGTGCGCCATCCGGGGAGGCGACTCGTCGAGGTCACCCGCGTCGAGTTCCAGTCGCTCCACGTCATTGGCGAGCCTGCGGACCGCAGCCGCGTCGCCGTAGACCGTGCGGAGCGAGCCGACGCACTGCCGCAGGTGCCCGATCGTGCGTTGCAGCTCCATCATTTCGGTGGTGGACATTCGAACCTCCGAGACCCGATGATGTGATTGCTATCACACTACGGTAAGCGCATGGCCACGACCCCGCATCCGACTCGGCAATTCGTCGGAATCGCTCTTGAATCGGGCGCCGTGTCGGACCGACAGAAGGGTGTTCGCATGGTGTCCCAGCGTGGTCGTCGAACCGCTCCGCAGGATCCGATCCCCGGGCTCGACCTGCCCGCGGGATTCGATTTCACCGATCCCGATCTGTACGTGACGGGTGTGCCGCACGCGCAGCTGGCCGCGCTCCGTGCGCACTGCCCGGTGTGGTGGAACCCGCAGCCGCCCGACGTCGGCGGCTACCGCGACGAGGGCTACTGGGTGGTGACCAAGCACGCCGACATCCGGGAGATCTCGCGGAACTCCGAGCTCTTTTCGAGCTGGGAGAAGACCGCCATGGTCCGGGTCGAGGATGACATCACACCGGAGAACGTCGAGATGCAGCGGCTCATCATGCTGAACAAGGACGCACCGGAGCACACCACGCTGCGCAAACTCGTCGCCCGCGGGTTCACGCCACGGGCGATCTCGAACCTGCGCGCGACCCTCGCGGAACGCGCCGAGAAGATCGTCGCGTCCGCCGCGACGGCGGGCAGCGGCGACTTCGTCTCGCAGGTTGCCTGCGAGCTACCGTTGCAGGCCATCGCCGAACTCATCGGTGTGCCGCAGGAGGACCGCCGCAAACTCTTCGACTGGTCCAACGAGATGACCGGCGGCGACGACCCTGACTACGACACCGACCCGCTGACCGCCTCCGCGGAGATCCTCGGGTACGCCTACCAATTGGCCGACGCCCGCCGTCAGTGCCCGGCCGAGGACATCGTGACGACCCTGATCCAGGCCGATATCGACGGCGACGAGCTCACCCCCGAGGAGTTCGGGTTCTTCGTGATCCTGCTGACGGTGGCGGGCAACGAGACCACCCGCAACGCCATCACCCACGGGATGATCGCGTTCCTGGAGAACCCGGACCAATGGGAGTTGTTCAAGCGCGAGCGGCCGGCCACGACAGCCGACGAGATAGTCCGATGGGCGACGCCGGTGACGGCGTTCCAGCGGACCGCGACCGCCGACACGGTGCTCGGCGGTCAGCAGATCCGCAAGGGCGACCGGGTCGCGATGTTCTACGCCTCCGGGAACTTCGACGAGGACGTGTTCGACAATCCGACGAGGTTCGACATCACCCGGGATCCCAACCCGCACCTGGGCTTCGGCGGCTCGGGCGCACACTTCTGCCTCGGCTCGAACCTCGCCCTGCTCGAGATCGACCTGATCTTCAACGCACTGGCCGACCGGATACCGGACATCTCCCGCCTCGGCGACCCACAACACCTGCGCTCCGGCTGGCTCAACGGGATCAAGCGGTTCGACGTCGACTACGGCAGCGGCTGCCCCGTCAAGCGCTGAGCGAGCGCCGGATCGAACCATCCGGGCGCGGCGGCCACGAATGCCTCGCGTTCGAGCACGGCCGAGCCGGCCGGAACCGACCCGAGCAGCGGTGCGCCGGTCACCTCGGCGAGCTCCTCGAGGTTGCAGCGGGCGGCGAGGTCCGGCTCCGACGGCCACGAGCCGATGACCAGACCAACGCAGGGCACCTCGGCGGATTCGAGCGCACGCACCGTGAGCGCGCTGTGGTTCAGGGTGCCGAGCCCCGCCGCGGCGACCACGAGGACCGGGGCGCCGAGCTCCCGCGCCACGTCGACGAGCGTGAAGCCGTCCGCCCCGAGGCGGACCAGCAGCCCGCCCGCGCCCTCGACGAGGGTCAGGTCGTGGGTGGCGTCGAGCGCACGGGCCGTGGCCACCACCTCGGCACACTCCAGCTGGGGCATCCCTGCGCGGCGGGCGGCGGTGTCGGGGGCGAGCGGCTCCGGGTACCGGACCAGCTCGACCACCTGGTCCACGCCCGAAAGCCGCTGCACCTCGGCCAGATCCCCCGGCTCGTCGACGCCGACGCCGGTCTGCGCCGGCTTGCACACGGCCACCGTGCGACCGGCGGACAGCGCGACCGAGACGAGCGCGGCGGTCACCACGGTCTTGCCGACGTCCGTCGAGGTCCCGCTGATGAGCAGCACGCTCACGCGGGCGCCCCGGCGAGGATCTCGGTGAGAACGGTCTCGATGGTGGCGAGCTCGTCGGGGGTGATGGTCGCCCGCGCGGTCAGGCGCAGCCGGGAGGTGCCCTCCGGCACCGACGGCGGACGGAAGCAGCCGACGTGCAGCCCGCGTTCGCGACAGGCCTGGGCCGCGTCGAAGGCCCGCTGAGCGTCGCCGAGCACCACCGAGACCACCGCGGACTCGGGCTCCGGGACGCCGGCGATTCGCGCCAGGTCCGCGGCCCGGCCGAGGACGGCGGCCGCCCGTTCCGGTTCGCGTTGCAGCACCTCGAGCGCGGCCCTCGCTGCGCCGACCGCGGCGGGCGCGAGCCCGGTGTCGAAGATGAAGGGGCGGGCGGCGTCGATCAGGTGCGCGCGGATCCGGGCGTCGCCGAGCACCACGCCGCCCTGGCTGGCCAGCGACTTCGACAGCGTCGCGGTGATCACCAGGTCCGGCTCCCCCGCCAACCCGACCTCGTGGACGAGCCCGCGCCCGCCGTCGCCCCGCACCCCGATCGCGTGGGCCTCGTCCACCAACAGCACCGCACCGTATTCGCGGCAGACCCGGTGCAGCTCGCGCACCGGCGCCAGGTCGCCGTCGGCACTGAACACCGAGTCGGTCAGCACCAGGGCACGCGCCTCGGTCCTGGTCGCGAGCGCGTCGCGGACCGCGTCCACGTCGGCGCGCGGACTGACCTGCACCCGAGCCCTCGACAGCCGGCAGGCGTCGACGAGCGAGGCGTGGCTGCCCGCGTCGGAGACGATCAGCGAGCCCTTGCCGGACATCGCGGTGACCACGCCGAGATTCGCCGCGTACCCCGAGGAGAACACCAGCCCGGACTCGGCGCCGACGAACTCGGCCAGTTCACGCTCTAGCAGTTCGTGTTCGGTGGTGGTCCCGGTGACCAGGCGCGAGCCGGTCGCGCCCGCACCCCAGCGGCGCAGCGCCGCAATCGCGCCGTCGATCACCTCCGGGTGTCGGACCAGACCGAGGTAATCGTTGGAGGCCAGGTCGATCGTCGCCGGGGCAGGCGTGCGCGGCCGCAGCTCACGCCGCAGCCCGGCGTCACGGCGCTGCTGCGCGACGTCGTCCAGCCAGCTCAGTGCGTCATCGTTTCCCACGATGACGCACCATACGCCAGGACTTGAACGGCGTTCAAGCCATGGCTGATCACTCCCCCGGCACAGTCGCCCTTGCCGCCGCCACCATCCCCGCCGCGATCGCCGCGACCTCCTCGGGGGTGCAGATGTACGGCGGCATCGCATAGATCAGCTTTCCGAACGGCCGCAGCCACACGCCCGCCGCCACCGCCGCGTCGGTGGTGAGCCGCATGTCCACCGGCCGCTCCATCTCGATCACGCCGATCCCGCCGAGCACCCGCACGTCCGCCACACCGGGCAGGTCCCGGGCAGGCTCCAGCCCGGCCGCCAGCCCGGCTCCGAGCGCTGCCACCTCAGCGCTCCATTCCCTCGAGAGCAGCAGTTCGACCGCCGCGACGGCGACCGCGCAGGCGAGCGGGTTCCCCATGAACGTCGGGCCGTGCATCAGCCCACCGGCCTCCCCCTCGCTGATCGCCGCCGCGACCGCGGTGCTGCACAGCGCGGCGGCGAGGGTCATGTATCCCCCGGTCAACGCCTTGCCGACGCACATGATGTCGGGTGCGACACCGGCATGGTCGGCCGCGAACAGAGCCCCGGTGCGGCCGAACCCGGTGGCGATCTCGTCGAACACCAGGAGCAACTCGTGTTCGTCCGCGAGGCGACGCAACTCGCTCAGGTAGCGCGGATCGTGGAAGCGCATGCCGCCCGCGCCCTGCACGACGGGCTCGACGATGATCGCGGCCAGTTCGTCCCGGTGCTCGATCAGGATCCGCTCGAACTCGGCGACATAGGCCGGGTCGAACTCGCTCGGCGGGATCGGTGCGAACACCTGCCGGGTCAGCACGTCCGTCCACAGCGAGTGCATGCCGCCGTCCGGGTCGCACACGCTCATCGGCGCGAAGGTGTCGCCGTGGTAGCCGCCGCGCCAGGTCAGCAGCCGATTCTTCGCGGGCCGGCCGAGCGCCCGCTGATACTGCAGGCACATCTTCACGGCGACCTCGACGGACACAGACCCCGAGTCGGCGAGGAACACCTTGTCCAGCCCCGCCGGGGTGATCTCGACGAGCAGCTCCGCAAGCCGGGCGGCCGGCTCGTGGGTGAGGCCGCCGAACATGACGTGGCTCATCCGTCCGAGCTGGGCGGTCGCGGCGGCGTCGAGCACCGGGTTGCGATACCCGTGCACGGCCGCCCACCACGAGCTCATCCCGTCGATCAGTTCCGTGCCGTCGGCCAGCGTCAGCCGGACCCCGCTCGCACTGTCGACCACCAACGCGCTGGTGGACGCCGGAAACGCGCCGTACGGATGCCAGAGGTGCTCGGCGTCGATGTGGGAGATCTGATCTGCGGACAGCGGGGCTCGGGACACACCAGGACCCTAGCGAGCCGCCTCGCGCTACCCGTGCCGGACCGGGCAGCCGCCCTGATAGTCCACCTGAAGCTCCTTGATCCCGTTGATCCACCCGGACCTCAGCCGGCGCGGATCGCCGATCCTGCTCAGGTCCGACATGTGGTCCGCGATCGCGTCGAACATGATCCCCACCTCCATGCGGGCGAGATTCGCGCCGACGCAGTAGTGGGCGCCGGTGCCACCGAAGCTCAGGTGCGGATTGTCGGCCCTGGTGATGTCGAAGTCCATCGGGTTCTCGAAGACGTCCTCGTCGAAGTTCGCCGACGCGTAGAACATCACCACCCGGTCGCCCGCCGCGATCGCCTGGCCACCGAGCACGGTGTCACCGAGGGCGGTCCGCTGGAACGCAGTCACCGGTGTCGCCCAGCGGATGATCTCGTCGACGGCGGTCGCCGGCCGCTCCCGCTTGTACAACTCCCACTGGTCCGGGTGGTCGAGGAACGCCATGATCCCGTGCGTGATCGCGTTGCGCGTCGTCTCGTTGCCCGCGACGGCCAGGATCAGCACGAAGAAGCCGAACTCCTCGGAGGTGAGCGCCTCACCGTCCACATCCGCCTCGACGAGGGTCGTCAGCAGATCGCCTGCCGGACACTGCTTGCGCTGCTCGGCCATCAGGTACGAGTACCCCAACAGCTCCGTCGTGGCGGTGACCGACGCCGACGCGAACTCCGGATCGTCGTATCCCATCATCTGATTCGACCAGTCGAAGATCTTGCCGCGATCATCCTGCGGGACACCGATCAGCTCGGCGATCGCCTGCAGTGGGAGTTCGGAGGCCACCTGCGTCACGAAATCGCCCGTGCCGCCTGCCGCGGCCTGCTTCACGATCGATTCCGCGCGCGCCTGCAACGCCGGGCGCAGGTCCGCGATCGAGCGCGGGGTGAAGGCCCGGGAGATCAGCTTCCTGAGCTTGGTGTGCTCGGGCGCATCCTTGTTGAGCAAGAGGTTCCGCAGCATCTCGATCGTCTCGCGCGGGGTGCCATCGGCGAACCTGGGGATCGCCGAGTTCTGCCAGGTGGAGTAGACGGCGCCATTGCGCGACACCTCCTTGACGTCGGCGTGCTTGGTGACGGCCCAGTACCCACCGTCACCGAAGCCGCCCTTGTCCGGCGACTGAGGGCTCCACCAGACCGGCGCGGTCCTGCGGAGGTCCGCGAACTCCTCGGCCGGCAGCCGGCCTGCGTACACGGCGGGATCGGTGAGGTCGAAACCGTCCGGGATGTTCGGTGTGCGCACTGCAATCTCCTCGTCCTCGGGTGAGTGTCATGACGAGCGTCACACGGCGAAAAGGGCTAGTGCTTGGCAGATTTCGCCAAGGTCATCACCGTGATTTGTGTGACCCGCACACCGGGATCCCGATCACCGGCCGAAGGTGTCGAAGCACTCCAACGCCAGCTCCAGCGGCAGGCGGTTCGACGCCAGGTCCCGGCCGAGGACCTCCTCGACCCGCTGGATCCGGTAGCGAACGGTGTTCTTGTGCACGCCGAGCCGTCGCGCCGCGGCCTCGTGGTTTCCCCAGCAGGACAGGACCGCGCGGACGGTGTCGCGCAGGCGCTCGGACGCGGCGTCGTCCCCAAGCATGCCCCGCAGCTCACGTTCGACGAGCGCGGACCGAGCAGCGGGATCCTGCGATACCAGGGACACGACCTCCACGTCGCGGTATCGGGTGAGCGTGCGGCGTTGCCTGCCGTTCTCTGCGATCGACCGGGCGGCCCGCGCCTCGCGATGACTGCTCCGGAATCCGTCGACCCCGGCGCCCTCGCCACCGACCGCGATCCGGACTCCTGCCGGGACCAGCGCGGCGTGCTGTGGATCGGTACCGAGACGATCCCCGTCGACCATCCAGGCCCACAGTCCCCTGGCGCCGGACGGTACGCAGAGCAGGTCGGTGGCGGATACCGCCCTGGCCAGCCGGAGAACGATCGGCTCGAGGTCGGCGACGGGGTCGAATCCCGGCGCCGCGTCCTCCGCCCACACGATGAGGGCGGTGTGCGACCGGTGTAGCGGGTACGCCATCCGAGCGGATGCGTGAGCGACGTCGACGGTGGTGCCGTCCAGGATCTCCCGGACCGTGCCGATGCGCTGCGAGAACGCACCTCGAAGCAGGCTCTCCCGCTCGCGGGTATACGTCGTGTTGAGCTCCTCGAGCATCGTGTTCATCAACTCGCTGGTCTGCTCCCACATCATCGTCATCAGCGCCACCGCGAAGTCGCTCGGCAGATCCTGCTGGGCGACGAAGTCGGTGGCGAACCCGAGCACGGCGCGATGGCAGGCGTGGTCGAACTGGGACAGCACCCGGAGTTCGAGGCCGCGGCGGGCGATGGTCCGGGCGAGCGCGTGGCACTCACCCGAGACGGTCGGCGTCGCGCGGGCACCGTCGACCGGGATCTCCGTGCCGAGGAACACCCGGAACTGGCTCCGGATCGCGACCTTGAGGTCGCGCTGCAGCTCCGCGTCCGCCGCCAGCTCGGGGACGTCCGCGCAGATCGACGAGTCGAGCCGGTCGATGAACCCCTCGAAATCGGCGCGACTGAACGTCGAGCTCACGTACTCGCGCATCCACCGAGCTGCGGACCCCGGACTGTCGATCGACCCCATGCGGACATTGTGTGCAGATCGCACAATCCTTCGACGTCGTATGGCATGAATGTTCAAACAGACACGGATGAATTGTGCGAATCGCACATATCCAGTGAGGGTGCCCCTGTGCCGCGGGACCGCGACGTCGACAGGAGGGCTCGCTCGGCGCGGGCTAGGGTCGAGTCATGGCACACACGGAGAGCCCGGCCATCGCGGTGTGGCCGGGCAGCGCCTATCCGCTCGGCGCGACCTACGACGGCGCGGGGACCAACTTCTCGCTGTTCTCCGAGGTGGCCAACGCGGTCGAGCTCTGCCTGATCGCCAAGGACGGCACCGAGACCCGGGTACCGCTCGAGGAGGTCGACGGCTTCGTCTGGCACGCCTATCTGCCCGCGATCGCACCCGGACAGCGCTACGGCTTTCGCGTACACGGCCCGCACGACCCCGACGCCGGTCAGCGCTGCGACCCGGGCAAGTTGCTGCTGGACCCATATGGCAAGGCGTTCGACGGCGCGTTCGACGCCGATCCCGCGGTCCACACGTTCGGCTCGGACTCGCTGGGACACACCATGACCACCGTGGTGATCAACCCGTTCTTCGACTGGGCGTCCGATCGTGCGCCCCGTCGGCCGTACCACGACACGCTGATCTACGAGGCGCACGTCAAGGGGATGACGGCCACCCATCCCGCTGTGCCGGAGGAGCTTCGGGGCACCTACGCCGGTCTCGCGCATCCCGCGATCATCGACCACCTGCGCGGCCTCGGGGTCACCGCGATCGAGTTGATGCCCGTGCACCAGTTCATGCACGACCAGACCCTGATCGATCTCGGACTGCGTAACTACTGGGGCTACAACACCTTCGGATTCCTGGCCCCGCACGCCGACTACGCCGCATCCACCAAGGCGGGCGGCGCGGTCACCGAGTTCAAGGCGATGGTGCGGGCGTATCACGAGGCGGGCATCGAGGTGATCCTGGACGTGGTCTACAACCACACCGCCGAGGGCAACCACCTGGGCCCGACGATCAACTTCCGCGGCATCGACAACGCCGCGTACTACCGCCTCGTCGAGGGCGACCTCGCGCACTACATGGACTACACGGGCACCGGCAACAGCCTCAATGCCCGGCACCCGCACACCCTGCAGCTGATCATGGATTCGTTGCGGTACTGGGTGACCGAGATGCACGTGGACGGGTTCCGCTTCGACCTGGCGTCCACCCTCGCCCGCGAACTGCACGACGTGGACCGGCTGTCCGCGTTCTTCGACCTGGTGCAACAGGACCCCATCGTCAGCCAGGTCAAGTTGATCGCCGAGCCGTGGGACGTCGGCGAGGGTGGCTACCAGGTGGGCAACTTCCCGGGACTGTGGACCGAATGGAACGGCAAGTACCGCGACACCGTCCGCGATTACTGGCGAGGCGAACCGTCGACCCTCGGCGAGTTCGCCTCCCGCCTGACCGGCTCGTCGGACCTGTACGAGGCCACCGGCCGCAGGCCGAGTGCCAGCATCAATTTCGTCACCGCGCACGACGGCTTCACCCTCGCGGACCTGGTGTCCTACAACGAGAAGCACAACCAGGCGAACGGCGAGGACAACAACGACGGCGAGAGCCACAACCGATCCTGGAACTGCGGGGTGGAGGGTCCGACGGACGACCCCGAGATCCTCTCGCTGCGGGCCCGCCAGCAGCGCAACCTGCTGGCCACCCTGATGCTCAGCCAGGGCACCCCGATGCTCGCGCACGGCGACGAGATGGGCCGGACCCAGCACGGCAACAACAATGTGTACTGCCAGGATTCACCGCTCGCCTGGATGGACTGGTCACTGGCCGAGACGAACGCGGACCTTGTCGAGTTCACCCGCAACGTGATCGCCCTGCGCGCCGCACATCCGGTGTTCCGCCGCAGGCGGTTCCTCGAGGGCGGCCCGATCCGGTCCGGCGAGCAGATCCGCGACATCGCCTGGCTGACACCGGCGGGCGAGGAGATGACCACGGAGGATTGGGGTAGCAGCTTCGGCCGCTCGCTCGCGGTGTACCTCGACGGCGAGGGCATCCAGGAGCCCGATCAGCGCGGCAGGCGCGTGGTCGACGACTCGTTCCTGTTGTGTTTCAACGCCCATGACGAGGCGCTCGAGTTCACCATCCCCGACGACGGCGACGGCGCGCACTGGGCGGTCGCGCTCGACACCGCCACCGGCACCGGACTCGTGGACGCGGTCGTCGGCGGCGGCGGGACGATGAAGGTGGCGCCGCGGTCGGTGGTCGTGCTGCGCTCGGTTCCGTGACCGTGCCGGCGATCACCGGGACGTACCGGCTGCAGCTGCGCGGGGACGCGTTCACCCTCGACGACGCCAGGCGGTTGGCGGACTACCTCGACGATCTCGGCGTCTCCCACCTGTACCTGTCCCCCGTCCTGACCGCGGCCGCGGGGTCGACCCACGGCTACGACGTGACCGACCCGGCTTCGGTGTCACCCGCGCTCGGGGGCCGGGAATCCCTTGTGGCGTTG
>Ga0105243_10002416_pt1 | contig 15648 bp, 14 predicted proteins | sample KBSM34metaG_FD_81525 | JGI IMG/M metagenome (GOLD analysis project Ga0105243, IMG submission 81525) | Miscanthus rhizosphere microbial communities from Kellogg Biological Station, Michigan, USA - KBS M3-4 metaG | ecosystem: Host-associated > Plants > Roots > Rhizosphere > Soil | place... | reverse complement strand
ATCGGTCGAACAGGACACGTCGGGCGGGTTCGAGGGTGTCGCGATACTCGCGTAGTCGCTGGATCATCTCGCGGTCGATCCGCTCGGCTTCGGTGTCGCTGAGGACTTCCTCGATGGGGACGATCAGCGGCGGTGCGCTCACGATCCGCGGTTGCCCGTTTTCCGTCGTGGTCAGTTTGGACAGCGCCTGCATGCTGTCGCGGCCCCAGGATTTACGGATCGTCTTCCGGACACGCTTACGGGTCGAGGAGTCCAGGACCTCGCGGAGCTCGTCCAGTTGGGCGGTCGCGTCGATGTGGGCGTAGCAGACCGCCAGCTCGCCGCGATTGGCCTGGTAGGTCATCGTTTCGCGGTACTCGGCCGCGCACGCGCGGGCGATACGTTTGCGCTGTTTGCCGGTGAACCCGTTGTCGCGACCGGCGACGGCGAGGCTCGCGACGAGCCTCTTGAGATCCCATTCGAATGGTCCGGGATAGGTTTCGTCGAAGTCGTTGAGGTCGAAGGCGAGTTCGCGTTCCGGTGTCGCGAAGAGTCCGAAGTTGCTCAGGTGGGCGTCCCCGCAGAGCTGGGTGTACAGACCCGTCGTCGGGGCGTGTGCGAGGTCGTGGGCCATCACCAGCGCGGCGCCTCGGTAGAACGCGAACGGCGAGTCGGCCATCCGCCCGTACCGGATGGGGAGGAGCTCCTGGACCCGGGTGGAGGCCTGGGACTCGAGCAGGCCGATCGCGTCACGGTCGGCGGTCGGACCGTGTTCGGCGATGGCGCCGAACGGGATCCGGCGCCGAACCTTTTCCCCGTGTTCGAAGCTGGCCGCCCGGGTCGGGCGGCCGACCGCACCGGCGGGTCGCAGGTCGGAGAGAGTGTCCAGTTCTGTCATGGTTTGCTCCCTTGAATGGCTGTCGTCCGCGGGTGTGGCCTGGGTTGCAGCCTGCGCGGCCACGGCGGCGGGCGCCTCCCCCGATGAGGGTGATCTGCCCGACCGCCGGACCGTGAAGTTCTCAGCTCTTGGTCGCCTCGTCGATCTCCTTGCTGACCTGCTCGGCGTCCGCCTCGAGCTGCTTCTTCGTCACCTTGGCTGCTCGCTTGAGCGCCTTCTCGACCCGCGCCTCGACATCCGTCGCCGCGATGACGATCAGCCCGCTGTCCCCCTCGTCGAGCAGCTCACCCACCTCCTTGAGGTCGGAGCGGCTCATCCCGGCCGCGACGTGGCCGCCGAGTGCCCCGAGTCCGGCGCCACCCGCACCACCCAGCAACAGCCCGGCCCCGAGCCCGACGGCGGGGAACAGGGCCACCAGCGCGCCGCCGACCAGGCCGATGCCGAGTCCGCCCCAGGCGCCCTGCCGGGTCGGCTGCTCATGCTTCTTGACGATCTTGACCTTGCCCTTGTCCGTCCGGGTGATGACGGCCGCGTCGTAGGTGTCGACCAGGTGGAGTTCGACGTAGAGGTCGTGGATGGCGTCGTAGTCGGCGATCGCGGCATCCTCCGAGTCGTAGACCGCCGCGAGCAGAGCGAATGTATCCATGGCCATGGGTTCCTCCAGAGGGTTGTGTCCGGCAATGGGTCGTCGTCCGGCTTCCAGCCTCGACACCCTCGGCGCGGGCGGCATCCCCCAAAACGGGTGAGCATCGAGCGAGCGTCCCGCCGCCGACCGCAATCGACCAAAATCGGTGGCGAATTCCTGCAACATTGAACCAAGACCCGGCGATATACAGGGTTGAGGTGAGTCCCCATGACGGACAGTTATGCCGCACGGCGTTCCGGAGCGGGTGGTGGACCAGACCGCGGGCATTTCGCGGTGGCCACCTGCCGCTCGCCACCGCCGCTGCGCACGCGCGTTCCCTGATCGCGCCCAAGGATTCCGGATCGCCCCGCGCGGTCGTCGGAAGTCAGATAGGCGTTGCCGTCCTCACGAGCGGTGGGCGGGAATTGCTCGACTGGTGCGCCTCGCGTTCAGTTGCGACCACACCGCTCACCCGTGAAATACCCATGAAGGTGGCAAGAAGATGGACCTCGAAATGCTCGAGAAGCTGATCGATCTCATGAGCAAAGTGATGGACATGATGGGCGGCATGCAGGGCGGCGGAGGCGGCGGCGCCGGCCCCCTGGGCAGCCTCGGCGGGGGCGGCAGCCTCGGGTCGTGATCGAGCGCCCATGAAGGAAAGGCTCTCGGCCCACTCGGCCGGGGGCCTTTCCCCGGTCACAGTTGCCTGGTGACCGGGAACGGGGGTCGCGATCTCCTCTGTTCCAGTCGTGGACAGGCGATCACCGCGCTAGTGTTTTTACCTGACTCTTGGCGACTCCGTGGAGGTGCGCTATGGAAGTGGCCGCACCGTACGGCGCGATCCGAGCTCTCATTCCTGCGCGAAGTCCGTCGCCCCCAGCCGCCGACACGACCTGCCGACTCTACGGCGACTGAATTGGATCATGGCCATCCAAACCAGTATTGGAGTCCTGCAATGAATCCGACCAAATCTCTTGCCGCGTCTGCGCTCATCGTCGTCGCCCTCGGCGCCGGAGCGGGAACCGCCTACGCCCAGCCCGCGGTGGCCCCGCCCCCGGGCGCCGAAGCCGTCTCTGACGCGATCTGGCCCGACAATCCCACCAAGCAGTCCGCCTTCGATGCATTCGCCACCGAGGTCGCCGTCGGTTGGGGGAACGGCGGCGCGCAGGGCGCACTGATCGGGCTGGGCGTCGGTGCGGGCGTCGGGTGCCTGTCGATCTTCCCCAACTTCATCGCCGGGTGCATCGTGGGCGGCGTGATCGGCGCCGGCGTCGGCGCCGTCAACGGGATCAAGGATTCCAATCCGAAGGTGATGCCGGCCTTCGACAAGCTCCTGGCGACCCCCTGAGATCGGGGCGCGGCGATTCGCGGTGCCGATCCGGCACCGCGGGGTCTTGCCCATCTGTGCCGGACGACGCGCAAGGTGCCCTAGACTCCGATCGGACGCCATCGCACAATCGTTCGAAGTCACGCCGCCCGTGGCCCACGGCCTGCAATAGGCAGGCATCACCAGTTAAGGGCGCACTTGAACATGCTCCGTCTCGGAATCACGTCGAACTCACACAAGGAAAACGAGCACCGGCTCCCGATCCACCCCCTGCACCTCGAGCGAATCGACGCGGGGCTCCGCGAGCACATCTACCTCGAGCGCGGGTACGGCGCGCACTTCGGGATCCCCGATGAACAGCTGGCCCCGCTCGTCGCGGGCCTGCTGTCGCGGGAGCAGCTCATCGCGACCTGTGACGTCGTCCTGATCGCCAAGCCACTCGCGGAGGATCTCGCGCAGCTGCGGGAGGGCCAGGTGCTGTGGGGCTGGCCGCACTGCGTCCAGGACGCGGCGGTCACCCAGCTCGCCATCGACCGGCGGCTGACCCTTATCGCCTTCGAGGCTATGAACCACTGGACGGCCGACGGTTCGCTCAGCCTGCACGTCTTCCACAAGAACAACGAGCTGGCCGGCTACTGCTCGGTGCTCCACGCCATGCAGATCGCCGGATCGACCGGCGACTACGGTCGCCGCCTGCGGGCCGCAGTGATCGGCTTCGGCGCGACCGCCAGGGGCGCGGTCACCGCGCTGAGCGCGCACGGCGTCCACGACGTCGAGGTGCTCACCGTCCGCGGGATCAGCGCGGTCGGCGCGCCCATCCACTCCGCCCGGATGGTGCAGTTCGATCACGACGACGCCGACCCGCGCCGCAGCCACGCCCACACCGAACGCGGTCGCGTGCCGGTGGCCGGATTCCTCGCCGAGCACGACATCATCGTCAACTGCGTCCTGCAGGACACCGACGCGCCGCTGACCTTCCTCGCCGACGAGGACCTCGATTCACTCGCACCGGGCACGCTGATCGTCGACGTATCCTGCGACGAGGGAATGGGATTCAGCTGGGCGCGGCCGACGTCGTTCGAGGAGCCCACCTTCGAGGTCGGCAACAACGTCGTCTACTACGGCGTTGACCACAGCCCGTCCTACCTGTGGAACTCCGCCACCTGGGAGATCAGCGAAGCGCTACTCCCCTATCTCGCGACCGTGCTCGGCGGACCCGCGGCCTGGGATGCCGACACGACCATCCGGCGGTCCATCGAGATCCGTGACGGGATCGTCCAGAATCCCAGCATCCTGTCATTCCAGGAGCGCTCACCGGATTATCCGCACGTCCGGCTCTGACGATGACGTGGTCCGCGCCGACGGCAGTCGGCGCGGACCCACGCTCCCAATCGGCGCGTCCTACTTCGTCGCGCCCTTGCGCACCACCGTGAGCTTGTGCAGCCGCGAGGAGATCCGCTTCTCGTCGCTGCCCCGCAGCAGGGCGATTCCGGAGCGGATCTCCTCCACCGCCCAGGTGCCGGCAGTATCCGAAATATGCACCAGGTCGCCGACCTGAACTGCCTCACTCATCGCCGTTCTCCGCATCCACTACTCCAGGCGGGCACGTGGAACCGTCCCGCCGATCATCATCAGCTGGGTCAATTATCACGCGCCGGGCGCGGGGTGTCGCAGACGGGCGGCGACTACTTGTCTGCGGGGCCCTCGCCGCCGTCCGTCTCGCCCTCCACGACGTCCGGTTCCTCATCGGCGGCGTCCGCCTGCGCCCGCTTCGACGCCTCGCGCATCTCGATGCCGTCGGTGATCCAGTCGCCGATCTCGCGGGTCACGTCCCGGACCGCGCCCGCGATGATCATCGCGATCTTGCCGACGTGCGTGGCCCCGGACTCCGTCAGCTCCTGCACGGTGTCCTTGCGTCGCTCGAACTTGCTCACCATGGACGCGTCACCTCTCACGCTGTGGCCTTCTGACGTTCGACGATAACACCGGGAGCGGACTCGGAGCCGGTCAGGAACGGCGGCAACGCGAGCTTGAAGATCTTGCCCCACACCGATCCGATCTGCTTGAAGAAGCCGCCGGTGTTGTACGGCAGACCGTGCTTCTCGCACAGCGCCCGCACGTGCGGCGCCATCTCGGGATAACGGTGCGCCGGGATGTCGGGGAACAGGTGGTGCTCGATCTGGTGCGAGAGGTTGCCGGACATGATGTGGAACAGCGGGCTGCCCTCGATGTTCGCGCTGCCGAGCATCTGGCGCACGTACCACTGCCCCTGCGTCTCCTCCGCGGTCTCCTCCTCACTGAAGGTCTGCACTCCCGTCGGGAAGTGCCCGCAGAAGATGATCGAGTAGGTCCACAGGTTCCGGACCAGGTTGGCGCCGGCGTTGCCGAGCAGGGTGGTCACGAACAGCGGGCCGGTCAGGGCCGGGAACACGACGTAGTCCTTGAGGACCTGGCGACCGGCCTTGCGCCACATGCCCTGCAGCAGCGGCTTGACGTCGTGCCACTTGCGCTTGCCCTTGACGATGTTCTCGGTCTCGAGGTCGTGCAGCATCACGCCCCACTCGAAGAAGACCATGAGCGCGAACGCGTAGACCGGGTTGCCCAGGTAGTACGGATTCCACTTCTGGGCCTCGTCCATCCGCAGGATGCCGTAGCCGATGTCGCGGTCGCGGCCGACGATGTTGGTGTAGGTGTGGTGCATGTAGTTGTGCGAGTGCCGCCACTGGTCCGCGGGGCACACCGTGTCCCATTCGAAGACCCGCGAGTTCAGGCCCGGTTCACGCATCCAGTCGTACTGGCCGTGCATGACGTTGTGGCCGATCTCCATGTTGTCGAGGATCTTCGAGATGCCGAGGGCACCGACGGCGGCGAGCCAGAACGGCGGCAGGAACCCGAGGTACATCAGGCCGCGGCCGGCGACCTCGAATCCACGCTGGGCCTTGATGATCTTGTAGATGTACTCACGGTCCTGCTCGCCGAGATCGGCGACGATCCGGGCGCGCAGCTCGTCGAGTTCGCGTCCGATCTCCTCGACCTGCTCGTAGCTGAGCACGATCGGGGCGGTGGTCTCTTCGTTCTTCGCGCCGCCGAGGAACGGCAGCGTCGGGATGGACAGTCCGAGCATGGGAGTTCTCCTTGGTCGAAGGTGATCAGATGTCGACGGAGACGTCGCCGACGGCCGCCGAGATGCACAGCTGGATCGGCTGGTCGGGGTCGGAGTCGGTCTCGCCGGTACGCAGGTTCCTGGTGCAGCCGGAGGTCTTGACCGCGGTGCAGGAGAAGCAGATCCCCATCCGGCACCCGTACTCGGGAGACAGACCGGCGGCCTCCGCCTGTTCGAGCAGGCTCGCGCCCGAGTTCTGGGCGGTCACCCCGGACGAGCTGAATGTGAGCAGGCCGGTGGCGTCCTCGTCGGCGGCGACCGGGGCGGTGAACTCCTCGGTGTGCAGCCGCTCGACCAGCCCGATCCGGACGTAGTGCTCGCGGACCCCCCGCATCAGCCCTGGCGGGCCGCACAGGTACGTCTGGGCCTCGCCATGCCAGGGCGCCGCGGCCTCGAGGTGCTCGCGACCGAAGAAGCCGTGCAGGTCGCCGCCCTCCGACTGGTCGGTGTAGGCCAACACCACCCGCACGTTGTCGCGACCCGCCACCAGCTGGGCCAGCTCGTCGCGGTGGGCAACGTCCCGCTCGGCGTCGGCGTAGTGCAGGAAGGTGATCTCGCCGTCGTGCCCCTCGTCCAGGAGTGTGCGCAGCATCGACAGCACCGGCGTGATGCCGCTGCCACCGCTGATGAGCAGGATCTTGTCGGGCCTGCGAGCGGGCATCCGGAAAACCCCGTCGGCCTGCGACAGGCTCACCACCAGCCCGGGGTGGGCGTTGGCGTGCAGGTACTGCGACACCAGGCCCTGTGGGTGCGCCTTGACGGTGAGCTCGATGCGGCCGTCCGAACGGTGCTGCGAGCAGGCGGGCGAATAGCACCGCGTGTGCCGGACACCGTCGATCACGACCCCGATCTGGACGAACTGACCGGCCTCGAAGCCCCGCCACTGCCGGGTGGGGCGCAGCGTGAGGGTGACGGTGTCGGCGGTCGTTCGGCGCACCTCGGTGACCTCGGCCCGCAGGTCGCGCACGGTCGCCATCGGGTTCACGAGCTCGAGGTAGCGGTCGATCTGGTGCGGGGTCGCCATCGCCTCGAAGAGCGACATCAGCGAGAGCCGGCGGATTCCGGTTCGGGTCTGCAAGGTCACCACGGCCTCCTGTTTGAGAGTTTCAGTGAACACTCGTACACAAACAAGTGTGTCAGGAAGTACCAGGTAGGTGTCAACCCCAAGGGCAATGTGACGCCGATTACAGACCGGTCGTACACAGAACAAGTGAACACACATACACTGATTGCCGTGACCGAACCGGAGAGCAGGGCCGAACGCAAGGAGCGCACAAGGACGGCGCTTCTCGACGGAGCGCTCGAGCTGCTGGAGGACCGCAGTTTCGCGAACCTGAGCCTGCGCGAGGTCGCGCGGTCGGCCGGGATCGTCCCGACCGCGTTCTATCGACACTTCGCCTCGATGGACGACCTCGGCGTCGCCCTGGTCGAGGACAGCATGCGAATGCTGCGCCGGATGCTGCGCGAGGCCCGCCGCGGCCCGAGCGCCAAGGACGCGGGGGCGTCGCTGGAGATCCTGCTGCGGCAGGTACACGCGCACGAGGGCCAGTTCCGGTTCCTCAGCCGCGAACGCTACGGCGGGGTCGCCGAGGTGCGCCGGGCCATAGCCTCCGAATTACGTTTGTTCGCAAGCGAACTCACCATCGACCTGTCCCGGGTTCCTGGCCTGTCTGAGTGGGAGGTCGAGGACCTCGAGATGGCCGCTGATCTGATCGTCAACACGATGATGTCCACCGTCGTCAACGTCCTCGAGGTCGATCAGCGCGACGAGCGCGAGGTGATCGCGCGCGCCGAGCGCCAGCTGCGCCTCATCATGATCGGGATGGGCGGCTGGCGGTCCGGGCCGCGGTAGACACTTCCGACCAGTCATTTCGGCACCGGGGCGTGGTCGAATAGGCCATGCAGTTCCGCCAGCTCGAGTACTTCGTTGCGCTCGCCCGGGAGCGACACTTCGCTCGCGCCGCGAGCGCCTGCTTCGTATCCCAGCCGGCGCTGTCGGAGGCGATCCGCAAGCTCGAGCACGAACTGAAGGTTCCGCTGGTCCGACGCGGGCGCGCCTTCGAGGGCCTCACACCCGAGGGCGAACGGCTGGTGCCGTGGGCCCGACGCATCCTGGCCGACCACGATCTGCTCAAACAGGAGGTCGCGGCGCTGCAGACCGACCTCACCGGCGAGCTGCGGCTCGGGGTGATCCCGGCGGCGTCGACCACCGTCGCACTGCTCACCGATCCGTTCTGCGCGGAGCACCCACTCGTCCGCGTCCAGGTCGAGTCGAGCCTGCGGTCGGCCGAGATCATCGAGCGAATCCGCCGATTCGAACTGGACGCCGGGATCGTCTATCCGGACGGTCAGGACACCGCCGACCTTCTCGTCACCCCGCTGTACGAGGAGAGGCACGTACTCGTCGTCGGCAGTGAACTGCTCACCGGCCGATCGGACACCATCGGTTGGCCGGACGCGCTGGAACTACCGATGTGCCTGCTGAACAAGGGCATGCACGGCCGCCAGCTCATCGACGATGCGTTGGCCACACTCGATCTGGCCGCGACTCCGCAGCTCGAAACCGACTCCGCCCTGACGCTTCTCGCCCACGTCGGCAGCGGCCGTTGGGCGAGCATCATCCCGCAGACCTGGCTCCGTAGCCTGGCCCCGGCCGCGGGCACGCGCGTGCTGCAACCGGACGGCCCGTCGGTCACCGCCCGGGTGGCGCTCGTCATCGCCGCGGCCGCGCCCGGCTCGGTACTGACCCGCGCCCTGATCCGGACCGCGCAGGCCGCCGGCATCGATGCCGCGCTGCGGGCGCCGTCCGAGCCTGCGGCCGACTGACACCCTCCGCTCGATCGGCCGCGCCTATCGAACGTTCGGAAACATGTCTTGGACATCCGCGGCGCTGCACCCTGAGACTGAGATCCATTCCCACGGACGACGATCGGAGTACCCCCTTGCGCGCGGCACCGGCACGTCGACTGCTCAGCGTCGTCCGCGTCGAGAACGACCACCTGCACGCCGGCCGGGTCGCGATCGGACTGATCGTTCCCGGGCTAGTACTGGTGCTCCTCGGCCGCCCCGACCTGATCATCTATGCCGTCTTCGGATCGTTCACCGGCATGTACGGCCGGTCCGAATGGCACCGCGAGCGACTCCGGCATCAGGTGCAGGCGAGTGCGGTACTGCTGACCGGCATCGGCATCGGCCTTCTGCTGTCCGGCCTCCACGCCCGACCGTGGGTCCTGGTGGTCACCGCGGTCGGGTTCAGCGCCATGGGATCACTGGTGACGGACCGGCTCGGTCTCCGACCCGCGGGCCCGTTCTTCGGGATCTTCGCGCTCGGCGCCGTCGCCGCCGTCCCTGCCGGCCACATCGCACCCTGTGCGGCACTGTCGATCTGCGCCGCGACGGCACTGCTCTGCATCGCCGTCGGCCAATCCGGTTCGATCCGAGCCCCGGCATTCCGACTCGAGACGTCCGTTCGGCGGATGAGCCAGGACGTGGACCTGCGGGCCTCCGAAGCGATGGTCCAAGCCTCGCGCTATGCGTTGGCCCTATCCCTCGCAGGCGCGGCGGGGCTACTCCTCGGGATCGGTCACCTCAACTGGGCCCTGGCGGGCGCCGCCGTTCCTTTGGCGGCCACCGACGCGCGCAGCCGCGTCTATCGCGGCATCCACCGCGTGCTGGGCACGGTCGCCGGACTCGGCGTCGCCGCCGCGCTGCTCCTACCGGACCTGCCTGCGACCGTGCTCGCCATCCTCGTGATCGCCCTGATGTTTCCGACCGAGCTGTTCATGACACGCAACTACGGCCTGGCCATCGGGTTCTTCACACCGTTGATCATGCTGATGACCGAACTGGCCGACCCGACCGAGCCGTGGGCGCTCCTCGAAGCCCGGGTGATCGCCACCCTCGTCGGAGTCGCCGCTGGCGTCGCGGTCGCGGTCGTCACCCACCGACCTCCGGTCACTAGCAGGACGAGAGCACTCGCGTGATCGCGTCCTTCTCCGCCTGGGTGACCCACAGCCGGTAGGCGGCCTTGACCTCGACCTGCTTCGAGACGTAGGTGCACCGGTACGGCTTCGCCGGCGGCAGCCACGTCGCCGCGTCGCCGTCCGACTTCTGCGCGTTCGTCGGGCCGTCGACCGCGAGCAGGTTCCGCGGATCGTTGGCGAAGTCCCGACGGGTCGGCTCGTCCAATTGCTGCGCGCCCTTCTGCCAGGCGTCGCTGAGCGCGACCACGTGGTCGATCTGGACCGCGCTGGAGGTGCCCGAACCGCGGGTGAACGCGATCGACTTGCCGGTGTACGGATCGTGCAGGGTGCCGGTGAGCACGATGCAGTTCCTGGTCCCCGGCTTGACCGTCGTGTCGACGAGGTCGCGGGCGAGGATGTCGTTGCGGGTGTCGCAGCCGTTCCTGCCGCCCGCGACGGTGACGTCGTCGGTCCAGGATGGTCCGAACTGGTCGCGCGAGTATCCCGTCTTGGGTGCCCGGCCCTTGACCGGGATCGTCTCGAGCGTGGCGAGGGTGGCGGCCACCCCGTCGGCCTGGGCGCTACCGGAGTCGCCCGCGCTCCCGGTCGGCATCGCCTCCGCCGCTGGAGCAGCGCAGCCGGTCAGGGCCAGTGCTGCCACCGCGGTGGCGATCAGGAAGAGACGCGGACGGGCAGCCGAACGAAAACGCAAGGGGGAACTCCTGTTCGAGATGTGAGCGGGCCGCCCAGTATGGCGCACAAAGGGGTCGGTCCCCGCGCGACGCGCGGGGACCGACCCCTTTGTTGACCCACATCACGGACCCGGTGCGGTCCCGATGCGCATCGCGGCTAGCGATGATCCCGGACGATCGGTCCGGACTGGTCGCGATGGTCGCGGACGATCGGTCCGGATCCATCGGAAGGCCCGACGATCACGCCACCGGGCGGGTTCGGGTCGACCCCGTCCCCCCGATGATCACGAACGACGGGATCGGACACCGGGCCAACGGGTCCCGGTTCGACCGGGTCCACCACCGGACCGGGATCCACCGGCCCTGCAGGCGGCGGGACCACCGGATCGGCCACGGGTCCGCCGGGCTTCGGGCCGGCCGGGCCGCCCGGGTTCTGACCCGCCGGTCCGACCGGATCGGTACCCACGGGCCCGCTCAGACCCGGGACCGTCGCCGCGTCGACCGGTGCCACGACGGCCCCCTGTCCCACACCGCCACCCGTGGCGCGGCTCGTATCCGAGCCCGGTACGACCGCACCCCCCGGCCCGACCGGGGCGTTCACGCTCGTCGCCGTTCCCGGATCGGTGTGCGATGCGATCGACACGGCACCGACCCCGGCGAGGGCGATGGCGGCGGCCGCCGCGGCTGAGGCGATGATGGTGCGGGTCATGGTGGTCTGGCGCATGGGATGTCGCTCCGTTCGGTTCGGTATCGGGTTCGAATTCAAGAGTCGCCCGCCGCGCCGTCTTCCGAAACACACCCAAGGGTGAGCAATCCGCTCCCCCTGCTCCCCCGTCCGGGCCCGCCACAGCACCCATGCCTGGATGCCGAGCACAACGGCGCCGATCAGTCCCACGATGTCCGGCCCGGTCGCACTACCTGTCCGCGGCCAAGCAGACACTCAAGGTCCCCGAACAGCGCTACCTCGAATCCTGTGCTGCCCAACCGGCAACGCGCACGGCAGGCGACGCACAGTGACCTGATCGGGCACCCCCGGATCATGGCTCGAAGCGGTAGCCCATGCCGGGTGCGGTGATGAGGTAGCGGGGCCGCGACGGGTTGGGTTCGAGCTTGCGCCGCAGCGACGACAGGTAGATCCGCAGGTAGTGCCTGTCGGCGGTGTGGCCGGGTCCCCACACCGCGGTCAGGAGTTGCTCTCCGCCGACGAGGATTCCGGGATTGCGCAGGAGTGGTTCGAGAATTCCCCACTCGATCGGTGTGAGGTGCACCCTCTCGTCGTGGGGGCCGGTGACCACCTTGCGGGCGAGGTCCACGCGCAGGTCGCCGACCTCGACGACAGCGGGCCGGGCGTCATCGGCGGCTCGGCGCAGTACGGCGCGGACGTGGGCGAGCAACTCGTCGATGCCGAACGGTCCGGTGATGTAGTCATCGGCACCCGCGTCGAGGGCCGCTACTTCGTCGTGGCATCGGGAGTGGCCGCCCACCACGATGATCGGCATGCGGGTCCGCTCACGCAGCCTCGCGATCAACTCGCTGCCGTCGCCGCCCGAGAGGTCCAGGTCGATGTCGAGAATGACCAGGTCGGGATGCCAGGTGGTGGCCTGTACCAGGGCCTGCGAGGCATCGGGGGTGGTGCACACGTCATAGTGCCGCATCCTGAGTATGAATCCGAGTGCCTGCAGGAGTTGCGGCTCGGTCTCAACGAGCAGGATGCGAGTCATGCGGGGTCCCTCGGGCGGTCCCTCGTCACGGTCTCCTCCGCCGGCAGGGTGATGATCATCGTGACACCGCCACCGGGCGTGTCCGTGGGCACGATGGAGCCGCCCATCGCTTCGGCGAGGCTCTCGGCCACGGCAAGCCCGAGATCGACCCGGCGATCGTTCTCGCCGTCCGGCTCGGGCGCCGGTAGGCCGAGCGGATCCCGGTCGGCGTCGACGGGGAGGTCCGGGCCGTGGTCGATGACTCGCAATTCGACGATGTCGCCGAACACGCTTGCCGCGACCAGGACGTCCTCACCCGGTGGGGTGCGGTGCAGGGCGTGCGCGATCAGGTCGACGAGCACTCGCTCGAGTAGCCCGGGGTCGGCGAGCACGGCAGGCAGTTCTTCGGCGATCTGCACCCGGATTCGATCGGCGCCCGCGCCGATGGCGTCGAAGACCCGTGGAATGGCGTCGTCGAGCGCGACCGGTTGAACCGCCGTACCCAGCCCCCCGGCTCGCGGACGACCCATCTCGACCAGCGTGGCGGAAAGATGATCGAGCCGTTTCAGCGAGACGGCCGCAGTCGCGAGGAGCTCGTCCCGGTCCGCCGCGGTCCGGTTGCCGTCGGCGTGTCGGAGGCGTTCGATGGCCGAGGTGGCGGAGGCCGACGAGGTGCGCAGGTCGTGACCGACGGCCTCGAGGAGCGCGGTGCGCATTCGATCGGCCTCGGCCAGGGGCCGGGCATGTTCCGCCTCGTCCGCGAGCCGCTGCTGGCGCAACGCCACCGCCGCCTGGGCTGCGAAGGCCTCGAGGACCTGTCGGTCGGCGGCAGGCAGCGTCCGCCCACGCAGCGCAAGGGAGAGGTCGTCGTCGACGGCAACGACCATGTCGCCGTCGTCGGGGCTGAGGCAGGGCTCACCCCCGACCGTGGCAGCCACCCGCCACCGCGCCGGTTCCTGCTGGCGGGCCGGCGTCAGTGGGGTGTCGGGTGGACGCTCGAGCAGGGTGACCGATGTCAGCGCGTAGGTTTCGCGCAGACGATCGAGAATCGCGGACAGCGCCTTCTCACCGCGCAGCACGCTGCCCGACAGGTTCGCCAGGACGGCCGCGTTGGCACTCGCCTGCGCCGCGTCGCGGGTACGGCGGGCGGCCAGGTCCACCACCGCGCTGACCGCGATCGCGATCACGACATAGGCGATCAGCGCGAGCGCATTCTGTGCCTCGGCGATGGTGAACTCGTAGATCGGCGGGGTGAAGTAATAGTTGAGCAGCGCGGAGCCGAGAAGTGCGGCGACCAGCGCCGGCCACAGCCCGCCCACCAGCGCCACCCCGACGACGCCGAGCAGGAACAGCAGGATGTCGCTCGGCAGCGACAGGTGCCCCCGCAGGTTCGCCAGCACGACCGCCAGCAACGGCATCCCGACGACGGCGAGAACGAACCCGGCCACCCGCCGCAGCCGGGTCAGCGCCGACAACCGTTGGGCACGGCCTTGTTTCGTCGCCTCGTGCGTGACCATGTGCACGTCGATGCTGCCCGACAGCGCCGTCACTTCCACCCCGACCCCGCGGGAGAATATCTGGGCGAGCCGCCCCCGTCGGGACGCGCCCAGCACCAGCTGGGTCGCGTTGACGCCGCGAGCGAACTCGAGCAGCGCATCAGGGACGTTGTCCCCCACCACATGGTGGAAGGTGCCCCCGAGACTCTCCACCAGTGCCCGCTGCCGGGCCAGGTGGGCGGGGTTGGCGCCTGCCAGACCGTCACTGGGGGTGATGTGGATCGCGAACAGGTCGGCACCCTTGGATCGATCAGCGATCCGCGCGGCCCGGCGGATGAGGGTCTCCCCCTCTGGGCCTCCGGTCAGTCCCACGACGACACGTTCACGGGCCTCCCATGTGCCGGTGATGTGGTGGTCGGCCCGGTAGCGATCGAGTTGGTCGTCGACCTTGTCTGCGAGCCAGAGCATCGCCAGTTCGCGCAGCGCGGTCAGGTTGCCGACCCGGAAGTAATTCGAGAGCGCGGCACCCACCCTCTCCGGTGGATAGACGTTGCCGTGGGCCATCCTGCGTCGCAGCGCCTCGGGGGCCATGTCCACGAGTTCGACCTGGTCGGCGCGGCGGACAACCTCATCGGGGACGGTTTCACGCTGCGGGATGCCGGTGATCTGTTCGACGACGTCGTTGAGGGACTCGAGATGCTGGATGTTGACGGTCGAGACGACGTCGATGCCGGCGTCGAGGAGATCCTCTATGTCCTGCCACCGCTTGTCGTGACTGGATCCCGGAACGTTGGTGTGGGCGAGCTCGTCGACGAGGGCCACTCGCGGTGTTCGTGCGATCACCGCCTCGGTGTCCATCTCGGTGAACGTGGCACCGCGGTAGGTCATGGCCTTGGTGGGGACGACCTCGAGATCGTCGACCATTTCCAGCGTGCGTGGGCGGCCATGGCAGGCGACATACCCGATGACGACGTCGGTACCACGGTCGCGGCGTCGGCGCCCCTCACCGAGCATGGCGTAGGTCTTCCCGACCCCGGGGGCAGCGCCGAGGTAGATACGCAATGTGCCCCGCATGCGAGCCTGCCTACCTCGGAACCGGGTACTCGGCGTCGAGTGCGAGGTTCAGCTCGAGCACGTTGACGCGCGGTTCTCCGAGGAATCCCAACCCGCGCCCGTCCCCGTGGTCGTCGATCACCGACCGGACCTGGTCGACGGAGATCCCACGGGTCCTGGCCACCCGCGCCGCCTGCAGATCCGCGTAGGCCGGTGAGATGTGCGGATCCAGTCCGCTGCCACTGGCGGTGACCGCGTCCGCCGGGACCACCGGTGTCGCCGGGGCGTCACCGCGGATCGGCACGATCTGACCGATCGAATAGTCCTCACCGAACTCGGCACATTCGACCCTGACACCGTCGTACGCCCCGATAAACGGAGTGACCGGTGTCGACTTGTCCGTCGAGCATTGCTCATTGACGCTGACCACCCGTGTGGGGTGCACGACGTTGCCGCCCTGGTCCCGTGGACCGATCACCGACAACACCGCGCCGACACCACCTGGGGTGCAGAACGGACGGGACCCGTCGACACCCTCCAGTTCACCGACCGAGCGGCTTCGTGAGCACACCAGGGTGAGCAGTCCGGCTTTGAACCCGGCGTCCTCCGGCGTCGCACCCTGTGCGATCAGGGCCGGATCCGGCAGTATGTCCCGGACGCTCTCGGGCCCGAGGTTGCTCGCGCCGGTAGCGGTCGGGTCGTAGCCGTCACCCGCGGCGGACGGGCGGGGTTGGACATATTGCGGCAGCGGGT